>Ga0310345_10001377_pt1 | contig 27290 bp, 27 predicted proteins | sample HC15DNA20500_MG_FD_204667 | JGI IMG/M metagenome (GOLD analysis project Ga0310345, IMG submission 204667) | Marine microbial communities from station ALOHA, North Pacific Subtropical Gyre - HC15-DNA-20-500_MG | ecosystem: Environmental > Aquatic > Marine > Oceanic | place: Pacific Ocean: North... | reverse complement strand
TCTTTATTCAACTGTCCGAGCAGGGCAGTGGCTGGCACACCATCCGCTCCACCCGGGGCGTGACCAAACTGGTGGCCTTCGGCGACCGCCCGGCGGCGGTGCCGCCCTCCGTGATCGATGCCCTCAAGCGGCAAACCCAGGCCAGCGCCAATGACGACCGCCCCGCGCTGCGCCCGGGTGACCGCCTGCGCATCGAACACGGCCCCTTTGCGGACATGGAAGCGGTGTTCCACCGCTTCGACGGTCAGGAGCGCGCCATCGTGCTGCTCAGCATGCTTCACAAGCAGCACCGCCTCACCCTGGCCCTGAAAGACGTAAGCACGTTGTAGCCCTATTTGGTTGTGAGAGCGGGCCTTGTGCGAGCGGGCCCCGCCCGCGAAAGGCAAGCAAAGCTTGCCGGCAGGATCCCAGAGACCTGCAAAAAAAGAAGAAAGGCACCGATCCGTCCTCAGGGAATCGACGGCAAACCCTGCGGCGGTAGCGTGCCTGAACGGGGGACAGACAGTGAACGATTCCAATAAGAGTGTGATAAAACACCACGGCGCCGCCACCGGCGTCACCGGCTCATGCCACGAGCTGATGCTGGACGATAACGCGGGGCTGCTGATCGATTGCGGCCTGTTTCAGGGCGCTGACCGGGGCGCGGACGGCGCCGACGCCGGGCGCCCCGAAATCGAATTCGACATCCGCCACATCCGGGCACTGGTGGTCACCCATGTGCATCTCGATCATGTGGGGCGCATCCCCTGGTTGCTGGCCGCCGGCTTCGACGGGCCGATCTATTGCAGCGAGCCCAGCGCCGAGTTGCTGCCGATCATGCTGGAGGACGCCTTTAAGCTGGCCGTCAGCCGCCAGCCGGAGGCGATAAACTGGTATCTGAGCCGGGTACAGCGTCTGCTGCGGCCGCTGCCCTTCGACCAGTGGCACAGCGTGTACCAGGGCGCGGGCAAAGAGGCGGCGATCCGCCTGCGCCGCGCCGGGCATCTGCTCGGCTCCGCCTATGTGGAGTGTGCCTTGACCGGTGAGGCCCGCGGCAAGGACACCAGGGTGATCTTCAGTGGTGACCTGGGCAACAGGGCGTCGCCGATACTGCGGGCACCCGAACAGCCGGACGGCTGTGACATCCTGGTGCTGGAGAGCACCTACGGCGACCGGGAACACGAGAACCGGGACGCCCGCCGTCACCACCTGCGGACGCTGATCGAGCGCGCCCTGGTGGATCGGGGCACGGTGCTGATTCCGGCGTTCAGCATCGGTCGCACCCAGGAGTTGCTCTATGAGCTGGAAGACCTGATCCACGAGAATCAGGGCAAGGAGGCCGCCGGCGGGCTCCACTGGAACGACCTGCCGGTGATCCTGGATTCGCCCCTGGCCGGCCGGTTCACGAAGGCCTACAGAGGCCTCCGTGCGCACTGGGACGAACAGGCGCTTGAGCGGGTAGACCAGGGGCGTGGCCCGCTGGCTTTCGAGCAGCTGTTCACGGTGGACGACCATGAAACCCACCAGCGCATGGTCGCCCACCTGGCCGGCACAGGCCGCCCGGCGGTGGTGATCGCCGCCAGCGGCATGTGCACCGGCGGCCGCATCGTCAATTACCTGAAGGCGATGCTGGGCGACCCGCGTCACAATGTACTGTTCGTCGGCTACCAGGCCGCCGGCACCCCCGGCCGGGAGCTGCAGACGCAAGGGCAGGGCGGCCAGGTGGAACTGGACGGCGATATCCACGAGATCAAGGCGGGCGTCGACACCATCGGCGGCTATTCCGCCCACGCCGACCGCAACGGGTTGATCGACTTCGTCACCAGCATGACCCGGTGGCCCGAGGAGATTCGCCTGGTGCACGGCGATGACCAGGCCAAGCGGGGGCTGGCGGAATCGCTCAGACAGCGCTATCAAGACAGTGGTCAAAAATGCAAAATTCACACATCTCCCTGAGATGACAGGATGAATGAGTTAGTAAAGGAATTGGACGCCAGCCAGATGTATGATAGCTATACAGCGAAACTTAAAAACCTAGAAGAATAGTCGCCATGTCTTATATTTCAGATCGTTATATCGAGTTTTGGCTATCCAAATGGCGCTCGGACTCCATGATCCGTCGTGTTTTGGAGAGTCGCCCGGTCAGACGGCTTAAAGACATCTCCTTTCTGGGAGCAATCGACTACACATCCTTGGTACATAAGGGGCCCCGGATAGGGCGGGATCGTCTTCATCACACCTTGGGGGTGGCGGCTCTTGCCGATTTTATCTCCGAGCATCGTAATTATGACGAAGAGACCCGGAACCACGTCGTCGTTGCCGCCCTTTTACACGATATTGGGCACGCACCCCTTTCACATAGTGCTGAACCCTACTTTAAGCGCCGTCTGGGGATAGGTCACCATGAGCTTGGTGAGCAGTTCATGGAGGAGGACAAGCAGCTATCCTGGTGGCTGGCAAAGTATTTTGATCGGGAAAGAATCAAGTTATTGATCGCCGGGGATGCGGGCGGTGGGCAAGGCGCGGACCTGTTCGAAAGCCCCATCAACATCGATACCATTGACGGCATACTACGCAGTTTTGAGAGTTTTCGAGGACACAAGCCAGCCTGTCCGCTTGACATTGCTCGAGCCGCTTTTCTGGAATCGAGTGAGGCTGGCAAAAAGTCTTTGGATTGGTTCTGGCAATTGAAAGGCAGTGTATACAACTCTTTTATTACTAGTCTTGAGGGGCTCCAAGCGGACCAGTATTGCCAGCTTTATTTTGAAAAAAATGAAGTTGAACTAAGTAGAGAAAAACTGTTGTCCACCGAAAAAGAGTGGCTGTTGGAGTTTCCGGATTTATTTCATGCCCTCCGAAATTCGAGTATGGATGATGCTGTCACGACTTACTGCCAGCGCGACTACTACATCGTGTTTGAAAGTGAAGATATTGCCGAAAGATATAAGGTTAATAAGAAAGAAGTAACGAAAGACGGTTGGGATGTGAAAAGTGCCTTGGCGCACAGGGAGGATGATAACAATGGATTATATAAGGGAGACTCGCAGGTTTACCACTGAAAAGCTTGCCGAAATAAGAGACGATATTCATCGTGTACTGAAGAAAAGTAAGAATAATGAAAAGATTACTATTGTCGCTACTGGCTCTTATGGAAGGGAGGAAGCTTCTTCCAAATCTGATATTGATCATTTTATTATTTACGACGCCGATGAAGCTGCCGATGACGCAATCAAGGTCGAACTAGAACAAATCGAGGCGGTTATAAAGCAGCATGTGCCGGAACGCTCTGGTAGTACAGGGACGTTTGGAAAAGACGCTGTCATTCAGTTTTCGGAAATGAAGACTAATATCGGTGGTGAGTACGACGACAACAAGAGCTTGACCAGGCGTATGCTCTTCCTGCTGGAGGGAACCTGGCTGTACGGTGAAGATAGATTTGAACGCTATCAGCGCTCGTTGCTGAAGCGCTACATGGAGAACAGCTCCGAAAAAGCAGAGCTGCCCAGGTTTTTGCTCAATGACGTTATCCGTTATTACAGAACGATCGCGACGGATTTTGAGCATAAAGTGTTCGAAGATGGAAAAGAATGGGGTTTAAGAAGTATTAAGCTTCGATTTTCCAGAAAGATACTTTACTTCGGAGGGATTCTTACCATTGCAGAGATGGCTGATGCCGGTTATCGCCAATGGGAGGAAAGAGCCATAGAACTATTTGGCATCCCGGTTCTGAGCAGGATCGAGCGGCTTATCGATGATCGATGTGGCCAAGAAGTACTCGAAATCTATGACCAGTTCTTGGCAAAAATTAGCGACCCTGAGATTCGCGAAGCGTTAAAACGAGTCGAAAAAGAAGAGCGTACTCAAAGTGAAGAATATCAAACTCTTAGACAGTTGAGTGACGACTTTTCAGCGAAACTGTCTGAGTGCTTGGACATCAAATATAGCGCAGACCACTCCATCCATCACGCATTGTTGTTCTAGATCAGGCCGATGGCTGGCCGTAACTCGACATCCCTGACAAAAAGCAAGGTACTGAAAGAATGACCCACCCCTCCCTGGAAGACATCAAACTGGCCGTGATCGGCCTCGGTTATGTGGGCCTGCCCCTGGCCGCGGAGTTCGGCAAGCACCGCCCGGTGGTGGGCTTTGACGTTAACCGCGACCGTATCCGCGATCTGCGCGAAGGGCACGATTTTACCCGGGAGCTCAGCGACGCGGAGCTGGCCGCCTCGGAGGGGCTGGCGTTCAGCGACGATCCGGCGTCCCTGGACGGCTGTAACGTCTACATCGTCACCGTGCCCACCCCCATCGACGAGCACCGCCAGCCCGACCTGACGCCGCTGATCAGGGCGTCCGAGACCATCGGCAAGACCCTCAAGCCCGGCAATATCGTGATTTACGAGTCCACGGTATTCCCCGGCGCCACCGAGGAGCACTGCGTGCCGGTTCTGGAGCACGTCTCCGGCCTGACCTTCAACCAGGACTTCTACGCCGGCTACAGCCCGGAGCGCATCAACCCGGGTGATAAGCTCCACCGCGTCACCGACATCATGAAGGTCACCGCCGGCTCCACCCCGGAAGTGGCGGACACCGTGGACCGTCTCTATGCCTCCGTGATCACCGCCGGCACCCACCGGGCCTCCAGCATCAAGGTGGCGGAAGCCGCCAAGGTGATCGAGAACACCCAGAGGGACCTGAACATCGCCCTGGTCAACGAACTGGCGATGATCTTCAAGCGCATGAACATCGACACCCAGGAAGTGCTGGAAGCCGCCGGCACCAAATGGAACTTCCTGCCGTTCCGCCCCGGCCTGGTGGGTGGCCACTGCATTGGCGTGGACCCTTACTACCTGACCCATAAAGCCCAGGCGGTGGGTTACCACCCGGAGGTGATCCTCTCCGGGCGGCGTATCAACGACGGCATGGGCCGTTTCGTGGCCAGCGAGCTGGTTAAAGCCATGCTGGACCGCTGCATCCAGGTCAACGGCGCCCGGGTACTGGTAATGGGCCTGACCTTCAAGGAAAACTGCCCGGACCTGCGCAACACCCGGGTGATCGACGTGATCCGCGAGCTCCAGGACTACAACGTCACCGTCGACGTCTACGACCCCTGGATCAACCCGGACGAGGCCTACCGGGAATATGGCATCCAGCCCATCGAAAAACCGATGGTCGCCAGCTACGATGGCATCGTCCTGGCCGTGGCCCACAATGAATTCAAAGCGATGCCCGCTAGCGAAATCCGCGAGTTGGGCCGCGACCCGCACGTCCTCTACGACCTGAAGTACGTGCTACCCAAAGAAGCCGTCGACCTCCGCCTGTAAAGGCCTTTGTGGGAGCGGGCCCTGCCCGCGAATGCTAGCAGCTACTGACAAACTGGATATACATGACCCGCTACGACGAAGTAAAAGCCGACCTCCAAGCCAACCCCAAAACCTGGCTAATAACCGGCGTGGCCGGCTTCATAGGCTCCAACCTGCTGGAAACCCTGTTAAAGCTGGACCAGACAGTAGTGGGCCTGGACAACTTCGCCACCGGCCACCAACACAACCTGGATGAAGTCCAAACCCTGGTCACCGAACAGCAGTGGGCACGCTTCCGCTTCATCGAAGGCGATATCCGCAGCCTGGAAGACTGTCGGGAAGCCGTAAAGGGGACAGATTACGTCCTCCACCAGGCCGCCCTGGGCTCCGTACCGCGCTCCATCGAAGATCCCATCGCCACCAACCAGGCCAACATCGACGGCTTCCTGAACATGCTGGTGGCCGCCAAGGACGAAGCGGTGAGCAGCTTCACCTACGCCGCCTCCAGCTCCACCTACGGCGACCACCCGAATCTGCCCAAGGTGGAAGACAAGATCGGTAATCCGCTGTCGCCCTACGCGGTCACCAAGTACGTGAATGAACTGTATGCCAGCGTGTTCGCTCGAACCTACGGCTTCAAGACCATCGGATTGCGCTACTTCAACGTCTTCGGCTCCCGCCAAGACCCTAATGGCGCGTACGCGGCGGTGGTACCGAAATGGATAGCGGCGATGATCCAGGGCGACACGGTGTGCATCAATGGTGACGGCGATACCAGTCGGGACTTTTGCTTCGTCGACAATGCCGTACAGACGAACCTGCTAGCGGCGACCGCCGCCGATGAAAACAAGGACCAGATATATAACGTGGCCTGCAACGCCCGTACCAGCCTGAGCCAGCTGTTCGATAAGATCGCCGGAGAGCTGGCTAAACTGGACGTGTGTTACGACAAGGCGCCCAACTACGGCGACTTCCGTCCCGGAGATGTGCGCCACTCTCAGGCTGACATAGACAAGGCTGCCCAACGATTGGGGTACAGCCCCACTCATAGTGTGGCCGAGGGGCTGGCGGTTGCGATGCCCTGGTACCGTAACCACCTACAGTAATTTTTACCGAGTTTAATAAGATGAAGATTCTAGTCACGGGTGGCGCCGGTTTTATCGGCTCAGCAGTAGTTAGACACATTATCCACGAGACTCAAGATAACGTAGTGAATGTCGATAAGCTTACCTACGCGGGTAATCTGGACTCATTAGCAACCGTATCGGAAAGTGATCGGTACAAATTTGAGAAGGTCGATATTTGTGATCGTGCATCCCTGGAAAGAGTTTTCCTGGATCATAAGCCGGATCTGGTAATGCATCTGGCGGCGGAGAGTCACGTGGATCGTTCCATCGATGGCCCGGCTGCCTTTATCGAAACCAATATCATCGGCACTTACACACTATTGGAAGTCTGCCGCCAATATTGGAACGGGCTGGATGCCGGAGACCGCGCCCGCTTTCGGCTACACCATGTCTCCACCGATGAAGTCTACGGCGATCTGGAAGGTCCCGATGGGCTGTTCACAGAGCAGACTTCCTACGCGCCGAGTTCTCCATACTCGGCCAGCAAAGCCAGCTCCGATCACTTGGTGCGGGCCTGGAACCGTACTTACGGCCTTCCGGCGGTCATCACCAACTGCTCCAACAACTACGGTCCTTATCACTTCCCGGAAAAGCTGATCCCTTTGATGATCCTGAATGCTCTCGAAGGCAAGCCCTTGCCGGTCTATGGCAAAGGTAACCAGATTCGCGACTGGCTTTACGTGGAAGATCACGCACGGGCCCTTTACAACGTGCTCACTAAAGGCACGGTGGGCGAAACCTATAACATCGGTGGCCACAACGAGCTTCAAAACATTGAAGTCGTTCATACACTATGTGATCTTCTCCAGGAGTTGGTTCCAACGGGTAGCAACTCCAGACTCGATTCAGCAAGCCACTACCGAGACCTGATCACCTTTGTGACGGATCGACCGGGCCATGACCTTCGCTACGCTATCGATGCCAGCAAGATTGAAAAGGAGCTGGGCTGGGTGCCGCAGGAGACTTTCAAAACAGGATTGAGGAAGACCGTCCAGTGGTATCTCGACAATCGTGATTGGTGTGCCCGAGTACAAGATGGAAGCTATCAGCGTGAGCGGCTTGGTACGGGAGCCGCGGGATGAAAATCCTTCTCTTGGGAAAGGATGGGCAGGTCGGCTGGGAGCTCCAGGGGGCTTGGCCCCGCTCGGTACGTTGGTAGCGTTGGGCCGCAAGAACCCGGATGGTCTTTGTGGTGATCTCACCAAGTTGGATGATTTACGTACAACGATACGCGACATTAAACCGACGGTGATCGTAAACGCCGAAGCTTATACAGCGGTAGATCTCGCGGAGGAACACCGTGATCTGGCTAACCTCATCAATGCTGAAGCGCCGGCTTTACTTGCTGAGGAAGCTGAAGCGCAAGCAGCGCTGTTAGTACGTTACTCCACGGACTATGTCTTTGACGGTTCGGGTAACCGTCCATGGCGAGAGCAGGATCCGGCTGCACCGATTAATCATTATGGTGCCACCAAACGGGCGGGCGAGCTCGCGATCCAATCTACGGGCTGCCGTCATTTGATCTTTCGGACGAGTTGGGTGTATGCCGGACGAGGTAGTAATTTTCTTGGAACCATGACCGAACTCATTGAAGAGCGCGACTCCCTAAAAGTTATTGATGATCAAGTGGGAGCACCCACGGGGGCGGAACTGATAGCCGATGTGACAGCCATGGCGCTTAGGTAAACCCGACAGGATTCAGACCTCGCGGGCCTCTTCAACCTTTTGGCAGCTGGGGAAACCAGCTGGCACGGTTGTGCCCGGTTTATTGCCGACTGTTTGCAAAGACAGAATGTACCGAGACAAGCGACACCTGATCGTATTGAACCGGTCCCAACGTCAGCGTGGCAGACACCGCTAAACGTCCGCTTAATTCACGGCTCGATTCGACCAAACTGGAAAATGCCTTAAAACTGAAGTTGCCCGCGTGACAAACAGGCGTAGAACGATCGCTCACTGAGCGCCGAAACTTTACCAAACCGTAGGATTAAAAATTTGGCACGCAAAGGCATCGTACTTGCTGGTGGTTCCGACACCCGGCTTTACCCCATAACAAAAGGGGTCTCCAAGCAGCTTTTACCAATTTACGATAAGCCTATAATCCACTATCCAATATCGGTGCTCATGCTGGCGGGTATTCGCGACATCCTTATTATCATCACACCGGAGGATCAGACTGTTTTCGTGCGCCTTTTGGGTGATGGTTCTCCGCTGGGTCAGCAGATCCTCCATTGAGTGATTGATGTAGGAGGCATGACGGCCGTCATGAATGACCTGGGCCAGTCGATGAGTCAGGCCGATTTGCTGGTCAACGCCTCGCAGCAACAGGGGCCCCGAAGTCGGATGACAAGGCCCCGCCCTCGAAATCGGCTCGTACGGTAAAGCCGGCAAAGAGAGGAAAGCGCAGTTGAGTTGGGGTAGAATCAGACATGGCGAACCTTATTTAGCTTCTTCCGAAGCGTTGTTTGTGTAACTCCAATTATATCAATTGGTTGAACAGGGTTCCCCTTTTTTTATGTTTTCGGGCTAGTCTTTAAGGAGTTTCAATTGAAAGGAATAATCCTCGCCGGCGGCTCCGGCACCCGCCTTTACCCAATCACCCGGGGCATCTCCAAACAGCTCCTCCCGGTATACGACAAACCCATGATCTACTACCCGCTTTCCGTACTCATGCTGGCGGGCATCCGGGACATCCTCATCATCGTCACCCCGGAAGATCAGGCCGGCTTTAAACGCGCATTGGGAAACGGCGAACAGTTTGGGGTTAACCTCAGCTACGAAATACAGCCAACCCCGGACGGCCTCGCCCAGGCTTTCATCATTGGTGAAGAGTTCATCGGCAACGACAGCGTTTGCTTAGTACTGGGCGACAACATCTTTTACGGACAAGGCTTTGTTCCTAAACTCCGCGAAGCCGTGGAACAGGTGGGTAAGCAGGGCGGGGCAACGGTTTTCGGTTATCAGGTTAAAGATCCGGAACGCTTTGGAGTGGTCGAGTTTGACAGTGCTCAAAAGGCTGTATCCATTGAGGAAAAGCCTGCCGAGCCTAAATCACATTTCGCGGTCACCGGCCTGTATTTTTACGACAACAAAGTCGTCGATATTGCTAAAGCTGTTCAGCCATCAAACCGAGGTGAATTGGAGATTACAGACGTTAATCGGGCCTACCTGGAAAAAGGCGAATTGAACGTAAATTTGCTTGGTAGGGGCTTTGCTTGGCTGGATACCGGCACCCACGAAAGCCTTCTGGAAGCCGCACAGTTTGTCGAAACGATCGAAAAGCGTCAGGGTTACAAGATCGCCTGTTTGGAAGAAATTGGCTACAACCAAGGCTGGTTAAGTAAGCAAAAGGTAGAGCAGCAAGCACAGGAATTACGCAAAAGCAGTTATGGCGAATATCTCAGCGCCTTGGTCCGTGGTGAGCTCTGAGAGGTAGATTTGTGATTTTACACGTAGCAGGGCTTGATAAGTTCATCCCACCATTTGTCAAAATCGTTAAGGAAGAATTTGAGGAACAGAAGCATCAGTTCTGGTTCACGGGCTCTGTCGAAAAATACCCGGTAGAGCAGAGCGCAGCCGTGTATGTTTGTAAAGGTGGTATTTGGGGCAACTTTGCAGCCTACGCAAAACTGTTAAAGCAGCTCCACAGCGTCCGAAAAGTTATGCTCCACGGGCTATTCAACATCCGGGTCGTTCTGGTTTTGGCGCTTTGCCCGTGGGTATTGCCTAAGTGCTACTGGATCATCTGGGGAGGCGACCTTTACCAATTTAGGAAAGCCACTAATAATTGGCGTTCCCGAATAAAAGAGGCTTTGCGCCGCTTCGTGATACGCAGGGTTGGTCATTTGGTAACGTACATAGAAGGTGACGTAGAGCTCGCCCGGCAATGGTACGGCGCCAAAGGAACTCACCACGAATGCATCATGTACCTGAGCAACGTGGTTGATCCGAAAATGATGGCGAAGTCAGGCCCCGTCTCTGGTCATGAAGGCTGGAACATCCTCCTCGGCAACTCTGCAGACCCAAGCAACAACCACATCGAAGCGCTCGAACGCCTGCTGCCTTTTAAAGATCAAGCCATCAAAATATATGCGCCTTTGTCTTATGGTGACCAGACCCACGCCAAGAAAGTCATCAATCAGGGCAAAGCGTGGTTCGGAGATAAATTTTTACCTATGACAGATTTTATGCCGTTTGAGCAGTATCTGGAGTTTTTGAAAAGCCTCGATATCGCAATTTTTAATCATCAGCGACAGCAGGCCATGGGCAACACCATTACGCTTTTGGGTATGGGAAAGACGGTGTTTATGCGGAGCGACGTGAGTCATTGGCGCTTTCTGAAGGGCTTGGGAGTTAAGCTGAACGACGTTGAAAAACTAGAGCTTTGCCGGTTAGTGCCTGATGAGGCAAAAGAGAATGCTCACGTAGTTCGCTCATATTTTTCAAGGACAACGCTGATTACGCAACTTACGGATATTTTCGAGGGATAGAATGGCTTATCTGACCAAAGAGCAGCTTCAAACGATGGGGTTCAAAGCGGTAGGCGAAAATGTAAAAGTCAGTGACAAGGCGAGTATCTACAATCCCGAATCTATAGTGTTGGGGGACAACTCTCGCGTTGATGACTTCTGTCTTTTATCGGGAAAAGTCTCAATCGGTAAGTATTGTCACATTACTCCAATGTGTTTGGTGGCCGGCGGAACGCCAGGCATAACGTTGTCTGATTTCTGTACCCTAGCGTACGGCGTGAAGGTTTTTGCTCAGTCTGATGATTACAGCGGAAGCACAATGGTCAACTCATTAGTGCCAAAGAAATTCAAAGACGAATATCTGGCTGAAGTAACCCTTGAGAGACAGGTGATTGTCGGCGCTGGGGCAATCATCTTTCCCGGAGTAAAAATTCGAGAAGGATGCGCCGTCGGCGCCATGACGCTTGTGAGCAAAAGCACCCAACCCTGGGGTATCTATGCAGGCAACCCCGCCCGCAGAATAAAGGATCGCAAAAAGGATCTGTTAAAATTCGAAGCGCAGTTTTTGAAAGAGCAGCAAAATGATCCCGTTTAATAAACCGCCTGTTACTGGTGCCGAAGAGCAATACATTAAACAGGTGCTGGAGAGTACCAAACTCTCTGGCGACGGCCCGTTCGGCAAAAAATGCCAGAACTGGTTCGAAGCTAATCTGCCAGCCAAGAAAACACTAATGACTCCTTCCTGCACCGCAGCGCTGGAGTTGGCCGCCGTTTTGATCGACATCCAGTGCGGCGATGAAGTTATCATGCCAAGCTACACGTTCGTTAGTACAGCAAATGCGTTCGTACTGCGCGGCGCAAAAATTGTGTTCGTGGATATCCGGCCCGATACCATGAATATTGATGAAGGGCTGATCGAGGCTGCAATCACTCCCAAGACCCGAGCGATTGTGCCCGTGCACTACGCTGGCGTTGCCTGTGAGATGGACACCGTCATGGCCATTGCCGAGCGTCATAACCTTTACGTGGTTGAAGATGCGGCCCAGGGCATGATGAGCAGCTACAAAGGGCGTGCGCTGGGAACCATTTGCCACCTGGGAGCGTTTAGTTTCCACGAAACCAAGAACTACACCAGCGGCGGTGAAGGCGGCCTTCTGATCATTAACGATGAGCGCTTTGCAGAACGCGCCGAGGTTATCCGAGAGAAGGGTACAAACCGAAGCCAATTCTTCCGGGGTATGATCGATAAGTACCAATGGGTGGATGTTGGTAGTAGTTACCTGCCAAGTGAATTGCAAGCCGCTTACCTGTGGGCGCAGTTGGAGCATGCAGCCGAAATCAATGAGTCGCGCCTGAACGCCTGGCAGTATTACTGGCAACACCTACAGCCACTGGCAGAAGCGGGCAGCATTGAGCTTGCAACCATTCCAAGCAGTTGCGCGCATAACGCTCACATGTTTTACCTTAAAACCTCCGGGTTGAAGGAGCGTACTGCTCTGTTGGAGCACCTGAAAAGCCAGGATATTCTGGCGGTGTTTCATTACGTGCCTTTGCATACCGCCAAAGCGGGTGCCACCTTCGGCAGATTCCATGGGGAAGATTGTTTTACCACCAGTGAAAGCGAGCGGTTGGTGAGGTTGCCTATGTGGTTTGGGATTGAGCAAGAAACCCAGCAGAAGGTTTTAGAGGCAGTTATTGGTTTTTATCAATGATATGGCGTAACGCTTACTGGTTTACACGGTGAACCTACAAAGCGGAGTGTTGCATGTTTAAAGGATTCAGATTGGACTCGGGTTTTCAATTAAGTACATTAAACCGGACTCGAAGGCGTCGAACGTCAGGAACAAATAACCTAACTGCTGTCGAGCAAATGATTAAATCTGGTAGGCCACTTGATGCCGCTGAGGTGGCGAATCAACTTTTTCCATCCGGGTCACCTGATGTTTTTCTGTCACACTCCTTTAACGACAGAGAAGACGTCAGCAGGTTAGCGAATGCTATCGAGGAACTCGGCCTCCAGGTTTTCGTTGATTCGGAAGTGTGGGAGTCGGTATATGACCTCCTGCGGCGAGTCGATGATGAATATTGTCGGCAACCAGAATCAACGACTTACTATTACAGTAAACGAAATCATTCAACTGCCAACGTCTATATGATATTAAATAGTGCGTTGCACCATATGATAGACAGGTCAGAAGTATTCATTTTTGTAGGCTCTGAAAACTCATTGATTGCCAGTACAAGCGACACTACACAGTCAAGTCCAGATCGACAAAAAACCTGCTCGCCTTGGATTCACTCAGAATTAACGATCAGTTCGATGATCCGGAGAGTGGAGCCGAAGCGATTCAGGAAAAAGTTTATAGATAAATCAGAGGCGTCGATGGAGCATTTGGAAGAAAGGAAACTAACGGTACATCATCCGGCTCCGGTGGATCATCTTTTGGATCTTGGTGATGAAACACTAAATATTTGGCTCTCATCAACTCGACACCAGGGCGACTCAGCCCTTGATTATCTCTATAAACTGACCGGATTTTAATGGATGAAAAATAATAGCCGAGTCGATATCAATTCTACGGCTGTACAAACCCATTTGCAGCTATACCAGAACATTCTGGCCCGCATGGCAAACAACAGCAGCTCAGTGAAGACCTGGTGTGTGACGGTGGTGTCGGCTATTTTGGTGCTACTTATCGATCGCGAAGAAGAAAGCGCTTTGCCGTTAGCTATGATCCCCGTATCGTTATTTTTTGTGCTGGACGTTTATTACTTAAGCTTGGAAAAGAGGTTCCGGTGGTCATACAACCATTTTGTTAAGAATTTGCATCACGAGAATGGGAACAGCGAAATTAAACCTTTTGAAATTGTATCCGACAAACAGAAGATAAAGTCCATAAAAGAAAGTATTTGTTCATTTTCGATATGGCCATTTTATTTGCTAATCGTTGTCGGTATTTGGATTTCAGTTGTTTTTGTTGACTCGCTAACTTTCGTCGAGACGGACGGTGTCGCGATGTTGGTCTTACAAGGACTTTTGGGGTGAGCCCGCGACAAATAGCCGCCTTCGCTATAGGCCCGATTGGCGGCGCGCTCCTAGGCTTAATTTCCTTGCCCATCATTACCTGGTTCTTCGCCCAAGAGGACGTAGGTCGAATGGCGATGCTACAAGTCACAATTGGGTTTAGCACGATGCTCTTTGGATTAGGCCTAGATCAAGCTTATGTGCGTGAATTCCATGAAGTTGACGACAAACCGGCACTACTCAAGCACGCAGCTCTCCCGGGCCTCCTTCTGCTCATTGCCACGCTATCAATGTTATTGAGTTTAGGCGACCAATTGGCCGTATGGCTATTTGGCGTTCACGATTTGTACTTAACCCTATTAATTGTAGCCGCAGTGCTTGCTGCTTTTACGTCACGATTTCTATCGCTGGTTCTCAGAATGAATGAGCGAGGCTTGGCATTTTCAATGAGCCAGTTATTACCCAAGTTGCTGTTCCTTGGTATTATCGGTAGCTATCTACTAGTCGATGCAGAAAAATCCCTCAAGAATCTCGTTTTTGCCAATACCTCTGCTTTGGTTCTCGTTTGTGTGGCTTTTGCTTTCAATACACGCCATGAGTGGATGGGGGCATTTGGCTCAAAGCTGAGTTTTGACCGATTGAAAGGAATGCTCCGGTTTGGTGCGCCTTGGATTATTGGTGGTATGGCATTCTGGGGGTTAACAGCTATAGACAAAGTCTTTTTAAGATACCTCTCAGATTTTGAAGAATTAGGCGTTTATTCAGTTTCCGTTAGCTTTGCTGCAGCAGCGACTATAGTGCAAAGCGTATTTTCGACTGTTTGGGCTCCAACAGTTTATAAATGGGTCAGTAAAAACGAAGGATTAGAGTATATATATAAAGTAAATCGATACGTTCTCGCTGTTGTTGTGATAATGTTTTGCTTGACTGGATTATTTTCGTGGCTGATCGTATATTTCTTGCCAAAAGAGTATGAGGCTGTTAAGTGGATTGTGGTTTCTTGTATGGGCTATCCGCTACTTTTTGCACTTTCTGAAACAACGGTGGTCGGGATTGGCATTTCCAGACGTTCTGAATATGCAACTTTGGCTGCCATTCTCGCATTTTGTGTAAATATAATTGGTAACTGGTTTCTTATTCCGATTTATGGTGCAGGCGGTGCCGCGGTAAGCACTTGTGTGGCTTTTTGGATATTTTTTATTTTTAGGACTGAGTTTTCTGTATATCTGTGGCGAGCAATGCCGAGAGTGCTCATGTACATATACTCAAGTGTTGTGGTGTTTTTTGCTAGTATATTTACTTTATGGGGAGATCAGATGGGAGCGTACGATACTGTAATCTGGTTTGTCATATTATCATCTGCTATTTATTTTTTTCGGTATGAAATTAAGTCGAGTTTTCGTTTTCTAATTTCGAAGGTATAATAATATAGCGCCCTGTTAGGTTTATATATGATTAGTAAAAATCACTCAAATCGCAAACTGCACAACTGGCTAGTATATAATATAGGCGACAAGTTTCTAAGAAAATATTCCAGCTTTTTCTATGGAAACTTGTACGATTTCGGCTGTGGAGAGTCCCCCTATAAAGCCTATTTTCTTAACTATGCGGATACATATACTGGTGTAGAATGGGCTGGAAGCTTCCATGATACAAGGGCAGATGTAGCGGCAGACTTAAATAAGCCCATCCCAATAGAGTCTAATTCAGCTGATTGTATCGTGTCCCTGTCTGTGCTTGAGCACTTATGCGAGCCTCAGAATATGCTCAATGAAGCCTTCAGGATCCTAAAGCCGGGAGGGCATATCGTTTTGCAGGTGCCCTGGCAGTGGTGGATACACGAAGCTCCCCACGACTATTTTCGGTATACTCCGTTTGGTCTAAGGTATTTATTGGAAAAGGCCGGTTTTTCTGAAATATCTGTAGAGCCTCAATCCGGGTTCTTTACCACACATTTAATTAAATTCAATTATTTCAGTAAGCGGTTCGTAAGGGGACCAAAGCCGTTCCGCTTGCTCGCTTTGGCAGCCTTGGTACCAGTTTGGTACGTAAACCAATGCGTTGCTCCATTCTTGGATAAATTGGATCGCGACTGGGCTCTAGAATCGACTGGTTATTATGTGACAGCGAAAAAGCCGAAGTTCTGAGATGAGGTATGATGGCAGAATAAAAAGATCTGGACAGGCGCAGCACGTTCAAAGGGGCAAGAAAAACAGGCAGCTCAACATAGTCAAACTGTAGCCCATGGACAGGCGCTATCCTCTCCTTGCTGGTGGACTTGGACCTTGAAGCGCCTGATCCGGGCGCGCACATGCTTGAGCCGGATCACCGCCCGGATTATGGCGTTCTGGATTGGCTGGTTGAAGACCTTGTGGGCAATGCGCCTGCGGCCATGCCGAAAGACATGGTGGCTCAGAGCACCTTGGTGAATAGCACGGGTTTGTGGGTGGCGCCGGCGTTGGGCCGGCATACGTTCGATGACCCGAAAAACGTGATGGCCAAACTAGTCCGTGGTTACCTGGAAGGCCAAGATGGTCAGGGATTTGCAAAAGACTGCGCCACATAAGTGAAGCGGATAAGCATCGTTTTGCGTCCCGTGCCTTCAGCGTATGGATTGATACGCTCTACGACGAACTGCCACCAGATTAGTTGGTTAATGCTGCTCCAGCGTTTACGTTTGATGAGTTTGATGCCGATGCGCCGCGCTGGCCACTGTCCATCCTCAGAAGCGATCACTTCGAGGCGCTGGACCCCATGGTGCAGTTAGCAAGTATTGGAGAAAGTGCTATCCGGGAGGCGTCTGGTGAGCTGTTCTCCGGGCTGTACCAATGCCTGGCTCTGGCCAGGCAGACATCTTATGAATTCCAGTGAATGTTTATTGGGGGTCTTGCGCCCCGCCTTTGAGGCGATACCGGAAGAGGTGGTCCATCACGGTACTGAGCCGACGGCACCTGCCAGGAGTAGGGGGAGCCGCAAATATCCGGCCCGTCGCCACAGGTTTGCACAGATAGAAGCAAAGCAGGATCGTCCGGTAACACAGATGATACGGCAGTGCAAGGAAAGCGGTTACGTGAGTGAGTTTGCGCCGGGCACTCATGGACAGGCACAATTCTCGCGTTTAATTTTCGATCCTCTTGGTTGTTTGATGTTTTTTGTCCGCACCTGCCTGTAACCGATCAAATACGTGAGCGAGTCGGATTTCACTATTTCAACCGCCCCAAGCGGCCGCGCTTTAAACGACTCGTAAAAGAAAGCGACGCATGTTTACCGGGACTGGACCAAGGCTAACGCAGGTAAGCCGGTTGCAGCGGCCCTGCATGGCAAACTGAAGGCTATTGGAATCCGGAGCGGGCCGATCGGTGATATCGAGTCGATGTTGAAGTTGACGGTTGATAATTCAGAGGCGGAGTTGGCGGAGTTTGGTCTTAGTTTAGAAGGCTGAAACCTAGGGGAATGTGTGGCTGGGGGCGTGCTAATGAGCCCTCATGCAGAGCCTGTTTTACAACGCAATATAAAAGGTTAATCATCCAGTGTCCGAAAAAGTCTCAGTAATAATTCCAGTCTGCAACCGTGAAGTCGAGTTGCGGCGTTCGGTGCTCTCGGTGTTAAACCAAGCGCACAAAGATATCGAAGTTATCGTAGTTGAAAATAACTCGAAAGACCCGGATTTGTTGCGTACTGTTGTGAATAAATTGGATGATGAGCGCATCGTGTTTCATTCCCTCAATGTATGTAAGAACGCAAACGTTGCGCGCAATTTCGGTATGTCCGTTGCAACCGGTGATTATATCGGGTTTCTGGACTCTGACGATGAATTTGAGCCTCACCATATTCAGGACTCGATTCGATTCATCACCGATAATGAATTGGATTTCTGCTTTGGTTCGATGCGCGTATTCAATGGCACAACTTATAGAATCGCCCCTGCTCGTCGGCTTGGAGCAAATGAAAGTGGGCCGGATTATCTGTTCGAAGGTAAGGGGTTTGAGGCACCAACCCCAACTTATGTTCTGACTCGCAAAGCTGCCGGCCTGGTGGAATGGGACAATGAGTTGGACAGGCACCAGGATTGGGACTTTTTTTTCCGGTTGGTTGAGACATGCAGAGGGGATGCGAAGGTTGAGCCAAGCGTGATCGTGCATTGGATGGCGGGGAGGAAGGTTCGTTTGCCGGTTAGTTCGGTGGAGCGGTTTTATGGGCGGTGGTGCGAGAAGATGACACCTGTGATGAAGCGTCGGTTTTTGTTTGCTAAGGTGCAGGAGTCGGCGAGGTTGAGAAATCCGAAGCTCTTGATGTGGGCCCTACTGACGCTGGCTTCTATGTTCATGCCTTTCTCCAGCAGCAGGCCCGACCGGCAACGCTGAAATTTCGCGATTTCATTTTCCAAAGTTCACCCCGGTAAGGGTAAGTACAGTAAAACGACTCTGTTCATGACAATACTCCATTTTATATCGTTACCTGCAGTTGGGGGCGGACGATGAGTTGGGCAGGCACCAGGATTGCTGTAATTGATGATGGCTCTACGGATAAAGGTGTTGAAATTTTTAGAGGTTACGAGGACAGGCCGATTCGCATCATTAGCAAAACAACGGCGGGGTTTCATCTGCCAGAAATCTCGGTGTCAAGGTGCCTAGCGGTCATTTTACCGCATTTCTTGACGTGGATGACGAATGGAGACCATTACATCGCGAAGTACTCCTCAAAGGTTTCGGGTTGAGGGATGACGTGGTTGCCATTTGCGATGATCATGCAGTACTTGAAGGCCCTGTGACCCGAGCTGTTAGTAATGCTGAATTATTTATGCCGCTTAACTCAATATCTGGGCATACATTCTACAGGTTTGGCGTTCCTAAAACCTTGTCTAAAGACCTTTTTGTTCCTAATTCAAGCTGTACGATGGTGCGGTCTCAGGTCCTTCATGGATAATAACTTGCTTTTTGAGGACGGCATGCAGCATGGAGAGGATATCAACTTTGGATAAAGATAGGTTTGGTTTGAGAGTTTTTATACTGTAATTACACTGGGGCACTTTATCACCGGGACGACGGTGGCAGTCTTATGAACCTTAAGAGGCAGGTGGTAAAACCGATGCCAGATTATCTCAAGGGCGTGCACCTAGGGGGGGGGATATCAAAGGGAGACGTGTCGGCGTTGATGTCTTTCCTGAGGCTTGAAGCCCTTAAGGCGGCATATCAGAACAGAGGGTTACCACTACAGAGGAACGAATTATAAGTTTTAGATAGAAGCGGTCTTGGGCTGGTGTTAAAGTCGCTTTATATGGGTGCTAAATTTTGTCCCAGCTTTATCATGGAGTTCGCAAAAAGGTTTACACGTTTTACTTTTTAGTTTAATTTTACTATATGACTTTTTTGAGGGATCCATAATGAAGTTTTGTATCTACTCCCCTAGTGAGAGAATTTGGGGTGGGGGTCAGATATACATAGAAAATTTATGCCGGTATTTGAATTCGCAAGGCACCTCAGCGAAGATCATGACTTCCGAGCCAGAGTCTTTTTCATGCCCAACAATCACCATGGCATCGGTGTCGAGAAAATCCGACCGGCTCAAAGGGGCATTTACTGCTGCTAAATTCCTCAAGAGTGAGGGCGCTAGTGTTGTGGTGCTGAATGATCTTTCATCACTTTGGCTGGCTCCCATTTTTCGTTTCTACGGATTGAAGGTCGTTTCTCTTCTTCATTTATATCTTCAAAAAAGAAATGCAACAGGACTTGGTCATGCGTGGTTAGAGTATCACCTGCTTCGGACAGGTAGTCGGTTTACTCATCACGTTTTTAGTGTAAATAAAGATAATCAGAATAACTTTCCTGTTCCGGTTGAGTTCATAGGAAACTTTATATCTCCGTGGTTTTTTAAGGGAGTTGGCCAGGTTGGGAAAATATACGATATCGGGCTGATTTCCCGTTTGTCACTGGAAAAGAATATTCCTCTATTTATTCAAGTCGTAGCGAATCTCGGCGCTTTTGCCGGCCGTCCAATGAAGGCTTTAATTGTAGGCAAGGGGCCAGAAGAGGCGAGAATTCGTGCGAAGATCGAGCAAATAGGAATGGAAGACCAGATAGACATTATGCCTTGGGTTGAGCGAGACGATCTACCCGCGATTTATGATCAGCTTAAATGTTTTGCGATAACCAGCCACCATGAAGGTTTTGCAACAACGCTCCTTGAAGCTCATGCGAGAGGGGTGCCTGCGATCTCAACGAGAACGGCGGGTTATTGTGGTGAGTTTATCGCGGGTGAAGGCGAGCCTACGGGATTGGTTTTTGATTCTTCTGAGGTTAATTCAGATCAGTTTCTCAGGAGTGCCCTTGGTGTGATCGAAGAAAGTAAGGCCTACGCTGAATTGTGTCGGGAGAAGGCGATGCGCTATAGCGAGGAGAGGGTATTGGGACGAATTCAGGAAGTACTGAATGTTCTGTCTGCAAGCGAGATTTCGAGCGCGAGGAAATGAAAGTTTTGCTCGTTATTACTGGCCTTGGTGTTGGTGGTGCCGAACGTTTGGTGACCGCGTTGGCTGATTACTATGTATCTAGAGGCCATGACGTGATGCTTGTACTTTTTCACGGGGATACGGAACTGTGCCCAGTTGATAGTAGAGTTCGCGTTGTAAACTTAAATATGAAACGAAATCCTTTCGGCGTTATCGGAGCATTGAGTCGACTGCGGCGCTTGATTGGGGAGTTTCAACCAGAGGTGGTTAACAGTCACCTGGTGCATGCGAACATCTTCACAAGGCTGTTGCGGCTAGTCACGCCTATGCGGTGCCTGATTTCCAGTGCTCACAATACCAACGAGGGAGGCCGGTTGAGGATGTTGGCTTACCGGCTGACAGACCGACTGGCGGACATATCTACCAATGTATCCGAGGATGCCGTTCAAGCCTTCCAGGATCAGGGGGCCCTTTGTCCGGGGCGAATGCTTGCCATTCACAATGGTATTGATACAGAGGATTTCGTCTTTGACCAGGCTGCACGTGATCGCATTAGAGCGGAGCTTTCGGTAGGTGACTCTATCCCTCTGATTATTGCCGTCGGGCGTCTGTGGGAGCAAAAAGATTACCCGAATCTTCTAAATGCTATGTCCGGTTTGGCTCGCAGGTCGTTCGAATTCAGGTTGGCAATCATTGGTGATGGCCCGCTGCGCAGTGAACTGAAAGCACTTGCCCAGTCCTTGGGCATTGCTGGCCAGGTGGACTTTTTGGGCGTTCGGCACGACATTCCCGCACTGATGTCTGCTTGCGATGTATTTGTCCTGTCCTCTGCCTGGGAAGGTTTCGGCTTGGTTGTGGCTGAGGCCATGGCCTGTGAGCGGATTGTGGTGGCAACGGATAGTGGCGGTGTAAGGGAAGTGGTTGGAGGGGCCGGATATCTGGTGGAGCCGCGGGATAGCGAGGCGTTGTCCGGTGCGATAGGCCAAGCGCTGGGTTTGTCCGATGCCGAACGTAAGTTAATGGGAGAGGCGGCCCGGGCAAGAGTTGTCGAGAAGTTTTCACTGACGGTAACAGCTGATCGGTATCTCGCCGTTTTTCGTGGTGAAACGCCACATGTTGCAGAAGATTCGCGCTGATGTGCGGCATTGCAGGCGTTTGGGGGCCGGGGTGCCCGGATGAGTTAGTCGCGCGGCGGATGGCCGATGTCATTTTCCATCGCGGCCCCGATGCCAGTGGTGTGTGGTGTGAGTCTGCAATCGGCCTAGCACTGGCACACCGGCGGTTGTCGATTCTCGATCTTTCTCCTGCCGGTCAGCAGCCGATGACATCGGCATGTGGTCGTTATGTCATTGTTTTTAACGGCGAAGTATACAACCATCTGGATCTCCGAAAGCGGTTGCGTGCGGCCATGGGCGTGGATATTCCCTGGCGGGGCCATTCAGATACCGAAACGCTGTTGTATGCTTTCCGGGAATGGGGGCTTGAGGATACGCTTCAGCTCGCCAGTGGCATGTTCGCCATTGCTGTTTGGGATCGGGAAGAGCAGCGCCTCACCCTGGCCCGGGATTGCTTTGGTGAGAAGCCTCTTTATTATGGCTGGGTAGGTAGTGCGCTGGTATTTGCGTCTGAACTCAAATCGCTGCAGCAATACCCCGGATTCTGTGGTGAACTTGAATCCGAAGTGCTGGAGCGTTATCTGCGCTTCGGCTGCGTGGGCGGCCAACAGAGCATTTTCAGGGATGTGTATAAGTTGCCCCCCGGTTCGCTTCTGAAGGTGTCTCTGGCAGATATTAAAGCCGGCAAACGTCCACAGCCTGCACAGTGGTGGTCTGCAGTTGATGCAGCTCGTTCTGCTTGCCAGAGTGGTTCGGTTTCGTCCGAACAGGCGTTGAACAATGTAGAGCAGGCACTGAGTGCTTCCGTGAAGCACCAGATGGCTGCGGATGTCCCTTTGGGAGCCTTTCTCTCCGGAGGTGTGGACAGTTCGCTGATAGTGGCGCTGATGCAGAGCCAGTCTGACCGGAAGATTCGGACGTTTTCGGTTGGGTTTGATGACCCGCGTTATGACGAATCCGAACATGCAGCTGCCGTAGCCGCGCATCTGGGGACGGAACACACCACGTTACGGGCAACCTCTCAGATGGCTCTGGACGTAATTCCGAAGCTGCCCGGGTTATATGACGAGCCATTTGCGGATTCTTCCCAGATACCAACCTTCCTTATCTCCAGCCTCACCCGGGAGCATGTCACGGTTGCCCTGAGTGGTGACGCTGGGGATGAGCTGTTTGGTGGGTATAACCGTTATGTATGGGTGCCCAGGGTATGGAGCAAGCTTACTCTTATGCCCCAACCAATGCGCCAAGCCCTGGCTCGCATGCTGAAGAGCGTGCCGCCTGGCGGTTATGACCGTTTGATGGCAATTGGCAGCCGGGTTTTGCCTTCGCACCTTCATATTCGTACTTTCGGTGAGAAGCTCTACAAGCTGGCGGATGTACTTGCCTGCAGCTCGGACCGGGCCCTTTATGGTGGCCTGGCTTCTATGAATCGCGACCCTGAGCAGCTGTTAAGGCCTGACTGCCGGTCTGGAAAACCCGTTGAGGACCTGTATCCGGCCTTGGCAGGATTTAATCAGGTGGAATGGATGATGTTGATGGATACCCTCAATTTCATGGTGGATGATGTACTGGTGAAAGTGGACCGCGCTAGCATGGCGAGCGGTCTTGAGGTGCGCGCTCCATTTCTTGATCCGGGTGTTTATGCCGCCGCGTGGCAGTTGCCGTTGGATATGCGGATACGTAATGGCGAGGGCAAGTGGGCTTTGCGCCAGGTGCTCTATAAGTATGTACCGAGGGAGATGATTGAGCGTCCAAAGATGGGGTTCGCGGTGCCATTGGACGCTTGGCTTCGTGGCCCTCTGAGGGAGTGGGCTGAAGACCTGCTGTCCTCGAGCAGCCTAGCGGAGCTGCCGATGCTGAACGCGGGCCGAGTACGTCGCTTATGGCGCGCTCACCAGGAAGGTAGGAGACATTACGCCCAGCAGCTATGGGCGGTGCTCCAGATTCTGGCTTGGCAACGATATTGGCGGCCTAGCCTACCCTAGCCGTCTTCCAGCCATTCGAAAGACTAAAAGAGCTTTACGGTATTTATGCTTCCTTACTGGGTACTCTATTTAATTCCGGCGCTTGGTGTGCTGTCCGGGCAGCGCATGGCACCTGCTTCACAGCGAGCCGTGTGGTGGCTGCTGGGATCAATATTCGCGCTGGCTATTGGATTGCGCCATCAAGTTGGTGGCGACTGGGGTGCTTATCTCCGCTACCTCGAGCAAGCCTCTCGGATGACGTTACCCCAGGTATTTTTGCAAGGCGATCCTGGCTACTACCTTATAAATTGGTTGGTGGTAGGGGTAGGCGGTAATATTTACGCTGTTAACCTCGTTTGCGGGGCTATACTAATGGCCGGCGTGGTAATGTTTGCTCGTCGGCAGCCGATCCCGTCCTTGGCCCTGTTGGTAGCGGTTCCGTATCTTATTACCGTAGTGGGTATGGGCTATAGCCGTCAGGCCGTCGCTCTTGGATTTATTTTTCTGGGACTGGTGGCCCTTTCCGATGGTGGGATGCGGCGGTTTGCTATCTTGGTGCTGATTGGTGCCGCGTTTCACAAGTCGGCGGTCCTGATGTTGCCGGTTGCCGCATTGGCCTCCAGTCGCAAGCGCGCATGGAATCTCTTTTGGGTTGGCGTAGTCTCGCTGATTGGCGGTTATCTGTTTCTTTTCGACTCTGTTGATACTCTCTGGCAGAATTATGTGGAGGCCGACTATCATTCTGAGGGTGGGCTCATTCGGGTGCTCATGAATGCTGTTCCGGCGACGGTATACTTATTAGTCCATCGTAAGCTTTCGCTCGGAGAGGATGCTCGCCGACTTTGGTGGTGGATGTCGATATCTGCTTTAGCATGTATCCCGCTGGTCTTAATCTCTTCCACGGCAACTGATCGTGTCGCGCTGTATCTTATCCCCCTGCAGCTTTTTGTCTTTTCCCGGCTGCACTTAATCACTAATGACACCCTTATTCGGGCCTATATCGTTGCGGGCGTGGTCGCCTACTATACTGCTGTGCTGGCGGTTTGGCTTTTGTTCGCCACTCACGCTCATGCCTGGCTCCCTTACCAGATGTACCCCTTCGCCTCTTGATGCAGCCCGTCGTTCTCGTCTCCAACACCGCTTGGTATCTCTACAACTTCCGGCGCGGCACCATCGCGGCGCTGGTGGCGACAGGGCGACCGGTTGTGGCTATGGCGCCGCCGGATCGCTACGCGACCAAGCTGGTGGAGGAGCTGGGTGTTACGTTTGTCCCGCTGAGGCTGGAGGGTAAGGGCACCCGTTTGGTGGGCGAGGCGCGCAGTGTGCTCCACCTGTTTGGGGCTTTGCGGCGTTTGCGGCCTGCGTTCGTGTTCAATTTTACCGTTAAGGCCAATATCTACTCCGGGCTGGCCTGCCGTCTGCTTGGTATTCCTTACGCTAATAATGTCTCGGGCCTCGGTACGGCCTTTATCCACGACTCCTGGTTATATCGCCGGGTGCGGTCGCTGTACGGCTTTGTGAACCGCGGTGCGCGCTGTGTGTTTTTCCAGAACCAGGAAGATATGGCGCTGTTCCGCGATCGTGGCCTTTTGAAGGACACGCCCACGGTGCTGTTGCCTGGTTCCGGGATGGATACCGCCCGGTTTGCTTTCCAGGCGCTGCCCGAGGCTGACGATTTCACCTTCGTGATGGTGGCCCGCTTGATCGCGGATAAGGGCGTGCGTGAATACGTGGCGGCGGCGGAGCGCGTAGCGCGCACCCGCCCGGGCACCCGTTTTGTGTTGATCGGCCCGCAGGGAGTGAGCAACAGCAGCGCCATTGATGACGCCGAGGTCGCCGAATGGCGGCGCACTGGCGTGGTGGAGTATGTGGGTGAACAGGACGATGTGCGTCCCTGGCTGGCGAATAGCCATGTGCTGGTGTTGCCCTCCTATCGGGAGGGTATGCCGCGTACCGTGCTGGAGGCCGCTTCCATGGGCCGGCCGGCCATCGTCACGGACGTGCCCGGTTGCCGCCAGGCGGTGGTGGACGGCGAGACCGGGTGGCTGTGTCAGGTGCGGGATGCGGAATCTCTGGCAGCGTGCATGACCGCCTGCCTGGATATGAGTTATGACCAGTTGGCGGAGGCGGGCAGGGCGGCGCGCCGCCGTATTGAGAATGAATTTGACGAACGTATCGTGATCCAGGCGGCGCTGGATTGTCTTGATCGTGCCGTCCCGTAGTCGAGTTTTAGATGTTCGAGTCATTGTTTGACCGTATTGCCAACGAAGGCACCTCGGAGCTGTTCTTCCTGCTCACCGGCTCCGTGATCCTGCTTTGTATCCAGCAGGTGTATCTCGGTACACGCCGCGCCTTGTTCCGCAGAAAGGTGCGCTCCGAAATCTCGGCTTACCGTCAGCGTAAGGACGCCATTAACGTGGTGGACCTGGCTACCGGTGATCCCGAGTTCACCAAGCGGAATATATTCTCCAGGGATGTCTCCCACTTCGGCGAGAAGCAGTGTCTCTATATCGATATGCCCGCCCGCCTGAAGGCAGCTCTCAGGGAAAAGGAAAAGCAGAGGGGCTATATGGACTCTCAATGTACGGCGTTCCACGAAGATCGTTCCTTCGACGACGGCCGCACGTTCGAGGATCTCGCCGAAATGACCGGGATCGCCGCGCTGCCTGAGCTCATCGACAAGCATCGCACCCTCGTCGGCGAGAAGTTCGTAAGCAATGCGGACGGCATGATTTTCAACGGCAAGAAGTATGGTGTGTATAACCTGCGCTTCACCCGCTTTGGTGAGGAGGAAAGCCCCGGCGTCGAGGTGGATCTGTTCGAGACGGACTATTTCACCCATAAGGTATTCCGGTCGATCTACCATGAGCTTAAGAGCGAGGGTCATGAGATCGCCAGGGCCAACGCGGATACCTTCTTGAAATATCGGCCTTTTTTCACCTCTTTCGGGGTGAACTGCCTTGTGATCTGTGATGGCGGCAGAGGCAAGGAAGTGGTCCTCAGCAAGCGCTCGGGCAGAGTGGCGGGTGGCCGCTCCCTCTACCACATCACCATGAATGAGGGGCTCTCCAGGACCGATAAGGACCCCTTCGGGAAGGTCGACATCGAGCTGTGTTTCAAGCGTGGTTTGCTGGAAGAGCTGGGCATTGACGAGAATATCTACCAGCTTTCGGTGAAATCGGCCTTTTATGACTTCTTCCTGGAGAAGAACAACTTCGAAATCGGCGTTTCCTCTGTTTTCGAGCTTGAGCTCGATTTTGAGAAAGATATTGCTCCGTTGATCGCCAGAGACAAGCACCTCGAGGTCGACTCGTTCTTGTCACTGCCTATGAGGCCGAAGGACATCAACACCTTCGTCAGGGATCATGATTTCGTGCCGCACGGGCTCTACGTCTTCGAACGCGTGCTGCTCAGGAAGGGCGTGCAGCTGCGTCAAAGATGAGTCGTTTCCCTTAAACCGGCATAGGCACCCTGGCCAGGCCGCAGAAATAGCGGTTGGGCGAAGATAGCCCACACGTTAACGACGACACCGCTGGCGTTGGCCTACCGGCGGCTGTGCTTCTGGGGCCTGTCTGGCTCGCCTGTTTGTTTAAAATAATGATTATAATCAAAGAGTTATAGCTTTCACCCGTTGCGGCAGTCTCGTTGCGCCAGCTGATGCGGGGATGTTATAATTCGATCAATTATTAGCCACTGTCACTACGGTTGTATCATGACTTCGCTGAAAATTTGGAGTGAAACGACACCGCGCCGATACATCAGCGGCATCGTGGCACTGAACCTGCCTACCTCGCCGGATTCCGGTGACTGGCACACTGTGGAGATGCTGAGTGCGCTCAATCGTGGCGCGCCTATCCCTC
>Ga0310345_10001376_pt1 | contig 27291 bp, 26 predicted proteins | sample HC15DNA20500_MG_FD_204667 | JGI IMG/M metagenome (GOLD analysis project Ga0310345, IMG submission 204667) | Marine microbial communities from station ALOHA, North Pacific Subtropical Gyre - HC15-DNA-20-500_MG | ecosystem: Environmental > Aquatic > Marine > Oceanic | place: Pacific Ocean: North... | reverse complement strand
GCGGCATGATGTCGAGGAAGGCGAGGGTGTTCTCGTCCTCATAGATCTTGTGGCAGGGGATCTCCCCCTTCAGCATCTTGGCGAAGATATTGTCCGGATCGTAAGCCATGCGCTCCCTCCCTCTAGCCTTCGGATGATCGCCCGGGTTTTGGCATTTGCCTAGGGGCGGCGCAACGTAGCGTACGCTTTTCGCGTCGTTACGATCCGCCGTCCTTCTTATAGGGGCTTTCCTCCGCCAGGAACGCGATCTCGTGGGCGACCGCGGCCCGCTCGCGCTTGAGGAAGCCGGCGATGGCTTGGGCGAGGCCCGGGTCGCGGCAGTAATGGACGCTGTAGGTCTGCGTCGGCAGATAGCCGCGGGCGAGCTTGTGCTCGCCTTGGGCGCCGGCCTCCACCGTCTTCAGTCCGTGGGCGATGGCGAAGTCGATGGCCTGGTAGTAGCAGATCTCGAAATGCAGATAGGCGTGGTGCTCCGTGCAGCCCCAGTAGCGGCCGAACAGGGTGTCCGCACCGATGACATTGAGGGCGCCGGCGACATAGCGTCCGTCGCGCTTCGCCATGACGAGCAGGACGTCGCCGGCCATGGTCTCGCCGAGCAGGGAGAAGAAGGCGCGGTTCAGGTAGGGGCGGCCCCACTTCCGCGCGCCGGTGTCCTGGTAGAACTCGTAGAACGCATCCCAATGGGCCTCGGTGAGATCGGCGCCCGTGACCCATTCGATCTCGATGCCGTCCTCCAGGGCCTGGCGCCGCTCCTTCCGGATCGCCTTGCGCTTGCGGGAGGCCAGCGCGGCGAGGAAGTCGTCGAAGGTCGAATAGCCCGCGTTCCGCCAGTGGAACTGCTGGTCGATGCGCTGGAGGAAACCCATCTCGCCGGCGAGCTCCCACTCTTCCCGGGTGAGGAAGGTGATGTGGAGGGAGGAGAGGTCGAGCTGCTCGGTGAAGCCGGCGGCGGCCCGCAGCAGGAGGTTCTGGCGCTCGGTGCGGTCCGGTCCGTCACGGACGAGGAGCCGCGGGCCGGTCACGGGCGTGAAGGGGACGCTTGCCTGCAGCTTCGGGTAATAGGCGCCACCGGCCCGCTCATAGGCGTCGGCCCAGCCGTGGTCGAACACGTACTCGCCCATGGAGTGGGCCTTCAGATAGCAGGGCATGACGCCCTCGATCTCGCCGTCGGGGGATTCCAGCACGAGGTGGCGGGGCAGCCAGCCGGTCTCCGCGCAGGCGGAGCCCGACTCTTCCAGCGCGCGAAGAAAGGCGTGGGCGAGGAAAGGGTTGCGCTTGCGGGCTGAGGATTTGAGTCCGCGGGCGCCTGAGGGCGTTCCCTCCGCGCAGGCATCCCAGGCTTCGGGATCGATCTCGGCCACGCCGGCGATGGCACGGACCACGATATTTTCGCTGTCACCCAATGGACTACAGTCTCAGGTTAAACCCTGATCTCTTCGAAAATCATGGCGTCTGCATGGGCCTCCGCCTTTGCCCGGTCGGCGTCCGTGCGCACGGTCCAGGTGAGAAGCGGGAGGCCGAGGCCTCTGGCGATCCGCGTCGCGGTCGTCGGCAGGGCGCGGATATCGTATGCAATGAATTGGGGCCTGGCGATGGAGGCCGTCAGAAGGTGGCGCATGGCGAAGCGCTGCCAGATGCCGATCCGCTTCTGATAGGTGCGCCGGGACATCCATTCGGCGACGAGGCCGCGCGGCAGGCCGGGAGCGAGGGTGCGGAAGCGGCGCACGCAACAAGGGTCGAAGGACATCACCGCGACGGGGCCGGGATAGCCCTTCAGGGACTCGGCGATATTCTCCTCGTATCGGGATCCGTGGTTCCACTCGCTCTTCACCTCCAGGATCAAAGGCGCACGGCCGCCCACCAGTTCCAGGAGCTCGGGCAGGGCGAGGATGCGGTCGTCCGTGCCGCGCATGGGGAGGCGCTGCAGCGCCTGGACGGTCTGATCGCCGATCGGGCCTTCGCCTTCCGTCAGCCGTTCCAAGGTCTCGTCGTGGAAGACGACGGGGACGTGGTCCCGCGCCGGGCGGAGGTCGAGCTCCATGCCGTAGCCGGCGGCGATTGCCGCCTCGACGGCAGAGGCGGTGTTCTCGACGATGCCCGCCGACCGGTCGTGCAGGCCGCGATGGGCGATGGGCCTCTTCAACCAGTCGAGCCCGCCGCTGTAACCCATTGTCTTAGGATTCGATTCGATCGGTTTGTCCGCTCGTTCTTTAAACGCCTAGTCGATGGCGAAGATCGCGTCGACTTCGACCGCCGCCCCGAGGGGCAGGCTGGCGCAGCCGACGGCGGCGCGGGTATGGCGGCCCTTGTCGCCGAGGACCTCGACAAGCAAATCCGACGCGCCGTTGACGACCTTAGGGTGATCGGCGAAGTCCGGCGTTGAATTGACGAAGCCCGTGAGGCGGACGGCCTGGGCAATCCGGTCCAGATCGCCGAGGGCATTCTTGGCCTGGGCCAGCACGTTGAGGACGCAGATCTCCGCTGCCTCCATGCCGTTCTCGATATCGAGTCCGCTGCCGAGCTGGCCGGTGATGGCGACCGTGCCGTCCCGCATGGGCAGCTGGCCGGAGATGTAGAGAAAGCCGTTGATGTGCAGGAAGGGAACGTAGTTGGCCACGGGGCTCGCAACTTCGGGAAGCGCAATGTTCAGTGCCTTCAGCCGTGCTTCGATTTCTCCGGTCATCGTTCCTTCCGCTTCGGTCCTAGTTGCACTGTCCTATAGGATAGGCGGGCAGCCTTCGCGGCCGACCTTCAGTCAAAACCCGGACAGGCGCAAGCGGTTCGCTAAGACCTTGTAGAGCGGGGGCGTTGGTGCGACAAACCACGAGGTCGCGATGCCGGCTAACTTGTTCAGGAGGCGTATGTCTTTGCCGTTCGTCACGCTCCATCGTCCGTCCGTTTTGCGCCGCGCCCTGCCGCTCGTTCTGATCCTGTGCGGGACTGCCTCTGGCGCCGCCGCTTCCGATGTGAAGCTGCAGCCGCACCGGGCGGTCTATGAGATGCGGCTTGAGGATGCGCGCTCGGCCTCCGGTATCACCGGGGTGGACGGCCGCATGGTCTACGAGTTCTCGGGCTCGGAGTGCGAGGGCTATACGCTCAACATGCGCATGGTCACGCAGATGACCGATAGCCAGGGCGACACCAACCTCACCGACTTGCGCTCCTCCACCTGGGAGGACGGGCACGGCAAGAAATTTCGCTTCCAGTCCGCCCAGTATCTCAACGACAAGCTCGGCGACGTCACCATGGGGCGCGCGATGCGGGAGTCCCAGAACGACGTCGAGGTGCGGCTGACCCAGCCGGCCCAGACCGAGCTCAATCTCTCGCCGAAAGTGCTGTTTCCGACCCAGCACAGCCTGGCGGTGATCGAGGCCGCCAAGGCCGGCGATACCATGCTGGAGGCGGAGCTTTACGACGGCTCAGAGCAGGGTCAGAAGGTCTACGACACGACGTCTTTCATCGGGGAGTCGCGGCCGCCCGGGAGCGACGAGAAGCTGGAGGAGGCTGCGAAGGAACGCGGTCTGGACAAGATCCGCTCATGGCCAATCTCCATCGGCTATTTCGAGACCAGCGAAGGCGACCTTACGCCGGCCTATCAGATCGACTTTCTGCTCTACGAGAACGGCGTGAGCCGGCGGCTCGAGATCGACTATGGCGACTTCGCCATTTCGGGTGAGTTGAGCCAACTCGAATATCTTCAGGAAGACGCTTGCGATTGAGAGGCTGCTTGATCCGAGCCTCGATTTCGCCCTTTCTGTTAAGAGCTAAAGGGTTTGGTTACCGGTCCTAGTGTCCAATCGCTGACAATAGGACGAGGGAACCCACACATGTTTTGGACGGCTTGGCCGCACTCTGTCGCAACGGAAGAAACCGTCGGCGCAGAGACAACGGCAGAAGAGAGCGTCCCGCCGGGTCTGAAGCTCATGAGCAAAACCGTACTGATCGTGGAAGACAACGAGCTCAACATGAAGCTCTTTCACGATCTGCTCGACGCTCACGGCTACGAGACCCTGCAGACGCGGAACGGAATGGAAGCGCTGTCACTGGCGCGGGAGCATCGGCCGGATCTCATCTTGATGGATATCCAGCTGCCCGAGGTTTCGGGGCTGGAGGTCACCAAGTGGCTGAAGGAAGACGACTCCTTGCGCGAGATTCCGGTGGTAGCGGTCACGGCCTTTGCTATGAAAGGCGATGAAGAGCGTATTCGCGAGGGCGGCTGCGAGGCCTATATCTCCAAGCCGATCTCGGTTGCGACCTTCCTCGATACCGTGAAGCAGTTTATCGGCGAAGCCCAGTAGGAACGCCATGACGGCCCGCATTCTCGTCGTCGACGACGTCGATACCAACGTCAAGCTCCTGGAAGCACGGCTCACGGCCGACTATTTCGAGGTTGCTTGCGCCTATAGCGGACCGGAGGCTTTGCAGGTCTGCGCCCGCGAGCGGGTCGACGTGGTGCTGCTCGACGTGATGATGCCGGGCATGGACGGCTTCGAGGTCTGCCGCCGCCTGAAGGCGGAGCCGCGCTGCCAGCATATTCCGGTGATCATGATCACCGCGCTGGATCAGCCCTCCGATAAACTGCAGGGGCTGAAGGCAGGCGCCGACGACTTTCTCACCAAGCCGGTCAACGACATCGCGCTCATCACGCGGGTGAAGAACCTCGCCCGGCTGAAGATGCTCACCGACGAGATGCTGATGCGCGCCTCGACGGGATCGCAGATGGGCGCGTCCCCGATCGGCGAGGCGGAGCTGCAGCAGCTCTCCGACGGGGGGAAGCTCCTCCTGGTGGAAGACCGGCCCGCGGTCGCGGAGCGTATCGTCGATGCGCTGTCACCGCATTTCAGCGTGGAGCTTGAGACCGATCCGGCCCGGGCGCTCCTGGAGCTTCCGGACGGTGGCTACGACTTGATGATCGTCAGTCTCGGGCTTCAGCATGCCGACGGTTTGCGGCTTTGCTCACAGGTCCGCTCGCTGGACCGGACGCGTCACCTGCCGATCCTGATCATGGTGGAGGAGGGCGAAGAGGCCCGCCTGCTGCGCGGACTCGACATCGGTGTGAACGACTACATCACCCGTCCAGTGGATCCGGCGGAGTTGCTGGCGCGGGTGCGCACCCAGGTGAAGCGGAAGCGCTACGTGAACTACCTGCGCATGCGGTTGGAGGAGTCGGTCGAGATGGCCGTGCTCGATCCGCTGACCTCGCTGCATAACCGCCGCTACATGAACAACCATCTGACGACGTTGTTCGACGAATCCGCCCAGAGCGGGCGGCCGATCTCGGTGCTCGTGATCGATATCGATTACTTCAAGGCGGTGAACGACAATTACGGCCATGATGTCGGCGATCTGGTGCTGAAGGACTTCGCGACCCGGATCCGCCGCAACATCCGCGGCATCGATCTCGCCTGCCGGATGGGAGGCGAGGAATTCGTCGTGGTCATGCCCGACACCGATGTCTCGCAGGCCTACAAGGTAGCGGAGCGTTTGCGGGTCTCCATCGCCAGCGAGCCGTTCTCGGCGGGCGAGGGGCTGCCCTCGCTGGACATCACCGCGAGCGTCGGCGTGGCGGCGTTCGAATATCCGGAAGACACGCCCGAGATCATCCTCAAGCGGGCCGATCAGGCGCTCTACTGCGCCAAGCGCGACGGCCGCAACAAGGTCGTTGCAGACGCTGCCTAATCGCGTCCGGCCGGTAAATTCTCTATAGTTCCAGGAGTGGTTTGCGATTCGCTGAGTCGCGAAGCAGCGTTGGCACGTCAATACCTGAATAGTCCCAGCTTGTTCCGGGAAATGAGGGCTTTCGGCCAACGCTTTACAATGACTAATATTTTAGCGTATTAAACATTTTAATAGATTGTTTATCGTCCGGTCCGAACCGTCAGTTAGTATCGGTTGGGTCGCGATTATCTGAGGGATAAGATTTCTTGGGGTGAGGGCGCTCCCCGGATTTGTCGGAACTGTCGCCCTGCCTGCATAAATTCGAATAGCCCTACGGAATGCTCAGGTCCGCCGCATCTCCTGGGTCCGTGGGGTTCGGTCGGCCGAAGCGCGGTTTGAGTGGCCTCCTCGTTAGCGCCGCGTTTCGGTCGACCACCAAGTCAAACGGCCAAGCCCTCTTTGGTCTTTGACTTGCCGACCGGCCCCGCAGTTCACGCAGGAGCTACCCCGCTTTACCTGCATGGCTGCGGGGTTGGTCATTTTCGGGCCCTGAAAGGGCATTCTCAGAAATTTCGGAAAGCTAATCGGTGCCAGGCGCTCGCGAAGACCGCGAGCGGCGATAGGGCAGCTACTTGATCTTGGCTTCCTTGAACTCGACGTGCTTGCGCGCGACGGGGTCGTACTTCTTCAGAGCAAGCTTCTCGGTCGAGTTCCGCGGGTTCTTCTTCGTGACGTAGAAATACCCGGTGCCCGCGCTGCTTACGAGCTTGATCTTCTGGGTGATCGGCTTTGCCATCTTAGTTCCTTGATCTGGCAGATATGCGCGGAGCGCACCCTACTCAGTGGCCCTGCGAAGTCAAGACTGATTGGGTCGCGTGGCGGCCTTATCGGGATCCGGCCGGCGGGTAGGGCAGGGAATGCCCCGGCTGGCCGGGATCGGATTCGCCGGGCTCCTCCACATGGTCCGGGTCGAAGCCGTGCATCAGGAGCGCCCATTGCAGGCCGATGAGGCCGCCCTTGATGGGCGGCAGCAGCAAGAGGCACAGGATCACGGTCAACGGCAGCCATAACACCCAGTGGATCCAGAGCTCCGGGCGATAGGCCATCTCCACGGACAGCATGAGCCCAACCACGATGTGGCCAACGATCGAGATGGTGACATAGGGGGGCGCATCGTCGGCGCGGTGATGGTGCAGGGCCTCGCCGCAATTCTCGCAGTGATCGGAGACCTTCAGGTATTTGGTGAAGACCTTGCCTTCGCCGCAGGCGGGGCAGCGGCAGAGGCTGCCGCGCATCATGGCCTGGCCCCAATGACGTTCGCCGGTGCTGCGTCCATCGATCTGGGCGGGCCGGTCCTTCAATCCCTTGCCGGATCCATATTCATGCGTGGCTTCAGCCATCGTTTCCTCCAACGCGGGTGTCCGTGCCGCTCTCTCGCCGGCCGACCCTATCGCCACGACCGGGCTCCGGCCAGCGGCTTGCCGTTCAACTCTTGGTGCGCCTGGACCGGCCGGCGGGTTTCCGTTTGCCGCCCTTCGCCGTCGTCTTCTTACGCTTGGGGCCTCCGTGGGCGCCGGGCTTGCCCCGGCCTCTGGTGCGGAAGCTCTTATGCCGGGCGCCGCTCGGCTTGATGCCGATCTGGCGGCCTTCGGTGAGGATCTCGAAGCGAAGCGCACCCGCCGTGGGGATGGCCTCGACGAGCTTCACCTCGACATTGTCGCCGAGCTGGTAGGCCCGGCCCGTATCCTCGCCCACCAGGGCCTGGTGGGTCTCGTCGTGATAATAATACTCGTCGCCGATCGTCGATGCCGGGATAAACCCATCGGCGCCCGTGTCATACAGCCGCACGAACAGGCCGGAGCGGGTGACGCCGGAAATCTTGCCGTTGAAGCGCGCGCCGACCCGGTCGGCCAGATAGGACGCGATGAGCCGGTCGACAGTCTCGCGCTCCGCCGACATGGCGCGGCGCTCGGTGTCGGAGATCTGCTGTGCCGTCTCCTCCAGGCGCTCGATCTCCGCATCGGTCAGACCGCCGGGGCCGAGGCCAAGAGCACGGATCAGGGCGCGGTGGACGATCAGATCGGCGTAGCGCCGGATCGGCGAGGTGAAGTGGGCGTAGCGGCGGAGGTTCAGGCCGAAATGCCCGTAATTTCCGGGATGGTATTCCGCCTGGCTCTGGCTGCGCAGCACGACCTCCTGGACCAGATCGCCCGCCGGCGTGTCCTTCGTCATCTCCAGGATGCGGTTGAACTGGTCGGGCTTCATCACGCCCGCCTTGGCGAACGTGATGTCGAGGGTGCGCAGGAAGTCCGATAGGGCGGCGATCTTCTCGTCCGAGGGCGCATCGTGGACGCGGTAGACGAGGGGGGTGTTCTCCGCCTCCAGGGTCTCGGCCGCGGCGACATTGGCCGCGATCATGAACTCCTCGATGAGCCGGTGGGCATCGAGCCGGGGCGGGGTGACGATGTCGGCGACCTCGCCCTTGTCGTCCAGCTTGATCTTGCGCTCCGGCAGGTCGAGATCCAGCGGCGCGCGCTTGGCCCGCGCCTTGGTCATGGCGCGGTAGGCGGCCCAGAGCGGCTGCAGAACCGGCTCCAGCAGCGGACCGGATTGGTCGTCGGGATTTCCGTCGATGGCGGCCTGAGCCTGTTGGTAGGTGAGGCTGGCGGCGGACCGCATCATGGCGCGCATGAAGCGGTGGCTCTTCTTGTGGCCGCCGGCGTCGTAGACCATGCGCACGGCGAGGCAGGGGCGGGGCTCTCCCTCCACTAGCGAGCAGAGATTGTTGGAGATGCGCTCCGGCAGCATCGGCACGACGCGGTCGGGGAAATAGACCGAGTTGCCGCGGGTGCGGGCTTCCTTGTCGAGGGCGCTGCCGGGTGTGACGTAGGCTGCGACATCGGCGATGGCGACCATCACGATATGGCCGCCCTTGTTGTTCGGGTCGTCGTCGGCTTCCGCCCACACCGCATCGTCGTGATCGCGGGCGTCCGCCGGATCGATGGTCACCAGCGGAATATCCCGGAGGTCCTGGCGGCCTTCCATGCTCGGCGGCTGAGCGGCTTCCGCCTCCTCCAACGCGGGCTGCGGAAAGACGTCGGGGATGCCATGGGCGTGGATGGCGATCAGGCTCGTCGCCCGCTGGTCCTGCGGATTGCCGAGGCGTTCCACGACCCGGGCTGCGCCGGAGCCGTAGCGCGGCGAGCGGGACATCTCGAACCGGACGAGCTCGCCGTCCTCCGCCTCGTTCCGGTCGGCGCGGGGGACCCGCCATTCCTTCAGCTGCTTGCGGTCGACGGGGTCGATGACGCCGTCCTCGCCGCGATCGCGGTATATGCCGAGCAGGGTGCGCGGGCCGGTGGAGAGCTTTTTGATGGGCTTGGCGAGATACTGATAGACGTCGTCGTTCAGCTTCTCCATGCGCGCCAGCACGCGGTCGCCGACGCCGGCCGCCTCGGTCCGCTGGCGGCTCCCGGCCACCAGGATGCGGGGCGGCGGTCCGACCTCCTCATCCCAGGAGGCGGGGGTGGCGACGAACTCGCCGTCCTCGTCCCGGCCGGTTATGCGGATGACGGTGACGGGGGGTAGCTCGCTCGGCTGCTGCAGGTTCTTCTTGGAGCCGGCGATCAGACCTTCCTCGGTCATCTCCCGCAGAAGCGCCTTCAGCGGGATGCGGTCGGCGCCCTTGATGCCGAACTCGCGCGCGATCTCCCGCTTGCCGACCTTCTCCTCGGTCGACTGGATGAAGTCGAGCACCTGCTGCTTGGTCGGAAGCGCTCCGGATTTGCTGCTTTGGTTTGCCTTGGGTTTCGCCACAGGGGCCTAGCCGGCCGTCTCTTCGACGGTCTCCTTGCTGCCGTTCTTCTTGGATGCGGACTTCTTGCTCGCGGGCTTCTTCGCCGTCGTTTTTTTGCCGGTGGATTTCTTGGCGGCAGACTTCTTAGCACCGCCCTTTGCGCCACCTTTGCCGGTCTTCTCGGCGCGGGCGGCGATCAGATCCACGGCCTCGTCCATGGTGATGGATTCCGGCTCCTTGTCCTTCGGCAGGGTCGCGTTGACCTTGCCGTGCTTGACGTAAGGACCGTAGCGGCCGCTCATCACCTGGACCGGGCCCTTCAGCTCAGGATGCTCGCCCAGTTCCTTGATCACGCTGCCGCCGCGCTTGGCCCGCGATGCCGCCTTCTCGGCGAGCAGGCTGATGGCGCGGTTGGCGCCGACGGTGAAGACCTCTTCGGGGCTTGAGAGGCTCGCATAGGTCTTCTGGTGGTGGACGTAGGGCCCGAAGCGGCCGAAGCCCGCCGTGATGGGCTCGCCGGTCTCCGGGTGGAGGCCGATCTCGCGGGGCAGCGAGAGCAGGGCAAGCGCTCGCTCCAGATCGATCTCGCCGACATCGTCGCCCTTGGGGATCGAGGCGCGCTTGGGCTTCTCGCCATCCTGGGCCTCGCCCAGCTGGATGTACGGTCCGAAGCGGCCATCGCGCACCGTCACCTCCATGCCGGTCTGCGGATCGGTGCCCAGCACCTTGCCGTCGGCGGAGGCGGCCGCGTCGCCCTTGTCGCCGGTGTCGGCGAGCTGGCGGGTGTAGCGGCAGTCCGGATAGTTGGAGCAGCCGATGAAGGCGCCGAAGCGTCCGACCTTCAGGCTGAGACGACCGTCGTCGCAAGCGGGGCAGGCGCGGGGGTCCTTGCCGGGCTCCACTTGGGGGAAGATATGCGGGCCCAGGATCTCATTGAGTGCGTCCAGCACCTGAGCGATGCGGAGATCGCCGATCTCCTCCACGGCGCCGGTGAAGTCGCGCCAGAAGTCACGCAGCACATCGCGCCAGGCGAGGTCGCCGGCGGAGATCTGGTCCAGCTTCTCTTCCAGGCTGGCGGTGAAGTCGTACTCCACGTAGCGCTCGAAGAAGCTCTTCAGGAAGGCCGTGACCAGGCGGCCCTTGTCTTCCGGGTAGAGGCGCTTCTTCTCGATGCGCACATATTCGCGGTCGCGCAGCACATTCATGGTCGCCGCGTAGGTGGAGGGACGGCCGATGCCGAGCTCCTCCATTTTCTTGATGAGGGTTGCCTCGGTGTAGCGGGGCGGCGGCTGGGTGAAGTGCTGCTCCGGCAGAATTTCGCGGGCCTGGAGCTGATCTTTCTCGGCCAGCGGAGGCAGCACGGCGCCGTCCTCGCCGTCCTGATCGTCGCGGCCTTCCTCGTAAAGCTTCAGGAAGCCGTCGAAGCGGATGACCTGGCCGGTCGCGCGGACGCCGTACGGTTTCCCGTCGCTGCCGGCGACATCGATATCGACGGTCGTGCGCTCGATCTCGGCGCTGGCCGCCTGGCTCGCCAGCGTCCGCTGCCAGATCAGCTTGTATAGCTTGGCCGCATCCCCTTGCAGATAGCGGGCGACCTTCTCCGGCTCCTTGGTGAAGTCGGTCGGGCGGATGGCCTCGTGCGCTTCCTGGGCGTTCTTCGCCTTGGTCTGGTAGTAGCGCGGGGAGGGCGGAAGGTAGCGATCGCCGTAGAGGCTCGCCAGGCGCTTCCGGCACGCGCTGATGGCCTCCGGCACGATCTGCACACCGTCGGTCCGCATATAGGTGATCAGGCCTTCGGTCTCGCCGCCGATGTCCACGCCCTCGTAGAGCTGCTGGGCGATCTGCATGGTGACCCGCGGGGAGAAGCCGAATTTCCTGGAGGCTTCCTGCTGCAGGGTCGAGGTGGTGAAGGGCGGATAGGGGTTCCGTTTGGTCGGCTTCTTCTCGACCGAACCCACCGTGAAGCGCCCGCCTTCCAGCGCGGACTTCAGCTTGGTTGCGGTCTCCTCGTCGGGAATGTCGAACTTGTCGAGCTTCTTGCCGTCGGCCGCCGCAAGCCGCGCCTTGAAGGTTTCGCCTTGCGCGGTCGCGAGCTCGGTGGTGATCGACCAGTATTCCTGGGGCTTGAAGGCCTCGATCTCCATCTCGCGGTCGCAGACGAGGCGGAGCGCCACGGACTGCACGCGTCCGGCGGAGCGGGAGCCCGGCAGCTTCCGCCACAGGACGGGCGAGAGGGTGAAGCCGACGAGGTAGTCCAGGGCGCGGCGCGCCAGATAGGCATCGACCAGCGGCTCGTCGATCTTGCGCGGATGGGCGATGGCGTCGAGCACCGCCTCCTTGGTGACGGCGTTGAAGACCACACGCTCCACATCCACGCCCTTCAGCGCCTTCTTGCTGTCCAAGACCTGGAGCACGTGCCAGGAGATGGCCTCGCCTTCGCGATCCGGGTCGGTTGCGAGGATCAGCTTGTCGGCGCCCTTCACGGCGCGGGTGATCTCGTTCAGGCGCTTGGCGGATTTGGGATCGACGTCCCAATGCATCTCGAAATCGTTGTCGGGCAGGACGGAGCCGTCCTTCGACGGCAGATCCCGGACATGGCCGTAGGAGGCCAGGACCTGATAGTCCGAGCCGAGATACTTGTTGATGGTCTTCGCCTTAGCCGGCGATTCCACGATGACGATATTCATCCGGTTCCTGCCTGGGAAAATTCGGGGCGGCTGATTCTGCGCTTGATGGCCGAGCCCCATGCCAAGCGCGAAAATGGTGTCTCCCGCCCGAGGTGTCAATTTCTGCCCTCTTCGGCAGTTGACAATCTCAAGCTGCATCAAATAAGCAATACAACCATTAGTCGTGATGCAACCCATACTCGCGCAAGGCGGATATGGGCTTAAGTTCCGCAGGAGGACAAGCTGACAGGGCAGGGTGAAGGCAACAATCGGGGCCGGAAATCAACTCCCTCACCCCGCAAGAACACCGCTTCCCGGCGGAAGGCGGACACCCGGCTGCGCCTGGAACGCTCCGAGGCCGCCGACTATCTCGCCGGCATGCTGAAGGGGCTGCGGGAGGTGGCGAACGGAGCTGATCTGAGCTTCCTTGCCTATCTCATCGAGGTCGCCCTGCAGGAAGCCCAGGCCGAAAAGCTGCGGAGCGATTCGCGCTGACCTAACGATCCGGCGCTCGGATCAGTCGTCCTCCACGATCGAAACCAGCTGCTGACCGTGCCTCTCGAGGCGTCCGGCGAGATCCAGCTCCAGAAGCACGATCTGCACCTTTCGCGCCGCGATCCCCGTGGCGCGGACCAGCTCGTCGATATCGATGGGGCTAGGGCCGAGGGCGGCGAGCACCCGCTCGCGCTCCGATTGCTCGATATCGGGCAGCGGCTCGGGCGTGGCATGTTCGTCGGCGGCTTCGAGCGCGCGGGGCGGGGCGGGCGGGCGCCCCATGATGGAGCTCAACGCTTCCACGATGTCTGCCGCGCCGGTGATCAAGGTGGCGCCGTCCTTCAGAAGCGCGTTGGTGCCGGCTGATCGCGGATCGAGGGGGCTGCCGGGCACGGCGAAGACCTCGCGGCCCTGCTCGCCGGCGAAGCGGGCGGTGATGAGGGAGCCGGAACGCTTGGCGGCCTCGATGACCGCGACGCCCAGCGATATCCCCGAGATCAGGCGATTGCGGCGCGGGAAGTCCTGGCCGCGGGGTTTGAAGCCGGGCGGGCGCTCGCTCAGCAGAAGCCCCTCCTTGCCGATGGCCTCGTGCAGCTCGGCGTTCTCCGGCGGGTATATATTGTCGATGCCGCCGGCGAGGACGGCGATGGTGCCGCGCTCCAGGGCCGCGCGGTGGGCGGCGGTATCGATGCCCCGGGCGAGCCCCGAGGCGACAACGATCCCCTCGATACCGAGTTCTGTGGCGATCTGGCGGGTGAATTTCTGGCCGATGGCGGAGCCGTTCCGTGCTCCCACGATGGCCACGATGGGCTTCTCGGCGAGCTCGGCCCGGCCCTTGATGTAGATGACGGGCGGCGGAGCATCGACATTGGCGAGGCTCGGCGGATAGCCCGGCTCGCCGGTCACCACGAGCTCCGCGCCGATACGCTTGGCCGCGGCGAGCTCCCGCTCCGCTTCCTCGCGCTTGCAGATGCGGATCGAGGGGCGCCCGCCGCGCCGGGATAGCTCGGGCAGGGCGTCCAGGGCGGCTTCGGCGCCGCCGAACTGGTTCACGAGAGCACGGAAGGTCGTAGGGCCGACATTCTCGGTGCGGATCAGCCGGAGCCATGCGACGCGCTGCTCAAAGGTCAGGCGCCGCCGCGGCTCGTTCTCAGCCTCACCGCTGCCCAATGCGCGTCTCCTCGCCGCGGATCAGCCGGCCGATATTGCTCTGATGGCGGAGGATCAGGAGCACGCTCAGGATCACCGAGGCGATAACCAACGGCGGGGCCGCCAGATAGGCCAGCAGGGCCGGCGTGACGAGCGCCGCGACAAGCGCGGAGAGGGAGGAGTAGCGGGTCGTGAAGGCGATCAGCAGCCAGACGGCGCAGAACAGAAGTGCCGCAGGCCAGAAGAGCCCGAGCAGCACGCCGATATAGGTGGCCACCCCCTTGCCGCCGCGGAAGCCGAGCCAAACCGGGGCGATATGGCCGATGAAGGCGCCGATGCCCGCGGCGATGGCGGCGATAGGCCCAAGGAAGTGCATGGCGAGGAGGACGGGGATCGTTCCCTTCAGTACGTCGCCGGCGAGGGTCGCTGCGGTGAGCCACTTGTTGCCCGTGCGCAGCACATTAGTGGTGCCGATATTGCCGGAGCCGATCTTGCGGAGATCGCCGAGGCCCGCGGCGCGGGTGAAGAGCAGCCCGAAGGGGATCGAGCCGCAAAGATAGCCGCCGAGAAAGACGGCCAAATAGATGAGCGCTTGGCTCCAGCTCAGCTCAATCACGAGATCTCCCCCCCGAGTCTCTTCCAAGACTCCCTTTCAAGAGTCTCTTTCCAGAGTCCCTTTGGCGCGGCTAGTTCTCGCCGAGCCGATCTTTAGCGTAGTTGTAGACGATGCGGCCTGCAACGAGGGTTGCAAGCGGACGCCCCTCCAAACGGGCCTGATCGAAAGGCGTGTTCTTGGACTTGGAGTGCATCGTCTCAGGATCCACCACCCAGGGCGTCTCCAGATCGACCAGGACGAGGTCCGCCGGCGCCCCGATGGCGAGACGGCCCGCCTCCAATCCCAGGATGCCCGCGGGGTTGGCCGTCATGGCGCGCAGCAGGGTGGCGAGCGGCACGCCGTCATTGTGGTGGAGGCGCAGCGCGACGGCGAGCATGGTCTCCAGCCCCACCGCTCCGTAGGCTGCATCGGCAAATGGATGACGCTTCACGTCGGCGTCCTGGGGGTCGTGGGCGGAAACGATGACGTCGATATCGCCGGAGGCCACGCCTTCGACCATGGCCTGACGGTCGTCCTCGGCGCGCAGGGGCGGGCGCATCTTGAAGAAGGTGCGGTACGGGCCGATGTCGTTCTCGTTCAGCGCCAGATGATTGATCGACACGCCGCAGGTGACAGGCAGGCCCTTCGCCTTGGCGGCGCGGATGATCTCCAGGGACGCGCGGCAGGAGATCTCGGCGGCGTGGTAGCGCGCGCCGGTCATCTCCACGAGGCGGATGTCGCGCTCCAGCATGATGGTCTCGGCCGCGCAGGGCACGCCCTTCAGGCCGAGGCGCATGGAGACCTCGCCGGAATTCATCACGCCGCCTTCCGCGAGGGTCGGCTCCTCCACCGCGTGCATCACGACGATGTCGAAGTCCTTGGCGTAGGCTAGGACATTCCGCATCACCTTTGCGTTGGCGAGGCTGCGCTTGCCGTTCGTCGCGGCGATTGCGCCGGCCGCCTGCATGAGGCCGATCTCCGTCATCTCCTCGCCCCGGAGCCCCTTGGTGATGGCGGCGAGGGGATGGACATGGACGATGGCGGTATCGCGGGCGCGGCGCAGGATGAAGTCGACCAGAGCGACGTCGTCAATGACCGGATCGGTGTCCGGCATGGTCAGGATGGAGGTCACGCCGCCGGCGGCCGCGGCACGGCTCGCATCGGCAAGGGTCCCGCGATGCTCGTGGCCCGGCTCGCCCGTGAAGACCATCATGTCGATCAGGCCGGGTGCCAGGACGTGGCCGCCGCAATCGACGAGGACCGCATCGCCCCCGGCCTCGCCGTGGATATGGCGGCCGACATCGGCTATCCGTCCGTCGTCGACCAGAAGCCCACCTTGCTCGTCGAGCCCCGTGGCGGGATCGATCAGGCGCGCGTTGATGAAGGCGATGCGTTTCGGGGCTTCGCCTGCGGTCAGAGCTGGATCGTCGATCTGCATTGTCATGTCCGCAAATGAGGAACGAGGGCCTGGAGCACCGCCATGCGGACGGCGACGCCCATCTCGACCTGCTCGTTGACCACGCTCCGTTCGTCGTCGGCGACGGCGGAGTCGATCTCCACCCCTCGATTCATGGGGCCGGGATGCATGACGATGGCGTCGGGCTTGGCGAGCTTGAGCTTCTCGTGGTCCAGGCCGAAGAAGTGGAAGTATTCGCGCTGGCTCGGGATGAGGCTGCTGGTCATGCGCTCTCGCTGGAGGCGGAGCATCATCACCACGTCGGCATCCGCCAGACCTTCCTCCATGGAGGTGTAGACCTCCACGCCGAGGCGGTGGATGGCGCCGCCGAGCAGGGTGGATGGGCCGATGACCCGGACGAGGGCGCCCATGGTGTTCAGCAGCAGGATGTTGGAGCGCGCCACGCGGCTATGAAGGATGTCGCCGCAGAGCGCCACGATGAGCCCAGCGATCTTGCCCTTATGGCGGCGGATGGTCAGCGCATCGAGCAGTGCCTGGGTCGGGTGCTCGTGGGAGCCGTCACCGGCATTGATCACCGAGCAATCGACCTTCTGGGAGAGAAGCTCCACTGCGCCGGCCGCCTGATGGCGCACGACCAGCAGATCCGGCCACATGGCGTTCAGGGTCACGGCCGTGTCGATCAGCGTCTCGCCCTTCTGCATGGAGGAGGTCGGGATCGACATATTCATGACATCCGCGCCGAGCCGCTTTGCGGCGAACTCGAACGAGCTCTGGGTGCGGGTGGAATTTTCGAAGAAGAGATTGATGAGGGTGCGGCCGCGGAGATCGGTGCGCACCTCGCCGGGCCGGCGAATGGACTTTGCGGCCTCTTCCGCCAGGTCGAGCAAACCGGAGATTTCCGGTGCCTTCAGCCCCTCGATGCCAAGCAAATGGCGATGAGGAAAATCGAGTGTGGTGGGGGAGGAAGCCGCGCTGTTCATCAAAAGCCACTCTATAGACCGGAGGTTTCGGCCCGGCAAGAAGGAGAAGGCCGCGTCGTCAACCTCTCCTTAACGATGGTGTCATGTAAATGCGGGAGAGGGACCGCGACGGCGAGCAATCGCCGGGCGCGTGCTCGCGAGGGTTCGAATGGCGCCGAGGGATTTACCGCCAGTTGCGAATCACTGAGAATGCAAGAATTCCGAAGCTTATCCGAGATAAGCGTTGCCTGTCTGGCGGAGACGGCAACGTGAGGGGCCAGATTAGATCATGATGAGCTTACCGTTTTTCCTGTTTGCTTGCGGCCTGGGCGCGGCCTGGTCCGACTGGCGCAATATGGCCATGGGATTCTGGTTCGCCGGCCTGGTCACGTTGCTGGTGCTCTTCCGATTTCATGCCACGGAAGTTCTGAACATCGGGCTGTAGCGGGCAGGGGCTTAAGATGACACCGGCAAATGCACTCCGGCTGAACGCGATCGGCTTGCTCGCGATCTGTTTCGTTCTGTCCTTTGCTCTTGCCGACCAACTTCTCTACGACGATCTACCTTGTCCGCTCTGCCTCTTGCAGAGGATGGGGTTCTTCGCTGCCGGCTTCGGCATCGCGCTGAACCTCGTGCTGCGGGTGCGGACGGCCCATTACGGCATCGCGATCCTGGGCGCGGTTTGCGGCGCGGCAGTCTCGCTGCGCCAGGTGGCGCTCCATGTGGTGCCGGGCACCGGCTCCTATGGCGATGCCTTCCTGGGCTATCACTTCTATACCTGGGCGTTCATCGTCTTCTGCCTGATCATCGCCGGCACTGGCCTCATGCTGCTGTTCGAGCGGCAATTCGCTGGCGAGCCGGAAGTCTCCGATCTCGTGCTCATGGATAAGCCGACACGGCGCCTCGCCCAGACAGCCTTCCTGCTCTTCGGCTTCCTGGCGGTGGCGAACGGCGTGTCGACGGTGCTGGAATGCGGCGCCGGGATGTGCGCCGACAATCCCACGAGCTATCAGCTTCTCGATAAGGAGTAGGCGGGCAGCCGCTAGGGGCGGGCCTGCAGCGTCTTCAGCCGGTCCAGCGCGCCTTGCAGGATGTAGGCGGCGGCCATGCGGTCGACGACCTCGCCACGGCGTTTGCGGCTGGCGTCCGCCTCGATGAGGTGGCGCTCGATCGCCGCGGTCGACAAGCGCTCGTCCCAGAACACGACGGGGATGTCTGCATGCTGGCTGAGATTGCGGGCAAACGCCCGGGTCGACTGGGCGCGCGGACCTTCGCTGCCGTCCATGTTCACGGGCAGCCCCAGCACGATGGCGCCGACACCCAGCTCCTGAACGGTCTTCAGGATCGGCTGGATATCGGCGGTGAATTTCGTGCGCTTGATGGTCTCTACGGGTGTCGCGATCGACCGGCTGATATCGGAGACGGCCATGCCAATGGTCTTGGTGCCGAGGTCGAGGCCGAGCAGCCGCGCGTCGCGGCCGAGCTGTGACGGCAGATCCTGGATCTCCAGGATCGTGGCGGCCATTCCAGGTTGTGACCTTGTCAACGGGATGAGCTTTCCTATAGTCGCGGCGAAGCCAACAGCCCCGCAGATCGCCAGACACTAGCAGAAGAGAGTTTCATGCAGATCACCTGGTTCGGACATTCCTGCTTCCGCATCGATCTCGACAAGCAGCGCATCCTGATCGATCCCTTCCTGACCGGAAACGGCGTCTTTGAAGATGCGGGCATTCCGGTGCGGGACGTCGCCAAGGATATCACCCATCTGGTCCTGACCCACGGCCATGACGACCATACGGGCGATACGGTGACCATCCTGAAGGAAAGCGACGCCACACTGGTCGCCTCGTTCGAGCTCGCCAACTACCTGCAGGGGCAGGGCGTGGAGAAGGCCGAATACATGAATACCGGCGGCACGCTGGATCTCGGAGAGTTCTCCCTCACCTATGTGCCGGCCTTCCATTCCTCGTCGACCATGGTGGACGGGAAGCCGCTTTATCTTGGGCCGGCCTGCGGCGTGGTGATCAAGCCCAAGGACGGCAAGACCGTGTACCACATGGGCGACACGGACATCTTCTCCGACATGGGGCTGATCAACGAGATGCATCGGCCTGCGATCGGCATCGTGCCGATCGGCGACCGCTTCACCATGGGGGCGAAATCCGCCGCGCTCGCCTGCAAGCGGTTCTTCGATTTCGAGACGGTGATTCCCTGCCACTACAAGACCTTCCCGATCATCGACCAGTCGGCCGATCCGTTCATCGCGAAGATGGCGGGGGAGAACGTCCTGGTGCCGAAGGTTGGCGAACCGCAGAGCTTCTAGTCTTTCCGGCTTCGTCGTGGCTGCCTGCGGCTTGACCCGGGCAGCCAATTTCCCGATACCTTCTCCGGAATCTTGAGGCCTTCGCCGCGGACTTAATCGCCCGGCCGGCCGATCATCCAAGCAGGCTTTTATTCAAGGCTCTCCATGTCCGTCGACCGCGCGACCGTCCACCGTATTGCCAAGCTCGCCCGCATCGCCATCACCGAGGAGGAGGCGGCGCGGCTGGAAGGCGAGCTGTCGGGCATCCTCGATTGGGTGGCTCAGCTCGACGAGATTGACACCGGCGACGTGCCGCCCATGACGCGGGTCGCAGACATGAAGATGAAGATGCGCGAGGACGTGGTCACCGACGGCAACTGCGCCGACGATATCGTCGCCAACGCGCCGGAAGCGGACGACGACTATTTCGTCGTGCCGAAGATCGTGGAGTAGGGGCGGCTCATGTCCGATTTGACCGATCTCACCATCGCCGCCGCCCGCGCCGGCCTCGATAAAAAAGAGTTCTCCGCCAAGGAGCTGGCGGAGGCCCATGTCTCGGCCATCGAAGCGGCCAACGATGCGCTGAACGCCTACGTGCTGGTGACGCCCGACCGGGCGCTTCAGATGGCGGCGGAGAGCGATCAACGCCTCGCCAAGGGCGAAGGCGGCGCGCTGGAGGGTATTCCGCTCGGCATCAAGGACCTCTTCTGCACCGAGGGCGTGGTCACCACGGCCTGCTCGAAGATCCTGGAAGGCTTCACGCCTCATTACGAATCCACCGTCACCCGCAATCTTTGGGATGCTGGCGCCGTCATGTTGGGCAAGCTCAACAACGACGAATTCGCCATGGGATCGTCCAACGAGACCAGCGCGTTCGGCGCCGTCGCCAATCCGTGGCGGCGTGAAGGCTCCGATGCCAAGCTTGTACCCGGTGGTTCTTCGGGTGGCTCATCTGCGGCGGTTGCCGCCAATCTCTGCATGGGCGCGACGGGCACCGATACGGGCGGCTCGATCCGCCAGCCCGCGGCGCTTACCGGCACGGTCGGGCTGAAGCCGACTTACGGCCGCTGCTCGCGCTGGGGTATCGTGGCCTTCGCCTCGTCCCTCGATCAGGCCGGGCCGTTCGCCCGCACGGTCGAAGATGCAGCGCTGCTGCTCAACGTCATGGCGAGCCACGATCCGAAGGACACGACGTCGGTCGATGCGCCGGTGCCCGATTTTACCGCCTCCCTGAAGGATGGCGTGAAGGGGCTGACGGTCGGCATCCCGAAGGAGTATCGGATCGACGGGCTCAAGCCCGAGATCGCCAAGCTCTGGGACCAGGGCGTGGAATGGCTGAAAGCGGCCGGCGCCACCATCAAGGACGTGACGCTGCCTCATACGAAATACGCGCTGCCGTCCTATTATATTGTGGCGCCCGCGGAGGCTTCCTCCAACCTCGCCCGCTATGACGGCGTGCGCTACGGTTTGCGGGTCGACGGCGACGACGTCATCTCCATGTACGAGAACACCCGTGAGGCCGGGTTCGGGGCGGAGGTGAAGCGGCGCATCCTGATCGGCACCTATGTGCTCTCCGCCGGCTATTACGATGCCTATTATCTGAAGGCGCAGAAGGTGCGGACCCTGATCAAGCGCGACTTCGATCAGGCCTTCGAGGATTGCGACGTGATCCTGACGCCGACGACGCCGGGGCCGGCTTTCGCGCAGGGCGAGATTTCCGGCGATCCGTTGGAGATGTATCTGAACGACATCTTCACGGTGACGGTGAACATGGCCGGGCTGCCGGGCATCTCGGTGCCCGCCGGGCTTTCGGGCGAGGGGACGCCGCTCGGCCTGCAGCTGATCGGCAAGCCGTTCGACGAGGCGACCTTGCTGCGGGCTGCGCAGACGATCGAAGAGGCTGCCGGGCCGCTCAAGCGCCCGGAAAACTGGTGGACCAAGGCTGCGTAATTTTTGAGGAGTTCGGCGATGCCGGTACCTGCTGGGCGATGTGCCAATATGGACGAGGTGCGTGAGGAGATCGACCGGATCGACCGCACCCTGGTGGATCTGATTGCAGAACGCTTCTCCTATGTGGACCGGGCGTGGCAGCTCAAGGCCTCGCCGGATGAGGCGCGTGTGCCGTGGCGGGTGCAGCAGGTCATCGACAAGGTGAAGGCTCACGCCGTGCAGAAGAACCTGCCGCCGGAGCTCGCCGAGGCGCTGTGGCGCCAGATGATCGGCTGGTTCATCCAGTACGAAGAAGAAAAGTTGCGGGCGAGCAGCGCCCAATACGGACCGAAGGACTAGCCGCGCACGATGCAGGAGACGGTGGAAAAGAACGATCTTCTGATCGAGGGCGAGACCGGCGATTGGGAAGTGATTATCGGCATGGAGGTGCATGCCCAGGTCACCTCCAACGCCAAGCTGTTTTCCGGCGCCTCCACGGCGTTCGGCGGGGCGCCGAATTCCCATGTGAGCTTGGTCGATGCGGCCATGCCCGGCATGCTGCCCGTCATCAATCAGGAATGCGTGGCGCAGGCCGTGCGCACGGGCCTTGGGCTGAAGGCGAAGATCAATCTGACGAGCGTCTTCGACCGGAAGAACTATTTCTATCCGGATCTGCCTCAGGGCTATCAGATCTCCCAGTATCAGCAGCCCATCGTCGGGGAGGGCGAGGTGATCGTCGATCTGCTCGACGGCACGCGCGTCGTGGTGGGCATCGAGCGGCTGCATCTGGAGCAGGATGCGGGCAAGAGCCTGCACGACCAGCACCCGAAGAAGAGCTTCGTCGATCTGAACCGCTCCGGCGTGGCGCTGATGGAGATCGTTTCCAAGCCGGACCTCCGCTCCTCCGAGCAGGCCAAGGCCTATGTCTCGAAGCTGCGCACCATCCTGCGCTATCTCGGCACCTGCGACGGCAACATGGAGGAGGGCTCGCTCCGGGCCGACGTGAACGTGTCGGTGCGCCGTCCCGGCGATCCGCTCGGTACGCGGGCTGAGATCAAGAACGTGAACTCCATCCGCTTCATTGGCCAGGCCATCGAATACGAGGCGCGCCGCCAGATCGAGATCCTGGAGGAGGGCGGTGAGGTCGTGCAGGAGACGCGGCTGTTCGACGCCAAGACCGGCGAGACCCGCTCCATGCGTTCCAAGGAGGAGGCGCACGACTACCGCTATTTCCCCGATCCGGACCTGCTGCCGCTGGAGCTGACGCAAGACTGGGTGGAGAGCCTGAGGGCCGATCTATGCGAGCTGCCGGACGACAAGCGCGAGCGCTTCATCGCCGATTACGGGCTGTCGCCCTACGACGCCTCCGTCCTGGTGGCGGAGAAGGAGCGCGCCGATTATTTCGAGGCGGTGGCTGAGGGGCGCGACGGCAAGCTCGCCGTGAACTGGGTGAACAACGAGCTGTTCGGCCGGCTGAACAAGGAAGGCTTGAGCATCGGCGAGAGCCCCGTCTCGGCGGAGCAGCTCGGCAAGCTGATCGACCTCGTCAAGGACGACACGATCTCCGGCAAGATCGCCAAGGACGTGTTCGACATCCTCTGGAGCGAGGGCGGCGACCCGGCGGAGATCGTCGAAGCCCGCGGCATGAAGCAGGTCACCGACACCGGCGCCATCGAGGCGGCGGTGGACAAGGTGATCGCGGCCAACCCCGACAAGGTGGAGCAGGCGAAGGAAAAGCCGCAGATGATCGGCTGGTTCGTCGGCCAGGTCATGAAGGCGACCGGCGGCAAGGCAAGCCCGCAGGCCGTGAACGCGCTGCTGAAGGCAAAGCTCGGGGTGGAGTAGGGCGCTCGCCCCTTGCTGAGGCGCACAGCCTCTCGCCGCGTCATCCTGAGGTGCGAGCGAAGCGAGCCTCGAAGGAGGCGCGGCCCGGAATACGGCTTATCCTTCGAGGCTCGACGCGTTCCGCGCCGAGCGCCTCAGGATGACGAGGTTTTTGGGCGGCCTGCCAAAGGTTGTTCGTCATTGCCGGGCTTGACCCGGCAATCCATTCCGTTGGCCTCGCACCATGCGGAGACGTATCGGCATGGATGCCCGGATCAAGTCCGGGCATGACGACGGTGAAGTCCCAGACTCGACACACAAGGAGATCCCCATGACCCACGCGATGCGCGTTCACGAGTACGGCGGACCGGAGGTCATGCGCTGGGAACAGGTGGAGATCGGCGAGCCCGGCCCGGGCGAGGCGAAGATCCACCAGACCGCGATCGGCCTCAACTTCATCGACGTCTATACCCGTAAAGGCCTCTATCCCCAGCCGAGCTTTCCCTTCGTGCCGGGCTTCGAGGGCGCCGGCGAGGTGCTCGCCGTCGGCGACGGCGTTTCCGGCATCGCGGTGGGCGATCGGGTGGCCTATGCGGGCGCCGTGGGCGCGTATGCCGAAGAGCGGCTGATCCCGGCCGAGAAGCTGGTGAAGCTGCCCGACGGCGTGAGCGACGAGGTCGCGGCCGCTTCCATGCTGAAGGGCATGACGGCCGAGGTGCTCCTGAACCAAGTCTATAAGGTCGGGCCGGAGACGGTGTTGCTCTATCACGCGGCGGCCGGCGGCGTTGGCCAGATCGCCACCAAATGGGCGGCGTCGCTCGGCGCGACGGTGATCGGCACGGTGGGCTCCGAGGAGAAGGCAAAGATCGCCGCCGACAATGGCTGCGCCCACGTGATCAATTACCGGGAGCAGGATTTCGTCGAAGCGGTGAAGGAGCTGACCGGCGGTAAGGGCGTCGACGTGGTCTACGATTCCGTCGGCAATGACACGGTCCCGGCTTCGCTCGACTGCCTGAAGAAGCGCGGGCTTTTCGTCACCTTCGGTAATGCCTCAGGCCCGGTGCCCGATTTCAGCCCGCTGATGCTCAGCCAGAAGGGCTCGCTCTATATGACGCGGCCGTCCCTGTTCGATTATGTGGGCACCCGGGATGCGCTCCTCGCGACGGCAAACGATCTCTTCGAGGCCATCGAGGCGGGCCGGACCAGTATCGAGATCGGCCAGCGCTATTCTTTGAAGGATGCCGGCCAGGCCCATTCCGATCTGGAGGCGCGCAAGACCGCCGGATCGACGGTGCTGCTCCCCTAGGAACGGCGACTCCTTCTTCCAAAAAGATTTTGATGGTTACGGGCTGGTGAGCGGGGAGAGTCAACAGACTCTTTCCAAATCGCCGATGTTTACTTTTGGCCGCCCAAAAAGCCCGATCTGTAAACCGAGATTACCATCCGGTTTCCAAGAGATTATTTTGCGTTAATACCTACATTTAGACGTTGTTTATCTGACAAACCCCATCATCCCTCCTGTCAACGACGCAAAACACGTTCGATCTTCTGAAGATTGGCAAGAAGTAATCCGGAAGTTTCGGACAACAGTTACGGGGGATGATCAATGGCTCGCTTTGATATTTGGACGGAACAGCCTGACAGTGCCACGACCAGCAATGGTCCTGACGTTCTTTTCGCGCTCGGTATTCAGTATTCGACCGGCCGCGACGTGGAAACCGACCTGGTGACCGCCCATAAGTGGTTCAACCTGGCGGCGCTGCGGGGCAACGACGAGGCCAAGCAGTATCGCAAGGAACTGGCCGAGGTGATGTCGCCTGAAGAGGTGGCGATGGCCCAGAAGGCGGCGCGGGAGTGGCTTTCCACCCACTAAGCCAAGCGAGAGATCGAAGGCGAACTTATTAGACGAACCCGGAGAGGCGTTGGGGCGCCGGTCCGGGGACAAGAAGACGATCAGGGCAACAACAAGAACAACGTCAACGACAAGAACAATAGCGGCCTCGCAGGCCGCATCGCGCCGCCCCGACAAGGGCAACAAGAGGGGGCGGCATCGGGTTTGGGGTTTGCGCCGTTGGGGGGCTCTTAGAGCAGGTGGCGCAGACCTTCACCCGGGGAGGCATTGCTTGAGGGGCCATGGTGCGAAGGCCATGCGTGATTGGGGTCATGCGTAGTGAGGCCGTGGCCCCTCGCGCCGTTCCGGCGCCAAGGCTGCCCGCTCGAACGGGCCACGCGCTTCAATCTCGCAAATCAGGACGAGCCTAGTTGGTCGCGTCTTCGCTGCCGCAGTTGAAGAAGAACGACTTCATGCAGCGATAGGAACGCTGCGCGAAGGATTCGTCGTTCTCCGGCGCGGGCGCTGCGGCGGTGGCAGCGGGCGCAGATGCGCTCGGGGCGGCGGCAGGCGGCGCGGCCTGGGGCACTGGGGCGGGCGCCTGCGGAGGCGGCGCGCTGGGCGCGGTCGTCTCCTCGGAGCCATAGCCGAAGCGGGACTTGGTGCCGCTGATGACGCCCTTGCCGAGATCGAACAGGGTCGGGCGTCCTTGCTCCTCAGGGGTGGCGAATTTCTGCTGCTCGCGGGACACTCTGTCCTTGTATTGCTGCACGCTCTCGTTCTTATCGATGGCGCCCGGCAGCGGCATGCCGCCATAATCGTAGACCTTCACCACACCCTGGCAGTTCGGATCCTTCGAGGCGGTGCATTTCGCATGGCCCTCGGTCTTGGTGGTGGTGAGCACGCAGAACAGCTTCGCCGCATCGGAATATTGCGGGCCGACGCCCTTCACCTTGCAGCGATAGGTCTGGTCGGGCTTGGAGCAGCGGACGCAGAACTCGGCCTCGGAAGCGAAGGCGGGCAGCGCGAGGCTCACGAGAATCGCCGATGCGCCCGCGAGCGCGAAGCGGCGCGGCGCGAGAACGAGAACATGGCGTCTGTCGAAGCGGCGTAGCATCGGTATCCGCGTTGAGCTCGTTGGCGATAGAGACGATTCAAACTATAGCATAAGAGCCGATTTCAAGCTTCCCAGATGCGCGCCGATCTGCGCTATGGCGGTCCAGCGGAAATATGCGGGCGGAAGCCCCTTGCACCGGTGGGTTTCCGTCGAGTAGGAAGAGGACCTTCAGGAGACGTGGCCGAGAGGCTTAAGGCGGCGGTTTGCTAAACCGTTATACGGTGTAAAGCCGTATCGAGGGTTCGAATCCCTCCGTCTCCGCCATCCTTTATCTCACGCCAGCTCGCCTCGCTCACGGCTCCGAAGGGGTGGCCTGGCGGGCCGGCGCCCAGTCGGGCTTGCGAGCGCCAGGGCGCTCGTTTTTTCGCTCACGGCAATTCGCTTCGCTCATGCCTCCGCGGGGGCGCGCTGACCGCGCGGCGCCCAGTTGGGCTTGCGAGCGCCAAGGCGCTCGGTTTTGTCGCTCGGGCAATTCGCTTCGCCCACGACGCTCAGCGGTCGGAGCTGTCTCAGTGGACCGCCTCGGCGATGGCGCGGAACATCGCCTCATTCTCCGATCTCGCCATCTGCTTGAAGGCCGCGATCTTGCCGCGCTCCTCCTCGGTGAAGGACGCGATGTCCGAGGGCGGCTGGTCGGCGGCAAGAGCCTCGAAGCTGTCGAGGCTGTTCAGCAGCCGGTGGGAGAGTCCCACCTCCTCGAGCAGAGCCTCCACCTTCCAGGAATTCGTCGGGATGACGAAGAACGGGATCTGCAAGTCGAGTGCGATGCAGACCGCGTGGAAGCGGCCGGCAACCAGGAAGCCGGCCCTCGACTGGAGCTCCGCGACGAAGTCATCGAAGCGGGGAATGAGGTCGCCATACCGTGCCCTATAGACGGGGTTCGGATGGAGCTTCGCCACGAGTCGGCGCAGTCTGTAGCGCAGCATCTCCCGGTCGAGCGGTCCGCGGCCCTCCGGCGGGCGGCTGCGCAGCGGCAGGAAGCGGGCGCCCGGAATATCTTGCGAGAGGCGGAAGAGGGCGGCGGTCTCCCGGCTCATGCTGGAATCGGTGATGAAGAGCGTGTCGCCTTCGCGCGCTCGCTCGGGCGCCTCGAAGGTGAGGGTGAGGTCCGGCGCATAGTTCGCCTCAACGCCGTGGCTGGCGAAATCGCGCTGGCTATAGCGGTCGCGGGCCCAGACGCCGCGGAAGCCTTTGAGCGCTGCGCCCACGTGGGCGGGCAGGGCCTGGCAGATGGAGTTGATGAGGAAGGCGGGGCGGCCAGTCTCGCCTGCGCGGGCGGCGATCCCTGCGATGGCATGAGCGCCCTTGGTGTCGTGATGCAGCGTGCCTTCGCCGTTCACGAGGATGAGGTCGGGCGCCTCGCGCAGGATCGTCTCCCACGGCGCTGTCAGGGGCAGGGTGCCAAGGAGTTCAATGCCCGCTTCGGTGGCCAGCAGCTTGAGCTGACGGTTCACCAGAGTGCAGCCGTGATGCCCCTTGGCGGCGGTATCGTTGAGGAGGATGGCGCGCAAGGCTGGCGGCATGGAGGCGAGGATCGGTTGAGCCTTCCGGCG
>Ga0310345_10001375_pt1 | contig 27319 bp, 24 predicted proteins | sample HC15DNA20500_MG_FD_204667 | JGI IMG/M metagenome (GOLD analysis project Ga0310345, IMG submission 204667) | Marine microbial communities from station ALOHA, North Pacific Subtropical Gyre - HC15-DNA-20-500_MG | ecosystem: Environmental > Aquatic > Marine > Oceanic | place: Pacific Ocean: North... | reverse complement strand
GGCCTCGAGATCATCGGCGGCGATGTCGAGGGCTTCCAGGAGGGAGAGGGCCGCATCCTGGCTGGCCTGCATCTGGCGCTTTTGCCGCTTGATGCGGCCCGCCATGAGGTTCGAATTGATCGGCGTGAAGGAGTGCGTCACGATCATGTCGACCGGCAGGTTCAGCATGTCGAACATGGTGCAGGAGGTGCCTTCCGAGTATTCTCCGATGGTGAAGCTCTTGCCGTAGCGGTGGCCCACGACGCCCTCGGAAAGCTCGAAATGGTCTCCGTGAAACGTCACGCGGGTATTGGCGACGTTGACGGACAAAAAGCCGTAGGTGTTTGCAGGGTAGAGCGGCAGCTCGGTGCCCGTGTTGAGCGCGCCCAAAAATCCCACCAACTCTCCCGATCCGGCTGACAGCAGGCGTGGCTTGAGCTCGGTAAGCCCCGAGAGGAAGACGTTCACGGCCTCGCCCAGTCGCTGCAGGCGTTTGCGGGTCTCTTCTCTCAGGCGGTCCGGCGCGCTGCGGCTGAGGAACGGCAGGAGGCTTTTCGGGGGCGGGCGGTGAATGACGGTGAGCGTCAGGGTCTTGTCGCGCAGCCCGCTGGTCGCGAGTTTCGCGCGCCAGCGGCGGTCGACCTCTCCCGCGAAGCTGTCCTCACGGATCGGGTCGAGATCCGGTGTGATGGCCTTGGAGACCTTGTGGACGTAATAGCTGAATTCCGGCCCAAGCTGCGCGACGATGCGGGCAAAGAGCGCCGTCACCTTGTCGAGATAGGCATCGTCCGTCGTGTAGCTGTTGATCCCCTCGAGCCGGATGCAGCGGAAGAGCTCGTTGACCCGGGTCCGCACGGTCTGGTCATCGACGAGGCTGACATAGGGCAGCATATGCGCAAGGCGTATCTCGCGCGCATACCATTCCGGCGTCATCGTGCGGGCATCGAGCGCAGCATCACGGGCGTCATCACGGGGCATAGCTGTCCCCGCCATGAATGGACCTATTACGCGTGGGCGGTGTCTCCTGCAGGGCCGTCATCATCACGTCGATGAAACGCGGGTCCCAATCTGCGGCCTTCCACAGCACCGGATAAAGAAGGGCGGCGACACCCAATACCGCGATGTGCTGGACCCAGACGAACAAGAGCACCGAACCGAAGAGCCAGACCATCGCGTACATGATGGGCAGGCCCAGAAGCTTCGGCGGGCGCACGAGGCCGAGAAAGAGAGGCGCGCGCTCAGCCACCGGCAAAGACCGCGGCAACGATGGTGGGGGCGGCGGCAACACCAGCGATGCCCACGAGAACCCAGAGGGCTTGGCGCAGATCGATGATGTTGAAGAACCAGCTGAGAAAGACCCCGAGAACGGCAAGCGTCGCGATGACAACGCCAAGTGGGCCGGTCAGCGCATCGACAATGCCCTGCAACAAGCTTTGGATCGGGGAGAGATCAATGCTCTGGGCGAGGGCGGGTTCGGCAATCAGCAGGAATAGCGCCAGCGAGGCGACAAAGAGGTTTGAAATCTGTTTCATGAATTCGATCCTTCCAATCGGGCCACGACAGCCATGACGCGGGCCACGTGGTTCTGGGTCACCGGAACGTCGGTGGACACGCTGCGCAACGAGGCCGCGCGCGAGGTCTTTGCGAAATATCCGGACATTAAGGTCATCGCCGAGGCCAACGGGATGTGGAGCCAGGCCGTCGCGCGTACGGAACTCTCCCGCATCACCGCCACCCAGACGTGGGACAGCATCGACGGTCTGTGGATGCAGGTGGGCTGCTACACCGCCGCCTCGATGCAGGTCGAAGCGGGGGTAGCCGACGCGGACATCATCCCCTGTGCCGGCGAAGGGTCGAACGGGCACCGCATCCAGATGCTGCCAGCAGACACCGATGTGGCCGGAGCGAACGGGACCTACCGTCCCATGGGCACGCCCTCGATCTCGGCCAGTTCGCAGGTCTATCCCGGCGCGATGGCGCTGAAGGTGGTCGTGGATGCGCTGGACGGCAAGGATGCGGAGCAGACGACGCTGCTGTCGCCGCATCCCATCACCAATGACGAGGTGCGGCTTTGCACTGAAGGCACGTGGGAAGAGATGAACGCGGGCTGCAATGCGTTCAGCCCCGAGGTCGTTCCCAACCCGGGCTGGTTCGCGTCGATCTTTTCGACGGAACTGCCGCAGCTTGGCTTCAACGCCGCACTGACCGGCACCCCGGACTGACCGGCCAGGCCCCGGCGGGATTGCCGCCGGGGCACTCGATAATACCCGAAAATTCTCTGATCCAGGGGCTTACCATGTCCGACGTTCCCGCGGTTTCCGCGCGATCCATCCGTAAGGAATACGGTCCGACCGTGGCACTCGACGATGCGAGCGTCGAGGTCGGGGCCGGGAAGGTCCATGCGCTTCTGGGTGAAAACGGCGCCGGCAAGTCGACCTTCGTCAAGGTGCTGAGCGGCCTCGTCCGTCCGGATCGCGGTGAGCTGCGGATCCACGGCGAGGAGGTCCGGCTGGGATCCGTACGCGACGCGCACAGGCACGGCATTCAGACCGCCTTTCAGGAAATGACCCAGATCCCCGACCTGACCGTCGCCGAGAACTTGCTTCTGCTGAACGAACCCGTCGGGATATTCGGCCAGATCCGGCGGCGTTCCGGCGAGGACCAGGTCGCCGCCCATCTCGATACGCTCGGCCTGTCGGACATTCCGCTTCGGGCGGAGATGCGGACGCTGGATCTAGCACAGCGCCAAAAGCTTGAGATCGCGCGGGCGATCTTCCGCGCCCCGCGTGTGCTGCTGCTGGACGAACCGACCTCGACCCTGTCGGGTCCGGATATCACATGGCTGGGGCACATCGTCGAACGATGCAAGGCGCAGGGCACGTCGATCATCTTCATCTCGCACCACCTGCCGGAAGTGCGTGAATTCTGCGAGACGATGACGGTCCTGCGCAATGGTCGCAACGCAGGAACCGCCCGCGTTGCGGACCTCAGCGATGCGGAAGTGGTCAGCATGATCATCGGCCGGTCGCTTGATGCCACCTATCCCGTGCGCGTCAGCCACAAGGAGGAATCGGCGGCGCCGGCGCTGGAAGCGCGCGGGCTCTGTGTGGGTCATCGGGTGCGCGATGCGTCGTTCCAACTGGCGCAGGGCGAAGTCCTGGGGGTCGCCGGCCTTCAGGGCATGGGCCAGAACGAATTGTTCCTGGCCTGCTTCGGCGCATTGCCGGTGGACGAAGGAACGCTCGAGGTTCGCGGCCAGCCGGTGTCGTTCGCCGGGCCGGCAGACGCGATCGCAAGCGGCATCGGCCTGGTGCCCGAGGATAGGAAGACCGAAGGGCTTTTCCTCGACCTTGACGGCACGCAGAACGCTTCGCTTCCCAATCTTTCTGCCGTCAGCCGCTTCGGCCTGATGCAGACAACCGAGGAAGCTGCCCGTGTCCGGCAGGCATTCCGCGACATCCAGCTTAACACCCGTGCGGTGACCGACCGGGCCGACAGCTTCTCGGGTGGCAACCAGCAGAAGATGGTCCTTGCCAAGTGGCTGCTGACCGATGCGCATCTCCTGCTTCTGCTCGACCCCACACGGGGCGTCGACGTCGGCACCAAACACGAGATCTATATGCTGATCCGAGACTTCGCGCGGCGCGGCGGTGCTGTCCTGATGTTCTCTTCGGAAATCCCCGAGATCGTGAACGTCTGCGACCGGGCGCTTGTTGTCTATGACCACCGCATTGCCGGAGACGTCGGCGCGGAGGACCTGACGGAAGAGACGATCATGCATCTGGCCCTTGGCGGCCATCCGTCCCTGGGGAGCGCGGCATGAGCGACCAGACGATCAGAACTCCGGACCTGAGACCCCGCGATCAGATCAACTGGAGCCGACTTGGCGGCCCCCTGACCATCGGGATCATCTTCGTCCTGCTGTTCACCTTCCTGCAGGTGATCTCGCCGGGAAGTTTCAGCTATTTCGACTTCAACTCCATGGCCAATGGCGGTGCCACACTTGCGCTGGCCGCCATCGGTCAGACGATCATCATCCTGACCCGCGGGTTCGACCTGTCGGCCGGTGCGGCCATCAGTCTGGTCAACGTCGTCGTCGCCTCCATCCCGCAGGAGACGGTCGGCGGACAGATCGCGGCCGTGGCGGTCGGGATCGGCATCGGTGCGGCGATCGGGGCGTTCAACGGGTTCTTTGTTGCCGTTTTCCGGTTGCAATCGATCGTGGTGACGCTGGCGACGATGTTCCTGGTCCGGGGCATCACGCTGCTGATCATGCCTAACCCTGGCGGTAGCGTCGGGTTCGAGATGTCGATGGTCCTGACGGGATCGGCGATCCCGGACATCCTGCCGTCGTCGGTGCTTGTCATCGGGGCGGCGCTGGCGATCTGGTACCTGCTGCGCTCCAGCCGGTTCGGCATCTCGCTCTATGCGGTCGGAAGCGATCCGGAAAGCGCGCGCTCGATCGGACTGCCGGTGATGAGGACGCGGTTCCTCGCGTTCGTGATCGGCGGCATGTTCTACGGGGCCGCAGGGGTCTTTATCTCTGCCCAGACCGGGGCGGCAGACCCTTTGGTCGGCGACCCGATGCTGTTGCAGATCTTTGCCGCGGTGGTTCTTGGCGGCACCTCGCTTGCCGGTGGCAGGGGCGGCGCACTCGGCACGGTGATCGGGGCCTACACGCTCATGCTGCTGGTCAACATCCTTCTGGCGCTCGACGTGTCGGCCTATTATTCGACCGTGGTCGAAGCCGCCGCCCTGCTGATCGCCGCTGCGGCGGGCCTGATGGGGGCGAGGGGGCCGCTACGTCTGGCCTTCGCGCAGGTCGGACGCAGATTGACGGTTCGGCGGGCCGGTCCCGCAGGGGCGCTGCAGCCAACGGACCGCTCTGCCCCGGCGGCAGATGACACACCGCCACGGTGGCTGAACGCGCGCCGCCGCGAAACCCTGGCCACCGTCCTTCCGGCGTACATCGTCCTTGTGCTGGTGTTGATCGCTACGCAGCTGGTCTATGGCGGCAACACGATCTTTTCGCTGCGCTTTTACAACTCGCTGGCACCTCTGGTATCGTTCCTCGCCATTCTGGCGCTTGGTCAGGGCGTGGTGGTCATGTCCGGCGGGCTCGACCTGTCGGTGCCGTGGACGATCGCCTTCTGCGGGGTTCTGGGGGCCGGGCTGATGCAGGGCTCGAATGAGGCCGCGATCTGGGCGATCCCGCTGGTCCTTGCGGTCGGTGCGGGCATCGGGCTGCTGAACGGCCTCGGTGTCGCGGCCATCGGCCTGCCGCCAATCGTGATGACCCTTGCGATGAACGGGCTGCTGCAGGGCGCCGCGCTTATCTATTCCGACGGCACACCGTCCGGCGCCACGGCACCCGCGTTGCGCTGGCTGATGACCGGCAAGCTTTGGGGTGTCGCCCCGATGCTGGTTTTCATGACAATTTTCGTCGCGATGGCGCTGGTACTGCTGGGGCGCACCACGTTCGGACGCCGCGTGGTCGCGGTCGGGACCAACCGGCGGGCGGCCTATCTGTCGGGCGTGAACACCGGAGACGTCACAGTGCTGGTCTTCATGCTGTCCGGCGTCTGTTCAGCACTGGTGGGCCTTCTGCTGACAGGTTTCGGCGGTCAGGCCAGCCTCGGAATGGGCGATGTCTACCTGCTGCCGTCCATCGCAATCATCATCATCGGCGGCACCGCGATCACCGGCGGGCGGGGTCACTATGCGGGGATGCTGGGCGGAGCGCTGCTGCTGACCGCACTGCAGACCCTGCTGGCCGGAACCACCCTGCCGTTCGCCTTCCGCGACATCATCTTCGGGCTCGTCGTGATCTTCGCGATCCTGACGCTGCGCGAACGCCACTGACGACCAACCACAGCGGCCCGGGCGGAACACCCGCCGTGCCGCGCCATATAGAAGGAGGAGTACAATGGAAAAAGGGTTCTCGAAATCGCAGGATCTGCGGATGAGCCAGGTGCTTGCCAACGCGCCGTCAAACTGGGGCCGTTGGGGCAATGATGACGAGATCGGGTCGCTGAACTTCCTGACACCGGATCAGGTGCTGCGCGGCATCGCAGCCGCCAGGCAGGGCAAGGTCATCACCTGCGGCGAGCTGATCGGTAATCCCGAGGGCGATCCGATGTGGCCCGGCCGTCTTCCGACGGTGCGCGAGAACGTTCGCGACAAGGGCAATTACGACAAGGGCGAGGTCGAACCGTTCCCCGGCGGCGTCGAATTCGCAGACGACAAGATCTCGATGTTCCTGCAGGGCTCGACCCAGGTCGATGCGCTTGGGCACGTCTGGTACGACGACAAGATCTGGAACGGCTTTTCCGCGCAGGAGACCGTGGGCGGCATGCGCAAGGCCTCGATCCTGCCGATTGCCGAGCGTGGCATCGTCGGGCGCGGCGTTCTGTTGGACCTCGCCGCGTACAAGGGCAAGTTTGCTCTCGACAAGGGTGACTTCCTTGGCCTCGATGACATCCTCGGCTGCGCCGAGAAACAGGGTGTGACAATCCAGAAGCACGATATCCTGTGCCTGCGGATCGGTTTCCTTCAATTGCTCTACAAGCAGGGCCCCGAAAAATTCTACGCCGATTTCAACGAGCCCGGGCTGACCTACTCCCCCGAACTGGTCGACTGGTTCCACGAGATGGAGATCCCCTGCTTTGCCACGGACACCATCTCGAACGAAACGGAACTGGATCCCGAGGTCGGCGTGCAGATCCCGCTGCATTGCGCTCTGATGCGGAACCTCGGGATAATCTTCACCGAGATCTGCAACTTCGAGAAGCTGGCCGAGGACTGCCATGCCGACGGACAATGGGATTTCCTCTTTATGGCCTCTCCGCTGAAGGTGCGCGAAGCAACGGGCGCGCCGCTGAACGTTCTCGCGGTGAAGTAAGGCAGGGACAGTCATGTGCCGTTTTTGCGAACAGGCCGCATTCGGACCGTCTGTCCCCTACGATCCCCAGCTGGGTCGCGGGGGGCTGGCGCCGGGCGCGAATTTGCCAGCAGACCTGATCCTCCATGGCGGACCGATCCTTACGATGGATCCGCTTCGTCCGGTGGCCGGCGCCATCGCTATTCGGGAAGGGGTAATTCAGCACATCGGCCCGGTGGACGAGCTGCTCCCGCGGCGCGGACGCATGACGCGTGTCACCGATCTGGAAGGGCGCGCGGTGATGCCCGGTCTCATCGTCACGGGACAGCATCTGCCGCCCGACCGCGATGCGCTGAGCCTTGATCTGTGGATTTCGGGGCTGGTCCGTCAGGGGATCACAACAGTGGAGCTCATGGACCTCGGCGCGGACTGGGCGGAGCATGACCGTCTGCAAGGGCTGCTGCTGCGTCGGCACCGTCTCAGACTGCGGGGGGGCATCGGTCCGGCACTGCGGGCCGATTGGCAAGGTGAGCCGCTGGCGCCGGGGATGGGTCACGATTTGATCCGGTACGACACCATGCGCGTGCCCCTGTCATCCGTAGCGGGCAGCGGGGCGGTGGCGGCGCTGGCCGAAGCAGCGCACCTGCATGACGCAGGCTGGGCCGTCGTTCTGGACGACGTTGCGTCGGGATCAGCCATGGCTCCTCACGCCCTTGCCAGCCAAGTAGACCGCAGGGGCGAAGGGATCCGATTGGCCAGCCGGATTGCCACAGACACTTCCTTTGCCACGATGCCACAACCGCGGGACAAGGAAACCTCAGCCTCCTGCAGTCCTCCCTGTGCCAGTGCCAGGTCCCTGTCGGCGGACCGACTGCCCGCCCTGACAGTCGACGCGGCGCGGCGGGCAGGGGTCGGCGATATCTGCGGAACGCTCCGGCCAGGGTTCTACGCCGACTTCGTGATCCTCGACAAAACCCCCGGCGTGGGTACGGTCCCGGAGGTGCTGGGCACATGGATCGAAGGCGTGCCCGTGCGACAGGAGACCGATCATGTCGCGCTATGACAGGCTGATGTCCCATGATTTCGCGCCGGTGGAGCATCGCTACGACCATCGCGACACCATTCTATACGCGCTTGGGGTCGGCGCCGGCCCGAATGCCCTGGATCTTGTCTACGAGCGGGACCTTCGGGCGGTTCCCTCAATGGCGACCGTGACGGCCTATCCGGGAAACTGGTACGCACGCCCCGAGATCGACCTGGATGACCGGTTCACGGTGCATGGATCAGAGCACTTCGAGTTGTTCGGCGACCTGCCCGTGTCGGGACATGTCATCGCGACCCCGCGCATCATTGCCATCCACGACAAGGGCGAGGGGCGCGGGGCGCTGGTGATCAGTCAGCGCGAGGTGCGCGATGCCGCCACCGGTCAGCATCTGGCGACCGTGACGCAACGCGCCCTGTGCCGGGCTGACGGCGGGGTCGGTGGCCCCGGCGGACGCCCGCCCGCGCCCGCGCCGCTGCCCTCGCGGGCGGCTGATATGGTCCTGCATGTTCCCACGGCAGCGAATGCCGCGCTGATCTATCGGCTTCTGGGCGACGACAATCCGCTGCATGTGGACCCCGTTTTCGCCAGGGATGCCGGGTTCGACCGCCCGATCCTGCACGGGCTGTCCAGCTATGGCCACCTCTGCCGGGCCATCATGGAGCAACGCCCCGGAGTATCGATCCGGGCGATGGACTGCCGGTTCACCGCACCGGTCTTTCCCGGCGACATGATGGTGCTGGAGGTCTGGGACCAGCCCGGGGGGGTTGCGTTCCGCGCCCATTGCCGCGGCCGGGTCGTGATCGACAACGGAGATATCCGCTTTGCCGCGGAGCCAAACGAGTCCCCGGAGGTTGCCCGCGACGCGGCCGGCCGGGCCGAACAGAGTACGACGTGATGGAGGATGACATGAGCGATCTGCCCCGGATCAGACACGAGGTGCTATATGGAGAACGGGTGGTGCCGTGCTTTGCCGACCGGCCCCGGAACGTCGACGCGATGTTCCGCACGGCAGTGGCCGGGTTCGCCGACCGCGTCGCCGTCATAGACGAGGAGCGACGTGTCACCTACGCGGACCTCGACCGGCAGGTCGAGGCGATGGCGGCGGGCCTGCTGGCGCTCGGCTTCCGGCCCGGTGAACGGATCGCTCTGCTGATGGGCAACGAGCTGGAGTTCGTCGTGGCGGTCCTGGCCATTGCGCGGGCCGGGCTGATCTCGGTCCCGCTCAACACCCGGCAGCGGATGCCGGAAATCGAGTTCGTGCTGAACCAGAACACCTCCTCGGCGCTCATTGCCGACGCGAAACATGCCGAGAACATCCCGCCTCGGTCAGATGTGCCGCAGCTGCGGTCCGTCTTTCTGGTTGGCGAGGACGGAAGCTATCCTGGGTCCGAACCTCTGTCCGCGATTCCTGCGGCCGCGAAAGCCGGAACGGAATTCCCCGAGGTGGACCAAGAGGATACGCTCTGCCTGCTTTACACGTCGGGCACCACGGGCAAGCCGAAGGGTGCCATGCTGACCCATGTGTCGAGCATCCATTCGGTGATGCACTACGCCTGGGCCTTCAAGTTACAGGAGGGCGACGTGGCTTTCCTTTCAGTCCCGGCGAGCCATGTCACCGGACTGATCGCCATCATTCTGTCGGCCATTCACGTCGGCGGCACGACAGTGATCGTGCGCGAGTTCAAGGCGCGCAGGTTCCTTGAATTGGCCGAGAAGGAACAGATCAACTATTCGCTGATGGTTCCCGCGATGTACAATCTTTGCCTGCTCGACCCAGACTTCCGTTCCTTTGATCTGGACTGCTGGCGGGTGGCCGGTTTCGGCGGCGCGCCTATGCCGCAATCCACGATCGCGGCGCTGGCAAGGGACCTGCCGAACATGGTGCTGCACAATGTCTACGGATCGACCGAAACCACATCGCCGGTCACCATCATGCCGGGCGGCCAGATTGCAGACCATGCCGATACCGTGGGACAGGTTCTGCCCCTCGCTGACATCATCGTGGTCGACGACGCCGGTCGTGAAGTGGCCTCCGGCGAAAGCGGCGAGCTTCTGATCGGAGGACCGATGGTGGTGCCGGGATACTGGGAGAACCCGGAAGGCAATGCCAAGGGGTTCACCGGCGGATACTGGGTATCGGGCGACATCGGGTCGAAGGACGAGAACAGCTTTGTCCGCGTCTTCGACCGCAAGAAGGACATGATCAACCGCGCTGGCTTCAAGGTCTACTGCATCGAGGTCGAGGACGTGCTGGCGTCACACCCTTCGATCGTTGAAGGCGCAGTGGTGGGGGTCCCTGACGACGTGCTGGGCGAGCGGGTGCATGCCTACCTTTTCCTCGACGGAAATCAGGTGGACGCTGACGAGATCAAAAATTATTGTTCTGCCCGACTATCCGACTATAAGGTCCCGGACCTCGTGACCTTTCTGGACGGGCCATTGCCGCGCAATGCGAACGGCAAGGTCTTGAAGAACGTGCTGCGGGACAGCAGGACGGCCTGACAACTTGCGGTGACCAAGGCCGGTGCGGCGCGCGGAACTATGGGAGCACAATGGTTCGAGACCTGAAAATCGAGACGTTGTCGGCGCCGCCGGCCTATCAGGTCGTATCGCGCGAGATCCGCAAACTCATCCTGTCGGGCAGCCTCAGACCGGGTGAGCCTTTTCCGTCAGAGCTTAGCCTTGCCGAGAAACTCGGGGTCAACAGGTCGACCGTGCGCGAGGGGATCCGCCAGCTCGAAGCTGACGGGCTGGTCCGGCGCTCGGGGCGCCGGCGGCTCTTTGTGTCGATCCCGGACACGGCGCAGATCGCGCCGCGCGCCACCGATGCCATGGTCCTGTCCCGGATAACATTCCTGGAACTCTGGGAGGTGTGCCGGGTGGTAGAACCGCTTTCGGCCAGACTGGCGGCAATCCACCGGACGGAAGAGCAACTGGTTCCGCTGCGTGCCAACCTGATCGAATTCCGGGATGCGATGGAAACGGGACGGGCCGATTACGAGATCGACCTCGCGTTTCACGCATTGATTGCAGAGGCGAGCAACAATGTCGCGCTGCTGCTGACCCGGTTCCCGATCGGGCAGTTGCTTTTCCCCGCCTCGCGGCACCTCAAACCGGTGCTCGAGCAGGCCCGGCCGCGCGAGATGGCGGCGCATGAAAAGATCTTCGACGCCATTGAGCGGCAGGATCCGGACGGGGCCGAGCTTTGGATGGCGCGTCACGTCGCGGACCTCAAACGTGGCTGGGACCTCGTCGGCCTGCCCTACGATTTCGAGATCAATCCCTTCGTCTCCACATAAGGACTCGATCGGTTCACCCGGCGTGCCCTTGCGCAAGAAAAAACCGGCGCGGGGAGGATCCGCGCCGGTCGTCGCTCGATGTGCCTGTCGGTCGCCCGCGTTATTCGGCGGCTTCGGCTTCTGCGGCCGGATTGACCAGCGTGCGCCAGTCGACCTCTTTGGGATAGACACCTTCGTGCGACGCGATCTTGACCTGCGGCACCACCGCGTCGGTTCCTATAGCGCGCCCGCCTTCCGCGACCTTCCGCGCGGCGTCGGTCATCAGGCGCCGGAATTCGACGATCGCAAGATCGGAGGCGCCCAGAACGTCCGTATGACGCTGCACGCGGCTGCCCATTGAGACCCACATGATGATGTCTTCATTGGGGATCCCTGGAACCCCGGTAAAGTGGCCCTCTTTCATCAGGTCGCGGTCCTGCATGAAGTCGTTCTCGAGCGTGCGCTTGGTGCGCCATTTCTCGTCTAGGTCCTTACCCGGCACCGCGTGGTTGAAGGCGCGCCATTCTTCGGTCGACGGCACGTTCGGCCCGCCAAACGCGAGGAAGTGGAACGCGGTTTCGTCATCGTTGATCGGGACGATGACACTGGCGACCTTGTAGTTGTTGTTGGGTGGGATCAGCGAATAGTAGGGCGCCACGAATTCCGTGATGCGCAGGTAGTGGTGGGTCTGTGCATTCTTGATCGGCTTCCGGATCGCGGCGTAGTGAAAGCCATAGCTGGTCGTTTCCGTCTGCATCCGGGGGGATTTGTCCGTCGACGGCCGATACCAGGACTTGTCGTCGGCAGCGGCGCCTTCGACCCGAGCCGGTTTCATAGTCGAGGAATGCAGCGAGGACGAATGGGCGCTGTCGATCTGGCCTTCGTGGATCTGCGCCCAGTTGGCGGGGACGCGGATCTTGAGGATCGACACGGGCGTGTCTTCCGTCGGGGCAAAGGCGGGCGGCTGGAAATCCGGCATATCGTCCTTATCGCCGAGCCAGGCCCAGACAAATCCGCCCCATTCGCGCACGGGGTATGAGCGGGCCTTGACCTTATCCATCAACGGGCTGCCTTCGGGTTCGGAGGACATGGCGACGACATTGCCGTCGACGTCCATTTTCCAGCCATGATAGAGGCAGCGCAGACCGCATTCCTCGTTCCGACCATAGACCAGCGAGGCCTTGCGGTGCGGGCAGAGCTCGTCGAGCATGCCAAGCCGACCCTTGGTGTCGCGGAAAGCAACATAGCTTTCGCCCAGCACCTCGACCCGAAGCGGTTTTCCGTCGGGTTCGGCGACCTCTTCCATCAGGCAGACCGGCGTCCAGTGCTGGCGCATCAGCTTACCCATTGGCGCATCACCCGACACCAGTGTCAGGATATCATTTTCTTCGGGGGTCAGCATGATCTTATCTCCTCGATTGCGCAGCGGCCTTGTTCAGTCGGACACCACTATACTTAGGTATCTAATATCATTCAACCTAGATCTACCAATTCGCGCGGTTTTGGCATGCGATAGCCGCCCAGACTTGGCATCCCGAGGTGATCCTTATATTAGGTCTCTAATTTTGTGGCCCGGGCGGTGGATGAACTGACGGGTCTATACCTTCGAACAAAGCAGGGCAGGGCCTGAGATGGACACGGCAAACATTCTTGAGGGGCCAGAAACCAGGATGCTGGTCGCGCTTCGCGTCAGACACGGTGATGCGGACAGCTGCGCGGCAAAGCTGCTTGAGTTGGACCAACGCCTGTCGCGGGCGGATGGCTTTGTCGGAATGGATGTGATTCGCCGTGACGGAGGGCTGGGCGTCGATTTCTTCGTTCTCACCCGGTTTCGGGATCTTGCCGCGCTCGAGGCATGGAAGACCTCGCCCGACCGGATATCCATGCTGGGCGACATCGAAGCGATGGCCATCGCTGATGTGTCACGGCAGCAGGCTGCAGGGGCGAATATCTGGTTCGAACCGATCGGAGTCCTGCCGAGTACGCCAAAACCTCCGCTGTTCTGGAAAAGATGGGCCACCAGCATGCTGGCGGTCTATCCGGCGCTTGTCCTTCTGGCCTTTGCCCTGAAGCCTGTGACAAGACAACTACCTGATGTGGTTGGCCTATTTCTTGTGGCCACGATCCTTACCGGCCTCACCACGGCATATATCGTCCCCTACCTCACTCGGGCGCTTGGCCCTTGGCTGGGACGCCGCTGACACGGCGCCCGTCAGGGCGGCGCGCGGGTAAATTGTCGGGTCGACAGCTTGACAGGATAATATTAGGTATCTAAGTCAAATCTGAAATAGATATTAAGGGGGGGTTCGATGGAGCCGATCAAGATGCGGGTCGCGCGAAAGCGCAAGTTGACCGAACAGATCGCGGAATTCGCTCTGGTTCCTGTGGGTGACGTCACGCTTCCGTCCTTTACGCCCGGGGCGCATGTCACCGTCCAGACCCCATCCGGCGCGATGCGGCGGTATTCGCTTGTCGGTGGGACCGACGACCCCTCGCAATACATCATCGCGGTGAAGCGCGAAGCGGAGTCGCGGGGCGGGTCCGCCTCGATGCACGAGCGCGTCGAAGAGGGCACGGAACTTGAAGTTGAACCGCCAGAGAATGATTTCGCCCTGACCGACGCCAGCGAATATCTTCTGATCGCCGGCGGGATCGGCGTGACCCCGATCTATTCCATGGCCCGTGAGCTTGACCGCCAGAACAAGCGGTTCAACATCATCTACTGCACGCGCAGCGCGGACGAGACCGCCTATCTGGACGAGATGACCGAAGAGTTCGGGGATCGGCTTCTGATCCATCACGATGACGGCGATCCAGACAAGGTCTATGACTTCTGGGACCATTTCGCAGAGCCGCAGAAGACGCATGTTTTCTGCTGCGGGCCTCAACCGCTGATGGAAGAGATCAAGGCGATCTCGGGACACTGGCCCGAGGGACGGGTGCATTTCGAAGATTTCAAGCCGGTCGAGGTTGTGCGCGCCGACGATGTCGCGTTCGAGGTCACCCTCTCCAAGTCGGGGGAAACGGTCAGCGTCCCGGCCGATCGGTCCATCCTCGAAGCGCTTCGAGATTCCGGGCACAAGACCGTGAGTTCCTGCGAGAGCGGAACCTGCGGTACGTGCAAGACCCGCCTGATAGAAGGCGATCCGGACCATCGGGACATGGTGCTGATGGACCATGAAAAGGGCGACCACATCATGATCTGCGTTTCGCGGTCCAAGAGCGGGAACCTCGTCCTTGACCTCTGATCCTGTCCGACTTGGCGTTGCCGGTCTGGGACGGGCCTTCATGCTGACGCTGCCTGCCTTCAAGGCCGATCCGCGAGTCCGACTCGTTGCTGCGGCCGCCCCGCGCGAAGAAAGCCGCAGTGCCTTCGAAGCCGAGTTCGGGGGGCGCGGTCATGCGACAGTAGAGGACCTGGCCGCAGATCCGGAGGTCGAGGCCATCTATGTCGCGACGCCGCACCAGATGCATGCCGATCACGTCATCGCCGCACTGCGCGGCGGCAAGCATGTGCTGGTCGACAAACCTTTGTCCGTGTCACTGGAAGATGCCGACAAAATGATCGCCGCAGCGGAACAGGCGGACAGGCATATCATCGTCGGGCCGAGCCACAGTTTCGATGCACCGGTCGCGCTGGCGCGCCAGATGATCGAAAGCGGCGAATTCGGACGGCCGCGTATGGTTCAGGCGTTCAACTACACCGATTTCCTCTATCGTCCCAGACGTCCGGAGGAACTCAGGACGGAAGAGGGTGGCGGCGTGATGTTCAGCCAGGCCATCCACCAGATCGACATGGTCCGGCTGCTGTGCGGAGGTCAGGCCGAGCGCGTCGTGGCAATGACCGGAAACTGGGATCCGGACCGCCCGACCGAGGGCGCCTACTCGGCGCTGCTATCTTTTGTGGGCGGGGCCTTTGCGACACTGACCTATTCCGGCTACGCGCATTTCGACAGCGATATCTGGATGAACGATATCGGCGAACTGGGTGCCCCCAAGGCCGCAGGGACGTATGGCAAGGCGCGCAGTGCCCTCATGGGCTTGGACCCGGAGGCCGAGGCAAAGCTAAAGACGACGCGGACCTTCGGTCATGGCGCCGTGCCGGCAGCGTCGACGCACCACGAGCACTTCGGACCGGTGATCGTCCTGTGTGACCGGGCAGACCTGCGGCTCACCCCCGGTGGTGTCGAAGTGTTCGGGGATACCGAGCGCCGCTTTGTCGAGGCCCCAGTCACGGATGTGCCCCGACGCGAGGTGATTGACGCGCTTTACGGGGCCGTGCGCGAAGGGCGCGCTCCGGCCCAGACCGGGAAGTGGGGACTGGCCAGTCTCGAAGTCTGCCACGCGATTTTGAAATCGGCTGAGAGCGGCGACCCCGTTCAGTTACGCCGGCAATGTGGACCGAACGGAGAGGAGACCGTACATGACTAAGCTCAACCTGTCGTTGGCCATGGGCAATTACGACCGGACGCAGGCGATCGTCGACGGAAGGGTGCAGATCGACGGCGTCGATCCGATCCCGATGCTCCAGTCGCCGGAAGAGATGTTCTTCCGTGCCTTCCGCCATCAGGCCTACGACATCTCGGAGCTGTCGTTCTCGTCCTACTCCATTTCCGTGGCGCGCGGCGATCCGCACTATGTTGCGATCCCCGTCTTTCTCAGCCGCGCCTTCCGTCACACGTCGGTCTACATCCGGACAGATCGCGGGATCGACCGGCCCGAGGACCTGAAGGGCAAGCGGATCGGCATCGCCGAATACCAGTTGTCCGCGAACGTCTGGGTTCGCGGGATCCTCGAGGAACACCATGGCGTGAAGCCATCGGACATCACCTGGGTGCGCGGCGGCATGGACACGCCCGGACGCCCCGAGAAGATCAAGGTCGACTTGCCGTCGGACGTGACCGTCGTGGCCGCACCCGAAGGGTCCACCCTGAACGGGATGCTGGCGGCGGGAGAGATCGACGGCTTTATCGGGCCGCGCTGGCCCCGCTGTTTCGCCGAAGGCCACCCGCATGTCGGGCGTCTGTTCCGCGACAGTATCTCTGCTGCTGAGGACTATTTCAGGTCGACCAAGATCTTTCCGGTCATGCATGTCCTTGGGGTGCGGCGGTCGCTGGCCGAGACCCATCCCTGGCTGCCCGGCGCGCTGATGAAGGCGTTCGTCGAAGCCAAGAAAATTGCGCAGGACGCGTTGCAGGATACGTCTGCCACCAAGGTCACCATGCCGTTTGTCGAGGATACGCTGAACCGGGCGCAGGCCCTTATGGGACCCGATCCGTGGTCTTATGGCGTTGCGGCAAATGCACATACGTTGGACAAGTTCCTCGATTATCACGCCGGTCAGGGGCTGTCCCCGCGGCGCGTCAAAATCGAGGAACTGTTCCATCCGTCCACCCTCGAAGCCTACAGCCTGTGAGGATTTGACGATGCAGGAATTCAATCCTGGAGACCTGATCGAGATCGGGCTGGGCGACGACTTGGTCTATGCCATCGTCACCCATGATCACCCAAGCTACCCGACCGTGGTCCGAGGCCTGAAGGGCCGGCACGGAACCCGGCCAGACGACACCAGGGCACTGGCGGAGGGCGAGACGGCGTTCACGGTCATGATCCCGCTTGGCAGTGTTCTGCGCAAACTCGACCTGCCGCACGAGGTCGTCGGAACGATGGACCTGTCTGGAACCAGCTTCCCGACGTTCCGGATGCCGATCCGCGACAAGCAGGGCAACATCGTCTACTGGTGGTTCTGGGACGGTCGCGGGCTGAGTTACGAAGTCGAGCCGAGCCCGGAGCAGAGCGAGATGCCGATGCGAGAAATCCCGTCGGCGGAACGGTTTCTCGATCTGCTCAAGAACGCCGCGGCTTGATCCGGCACGATCGTGGAGACCCCTGCAGAGACCCCTTACCTAGGCGAACTCTACGCCCTCTGCTCGGCATTCTTCTATGGCGCGAGCGCGGTTGCCATCAACAAGAACGCCGAGTCCGGACGACCCGGTAACGGCGCGTATCTGTCTGTCCTTCTCACGGCGCTCATGGCGGGTGGGCTTTGGCTGATTATGGGCCGGTCTGTGTGGGATGCGACACAGACCGTCTGGATCAGCGTCGGCTTCTTCGTTCTTGCGGGCCTGCTGGCGAATATCTCGGGCCGCGTTTTCATGTTTCGCGCGGTCGAACTGGTCGGTGCGATCGAGATCGGAATCCTGCGCCGGATGATCCCGGTCTTCGCAGCCTTTCTGGCGATCCTCTTTCTCGGTGAACGGATCACCGCGTCGGTATCCATTGGATTCTTTCTGGTCTTCTCGGGGGTTGCCACTGTTATCCTTGGAGGGCGGCCCCCCCGTGCCGCGGCGGGGGCGACGGGCAAGGCGGGCCCGTCTGTGACGGTACGCTCACCGGAAAATCTGCGGCACGGCCGAATCTTCGGAACGGTATCCTCGGCGAGCTATGGAGGGGCCTACGTGTCGCGGAAGTTTGCGATGGATGGCCTGCCGGATCCACTTTTGGGCACGTTCATCGGCGCGATCACCGGTCTTGTCGGAGGCGGCACGGTCGCCCTGTTTTCGCGCTACGGGCGGGCCGAGTTCCTGTCGCTCTTCCGCAGACCATCGGTCTGGCAACTGGTTGCAGCGGTTACAGTCTCGCTTGGCCAGATCTACCAGTTCTTCGCTCTCAAATACACGTCGGTGACAGCTGTCGCGATCATCGGCTCGATCGAGATGTTCATCGCGGCATGGCTCTCTGCCGCGTTTCTGAAATCGGAAAAGAAGCCGGGTCCAGTCTTCGTCCTTGCCTCGTGTTTTGCGCTGGCAGGCACAGTGGTCATCGCACTCGGATAGGGACGGGGCGGACGATGTCCGCCCCGCATCAGACAAATCACAGTCGGGGAGGGGGCGCGCACGTGCCCGCGCCGAGAAAGAGAGGAAAGAATGACGCAATCGGACATTCAGGATTATCGCGCCGTGATTCCAGCGCACAAAGACCTGTATCTTGGCGGCGGCTGGAGCAGACCGGTCGGCGGAGCCTATGCGGATACGTTCAATCCGGCGAACGGCGAGACGCTGGCTTCGGTCGCCGAGGCCGGGGCGGCGGATGCGGATGCAGCGGTCAAGGCGGCGCGACAGGGCTTTCTGGAGTGGCGGGATGTCAAACCGCTGGAGCGGGCACGGATCCTCAAGGAGATCGCCAGCCTTCTGCGCAAACACGGAGACGAACTGGCGCTGATCGACGCGGCCAACTGCGGCAACCCCTATTCCGAGATGCGCGGCGACGCGGCCATTGCCGCAGCCCAGATGGAGTTTTTCGCCGGCCTCGTGACCGAGATGAAGGGCGACACCATCCCCATGGGTCCCGAACGGATCAACATGACCGTCCGGGAACCGCTTGGCGTGGTCGCCCGCATCCTCGCCTTCAATCATCCGTTCATGTTCTGCGGTGGCAAGATGGCCGCGCCGCTGGCTGCCGGGAATGCGGTGATCATCAAGCCGCCGGCACAGGCGCCCCTGTCCGCACTGCGTCTGGCCGAGATTGTCGACGGCCTTATGCCGGCCGGAACGTTCAGTGTGCTTCCTGGCGGAACCGAGGTCGGGGCAGCCCTGTCCGCACATCAAGACATTGCCAAGGTGACGTTGATCGGGTCGGTTGGCGCTGGCAAGGCGGTGATGCGCAGTGCGAGCGATACGCTGAAGCCGGTCCTGCTAGAGCTTGGCGGCAAGAACGCTCTCATCGCCTATCCTGACAGCGACCCGGACCGGATCGCGGATGCAATCGTGCGCGGTATGAACTTTGGATGGTGTGGCCAATCCTGCGGGTCCACCAGCCGCGCCTTCCTCCATGATGACCTTCACGATGCGGTGCTGGAACGCGTGTCCGCGCAGGTCGCCCGGTACCGACCGGGGATCCCGACAGACCCGGCGACGACCATGGGCGCGCTGGTCAGCCGGACCCATTTCGACAAGGTCATGGGCTATATCGCAAGCGCCAAGGCCGAGGGCGCCCGCACCGTAACAGGTGGACATGCGGTGACAGAAGGCCTTCTGGCAAACGGCTGTTTCATTGCGCCGACCATCTTTGCCGATGTCACACCCGACATGACCATCGCGCGGGAAGAAATCTTCGGCCCAGTTCTGGCCGTGCGCCGCTGGTCCGAGGAAACGGCGATGATGGAAGAGGTTAACAGCCTCCCTTTCGGCCTGACCTGTTCGATATGGAGCCGCGATCTTGCCACCGCGCATCGCGCCGCCCGGCGCGCCGAAGCCGGATTCGTGTGGATCAACGAAGTCGGCCTGCATTTCCTCGGCGCGCCATTCGGCGGAGTGAAACAGTCCGGGATCGGTCGAGAGGAGGGTATCGGAGAGCTGATTTCTTTCACTCACGAGAAGAACATTCACATCAATCTCGAGGGTCAGGCCTGAGGCCAGAGGGGGAGACAGACCAATGCGCAAGGACATCGACATTCCCGCGCCGTCCGAGACGGACACACTTTATGGTAGCGACGCGCTGGCACTGATGATGCGCGAGCTCGATCTGCCATATGTAGCGCTTAATCCGGGGTCCAGTTTCCGCGGATTGCACGACAGCCTAGTGAATTACCTGGGCAATCACGATCCCAAGATGCTGCTGTGTCTGCACGAAGAGCATGCAGTGGCCATTGCCCATGGCTGGGCCAAGGTGACGGGACAGCCACTGGGTGTGATCCTGCATGCCAACGTCGGTCTGATGCATGCCGCTATGGCGCTTTACAACGCATGGTGCGACCGGGTTCCCATGTTGGTCTTCGGGGCGACCGGCCCGGTCGATGCAGCGCGGCGTCGTCCATGGATCGACTGGCTGCACACCTCTCGCGATCAGGCCGCGGTCGTTCGGCCCTATGTGAAATGGGACGATCAGCCGGCCTCTCTTGCGGCGTCGCTGCAGTCGATGATGCGCGCGGCGCGCCTGACCACGACCGCGCCGATGGCCCCGACTTATGTGTGCTTCGATGTCAGCGTGCAGGAGGCGAAGATCGACGCGCTGCCCGCCCTCCCGGACCCGGACCGCCACGCCCCGGCCCAGTTCCCCGAGGTCGGCAAGGCGGATGTTGCACCGCTGACAGAGTTGCTAAAGACAGCCACGGCGCCGGTCTTCCTGATGGGACGCGTGTCGCGGGACCGGGCTGACTGGGACCGGCGGATCGCCCTCGCGGAACATTACGGCGCGCGGGTCGTCACGGACATCAAGACGGCCGCATCCTTCCCGACACGTCACCCGTTGCACGTTGGAACGCCGGGCTATTTCCTGTCGCCCGACGCGGGCAAAGTTGTCGCGGCATCCGATCTCGTGGTCTGCTTCGACTGGGTGGACCCGGCAGGGTCGCTCGGACAGGCCGGGATCGGGGAATCGACCAAAGTCGTGAATGTGACGCTGGAGCCGCTGCTCCAGAACGGGTGGTCGCTGGATCATCAGGCCTTTCCGCCCTCGGATCTGTCGCTGCTTGCGTCTCCGGATGCGGTCGTCGCGACCCTGTGTTCTACGGTCGGAATCGGCTCTCCTGTCAGCGGGCAACCCTATGCGCCCGTCGACCGGACCGAAGTCCGGTCTGTGCCCGGCCGCCCGATCCTGCTCAATCAGCTGTCCGACCTTCTCGCCGACGCGGTTGCAGACGCAGAGGTGTCCTATCTCAGGCTGCCTCTTGGATGGGATGGCGCAAAATGCGATTTCCGCGATCCGCTCGATTACCTCGGATACGACGGTGGCGCGGGTATCGGATCGGGGCCGGGGATGGCGGTCGGTTCGGCGCTGGCCCTCGACGGGTCGGGCCGCATTCCGCTGGCGGTTCTGGGCGATGGCGACTTCATCATGGGGGCGACGGCGCTTTGGACGGCGACACACCACCAGGTGCCTCTGCTGATCGTTGTCGCGAACAACAGGTCGTACTTTAACGACGAAATTCACCAGGAAAGGGTTGCCAACGACCGCAACCGGCTGGTCGCGAACAAGCATGTCGGGCAGGCAATCGAGGACCCGGATATCGATATTGCCGGTCTCGCGCGGGCCCAGGGGGCGATCGGGATCGGTCCGGTCGTGGATGAAAGCGATATTGCCACTGCGCTGTCGGAGGCGGTTGCCGAGGTTCGGGCAGGCCGCACCGTTGTCGTCGATGTGCGTGTCATGCGCGGATATTCCGAAGCGATGGCGGAGGGCATGACGCAGGAGTGATTCACTGGGTCCTGCAGGCCGGCAGTCCCGAAACCGGGGTTGTCCGGCGCGGCGCCCATTACGGGTTTTGCTTGGTTGCAAAAAATGGTTAGGGTCGGTCCCGATCAACTGGGCGGACCACTATGAGCAATCAGCAGAAATACAGACCGGGAAGCATGGACCCCGTTCTTTACGAAGAACGCCTTGCCCGTCTGATCCGTCTTGCTGCGCGCGCGTTCAACCGGTCGCTGACTCTGCGTCTGGCAACCCAGAACGTGACTTTCGGACAATGGATCTTCTTGCGAATCCTGTGGCGCGAGGATGGGCTGTCGCAGCGCGAACTTAGCGAACGCGCGCACCTGACTGAACCGACCGCGCATACGGCCTTGTCCCGGATGGAAGAGCTTGGTCTCATCACTCGTCGCAACACCGAAGGCAACCGCCGCCGTCAGCACGCATTCCTGACCGACAAAGGCTGGGCTTTGCGAGAAAAACTCGAACCTCTTGCGATCGAGGCGAACGATCTCGCGGTCAAGGGCTTGAGCAGCGAAGAACAGCAAGTGCTCCGCAAGGCGCTGACAACGATGATCAGGAACCTCGAAGACGACGAGGAAGAAGCAGCTCTGCGCGGGCTGCGTGTGCCTGCGACGCGATCCCAGAACAACGTCTGAACCTACGGACCGGAGCTCCGGCACATGCGGGCTGCCACGCACAGCGCGGCGTCGGCCTGCGCCATGGCGAAACCTTAATCTGAGATATCTATCTTATTGACAAGGCCGTCGCTGCGTTTGTAAAAATAGATGTCTAAGAAGCGTCTTCACTCGGTGACGCCCAAGCCGGTCCGGGAGGGATCGATGTCAGGCGTCGAAGGCATAAAACATATGGGAGGATATCTATGAAAAGCACACTTATCGCTGCTGTCCTTGGCCTGGCCGTTGCGGCTGGCGCGCAGGCAGAGCCGCTGAACCTGAACCTGTCGGGCGGCAACCCGGGCGGCCTGTGGTCGTTGCTGGGCGCCGGAATCGACCGTGCGGTCAAGGCGGACGATGCGAATTCCGTCATCACCTATCAGGCAACCGGCGGCGGCTTTGCGAATATCGGCCTGCTGGGCAGCAACCGCACCGACCTCGGGCTGATGCACGACGCCGAGGCCCAGATCGCACTGGCCGGAGAGGACCCGTTCAAGGCTCCGATCACCAACTTGAGAGCGATCGGCTACATGTACAATTGGGCGCCGATGCACTTCTTCCTCAAGAAGGACATCGCCGAACAGTACAACATCGACAGCCTCGACGACATCGCCACCAGCGGGGCGCCGATCCGTATCGGGATCAACCGCTCGGGCAACATCACGTCGAACGTTGCGCTCAAGATGCTCGAGGCGTCAGGCGTGACAGAAGAGATCGTGACGTCCAACGGCGGTCAGTGGGTTCGCGCCGGTGCCAACGAACAGGGCGAGCTGATCCAGGATGGTCGGCTCGACATGATCACGAATGGCATCTTCATCAACCACTCGTCGTTCCGGGCGGTCGATGAAAACAGCGATGTCGTCCTGCTCTCGGTCCCGCAGGAGGCGATCGACGCCACCAACGAGATGTTCGGCACCGGGTCCATGATCATTCCGTCCGCCAGCTACAAGAACCAGACGGCGGACGTGAACACGGTCTCGCTTGGCGCAATCCTTGTCGCGACCGAAGGCATGGACGAAGCCACGGCCCATTCCCTGGCGGCGTCACTGGTCAAGAACATCGATGAGGTCCGTGCGGTCCATAAGTCGATGCAGGCTCTCAATCCTGCGCTTCTGTCCAAGCCGAGCGTGGTCGAATTCCACCCCGGCGCAGCAAAAGCCTACTCTGAAGCGGGCCTCTCTCAGTGATTGGATCACTCGTCTCCACCGGTCGCAGGCGCAAGCTTGCGGCCGGGCAGCATCGCGCACTGATCATCGCAGCCGCAATCTTTTCGGGCTGGGTGATCTATGCGAACCTCTTCACGATCTCCGATCCGCTTGTTCTGGGCATCCTGTTCGTTTCCGGCATCTACGCGATCATGTTCCTCGCCATCGGAGCCACGCCGCGGGCCCCGGACAAAGTTCCGTTCTACGACTTGGGGCTGTCCGTCCTGAGCGTTGTCTGCGGCCTCTATTTTTTCGTGAACGCCGGGGTCATTTCCGACCGCATCAGCCTTCTTGAGCCGTTCACGCCCGCTCAGTTCTTCTTCGGCACGGCGCTCTTGCTGCTGACGCTGGAGGCGACCCGCCGCACCACGGGCCTTGGCCTGACCGGCGTCGTCGTTCTCTTCCTGATCTACAACTGGTTCGGCTATCTTCTGCCGCCTCCTTTCGGTCACGGCGTCAGCGACTTCAGTTACCTGCTCGACATCCTCGTTTTCACCACCGACGGGATCTTCGGTGTGCCGATCCAGGTCGTGGCGAGCTATGTTTTCCTCTTCGTGATGTTCGGGACCTTTCTGTCGGCCTCGGGCGGGGGAGAGTTCTTTTTCAACCTCGCGGCTCTGGTGACGGGTCGCACACGGGGTGGCCCGGCCAAGATCGCCGTGATCTCGTCTGGCCTTTACGGCACGATGTCGGGCAGTCCGACATCGGATGTCGTGGCCACCGGGTCGATCACTATCCCGGTCATGAAGCGCCTCGGCTACAGCCCGCGCTTCGCCGCCGGGGTAGAGGTCGCGGCCTCGACCGGGGGCAGTGCCATGCCGCCGGTCATGGGCTCGGCCGCGTTCATCCTCGCCGAATATACAGGCGTCGCCTATAACGACGTTGTTCTGGCAGCGATCGTTCCGGCGCTTCTGTATTACTTCGGCGTTTTCGGGCAGGTCCACCTGCGCGCAGTGAAATACGATCTGCGCCCCTCCGAAGACGAAATCCCCACGTTCCGGCAGACCTTCTCGACCGGCTGGGTGTTCGTCATCCCGATTGTCGGGATCGTGGTGGCCCTGCTGTCGGGGTATTCGCCGACATTCACTGCCGGTATCGGCGTGCTGACGATGCTCATCGCCTCGATGCTCAAGAAAAGCACGCGGCTGTCGCTCTGGGCGATCATCGAGGGGTTGGGCGATACCACGCTCCGCATCCTTCCGGTGGCCGGAGCCTGCGCCGCTGCGGGGCTTGTGATCGGTGGTCTCTCGATGACCGGTCTTGGCATGAAGGCCGCGAACGTGATCCTCGTTCTTAGCAATTCCGATCCGATCATCACGCTGATCATCGCGGCCGTCGTGACGATCATCCTCGGTCTCGGAATGCCAACACCGAGCGCTTACATCCTTGCCGCCGTTCTCGTCGGTCCGGCGCTTGCCAAGCTTGGATACCCGGTGCTGCAAAGTCACCTCTTCCTGCTGTATTACGCAGTTCTGTCGGCTCTCACCCCTCCGATTGCCGTGGCCGCCCTGGCCGCAGCCGCGATCGCGAACGAAGATCCGTTCAGGATCGCCTTTTCGGCGGTGCGACTTGCGGTTGTCGGCTTCCTTCTGCCCTTCGTGTTTGTCTGGAACCCCGGGCTGCTACTGCTTGCCGGTGTGGAAGCGAACATTCTGGCAGTGATCGGCGGGGTCGTGGCGACGGTGGCCATCGCGATTGCGGTCGAAGCGACCTATGGCGCAAAGGCCAGCACTATAGAGCGGCTGGCCCTCGTTGCCGGTGCGGTCGCAGCGATCACCCCGCAATCCATCGTTTCACTTGCGGGGATTGCATTCCTGCTGGCGATGCTGGTCCGGTATTCCATCCTGTTGAAACGCAACGGAGAGCACCATGTGGTCAGCGACGTGAAGTAGACAAGCGCGACACCTGCATCTCTGTAAAGACAATGAACCGGCGGGGCTACACCCCCGCCGGTTCTATCGTGTCGGAGAGCGGTGTCTGCTCCATCAAACTACTGAATCTGATTGAGGTCGATGTATGTAGCGACTTGGGATTCAGTCTACGGGTGCAACGGGCGCCGCGTGCAGAACGGAGATTTTGCAGGTTCTTCGGGAAGCAGTGGCGCCACCATGCTGCTGCAGCGAGGACCTGCGACACCAACATGGTCATATATGGTGGCAACGTAGTGGAACGCGGAGCGACTGCACGGATGCTGGAAGATCCGCAGGGTGACTATACCAACTCGCTGATCTCCGGCGTCTCGCACCTGTCGCACTAGAGGCGGGGCCAACCCACGAGGGCGGGCCCCGCGACGGGTTACTGGCTCGGCGTCCAGGGGCGGTTGTACGCCCCCACGCGCCAGTCGCCAAATTCGACGAAGCGGGCGTCGGATCCCGTCTCCAGCGCGGCGGCTGCCGTGTTCAGTGCCTCGGGCGTGACCTCTGGCCAGGTGCCGGTCTCGATCCGTTCGGCCAGAATTTCAACGATCACGCTGCTTTCTGCGGCCGTGAATTCGCAGTGCCCGGTCCCCTGAACGAGGGCCTGCCGATAGAGGTCGGTGGTGCCGGTTTGTTCGACCAGCGCCTCGTACCCCTGCATCAGCGAATAGGGGATGGCCCAGTCTCCCAGCATGTGGATCCGGATGGCGGGAACTTCGAGCTCTCCGGTCGTGGTGCGTCCGTCCCCGGCCCAGAAGTCGAGCGCATAGTTCGACGCCGCGATCCGGGGTTCAGCCTCAATCGTCGCAAGATCGGCCTGAAGGTCCAGCCCGGCTTCGGCATATAGCGCCTCGACCAGCTGTTTCATCGCCGGCGCGGCGTTGGCGTAGAACGCGGCGTAGTCGACGCCTTCGTTTCCGGACAACTGCTGACCCGACGCCGCATTTTCGAAGTACAGCCGCGCGGTGCCGCCGACATGGCCGGCAATACGCATCGCCGATTTTACCACCATGTCAGCCATCGCGGCGGTATCGGACGTGTCGGGCAGGTCGGTTCCCTCGACCATCCAGGGCGACCACTGACCAATGGCAAAGGCGAGCGCCAGACGGGCGCGACCTTCGGGCGTCTTGCCCGCGTTTTCGATAGCGCTCTTCCACGACGCTCGGATTGCGTCAAGGTTACGATCGCCGCCCTCGCCTGCGTTCGGCAGACCAGCGACCGTCAGATCCGAGGCCTGGCCCAGGCCCTGTGCCACGAAATCTTCCGCCAGCAGCGCCCGCATCGCGAACCAACCGTCCAGAAAACTGTTCATGATCCAGACCGGTGTATGGGCCGCAAGCACCACCGAGCCGTCAATCTTGTCGGGGTAATCTTCGGCCGAGGCGAGGCTGTCCAGACCGCCGCCGGAGCATCCGTATTGCATCACCATGTCGGGCTCGCTTTCGAGCTGGGTGAAGGTGTCCTGAACGGTCTGGAGGTTCAGGATCTCGCGCTGCGGATCGTATTGCCAGAACCGGAGGGGATGGCGCGCCGTACCGGCAAAGGCATAGCCGCGCGCCAGCAGATCTTCATAACGGGGCGCGTAGCCCGGGACATGGATGAAGCTGGCGAAATCGAGATCGCGCAACAGGCGGCCGTTCCAGTTCTCCGGGACGCGGATGAGCCAGGAAGTGCCGTCGGGCAGAACGCCGCTATGCTCGCGGAATGGGGTTTTGTCCTGTGCCGAGACAGGGGCTGCAAGGCTGGCCGCAAGCGCTAGGCAAAGCATCTTCTGCCCCGCCCGATATGAAAATCGAAACATGGTTCTCCTCCAGGTTGTGTTTTGGATGGCGCAGAGCTCCTCTCGTCCCGCCATCCTGTCAATAAACGTAGATGGCTAAATTTATGAGTGTCAAGTTCATATTTGCGTAAGGTCAAAGCGTTTTCTGAAATTGCGCCGATGCACAACGGCTGATCGTCTCCGGACCCCAGCCACAAGACTTCAGGGCCGTTTCCAAAGCGGAACAGCTGAAAAGTCGCGACGCTGATCTCTTTGATTTGTCCGTCGTCAGGGATTTTGGGACAGATGGCGGTGTGATCCAAGAGAGGACCTGGCTCATCTGGTTCATGTGATTATGCGGCGGATTTGCGGTGAAGCAAGCGCCGGGTTTCGAT
>Ga0310345_10001373_pt1 | contig 27351 bp, 18 predicted proteins | sample HC15DNA20500_MG_FD_204667 | JGI IMG/M metagenome (GOLD analysis project Ga0310345, IMG submission 204667) | Marine microbial communities from station ALOHA, North Pacific Subtropical Gyre - HC15-DNA-20-500_MG | ecosystem: Environmental > Aquatic > Marine > Oceanic | place: Pacific Ocean: North... | reverse complement strand
GGATGGCTCCGGTTCTGCCGGTCAGGCCCTGCAGGCGCTCTATCCTCGCGATCAGGGCGAGACCATCAACCTGGCGGACAACCCGGCCGTGGAAGGTGACTTCAATGAGCTGCTGGATTTACGTGACACGCTGAGCCGACTGACCGAGCGGGAATCCACCCTCAAGCAGCGCATTCAGCAATCCATGGGACTGGCCAGCAAGGCTACCTTCACGGAGGGCTCCGTGACCTGGAAGCGCAGCAAGGACTCCACCACCCTGGACACCAAGGCCCTGCTGCAGGATCAGCCGGATCTGCTCAAGCAATACACCAAGCACAAGGCGGGCAGTCGCCGGTTCCTAGTGCGCCTCAACCCCTAACTAACCCCAAGCGGCATAACAGCCGGGCCAGGCCCGGCTGCGTGCCTGTGTCTGCTATCAGGAGAATCCCATGATTAAAGGACTCGCGATTACGCCACCCGTGATCGGCCGTATCAGCATTGGCCGTGTGGTGGAGAAGAACGGCAAGCGTCTGCCGGAGAAAGACGACCAGTTCACCATCACTACCCAGATCCAGACCAAGGAAGGCTGGCTGCCGCACCCACTGGATGAGGCCCTGCGCCAGGAAGTACAGGGCAAAAAACTACGAAGCATTCCCGTCATCCTGCCCTTCAATGACCCGGACCTGAATCTGCGGGCGGAGTACACCTTCTTCGAGCGGAAGAGCGGCAGGCCGCTGTGTGCCGGAAACGGAGAGACTTGCCGACGCCATACCGAGAATGGCTTGGCTACTCTGCCCTGCCCGTCACCGGATCTGTGCGACTACGGCAGCCACGGGCTTTGTAAACCCTATGGCCGCCTGTATGTCCGTATCGGGAATGACGATGAATTGGGCTGCTTTGTGTTCCGCACCACCGGCTACAACAGCATCCGTACTCTGGCAGCCCGGCTACGCTACTTCCATGCCATCAGTGGCGGCAACCTAGCCACCCTACCACTGGAGCTCAAGCTGCGCGGCAAGAGCACTACCCAGAGCCATCGGGCGCCGATCTATTACGTGGACCTGACCCTGCGGGCCGATCAGCCCCTGAAAGAAGCCGTCACCCATGCCAGGGAGGAAGCCAAGGGGCGAGAGAATCAGGGGATTCACCAGACGGAGCTGGACAAGGTTGCTCAGGCCGGGCTGATGAACGCCTGGTTCGAGTATGGGGAGGATGAGGGGTTACAGATGGTGGAGGAATTTTCTGGCGAGGGAGCCACTCAAGCCAAGGACTCACGCCCTCAATCCACCACTGGGTTGAGTAACAAGCTGGCGGGAAAACAAGCTGCAGGGTAATCCAGCAGACGAATCCGGCATCAGCTTAAAGCCCATGCGCCACCTCATAAGCAGATAAAAGCCTGATCCGGCTGATGCGGATCAGGTTTCTCTCCAATCGCCAGCAAAGAAGTTAAAACCAAAAACCACAATAAAAACATGGAGCTAAGCCAACCCCAGCGGGATCCCAGGAGGTGATGTGATGTTTTAAATAAATACAACGTCACACAAAATAAGTTTCCGTGATGTTTATTGCCCTGTAGGCTGACCTTCAATTAATAGCGAGGAGGCAAACACCGTGGCAAAAAACTTCGATTTGGACAAAACAATTCTCAGAGAGACCAGAAAGAGACAGGGCTATCCAAAACAAGCTCCTCTGGCTCTAGAGATTGGAATCTCGCGTGAAGCCTATACCCGCATTGAACGCTCAGGCAGCACCAGTAAGCGCACAGCACAGAAGCTAGCCAAAGCCTTGGGCGTGTCCATTGACTATCTGACCGGTGCGGACAAGGGCGACTTGCTCTACTCGTCGTTTTATTGCGAGTTCATGGAATCCGGTGCCCCTTCACAACAAGCAAGAAGACAATTATTCAACACTGAATTTGATCTCCTGACATTTCTGGACCAACGGATTTATGAAGAGCGACCAATTCGAATCGGAGGAACAAGTGCCGAGGAATACTCGGATTTTCCTACTACGTCATTACCAACATATTCCATTGAAGGCGTGGACTGCACGCTCACAATTCCTCTGAGGGAAGAAATACCTGATCCAGAATCGAATGCTGGCAAAACGCTGACCTTCACTTTTCGTGAGCTGCAACACCAGGAAAAGGTCGGCCTCACCTGGAAGCCACTAACCAAATGGGCTTCCATTTACATAAACCAAGCCCTCAGCAGCGCACTCAATCGTTACTACCCGGAATATATCTTCCTGGGTGAGCACAAAGGAAGGGACGCCCAATTTCTTGTCGTTCTCTGTGATGACATTCAAAAAACACAATCAGAAACGCTCCTGTTAGAGGACCTTTGGACAGTACGCCAGTTTTCAAACTGGTTCAGACACAACCTACCACCGTTAACTGCATACAAAATATCGACAGACAACAAGCTCTCCTTCGAACTTGTTCCACAAGATGGTTCCTCAGCCGCAAAAAGGCTTGATGTCATTCGTGTTGATCCCGAAACAAACACCGAGGCCCCATTCCCAGCGCCTTGGCAAGAAGCTGTCTTAGCCGCATTTTCGTGGAACGAGAAAATAATCAAATCAGGTGCAACAACAAATTCAGCAGTGCCAACGCTCGAAGCATTCTCAAAGGCAATAACGGCTTAGACCGCTAATAAGTCAAAGCTTAATACATAGAAAATCGAAAAATAGAGAGAGAAAAAGCCATGGAAATCAACTTCATCGGCCCACTGGGAAAGGTAACAGGCTCCTGCACCTGGATGCGGGATCATAAAAGGGGATGGAACTTCTTGGTCGACTGTGGGATGCAGCAAGGCGAAATCACTGCCGACGTGTGGAATCATCAAGAATGGCCATTCGACCCATCCGAAATTCAGTTCATCGTGCTGACTCATGCTCATATGGACCATAGCGGACTCATCCCCTCGCTCTACGAATCCGGCTTTAACGGAAAGGTTTACTGCACTGAAGAAACAGCCAGGATCGCGGAAATTCAGTATAGCAACGCAATGCCTTTGAACCCTGAACTATTCACGAAAGCGAATATAAATAAGGTCAAATGGAGTCATTTCAAAAAAGCACCAGTTTTGGGTAATTATCACCCCGTAGACCAAGACCTTTTTGTCCAGTTTCAAAGAAGCGGCCATATACTCGGTGCGGTATCTGTAAGCATTTACTGGGGAAAGCCAATGTCTCCAGAACAAAGAAGCATCGTTTTTTCAGGCGATATTGGACCTCAGCCTCAAGATAATGAAGTGCTACCCATCATTCGCCATACAATGAACCCAGGCCATCATAATTATGCCGTCATGGAATCCACTTATGGGTCCACAAACCGCAGTCCTTCGGATAAAGAACCCGTGATTCGCAGGGACCACCTGAAGTCGCTCATTGACAGGACCATCAACACTCAGGGGACACTCCTCATGCCAGCTTTTGCTCTAGGCAGAAGCCAGGATGTCCTGTTCGATCTTCACTCTATTGCTGCGGAAAACCCTGAGTACCACGAGCAAGTCGACTTTTATTACGACTTCCCTCTTGGCAGAGAAATCATGGATGAAACGATCAGATTCTGGGCTAAAACGGAAAGCAACAGAGAGAAGACAAGGCTGTTGTGGCTCGGCAAACAGGTATTCGATCTTCTTGGACTAACCAAAAACGATCCAGACCATCTTCAACAGGCCGTAAGCGCCATGAATGCCACAAGCCTGTATAAAGACGACTGCAACTGGAAGGCGCTGCAGGAAGGCAACCAAATAGCCCACAACTGGAAGCCCATTATATCCCGAAAAATTCCCTCACGGGAGGAACTAGCCACCTCAAACCGTCCGACCGTGATCGTCACAGGCTCCGGAAACGGTGACGCAGGGAGGGCGGCTTACTGGCTTCCCTTGCTGTTGACTAAAAGCAACACCATCCTGGCAACAACGGGATTTAGCGGAGCAAACACTGTTTGCGGGAAGCTGCTATCCATCCGGGACCTTCCAATCCCTGACAGGAGAATGAACAGCAACATAATCCACTGGCCTAATAGCAAGCAAAGCATCGCTGTCGCTGACATTATGGCTAACATCGAGGAAATTAAAGGTTATTCAGCCCATGGAGACCAAGAGGATCTTTTGAATTGGGCGCTGCGCAACGCAAAAGAAGGCTATTTACCCGCCGGGGACACCATTTTTCTTCAGCACGGCGATGATAGGAACAGGTATGCGTTAAGAGATGCACTTTCCTCGAAATCAACAGAGCTTGGCATGGACCTAGACATACAGATACCCGTAGAGGAATCCGGTTGGATCTCACTGGAATCTGAGGGCAGCGCCCCAGTAGACGAGGATCTCAAAAAATTAATGGCCATCCTTAAGGAACGGCCGGATCTAAAGCAACATATCGGGAATTAAGCGGAATGGTTATGACTCGATCTGACAGACCACTTCGAAAGTAAGGCGCCTACCAGCTCTTCAGAAGGCGCCAGTCAGATCAAATCCAAACTACTGAACATCACTCCACGCCCAATGCCTTAAATACCGCATCAACCGGATCCGAGTAGAAGCTCACCTGATACTTGGAGAACAACTCAGCAGGCACCGTCGGAATATCCTGGGCATTGGCCATGGGGAGCAACACCTTCTTCGCTCCTGCGTCCATGCCCACCTGTAGTGCCTCAGCCATATTTTCAGCCGGGATGATGTTGCCGCCCAGGCTCATGTCGCCCAGTACGATCATCTGGTTCTGGGTTGGCCGTTTCATCGTTGCAGAGCAGTAGGCAATGAATGATGCCAGCGTCATTTGCTTCGAAGGGCCAGTGTTATGCAATTCGATCATATGTAAATGCAGATCAAAGTCTCCGGCCTTTGTCATCGTGCTCACGCGATTCACATTCGCCTTGAAGTAATCGTGAGCGACTTTCAGGCCTTCTTTGGCCCCAGAGCTAGAGCCTAAACCCGAGGTGTTGAGCTTGCCATTGCCTGCGGTAGCCTGGGTTTCCAGCCGGTACAGGCCCAAGTGCCCGCTGGTGGCGCCAGTCGACACCGTATAGACAGTGCCCGGCTTGGCCTGCCCTTCTGGAATCAGCCCTCCACCCCCCTGCTCTTTCACACTGACGTATTGCTCTTCCAGCGTCTCGACATCGATGTAAGAGAAATGCACATCGAAGAACTCCATCCCGCCAATTTTCTTGAGCTGCTCTTTCACCCGACGGCGTACCTCAAGTGCGTATTGCAAACAACGCTCCACAGCAGGCTTGTCGTAATCGCCATGGGGGTACAACAACTTCAGTAAGCCGGACACCGTGCGCCGCACCGCGATACTGTCGCGCTGGTTCAGGTTATTGCCGAGTTTGTAGTACTGGTCGATAGCATCGGAGAACGTACGCTTACGCATCTCGCGCATGTACTCCGCCAGATAGTCTACGATCAGCCCATATTGGTTGGTAAAAAACTCCGGCCGCATCTTGGGGATTTCCCAGCCCGGCACATAGGCATGGAAACGATCGAAGAAAGCGGAATCAATCATGGCTTCAGGGAATGGCGACAACAGGTGGCTGGTTTTCACCAGCGTTTCCACGGAATGATTGATATTACCGACGAATACCATACTGGCGCTGGCAGAGATGGAATCACGACCACGGGCAAAGGAGCCTGAGGCCATGTAGTCCTTCATTATCTGCACGCCGTCTTTGTCTTTGAACGAGATCCCGGCGACTTCGTCAAACGCGACCACATCCCACATTCCCACCAGCCCCACCTGCCGGCGTGACATGTTGTAGAACAGGTTGGCCACGGTGGTCTGCCCGCCAGACACCAGGATGCTGTTCGGGCTGCATTCCTTGTAAACGTGGCTTTTACCCGTACCACGCGGGCCCAGCTCGCAAACGTTGTAGTTGTTCTCCACAAACGGAATCAAACGCGCGAGCAAGTGCCACTTCACGCGAGTATCAAAATGCGTCGGCTCCATCCCGGTGGAGCGCAGCAGTACATCCAGCCACTCATCCTCGGTGAACTGTTTCCGTGCCTCCATCAAGGCATCCATATCCATATTCGGCATCTGGATAGGCTTCAGTTCCTTGATGGTAAACGGCGAACTACTCTGGCCATCCTCGTAATCGTACTTGATGGAGATAATTGACCAGATCCCGCCGACCAGCAGCTTTTCGTAGTCATGAACCTGGCGGCTGTCGATATTGGCGTTATTGATACCCAGATTGGAGAGAATGGCTTCGTACTGATCTTTCTTCTCGTTAAGGCGAACCGTCACCTTGTCGATGATCTTGAAATTGCCACTCTCACGGATACGGGCCTTGATCTTTTCCGCCTCATCGGGCCGCACATAGTTCTGTGACAGCACCTGCTTGACCCGTTCCATGCCCTCGGCAATCTGCTCTTCATCCGCAGAGGAGCAGTACATGCCCAGCAGATACTCCAGCACATACACCGGCACGTTGGCGCCTTCTTTCAGGCGCTTGGTCAGATCTTTGCGAACAATCTTGCCCGGAAAGTACTCAACCAGTTTGGCGTCCAGATCGAGCGTGTTATCCGTCTCGTTTTGCATGTCAGAAGTCGAAGTCATTCTCTATCGCCAGGTCGATGCGCACCGGAATGCGCTGCAGTTCGATTTCGCTCTCAGCATCGCTGAGCACCAGAAAGTGGTCATTACTGGCCTTCACCGCCTGAGCGGCAAGGCTTAAAGAGACCTTGCTTTGACGTTCACCCAGCTCGGCGGCACTGCTGTCCAGGTTCAATATCTCCCGGGAGGAGACACTCTCGCCGTGCTGATTCACCAATTCTACGGTAATCGTAGTCGCCAGCACCTTCTCGCTCACAGGCTCTGTCTGCAGCAAGGTAAAGACATGGAAGTTGGTCGTGATGCGATGCTGCTGTCCCAGTACATTCACACCCACCTTGGTAACACGGGTGCTTTCTGCTGACTTGCCGTACTTCTGCCGGATCTCGATGATCGGTACTGCCACTTCCTGCAGGGCAGCACCACCATGCACAAAGCGCGCCCCACCCACAAAGTGGAACCGGCCAACACCTCGGGGCAGCCAGAACTCGGTATCACAGCCCGTTCCTGCGGTGATCGCCGTTTTGCCGTGATGCGCGTACTCTGCCTCGCCCAGGTCATTGCCAACCAGATAGCGCTTCTTGGCGGTCAGCGTCCCGGCGGGCTTGGCCGCCATAGCACTCTTCTCAAGTGCATCAGGTGCCGATTCGCGGAACAGGAAGCCATGATCCGCCGTCACCGTAATCGCGGTCGCACTGGCATTATTCACCAGCCGAGACACCAGATCCGCCAGTTCATTAATCGCCTGACGACAGGCTATCCAGGTGCTCGATTCTGTACTGGCGGAATCGCCTACCGCATCAATGGTGTTGTGATAGATGTAAATCACGCGATGGGGCTTAACAAAATCCCGTAGCGCCTGCTTGCCCATATTCGCCAGGGTTTCCGCCTTCACCGCAGTGCCACCGACGGCTGCCAGAATCTTATTGCGGTTATCCAGGCCTTCTGAAGAACGACCATCCACATCCACCGACCCTTTGCCGTTATAGGTCAGCGTCTTGTGCGGTAGCAGGCTGGCCATGCCCAATTTGGTATAACTGGGCAGCACCCCCAGCTGGCTGTTCAGGGTGGCGTCGATACGCTCGCGGCTGTTTATCTGGCTCTTCAGCTCATCGGCCACTTCATAGCGCAGCGCATCACTGATAATGACGAACATGCGGCGCTCGTCACCTCGAGTCAGGTAAGGCGCCACCACTTTCTGGTAGAAGTTCTGTTGGTTGTTAACTCCCTCCAGCCTCCACTTATCCAGCAAACCATTCTGCAAGTGCCCATCCCAATGGGCCGCCAACCTGTTCAAGTAGTGATTAAGGTAGCTGCTCTCCACCTGATCAGCCAAAGAGGCAATCGCATCAGGGAAACGGGCAGCCACCACATCTGCCGACTCATGAAACAGGCGATAGAACTGATCCACCTCGAACAGAGACTCGGTGTAGGCGGTATAGGCCTGTTCCGGGTTGGTGAAGCCAAAGTTCTGGGCTCGGGTTTCAATGGCCTCAAACAGATCCGTCGCCGACAGCAGCGCCTGGTAATAGCCGCGCCAGATACTGCGCTTGCCCACCTCCGTATCGGGGTAGCGATCACTCACCCAATAACTGGCCAGGCGGCCATTCACCGTGCGGAGCACATCAGCCATCACACTGCTGGCCATATTCCCCAGCAGCTGATCGCGCAATGCATTGGCAACGATGCGCTCCAGATCCACGAAGGTCGCGCAATTCGCCACCTCAGCGGGCGTCAGGCCGGAAAGATGATGGGCAAGTTGCAGGTCACCGGCCAACCGGGCAGACAGCGCGTCGTAATCCTTCTGCCGCGCTGTAGAGTCCCGCCATTGGGAGAGAAGCACCGCCACGTTGCCGGCCTTGGCATCGGGCAACGCAAGCTTGATCAAACCACTCGGCAAGGGCTTTTTCAGCCCACGGCCGAGATCGGTAATTAACAAGCGAGGAATAAACCGGGCCAGGGTCGGCGCCGCATCCTTGTAGCCAAAATGCCGCTCAACCAATGCCCAGGCAAACGGCTCCAGGCCATATTTCACCAGGCCCTGCCACAAGGGGGACTCATCAAAGGCGACGCCCTCGTCCAGCTGGGCAACGTCGCACAGCAAATCCAACAGCAGGGTGAAAGGGTCGGCCGAACCACTGCGCGACAACACCGCCCAGATCTTGGCATCGATGTCCCGCTCCAGGTCATCGGGATGCAGCAAGGCGCTCAACCGCGCAGTACGGTCTTTACTGGCAAAAAAGCGGGCGCGAGCTTTCAGGTAGTGGCGCAGGCTGGCATTTCGTAGCCCCAGGTCCTGCTGCAGCATGGAAGTGGCATCTGCCGCAAACGGCTCGGCATAAAGGCGAATATCCAGCAACCAATCCTGCTCCGGATTGGGTGCTTCCAGGCCTTCGTAAAGCACAAAACGGCTCGCGGGCGACGCCAGCTCAACCTGTCGCTTCACCGCCAGTGCCGGGGTATCGCCCAGTGAGAGCACGTCTGCCCCATCGAGCGAGAGATCAGCCACCGCATCAGCAAACTCACCGTCCGGATCAGACCACCAGACAATCCGGTGGCCCGCCTGCAGCAGCCTGGCCAAGCCTTGCTCAATGCGCGCCATGGCGCTTGCTCCACTCACTCAAGCGTCTCCGTCAAAATTCGCATGATACCCCAGCGGGTTATTTATAGCCTGAGGCGCAGGAGCGGTCATATTGCGCCAGGCCCCAAGATATTCTGCTGTAAACGGAGCCGTCCTAAAGGGCGGGCAATTGACTCCCTTCGCGCCCGCCACCGGCACCTCACCTTCAAGCCTCATCATCCTTATCCTTAAGCTCCTCAAACGCCGCTTTCATCGTAGGATTCTTGCGGGTCAGCTTCTTCACCGTCACATCCTGCGCCTTGTCATTTGCCAATCGAAGATTCCTGTCGGTGCCAATCAGGGCCTCCTTGGTCTTTTGCAGGTGGTTGATGGACTTGTCGATCTCATCAATCGCCGTCTGGAACTTGCGGGAGGCCAGGTCATAGTTCTTGGCAAACGCCTTTTTGAACTGGTCCAGGTCACTCTCGAAATTGGTGATATCGATATTCTGGGCTTTGACCAACGCGAGCTCCTGCTTGTACTCCAGCGAGTTCATCGCGGCATTACGCAACAGGGTGATCATGGGAATGAAAAACTGGGGGCGGATCACGTACATCTTGGGGTAGCGGTGGAAGACGTCGACAATCCCGGAGTTGTAAAGATCACTGTCGGGTTCGAGCAGTGAGACCAGGATAGCGTATTCGCAACCTTTCTCATTGCGGTCCTTGTCCAGCTCTTTCAGGAAGTCTTCGTTTTTCTTTTTGGTTGCGGTGGTGTCGCTCTCGTTTTTCATCTCAAACATAATCGAGACGATGGGCGTGTCATTCTCATCAACGTCGCGGAAGATATAGTCGCCCTTGCTGCCGGAGCTGGCGTCGTTGTCCTTCTCAAAGTAGGCACGCGGGAAGGCCGTCGAGCGAATGCGGTTAAATTCGGTTTCGCAGTGCTGCTCCAGGGTTTCGCCGACCATCTTGGTGGACAGCCGCGCCTTCATGTCTCGCAGGCGTTCGATGGCGTCGTCTCGATCTTTGATCTGGGTCTCGTACTTGTCCTTGAGCGAGCGCTCCGCAGCCTGCTTTTCCAGCTCAGCCTGGCTCAGCTTGTGCTGCAGCGTATCGCGCTCTTTTTCCACCACAGAGACCGCCTGGGTAATGGCGAGCTGCTTGCTGGTATCCGTCGCATCCAGTTTGGATTTCAGCTCCTGGATTTCCTGGTTAAGGCGGGCTTCAATCAGTTTTGTTGCTGACTCATTTTCGCTCTTAGCTTGCTTGAGATCATTCAACAGCGAATCTCGCTCTTTCTCGACTACTTTCAGGGCATCTGAGATGGCCAGTTTCTGGGCGACCTCACTGGCTTCCAACTTGGATTGTAGCCCCTGAATCTCTTTATCCTTGGCGGCAGCCGACTTATGCATCTCGCTCTCGGCCTGTTCCTTTGCAAGCGCAAGTGCATTTTCCTTTTCCTTTTCGGCCAGTGTCAGGCGTTCCTGGAGCTGCTCTTCGAACGCATGGTCTCTGACCTGCTTGAGGATATCTGCATAGCCAGCCTCGTCGATTTTGAAGGCCTTACTGCAGTGGGGGCAGATAATTTCGTTCATATTAAAATCCCCTAATGATCAAAGCGAAGAAAGTTAGATGGAGGATTATTTTTCTGTAACGGAAACATTTATATTCTTTCCGCAATTTTCCTCATCCAGTTCTCAACATCTCCATTCGGGTCTCGTTCTCGAATGCGATCAGCTGTCATATGACGGAAAGCACGGCTAAGATACTGCTTCGATTTGCTATCGCCCATTGGATTATCTAGGCTTCTATTTTCAGCAAAAGCAATGCCAAATGCCTTTGGAGGAGCATGATTCTCAGTGTCAGGAAAATCCACTATGGTAATATTGAAGTCGAATTCATCTTGGATCGCATCTGGGTGTAAATAGCATTCGATTTCATGCTTTCCGGTAAGCGTCGCCCACGAATTCGTCTCATCTTTACGATTATTTACCTCCTCAACCGAAGCTCCATAAGTCGCCACATCGTTATCATAAATATGCACTTCTGGGCGACCAAACCCTTTCAGATAGTTCTCGGCAATCCAATGCTTCAGGGTAGAACCACCCGTCACTACAAAAGCGCATCTTGGATCAGTAGAAAGGTCTGGAATAGAAGGATCATCGGTATTCAACGCACGACTGAGTTCCTGTAGTGCTATAACGTCGGTGGGACCTTCAACACAAATCAATGCCCTTACACGACTATCGGGAAGTAGGCCAAGTGCATCTGCGACGGAATCGAAAATATCTACTCCGGCATCGATTGACGGTGTTTCGAAAGGGCTTCCATGAACAAACCTGATGCTTTCAACTGGAAGCTCAGCGGCTAAGCCCGGGCTATGCGTAGTGAGAAGAACCTGACAACCATCTGTCTGAGACAGGCTTTTGAAGGCTTCGATCAATATTCTTTGATTCGATGGGTGTTGCGAGGTTTCTGGTTCTTCGACTGCATAAATAATTTGCCCTTTACTAGAGGAAGCCATCTTTCGCTCTGCTTCCGCCTTAAAAAAAGCAACAAGTATCATCCGACGAACCCCGCTGCCTCGCTTATTCAGCGGGATGTTGTCGTCCGTATCCATGCCAAGGGTGAACAGCCCGTTCCATTTCGCAGAGGTGGGCGGTGTAAAACTTGGGGTTAATGACTTAGCAAGGTTAGCATCGATAGTTTTCAGCGCCTGATGAGTCAGGTTGGCGATCTCCTCTGCTCGCTTTTGCACAGTAGCCTGTATATGCTTTATTTCATCTTGCACCTCTGCTATTGCTGCTGATACTGCAGCTTTTAAAGGCGCCTGCACTTCCCCATCCGAATCTTTACTGGGCCTATCGCTCTGGAATAGAGCAAAAATCGGAAGATGCTGCTCAATTTGCTCCCAAATCTGCTTGCCTTCCTCCTTCGGCTTGGATACCGGTACTGCCACCTCCCCCAAGTCGAGATCGCTATTTTCTGCTGAGTCCCAAAGAGCATGGCGCATACCCGGGTTTCCTTTTAAAGCAACCTCAAGGCCTCTGTCCCGAACGCGCTTTTGCAGCTCCTTCTCTTTTAACTCGAGCAGGTCGGCAACTCCTTCAGCACGGGGATGTTTTGCGATAATGAAAGACTCCACTGATGGTGTCCTTTTTGAGCAATCAAATACCTTACATATAACTAGCCGGCCACTCTCATGTACTAGATACTCCCTCTGCAACGACGTTTTAGCCCCTGAATCTACCGTCAAGACTTCCGGCAATTCGTCAAACTCCGCCGTTAAGGTAACCTTTTGCGAACCTGTACGAACATTGGCATCTGACTGATCAATCTTCACAACATCGTTATTGAAGAAGATCTCCAGCGCCTCAAGAATGGTGGACTTCCCGATATCGTTTCTGCCGATAATCGTAGTGAGATCGTCAAATTCGATCCTCTTAGGCTCTGCATATGCCCTGAAATTCTCCAGGGTTAGGGCTCTTAGCCTCATTTATTACCCCCATGGGCTCAGTCGTTTTTGGAAGGAGATCGGCCAGTTATAGCCTTCACTTCAGCCAACAGATCACCAAACTTGCCGTAGTTAACCTTTACCCCATCGTCGAGATCCAGGGTAATGCGCTGGTCGGCGTAGTGGCGGAGGTTTTCGTCGAAGCGGCGAAGTTCGTCGAGTTGTTTGATGAGCTTGTCCTTTTGCTTCTGGAAACGTTTTTGCTCTGCGCTGGAGGTCGAGGACTGGATGTCCTGATCCAGATTGTCGATACGGGCTTGCATGCGGGACTGGAGGGGGACGACGTATTCCATGCGCATGCGGGAGAGGGTGCCGGCGTTGTAGCGGTGCAGGTACACGAGGGCCTCGAAGGCTTTGTGTTTGCCGGAGCTGAATAACCAGTAGATGGGCCGCTTTTTGTAGGTTTGCAGGTGGTCTTTGTAGAAGTCGCGGCTGAGGTAGCGGCGGACGGTGTCGTCGGCGGATTCGCTGGCTTTTTGCCCCAAGGATTCGGCGAGCCAGGCCATGTTTTCGGCTTCGGTGTCTTCACCCCAAACGACACGGACGAATTCGCGGATGCGGTTGGCGCCGTCGTCGTCGAACCAGGCCTCATCGGTGATGGGGACGATGCCATCATCGTCGGCCGGGAAGGTTTCATAGCGGCTGGGATCGAAGCCTTCGTTGCCGGCGTGGGCGTAGATCAGGCCGGGAGCGTCGAGGCTGTATCGGCCCATCATGCAGCCGATGGCGTAAGAGATTAGCTCTGCGCTAACAGTCTGTTGAGATTTTGGCCTCAACGTCGGCGCTGTTGGACAAGCTGCTTCTGTCAGACCAAGGGACGACCGCCAGTATTCATTATTTTTAGCCTCTAGCTCTGTAAGCTCGCTAGACATTCGCGTCGATTTGCTGTGGAAATCACGCCATGTTTCCTGGATGCTCTTAGATTCCGCGCATGAAACCAACGAATCTGCCCTAAAGGCTATCGACGTTTCGCTGCTGTCCCAATCCTCTCTCGCAATTTCAATACATCGTCGCGCAATTGTAATTGGAGTTGCGCGACTGGCTTGCTCTAGGTTTATGGGTAATCTCGCAATATCTCCGGTCTGAAACTCAATCGTCGGGTTCAAGAAGTCCAGAAAAATTTTCGCGTATCCGGAGGAGAGAAACGCCAAAACTCCGAAGTGCTTTTCCCCATCTATAAATATCGACGACCCTTTGGCGTCGAACATCGAGCCTGTGTCCGAGTGCCGAACACCAAAGTAGGATGAGCTCGTTGCCGAATATGTGAGTGATCTCCTGAAGTAGAACTCTTTACTGCGTGGAAACGCCCTTCCGGAATCGATGATGTCGCGTCCGTCATTCTCCCAGTTAACGATAAACTCATTATTCCCGTACCACTTTCTATATGCGCCACCTTTGTTGTACGGAAACCATTTTTTTCCTGACTCGAGGGCCTCGGTGCGATTACTGAGCTGTAAACCAATTTTGGAGAAATTCACCTCAGGCCACAATCGAAGGAATCGGTCGTTGTCTCCCGTCGTCATGCCCCCGGTGACTGTGCTTATTTCAGATAGCGTTTGCCCTCGCTCAAATGCGTTCATGATGCTGGGATGAGCCCAATACGCCACCGGGCTTCCCGGAATCTTCTTGAAATCATCCGGTTTGGCTGTATAAAACCAGCCGCAATCCGGGTTTCGGATGGCCTCCAAAGTCTTCGGCCCCTGATTCTCTGAGCCTCGGAAGTCGGATAGCCGGACGTAGGAGCCGGTGAAGCTCGCGACATGTGCCTTCGATAGCGTGAAGGTGCAGATGGGCACCGTCGCTTCGGCAAAGCCGGAGTATTCCAACTGCACCAGCGTAGTCAGCGTGTTCTGTTCGATGAAGTGGCGCCGCAGCTCCTCGTAACTGGAGATGAACATCCAGACAAAGGGCGACATGAATCCGAGCTGTCCGGCGGGCTTGGTCAGGGCCAAGTCGCGGATCATGAAAGCAGAGAAAAGGTCCTTCTCATAGCCATTGTATTCGGCTTTGAGGTGCTTCTTCAGATCCGCGTTCAGGTATTTGTTACCCATGTACGGCGGATTCGCCACCACCGCATCGAACTGCTTTGTCAATACTTCAGCCTGCGCCACCAACCGCAACAGCGTCTCCGCCGAATCCCGCCCCAGCATATCGCCGCCAACGCGCGCAGTTTCCATCTCCCGCCGCAGGCCCGGCAAGGCGCTCGCCAGTTCATCGGAAATCTGAATCAACGAACCAAAGGTCTTGGCCTGCTCGAAAGTTTCCACAAGCTGGCTCACGGTCGCGTAATCGATCTGCGGTGCATTCAGCGCACTGTGCAGATCCTCCGCACTGCCGGCCTTCGCCTCCTGCAAGGCCAGCACATTCAAGGCCACCGCCTGCCCGAACAATCGCCGGTCATCCGCCCGCGCCTTCATCAGTAATGCAAAGCCGGCGAGCTGTGCGGCGCGGTCGTCGATGTCCAGGCCGTAGAGGTTCTTTTCCAGTATCAGCCGGGGGATGTCCTGCCGGCGGTAGCCGCGTTCGAGGTAGATGTCGCGCAGCAGGTCGTAGGCCTCCACCAGGATGTGGCCGGAGCCGCAGGCCGGGTCGAGCAACGTGAGGGATTCGGGGTTGAGGGTGGTGCCGTCCTCGTCGATGCGGGCCTGGATGAGCGCGTCGAGCTGAGCGTTGACTTCTTCCGTCTGCTCGGCGGGCTGGATGTAGTACTCCCACTGGCTCGCCAGTTGGCTGCTTGGGTTGGCCATCAGCCACAGGCGGCCGAGGCTGTTCTGCACCAAGTATTTGACGATCCAGTTGGGCGTGAAGAGCTGGGTGGCGGCGGGGATGTCCTCGCTTTTCACCACCTTGCCGATGACCTGATCCTTCTTCTCGCTGATGTAGAACTGGTAGAGCCAGCCGATGATTTCCACGTCCTGCCAGTCGGCCTCGTCGATGGCGGTAACGAGCTTGCCCAGAATGGAATCGGTGCGCAGCAGGCCGTCGGGCAGCAGCAGCTCGGTGGCATCGTCCAGCGATTCGAACAGAAAGGGCATGGCCTGGTGCAGGGCATGGCACTGGGCCAACAGCACCTCACGGTACAGCTCTTCATCGCGATTGCCAGCGAGCTTTAGCTCCAGCGCCTGCGCTTTATCGAAACCGGGCAGATCCAGCTCAGGGATATGATCCAGGATCTCAGGCTGAGTGTGGCCGGTGTCTTCATTGGCTGGGTGGCTAAGCACCCGATAACCATGATCCAGAAAGCCGTGCAGCTCCATGTAGCGGATGGCCACCAGGCGGTTGAACCAGGTATAGGCCATGGCCTCCATGACCTGCGTAAAACCTTGCTCACGAATGCGGGCTTCAAGGGTAGTGCGCATTTTCCCGTAGGCTGCCGGGAAGGCGCGGCCATTGATCAGCAACGCTTCGCCCTGCTTTTCGACTTTGGCCGGGCTTTTGGGGTTAAGCCCCAGCAATTCAGCACGACGTGTGACGGCGGCAATAAAGTCCAGGCGGGCCTGAGGAGCGTACTTTTTGAGTGCGGATTTATTCATGCTTTCGTTCACGTCCCAAATTTTTTAGCGGATTTGCACCCGGCAGTCTTTGGCCAGTGCATCCATCATTTCTTTGCGCAGCTTTTCCAGGTATTGCTCAGCGCTTTCCGCATTTTCAATGTAGGTACTGGTAAGCCGGCTGGCGTGGATCGCTTTCACCGGTTTTACCGCTGGCACAGGTTCGACCGGATACTCGCCGGTTTCTTCCGCTACCTTTTTCGCCTTGGCGGAGATTTTGGCCAGTTCATCTACCGCATCGTCCGCTGCATCGGTGGACTGGCTTGATAGCTGATGCAGGTGCGCCAGGCTGGTTTGCGTTTCTGCCCGTTGGCGCAGGGTTTGAAGCGGGAGCAGGCATTGGTTGCGGGTATCTGCATCGGCCTTGGCGGCATCCAGATCGGCGGTGACCCGTGCGATTTGGTTGTCGATATAATCCAGCGCATGGGTGCGCACTCTGGCGATCTCCGCGCTGTTCACCTGGTCGATTTTGCTAACCAAGGCTTCCACCTCTTGCAGCAGGCCAAAGGGCGATGGCGCCGTGCGGATGGCTTCCAGCCGTTGCAGCGCGATTTTGGCTCCGTTGTCTTTTTCCAGCGCAGGGCGGTTAGGGTCAAACTCGCGCAGCGCCTTGATGAGCTTGTCCCAGACTGGTTTCTGGTTGGTGAAGAAATGGCCAAGCTCTTGATGGTTATCGGCGGTATCCAGTAGGTCGTCTTTGTGACTGGTGAATTGCTGAATGGCCGTAAAACTGTCGGGTGCGGACAGCAGTTTGTCGCACAGGGCCAGGCCTTCATCCGCCAGGGACTTACCGGGGTAGCCGGTGTTGCTGAGGGTGCTCCACTGCTTGAAGTCTTGCTGCCAGTTTTGCAGGTGCCCTTTGATGGCCGCATAGAGGCGGTCTTCATCTTCCGGCGGCAGTTTGCCGAAGATGTCTCGGGTGAGGTTTCTGGCTTGCTGAAGCTCACCACTACCAATTGCTTTGCGGCGTTCGACCTCAATGGAGCGCCAGCGCGACGGCGGGTTGAGCTGCTCGTAGACCTTCTCGATTGGCAATACGGTTTGATTGAGCTTGAGGCTGAGTTCCCCAGCCCTGACCAGCCGAACAACCAGCAAAACGGTTTCCCATTCCGACCAGCCATAGGGGCGGCGGGCAAAGTGGGTGTTGGCCAGATCGTGCAGGATGATTTGACGGTGGCTGGCACTGGCCAATTCCACGTATTGCTGCACTTCTTTCAGGGCGCGTGGGTTGACGGTCTCGCCCTCGCCCAGATCCAGGGCCAGCGTTGACGGATCATCCAGCAGGGCTTTGATTTCGGCCTGCGGGTCTCCGGTGAGATGCTCGATATAGGCCAATTTGCCAAAGCTGTTGCGCACCAGGTCATGCAGGGCTTCATTGACGATGGCCTGGGCCGTGGAGGCTTTGAGGTTTGGCTGGTGGCCGGCAGCAAAGGCCACGGCGCTTTGTAGTAGCTTTTCCAGTGTGACCTTAAGGCGATCACGGCGCTGACGGTTTTCATCGGCCCGATCTTGCAGGATGCGCCTGGCGGTGGATGGCAGGCTGCCATCGGTGCGCTTCATCACGTATTTGTCGGTCTGGATATACTGGCGCAGCTCTGTGGCCAGCTGATTATCGTCTGGCAGGCGCAGAATGACCTGGCCCTCGCCTTCGGTGCTGCGCATCAGGGTTTTGTCGTCACGCCATTCGTCACGGTCATCAATCAGCGGGGTAATGACCTGGAGGTTCAGGGCGCCATCGTTGCGATTGCCGTAGGGGTGCTGGTCACAGCTGAGGTTAAGGGCAAAGTCGTTGCCGTTGTCGGTAAAGCGGAATTTGCGCATACCGCCAAGCAGGTCTTCAAAAATCAGCTCGCCGAGTTTCTTGGCTTCTTCTGCGGCGGTGAGGTCGACCGCTTTGATCTCGCGGCTGATATCGCGCTCTTCATTGGTGAGGAAGAAGAAGTTATCGCCGTTGCGGCTGACCAGGGTTTGCCCTTCGAGCCGCTGCAGGCTTTCCTCGATTTGGGTGCGCAGGCCCCGACGGTCGGCGTCAATCTGGTCGATAAACAGGGTAATGAGGTTATCGACATTGCCGGGGATCTCGTCCACATAGCGGATCAAGAACAGGGTTTGCAGCACGTTGACATCGAAATCCTGCAGCGAGGGGTTCTTTGCGGCGTTTTCAATGGTGGATTTCACCACCCCTTCGAGGAAGCTTTCAATGGAGGGATAAAAGCAGTATAGCGGCACCAGTATACCCGGCTCCTGCTCTACCACCGCTTTGGCAGCAGACTGGAAGGCGTCCAGCAGGGAGCGCTCACCCCGCGCCAGGTGCAAGCCGGTGGCGCCGGCCTTGCGCACGGACTCAAAGATGCTTTGTACCAGGGTGAACTGGTAGGGCGCAAAGGGGTACACCTCCGCGAATTCGTCTTCATCGGCGTAGGCCTTGAAGGTGCGCCCGGTGTTGGTGAAGCTGAGCTGGTTTTTGAGGATGTCCGCTTCTTTGCGGAATAGCTCGCGCAGCGTGTCTGCGGCTTCCGGGCGTTTTTTCAGCAAGCGCTTTTGGATGACCTCATCCACATTGGCAGACGACAGCGAAAGGCGGGTGCGAAAACGCCCCTGAATTTTGGAGAAGTCGTTGGCGCTGCTGGCTTTAAGCTGACCGACAACGGCGTCGATATCTTCCTGGGAGGTGACAATGACCCAAGCGCGGCCATCACAGATGGTGCCCAGGTTTTCCGTGATGGTTTGCAGGTTCAGCATCAGCTGGGTGTTGCCACCAATGAACTGGCCAATTTCGTCCACCAGAAAGACGATGCGGTGTTGTTTGCCGCGTTTGTCCAGGTATTCCTTGATCATCTTGCTGACGTTTTCGACCGAGAGCCAGTTGTCGAAGTCACGCTCCAGGCGCTCCAGCCAGACATCCGGATCGGATACTGCTTGCCCCATGGCGGCGCCGTAGGCAGTAGCTACGGCATCGGAGTAGAAGGTGTAGCCGTCTCGCTCATCCAGCCAGGAAGAATCTGCGGCTTTTTCGAATTCGGCCTTGAAGGTGTCAAACGCGCCTTTTTCCTCCAACTCCTGCTCCAGGCGGGCAATATGTGGGTGATCGGGGCTGAAGCCGCGCATTTCGTTGAAGACTTTCAGGAACACCTTGAGGATGGCATCACGGGAGTTATCCGCATCGGCTTTGCTGTCGATGTTGAACAGCAGGACGTCGGTGTCACCAGTAATGGCGCGGGCAATGTCGCCCGCCAGCATGGGGTCGGTGATTTTGTCCTCGAAGAAGTCCTGGGCTTTGCGGGTTTGTCCTTCCTGGCTAACCTGCCGATTGGCGAGCAGGTAGGAGAGGATTTTGATGAAGTGGGATTTACCACTGCCGAAGAAGCCGGAGACCCAGACCCCCACATTGCCGCTAGCCTCAGCGGGGTTATCCAGGGCAGAGAGATAGCGCTCGAAGAAACCGCGCAGGTGGCCATCCAGCTCTTTGGTGATGACGTATTCATCGAGCTCCTGCCAGACGTTGGCGTCGTCCTTCTGATCCGCCTTGATAACGCCGTTAATGCTGCGCTGGATGCTGCGCTCGAACATATCCCCTATCGGCATGCTTTATCTCCCTGTTTGTATTCTGTTATCAATCGACCAGCCGAAAGGCACGGTAATACGGGGTGTCGCTCAGCTGACCGAACAGGCGTAGCGACTGGCCGTCGTATTCGCCCGGAAAGAACAGCACCAGCGGCGTTAACCCGGTGTAAGGCTGCAGGACGTTGAGTAATTTGTGGGTACGGATGATGGGATAGGCGCTGCCGACCCCATCGATCAGGTAGGCGTCGTATTCATCGACCGGCCATTTTGCGGTGATGAAATCGGCGACCTTTTCTGCTTTGAGCGGCCCTTTTAGCTGTTTCAGCAACGCCTCGCCACCTTTCGCGGCTTGCAGCTTTACGGCCTTGTCGTAGAAGTTGCGCTCTTCGAGCATGTCTACCAGAACCTGGAACAAGTGAACGCGGGCGACCTTGAGCGCCGGTTTGGCTTTAGTGAGCTGTGCCACCAGAAAGTCCACATGCTCACGCAACTGCAGTTCACTTTCTGCCGGGTAATCGAATGCATAAAACGGCACTTCGTTGCCCAGGCCCCGGTTTTCCCTGAATTTCTCTGAGGTCAGGGTGGGCAGTATTTTGTTCAGTCGTTCGTCAAGGCGGTTCACGCCGGTCTCCCTTTCAATGCGCGCAATCCATGGCTGACAGAATGTCGTTGTGGCCATGTGTGGCCAAGTAATGACGGACTTCAGGCAGCACACGCACATGCTGCAAGGATTTCGTTTTATTTTTAGCCAGATAGCCGGCCTCAGTCAGTATGCGGTAGGCATTCTGCCGAAGCTTGGCCTGGGTGCCCTCGGAGACCGAGGCCAGGTTGGCGTGCACGAGAGTCATGTCTGCAAAGAAGCTGCGCCAGATACGGTCTTCCAGGCCAGGGCTCATTCGACGGTACTCATCACTTAACGCGGTGCGCATGAACTCGGCTAGCAACGGCGAAAATTTCAGGGCGCAAGCCAGAGTTGCCTGGGTCGCCGTTGGGCGTTCTGCATTGGCAACAATCTCCCAGAGCTCCTCATCCATGGTTTCCAGGCGCATGCGGGCTATAGTGGCGTAGCTTTTGGCGGTATTGACCGTTTTCGCCTGAAGGACATTCTCTGCCTCGATTGCCTGCCGCCACCGCTCAGCATTGGGGTGCTCCAGCAACAGGCGTGCGACAGCCTGCGTCTCAGGAACGATCAGCGATGCCTTGGTAAAATTGGCTAGCAATGGGGCTCCTTGTCTGGCTTGGTGCAGCGATGGCCGGTGAGATTGCAGGTCGGGCTGGTGACCTATTCCGCAACCGCCCGATTTTATTGGCATTTTAGCGGTGCAGCCTCCGATTGTAACCCGCATAGAGAGACATACGCAGGGGGCGCTAACGCGAGCTGAACTCCACCATTGTTGCAACATCTTCCCCCTCTCCTATCCCCATGAGGTTGCACTTCACAGCCTCGCAAAGCGCAACGTACAGCAATGGGGGCCTGGGCCAGAGCCGTCGCGCCACCCGTCACATTACAGGAATACTGCTGGCCTACCTGATCCCGGGCGAACCTAATAACTTTTCCGTATGTTACCGGCCGGAGCTCTCCAAGTCCCTACCCCACCTGAATCATGTTCTCTCCATTCTGTCGGTGGCCGGTTTAATCAACTCCATATTGCATTTTCAGCTCCGCCAGCCGGTTACGATCTCGCTCGCTGAAACCTCTAGTGGAATACAGGGCTTCGCCATCCGGCCCGTCCAGCTGTTCCACCATCACAGTAAAGATCGCATCTGCAGGAGCATCCACCTTGCCCCAATCAGAATAACTGTTCGGTGCCAGCGTCCAGGAGGCATCCTCACCCGGCTCCAAGCCACCGGAAATGCTGTAATTGAACTGGTCTTCATGCCAGGGCACGCTCCGGCCAGGGCTGGCGATGGTGCCGGAGAAATAGGCACGGGAGATGGCTTGATCCGTGCCGTTCTTGACCGTTAGCTCAATGATCGGCTGCTCGCCAAGGTATTGCCGTTCTCGCATATAGAAGCGGGAGCGAACCACTTGGAACTGCTCCAGCTGCTGTTTGGCCTGCTCAGCCTTGTCCCGCTTGGCAACAAGTTCGCGGATCTCGGCCAGTGCTTGCTCTTTCTCCCGGGCTTTGCGCTCGGCCTGAATTTGCTCTGCCTGGGCCAGCACCTGCTCCGCCGTCTTGCCGTTCAGGGCGTCCCGCATTTTGCCTTCCATATCACCCGCACCAGCTCCGCCATTGGCAAACAGGCTTTTCATATCGATCTGACTAAAGGCGATCAACTGAACCGCCTGATCAAACTCTGACCGCTTCGCCTCAGGCAATGACTCCCGGGCCTTGGCCACAGACTCTTTCATCTTGGCCTCACTGGAGGCGTCAATGGTGGGGTCGGAACAGCCAGTAATGGCCATGGTCGCCAGGACCAGCATCAATAGTGCATAGACTTTCATTATTTTCTCCTTCGCCACTTTTCCTTAAGTCAGATGCGGCATCCTGCCGCTTTTGTCTCGTCCATGATGACACCCAAAGGCTATTTACTTATTATCGTCATGTCGATACTGAATACATGAACACGTCGCCTTTTGGCACATATCGCTTTTTGGAGCATATCCATGGCACGAACTGCGGGTAAAAACGCAGCAGACTGGCCGCTGCGCTGGGATCTGTTATTGCGCTATAGACTGATCGAGGTGATCGCCCTCTGGGAGGGGCGGCTGACCACCAACCACCTTCAGCGAGCATTTGGCATTGGCCGACAGCAGGCCAGCAAGGACATCAACCACTATCTTGCTGAATATGCGCCTGGCAACCTGGAATACGACCGCTCCCTGAAGGGGTACAAGCCCGCCAGCACCTTCAAGCCCGTATTCACACGGGGCGTGGCGGATGAATACCTGCAGATGATGCATGCCCGGGAGGACCTCAGCTGTGCCTTTGAGGCCCTGGATGTGCGCGAGCTCAATACCGAAGTACTTATCCCTCCTTCCCGGGACCTGCGCCCCAGTGTGTTGCGCCCGATTCTCCAGGCCTGTCGGGACAAACTCCGCGTGGAGATCCAGTACGCCTCCTTGAGTAACCCGGAGCCTGAGTACCGCGTTATCCAACCCCACACCGTGGTACACAGTGGCATGCGCTGGCATGTCCGTGCCTGGTGCGAGAAGAGTAGTGGCTACCGGGATTTCGTACTAAGCCGGATTCAGGATGAACCCGAGCTGACGCTTCCAGGCGAGCATCACGCTGAACAGGATGATGCCTGGCAAGAGCGGCTCACGCTGCACGTTACCCCGGACCCTCGCCTCTCTGCGGCTCAGCAGGCGGTAATTGCGCTGGATTACGGCATGACCGATGGGGCGCTGACTATTGAGTGCCGGGCCGCCATGGCCAATTACATTGTGCAGCTGCTTAGGCTAGATGGGCCGCACCACCGAGAGCCCGAGGCCCAGCAGGTGGTACTGGACAACGAGAATGAGGTTAAAGACTGGCTTTGGGGGACTGGCTAACCGCCAGCCCGCATGCCCTCCTCTTCTAACCGCTGATCCCGCTTGGCAATCTGCTCGATCACCCACTCCTCCACTTCATCCAGTACCCAGCCCGATGAGCGCCCTCCCAGGCTCACGGGCTTCGGGAACGAGCCCTCCTGGGCGTACTTGTAGATGGAAGATCGGCCAAGGCCAGTGGTTTCCATGACGTCTTTCAAACGAATGATTCTCATGAGGTATCTCCTTCTGCTCATGAGATGAGCCATGGCTGTAAAAAACGGCCAGATTGTCTCTGGCACTAATCGCCTCGGCTATACCGAATATTTCGCCCTCCTCTGCCGAACCTCTTGCTCTGTGCCTTTGCCAGATAGCTAAGTCGATTAAACAGCCCAGCTTCAGTCGCTTCGAATCCCGGGCTACTACGTCTCAACCGGTACACCCCTCCGGTAGGGAAATGCACCAAGCCAACCGCTTCTCTCATGGTCATGCCCAATGCCCTGGCCCAAGCCATGACAATCTTCTTAGCTAGGCTATCTGCCCGCTCAACCCGTGGATCTCCCAGCACATCCGGATCGAAGCCCCTCCCCACAGGAAACTCCCCTAGCCCACGATAGATCTCACCATTCAGAAATAAGCAGGCATGATAATGCACCTGCTTATCTCCCACCTTCTCCTCGACACCAATGTAATCAAGTTTCCAATCAGGCACCCACCGGCCTTCGCGTTTACGCCTGGCCAGATCTGCCTCCACCTGCCCTTTTAGAGACTGAACGAAATAGCCAAACCAATCGCCAGAACGTACATACCCGTTATCAGGTAGATAGAGATCTATCCTCACCGCCATAGTACTTGCCTGCCTATGGATAGCTTGCTCCATGGTCTGGTGGATACGCTCCAGATATGGAATAAACAACGGCCCCCTCTGTAGCTGAACGTCATATCCGTTCCAGGGGCCTGAGTGATGGTAAGTAAGGTGGGTATTGTCTGGGTGACGACGTTTCATTGCTAACTCCTTGAATGTAATGAATCCATAGGAATTAGCTGGTGTGTATTTCTTAACCAGACATGACTATGTAGGTCTTATCTATCAATTACTGACTGGTATTTTGTTCATACTTTTATGTGATATCAATCAGAGGGTAGAGAACCCTCTTAAAGAGCTTGCTGTTAATACTATTACCGGGACCGAAAAGCAGCCCAAGCCACAACAGTCCTAGAACCCTGTCTCAAATCCACTCCCAGGTTAGGTCAAAACCCCCAACAGGCCACTGAACAAAGTTTCATCATTTATCACCCTCCCCAATCACAGAACCTGAAGACCTGCCCCACAGTTACACGATGGCTATCTACGGCTGCCGGTCGACCCTTCTCGAAGCACTCGACCTTGCCTCTTGGTGGCTTTAGCCCCAATGGCAACGGCGGCGACTTGCCATTGACAGAAGTTGCTCGAGGAGTAAGATCAGAAGATAGAATTATCTCTTCAATAACAGCCTCTTAGCTATAAGCAGCCTACGTCCACGGACAATTCTACGGTGGACTCTACCAATTCTTCGACGAAGACTCGACGCGCCTCTCTACAAAATTATCGCCACAAACCACACAAACCATTGAACAACGATTCTCCATGTGACAATCTACATTGTAGATCAACATGTCACGGAACAACGTTATGCTATACAAGTTCGGCAACTCAGCACTTCCCTCCCCGCTAAACAAATTCAGTGAACGCGAACTCCGCTGGCTATGGAGGACATTGATTTTTCAAGGCGCACGACTACCTAACGAAGCAGATGTCCCCAAAACTGAGCGCCCAGGCGTTCTGGCCAGCACGATCAGCTCACACAACCATCCAGAGGAACTCATCCAAGGCCTCCTTAACAAGAAAGAGAGCCAACTCCTTGACGCAAAATGGCTTGAATGGATGGATTCAGACGGCGACCGCCTGCTCGTCTGGCTTCTTTCCCAAACACAACATCTGGCCAGGCAGCCTTCTGGCTACCAACCAATCTCCGTTGACCAAACTCCTAGAGAGGAAAGAAAAGACGCAATCATTCTCACCCTGGACCTCTGGGAGGAAACCATCGAGAACAAGCAAGCCTTTATAAACGAGAGAAGAACTGAATGGGCAAGTATCCGCACCCCAGACCATGAAACACAATGGATCAACCCAAAAGACTCAGCACAACTGAAGTGGGCCTGGAGCTACTTAATCAAGCAGCAGGTAGCCGCTCCGCTTCCCAGCCCCATAGACAACAGAGACCTCCTGGCCTGCATACTCGCCACGCTAGACGATATGTCATACGGCCACCCTGCCGAGAAGCAACTATTCCAAGAGAAGATGAAGAAGACCTGGAGCCAGAAGAAGTATCGCGATTCAGGCAAGGCCAAGAAGCAGCATTATATGCCGCTAACCAAGGACACCCGAGACAAGCTCAGTGCCCTTTCTGAGGAATGGAGCATGAAGCCGCACGAAGTAGTCGAGCTGCTCATTCAGGAGGCAAACGAGCAAAAAACAGCCAATACCAACTAAGACAAAACAGCAGGCATACACACCTCGCCCCGGCGGACATACGGCCGACCACGGATGGTCGGCCCAGCTTTCTTTTCGACAACCAGAACAAGCCCCCAACCCATAACATAAGGGCCGGCTCACGCCCGCCACATCAAGCCTTCTTGGCCTTCAAATCATCCAGGTAATCCGCCCACTGCTGCATCATCCCCACTCGCCCCTCCAGGTGCGAAGTCCGGTTATAGGCCCGGCCATTGGCATCCCTGACGGAGTGAGCAAGCTGGTGCTCGATCCAGTCCACTCGGACGTCCAGGACTTCATCAAGCAGGGTACGGGCAATGGCGCGCCATCCGTGCTGGGTCATCCTTCCCTTGTAGCCAAGGGTTTTCAGTAGCTTGTTGAGGGTGTTGTCACTGATCGGCTCTCCGGGCTTGGTACCTTCGAAAACATAGCGGCAATGCCCGGTGAGCGGCTGGATTTCCTGGAGGATCGCGACAGCCTGGCGAGACAAGGGGACTACGTGGGGCTCCCGCATCTTCATTTTCTCTGCAGGAATACTCCAAAGGGCCTTCTTCAGGTCAATTTCTGACCATTCGGCATGACGCAATTCGCCAGGCCGGACGAATACCAGCGGAGCCAACCGGGCAGCGGCTTTGGTGGTGGCCGCTGCCTGACAGGCATCAATGGCCCGAAGCATCTTGCCAACTCCCTCTGGCTCCAGAATCGCCAGGCGGTGCTTTTCTTTCTTAACGGCAATCTGCCCCTGAAGAGGCAAGGCGGGATTGTTTTCGGCACGACCGGTTGCCATAGCAAAGTTGAAGATCTCGGAGGCCATGCCTCTCAAGCGGTTCGCGGTATAGCCACTGGTCTTTTGGGTTCGCTGCAGCACATTCCACAGCTCAGCTGTGGTGATTTCAGAGATGGGTCGACTGCCCAGGAATGGCAGAAGGCCATTATTCAGCCAGATGCGCCGCTTCCGCTCCGTCGTCGGCGTCCACTTCTCGCTGCTCACCTTGTTCTTTGCCCACTCTTCCGCCACTCCGGCAAAGGTATTACGCAAGGCGGTCTGTGTAGCCATCTTTTCGGCTTTGCGCTGATCACCCGGGTCAACGCCAGAAGCCAGCAGCTCTCGAGCTTGTTGCCGTTTGTCTCGGGCAGCTTTCAGGCTTGTGCTGGGGTAGGTGCCAAGGGAGAGTCGCTTTTGCTTACCGTTGAAGCGGTATTTGAAGCGCCACCATTTGCCGCCTTTGGGGGAAATCTCCAGGAACATCCCCTCGCCATCGGAGATGCTGTAGAGCTTGTCTTGGGGCTTTGCTGCACGGATTTTGACGTCGCTGAGTTTGTTGGTTTCCATGGCTTACGCCGGCTTTGGGCTGTGGAGTTGGCCCCAAAGTTGGCCCCAGGCGGGGCCAGATGTCAACAAACCTTGTCGGACGGCAGCGGAAGAGACTCAACGATAACTTGCTGTTTTTAAAGCTTTCGAGGAGCTCTTCGGATGCTGCCGGACCGTCATTTGGTACCAGAGGCCGGACTTGAACCGGCACGCCCTCGCGGGCAACGGATTTTGAATCCGTCGTGTCTACCAATTCCACCACTCTGGCTTTGGCTTACCGCTGGACAGCGAACCCGCTGTCTCGGG
>Ga0310345_10001371_pt1 | contig 27373 bp, 28 predicted proteins | sample HC15DNA20500_MG_FD_204667 | JGI IMG/M metagenome (GOLD analysis project Ga0310345, IMG submission 204667) | Marine microbial communities from station ALOHA, North Pacific Subtropical Gyre - HC15-DNA-20-500_MG | ecosystem: Environmental > Aquatic > Marine > Oceanic | place: Pacific Ocean: North... | reverse complement strand
ACGGCCCTCCGACCTCGCCGTGGCGCGGGCCGCGAGCAATAGCGCCACCCCGCCGGGACGGGGCGGCGCTCGCGCGGCGGGCTTCGCCCTTGCTCCGCGCGGGGGGGGCTTGTTGCAACGGTAGCGCGAGGGCCGCCCCGTGGGGTGGCGCCGCCGACGCTGGTGTTGGGCGCTTTATGGTGGCCGAGTACATCTTCCCTTCCCGCATCGCGGGCGGCCAGCAATAGCGCCACCCCGCCCCGACGGGGCGGCGCTCGCGCGGCGGGGCTGCGCCCCTTGTTCCGCGCGAACCCTCCCTCATGTCATTCCGCCAACACCGCACTACCTTGCTCACGGCGACGGCCGGAGAGATGGATGCTCACGTTCACCGATCACGGGATCTACTGCGAGGCGGGCGATTTCTTCATCGACCCGTGGCGCCCCGTGAACCGCGCGCTCATCACCCATGGCCATGCCGACCATGCCCGCCCCGGCCACGGCGCCTACCTCGCCACCGAGGCCGCCGCGCCCGTCATCCGGCACCGGCTGGGCGTGCCGGTCGAGACCATCGCCTTCGGTGAAACCCGGCGCATCGGCAGCGCCGACGTATCCTTCCACCCGGCGGGCCACGTGCCCGGCTCGGCGCAGATCCGCGTCGAGGTGGGCGGCGAGGTCTGGGTGGTCTCGGGCGATTACAAGGTGGAGCCCGACGGGCTGTGCGAACTGTTCGAGCCCGTCCGCTGCCACGCCTTCGTGACCGAATGCACCTTCGGACTGCCCGTCTTCCGCTGGCGCGGCCAGCAAGAGGCGATGGACGAGGTCAACGCCTGGTGGCGCGCCAATGCCGAGGCCGGGATCGCCAGCGTGATCGGCGCGTACTCCTTCGGCAAGGCGCAGCGGGTGCTGGCGGGCGTGGATGCCGCGATCGGCCCGATCCTCACCCACGGCGCGGTGGAGAATACCAACGAGGTGCTGCGCGGCCAGGGCCTCACCCTGCCCGCCACCGAACGCATCACCCCCGACACGCCGAAATCCGCCTTCGCGGGCGCGCTGATCATCGCTCCGCCCTCGGCGCTGGGCAGCGCCTGGTCGCGCCGCTTCGGGGCGCAATCGCGGGCCATCGCCTCGGGCTGGATGGCGCTGCGCGGGGTGCGGCGGCGGCGCGGGGCCGACCGGGGCTTCGTGATCTCGGATCATGCCGACTGGGCCGGGCTGAACGCCGCCATCGCCGAGACGGGCGCCGAGCGGATCTTCGCCACCCACGGCTACACGGCGATCTTCCGCAAATGGCTCGAAAGCGAGGGCTATGACGCCCATGTCGTGAGCACCGAATACGAGGGCGACCTGTTCGAGACCGACAGCGCCGAGGAAGAGGCGGGGGAGGCGCAGGCATGAAGCACTTCGCCGCCCTCTTCCGCGCGCTCGATTCGACCACCTCGACCAATGCCAAGGTCGCCGCCCTGGCCGATTTCTTCTCCACCGCGCCCGAGCCCGACAGGCTGTGGACGATCGCCCTGCTTTCCGGCCGCCGCCCGAAACGCGCCGTCACCGCCACGCGGCTGCGCGAATGGGCGGCGGAGCGCGCGGGCATCCCGCTCTGGCTGTTCGAGGAGGCCTATCCCATCGTCGGCGACCTGGCCGAAACCATCGCCCTGGTGCTGCCCGAGCCCGAAGCCGGCGGCACCGATCGGGGCCTCGCCGACTGGATGGCCGAAATCCTCGCCCTGCGCGAGATGGACGATGCCGCCCGCAAGGCCCGCATCCTCGCCGCCTGGGAGGAACAGGAGACGACCGAGCGCTTTCTGTTCAACAAGCTCATCACCGGGGGCTTCCGCATCGGGGTGAGCCAGAAACTGATGACCCGCGCGCTGGCGCAGGCGACGGGGATTGACGAGCCGGAACTGGCGCACCGGCTGATGGGCGACTGGGTGCCCGAACGCACCAGCTTCGAGGCGCTGGTGCTGGCCGACGATCCGCAAGCCGCGCAAAGCCGGCCCTACCCGTTCTACCTGGCCTATGCGCTGGAGGGCGAACCGACCGATCTGGGCGATCCGGGCGACTGGCTGGCGGAATGGAAATGGGATGGCATACGCGGCCAGCTGGTGCTGCGCGGCGGGGCGCATCACCTGTGGTCGCGCGGGGAGGAGCTGATCACCGACCGCTTCCCCGAGTTCTCCCGCGCCGTCGATTTCCTGCCCGAAGGCACGGTGATCGATGGCGAGGTTCTGGCCTGGGCGGGCGATGTGCCCCTGCCCTTCCAGGCGCTGCAGAAGCGGATCGGGCGGAAGACCGTGCCGAAGAAGCTGCTGCGCGAGGCGCCGGCGCATATGCTGGCCTACGATCTGCTCGAGGAAGGCGGCGAGGATCTGCGCGCCCTGCCGCTGGCCGAACGGCGCGCACGGCTGGCCGCGCTGCTGAGTGCGCTGCCGGCAGATGTGCCGCTGTCGCTCTCGCCGCCGGTGGAGTTCGACGACTGGGCCGCGCTGGCGAAGCAGCGCGAGGGCGCGCGGGATGCCCATGCCGAGGGGTTCATGCTCAAGCGGCTGGATGCGCCTTACGGGGTGGGCCGCAAGAAGGGCGATTGGTGGAAATGGAAGGTCGATCCGCTGAGCGTGGATGCCGTGATGGTCTATGCCCAGCAGGGCCACGGGCGGCGCGCCAACCTGTTCACCGATTTCACCTTCGCCGTGCCGGGCGAGGATGGCGCGCTGGTGCCGTTCACCAAGGCCTATTCCGGGCTCACCGATGCCGAGTTCCGCCAGATCACCGCTTGGGTGCGGCGCAACACGCTGCAGCGCTTCGGCCCGGTGCGGCAGGTGCCGGCCGAGCAGGTCTTCGAGATCCATTTCGAGGGCATCCAGAAGAGCGCCCGGCACAAGAGCGGCATCGCCCTGCGCTTCCCCCGCATGGCGCGCTGGCGGCGCGACAAGCCGGTGGAAGAGATCAACACGCTGGCCGATCTGCACCAGTTGCTTGAGGCCTATGGCTAGGCCGGTTTGCGGCAGACCAGGAACAGCGCCTTGTCGGGCGCGGGCTGCCAACTTTCGACGATCTCGAACCCGGCCTGCCGCATCTCCTGCTCCAGCGTCTCGGCCGTCAGGAAGTTGAGCGACAGCCCGAAGGGGCGGCCCAGCGCCGCCAGCACGCGGAAGGCCCGCGAGCGGGGGACGCAGACGGTGGACGACAGGAAATGCCCGCCGGGGCGGAGCATCGCATGGGCCTTGGCGATCACCGCGCGGCGATTGTCGAGCAGGTGCAGGATCGACATGCCGAGCACCGCGTCATAGGGCGTGGCGGGCAGGGGTTCGTCATCTATCGTGGCGACGTCGAAGGTGACGTTGGTGATGCCCTGCGCCTGCGCCTTGCCGCGCGCGATCTCGATCATCTTCGCGGAGAAGTCGATCGCCCGGATCGCCGCCACATGCGGCGCATGGATCAGCGCGGTGGAGCCGGTGCCGCAGCCGAACTCGAAGACGCGGGTCTCGGGCGTGAACAGCTCTTGGGTGCGCTTCAGCTTGTATTCGTAGGCGGCGGGATCGGCGATGGCCTGCCTGGCATAGCCCTTGGCCATGAAGTTCCAGAAGCCGGGCCGCCCCATCCCGTCAGCCGCCCTGCACGATCCGGTCGGTGGCGCGCACGAGCTCGGCCGTGATGCCCGGCTCCGACAGGGCGTGGCCGGCGCGGGGCACCAGCCGCAGGCGCGAGGCAGGCCAGGCCTGGTGCAGCGCCCAAGCCGATTGCGGCGGGCAGATCATGTCGTACCGGCCCTGGACGATATCGCCGGAGATATGCGCGATGCGGTCGATATCGGCGAGGATCTGACCGTCCTCGCGCAGGAAGCCGTGGTTGGAGAAATAGTGATTCTCGATCCGGCTGAAGGCGCGGGCGTAATCGGGCGGGCTTTCGCCGCCATGGCCATCCGATCCGATGGCGGCCAGCGCGTTTTCCCACGCCGCCCAGGCGCGGCCGAACCGCGCCTCTTCCGCGCGGTCGCCGGAAAACAGCCGGCGGTGATAGGCGGCGATCAGGTCGCCGCGTTCCTCCTCGGGGATCATCCCGGAAAACCGCGCCCAGAGATCGGGCCAGAACTGCCCGGCGCCGCCGCCGTAGAACCACGCAAGCTCGCGCCCTGTCATCAGGAACACGCCGCGCAGCACCAGGTGGCGCGCCCTCTCGGGATGCGCCTGGGCATAGAGCAGCGAGAGCGTCGCCCCCCAGGAGCCGCCGAAGACGACCCAATCCTCGATCCCCAGCGTCTCGCGGATCAGCTCGATATCGGCGACGAGGTGCCATGTCGTGTTCGCCTCGACGCTGGCATGGGGCACCGAGCGGCCGCAGCCGCGCTGATCGAACAGGACGACGCGGTATTTCTCGGGGTCGAAATAGCGCCGCATCGCGGGCGAACAGCCGCCGCCCGGCCCGCCATGCAGCACGATCACCGGCAGGCCATCGGGATTGCCGCATTGCTCCACATACAATTCGTGCCCATCGCCCACGGGCAGCATCCGCTGGTCGAACGGCGCCGTCTGCGGGTAGAGCGCGCCCTGTGCGGTTTTGGGATCTGCGAACTTGTCCATGAATGCTCTATATAGCGGAGGGACGCGCGGTGCCATCACCGCAGGGCCAAAAACCGGGAGAGGGAAATGAGCGCGGTGCACAGCAGCGTCGTTACAGGCGAGATCGAGAAATTCGAGGCGATGGCCGCCGAATGGTGGGATCCGAACGGCAAGTTCAAGCCGCTGCACATGCTGAACCCCTGCCGGCTGGATTACATCGTGCAGATGATCGCCGCCGAGTTTGACCGCGATCCGAAAGCCCCCGCCCCCTTCGAGGGCCTGCGCCTGCTGGATATCGGCTGCGGCGGCGGGCTGCTGGCCGAACCGATGGCGCGGCTGGGCGCGCAGGTGACGGGCGCCGACGCGGCCGAGCGCAACATCCCCGTCGCCCGCCTGCATGCCGAGCAATCGGGGCTGGAGATCGACTATCGCCACACCACCGCCGAGGCGATCGCCGAGGCCGGCGAGACCTTCGACGTGGTGCTGAACATGGAAGTGGTGGAGCACGTGGCCGACCCGCGCGCCTTCCTGACCACCTGTCAGCAATTGCTGAACCCCGGCGGGCTGATGATCTGCTCGACCATCAACCGCAATCCCAAGAGCTACATGATGGCGATCTTCGGCGCCGAGGTGGTGATGCGCTGGCTGCCGCGCGGCACCCATGAATTCGACAAGTTCATCACCCCCGAAGAGCTGTTCGAGATGATCAAGGCGGCGGGGCTTGATCCGGTGGATCGCAAGGGATTCGTGTTCAACCCGGTGCGGTGGTCATGGTCGCTGTCGGATCGCGACCTTTCGGTGAACTACGTCACCGCCAGCGTGAAGCCCTAGCCGCTTTCGGCGCCCAGCCTGTCGCGCATCTCGCGCAATACCGGCAGCGCGGCGCGCACCTTCTCGGCGCCGATCGCCTCGACCACCTCGGCGATGATCGGCGTGATCGCGGCGAGCGCCGCATCGCGGGCCTGCCGCCCGGCGGGCGAGATCGACACGAACTTGCGCCGCGCATCATCCCAATCGGGGCGGACATGCACGTGCCCGGCCCATTCCAGCTTGTTCAGCGTGTTGGTCATCGCGCCGCGGGTGACGTGGAAGGTGCGCGCCAGCTGCGCCGGAGAGCGTTCGCCGCTGGCCCGCGCGAGGTGATTGAGCACCGAGAAATGGCTGAGCTCCATCCCCTTGGGCAGCGCCCGGCTCAGCCGGTTACGGGCCAGCTGGTCGGCCATGAAGATCTCGGAAAAGAGCGCCACGGCCAGGGGATCGTTCGGCGCGCTCATGCCGGGCCGGTGAAACCGCGATCGTGGCTGAGGGCGGGGATGCGGGCGCGGGCCTGCGCCACCTGATCGAGATCGAGATCGACCATCGTGACGCCCGGCTCGGTGCCGCCATCGGCCAGCACCTCGCCCCAGGGCGAGACGGCGAGCGAATGGCCGTAGGTGCTGCGCTTCTCGGCATTGTCGCCGGTCTGGGCGGGGGCCAGCACGAAGCTGCCCGTCTCGATCGCGCGGGCGCGCAGCAGCGTGTGCCAATGCGCCTCGCCCGTGGGGCGGGTGAAGGCGGCGGGCACGGTCAGCACCTGGGCGCCGGCCTGGGCGAGCGCGCGGTAGAGATAGGCGAAACGCACGTCATAGCAGATCGACAGGCCGAAGGCGGCGAGCGGCGTGCGCGCGACGATCGCCTCGGCGCCGGGGCGGTAGCCATCGGATTCGCGGTAGGTCTCGGCCTCGCTCACCGTGACGTCGAACATGTGGATCTTGTCATACCGCGCGGCGATGGCGCCATCGGGGCCGATCAGGAAGGAGCGGTTGGCGAAGCGCCCGTCGGCATCGCCCGTCTTCAGCGCGAGCGAGCCGATCAGCAGCCAGATCCCCAGCTCGCGCGCCTCGTCGCGCAGGGCGGCGAGGGTGGCATCGTCTGCTTCGGAGGCGAGCACCGCCTGCTGGTGGCGGCGCGAGGCGGAAATGCAGTTCGTCACCTCGGGGGTGAGCACGATCTCGGCCCCCTGCCCCGCCGCCTCGCGGATGAAGCCGCGCGTGGCGGGCAGGTTGGCGGCGGGATCGTCGCCGGAGCAGAGCTGGACGAGCCCGGCGCGCATCAGCCGGCGAGCAGCGCGTCGAGCTTGCCGGCCCGTTCCAGCGCGGCGAGATCGTCGTAACCGCCGACATGGGTCTCGCCGATGAAGATCTGCGGCACGGTGGTGCGGCCGGCGGCGCGCTCGATCATCTCGGGGCGGCGCTGCGGGTTCGACAGGATCTCGATCTCGGAATAGGCGACGCCCTTGTCCTGCAGCAGGCGCTTGGCCATGGCGCAGAAGCCGCAGGTGGATTTGGTGTAGATTTCGACAGGTTGCATGGCTGACACCCCCTTGGCGTGAGCGCAGACTATAGGGGCGTCAGGGCCGCTTCGCAACGCGGGCTAGGAAGGCGGTCGACACGCGCGCGGCGCCGCCGTCGAGGCAGGCCCGCGCCGCGGCGTCGAGCGTGGCGCCGGTGGTCATCACGTCGTCGATCAGCAGGACATGCGCGCCGGCCAGCCGCGCGGGATCGGGGCGGAAGGCGCTGGCGACGTTGGCGGCGCGGGCCTCGACGGTCAGCCCGTCCATCTTGGGCGTGATGCGGGCGCGGCGCAGCAGGTCGGGGTGGTGCGCCAGGCCCAGCGCGCGGGCGGCGGCGGCGGCCAGCAGCGCGGCCTGATCGTAGCGCCGGGCCAGCCGGCGCAGCCAGTGCGCGGGCACCGGCGCGACCAGCGTCGCCGGCGTGACCAGCGGTTGCGCCGCCTCGGCCAGCCACAGGCCGAGCGGCGTGGCGAGGTCGGGCGTGCCGTTCTTCAGCCGCAGGATCATGCGCCGCGCGGTGCCCTCGTAGTAGAACGGGGCGCGCGCCCTGTCCCATACCGGGGGCGCCTGGGTGCAGGCGTCGCAATGGGCCGGCGCATCCTCGGCATCGCCGATCAGCGGCACGGCACAGGCATCGCAGACTAGCCCCGCCGTGAAGACGGTGGTGCCGTAGCAGGGCCCGCAAAGCCCGTCGCCCGTGGCCACGATCGCGTTGCAGGCCGGGCAATGGGGCGGGTAGAGAAGATCGAGCAACTGGTTCACGACGAGGCGCCCCGATGCGCGGGGAAGGATGAGGCATGGCCGGATCACCCCCGCAACTGACCGACCGCGCCGCGCTGGAGCGGCAGCGGGCCCGCACGGGTGCCCCCGGCACGGCCGATTTCCTGCACGCCGCCGCGGCGGACGAGGTTCAGGATCGGCTAAGTTTGGTTAACAGGGTCTTTACGGCGCCGGCGCTGGTGACCGGGCACCCGGGTTTCTGGGCGCCCCGCTTCCCCGGCGCGCGGGTCGTGCCCGATGACGACGTGCTGGCGCTGGAGCCCGGCGCGCATGACCTCGCGCTGCATGTCATGGCGCTGCACTGGGCGAGCGATCCGGTGGGCCAGCTGATCCAGCTGCGCCGCGCGCTGAAGCCCGACGGGCTGCTGCTGGCGATCGCGCCGGGCGGGCAGACGCTGCACGAATTGCGCGCCGCCCTGGCCGGCGCCGAGGTCGCGCTGCGCGGCGGCCTGGCGCCCCGCGTCGCGCCGATGGCCGATATCCGCGATCTCGGCGGGCTGCTGCAACGCGCCGGGCTGGCGCTGCCGGTGGCCGATTCGTTCACGCTTACCGCCGACTACCCCGACCTGCCCGCCCTGATGCGCGACCTGCGCGCGATGGGCGAGGGCAACGCGCTGGCCGCGCGAGAACGCCGGCCGGTGGGGCGGGCGCTGTTCGCCGAGGCGGAAAGGCTCTATCGCGGGGAATTCGGGCGTGAAGACGGCCGCCTGCCCGCGACCTTCGAGCTGATCACACTGACCGGATGGGCACCCGACGAGAGCCAGCCGAAACCGCTGCGCCCCGGCTCGGCGGCGGCGCGGCTGGCCGATGCGCTGAACGCGGAGGAACGCCCCCTGCCCCGCGACGAGACGCGCGGTTGATCCGCTTCGCGCGCGCGACGTATTCAGGGCAGCAATCAGGAGGCATGACATGCAGGCACCCCATCTTCCCGCCGACCACCCGACCCTGAAGCGGGAAAAGGTGGGCATCCTGCTGGCCAATCTCGGCACGCCCGACGGCACCGATTACCTCTCGATGCGGCGCTACCTGTCGGAATTCCTGTCGGACAAGCGGGTCGTCGACTATCCGGCCTGGCGCTGGCAGCCGATCCTGCAGGGGATCATCCTGTCGACCCGCCCGCAGAAATCCGGCGCCGCCTATCGCACGATCTGGAACGAGGAGCGCAACGAATCGCCCCTCATGACGATCACCCGCGCCCAGACCGAGGCGTTGCGGGAAAAGCTGACCGCCGCGCATGGCGACGCGGTGCAGGTGGAATTCTGCATGCGCTACGGCAACCCTTCGACCGAATCGGTGCTCGAGCGGATGGTCGCCGATGGCTGCCGCCGGATCGTCTTCGCGCCGCTCTACCCGCAATATGCCGGCGCCACCTGGGCCACCGCAAACGACCAGTTCTTCCGCGCGCTGATGAAACAGGTCTGGCAACCGCAGGTGCGCGTGACCGAACCCTATTTCGACCGCCCCGACTATATCGCCGCCCTGGCCGAGACGGTGCGCCGCGCCTGGGCCGAGGCCGAAGAGCCGCCGGAACTGCTGGTCTGTTCCTACCACGGGCTGCCGGAACGCTACCTGATGCAGGGCGATCCCTATCATTGCCAGTGCCAGAAGACGACGCGCCTGCTGCGCGAGGCCCTGGGCTGGCCGGAAGACAAAGCGATCACCACCTTCCAGTCGAAATTCGGGCCGGAGGAATGGCTGAAGCCCTACACGGTGGAGGAGGTCGCCCGCCGCGCCAGCGCCGGCACCAAGCGCATCGCGGTGATCGCGCCGGCCTTCTCGGCCGATTGCATCGAGACGCTGGAGGAGATCCGCGAGGAGATTCGCGAAAGCTTCGAACATGCGGGCGGCGAGAGCTTCACCTACATTCCCTGCCTCAATGACGAGCCTGCGCATATCGACATGCTGGCCGCCCTGGTGGAAGAGAACGCGGCGGGCTGGCTGAAGGGCTGAAGACCCGCCCCGCAGACATGAAAAGGGCGGTGGAAATCCACCGCCCTTTCAATTCTTCGGTAATTCCGGCTGGAATTACTGGGAAGCAACCACAGCAGCGGCCACCAGCGCCAGGATCAGCAGCGGGATCAGGAAGCCACCGGCCGACGTGCCAGCGGTTTCTTCGACGATCACGGGAGCTTCGATCACGGGCTCTTCGTAACCACCGGCAACGGCGGCCGAAGCGGAGAGAGCGAACGCAGCGGCAACAACGAGCTTTTTCATTTTAATCCTCCAGATTAACCGGTCGTCCATAGGTGAGGAAAACGCCGGACAGAACTGTACCTCGTGGGTTCATATATGCAGCTAAAGGACTGGAATGCAAACGCAAGAATCGCGCTGCGCCGCGCTTCCGGGCGGAATGTCGTCAAATTAGCAACACTTGTGTGCCCACCTTGGTGAGCGCGAAGAGCTCGGCGATATGCTCGTTGTAGAGCCCGACGCAGCCGTTCGAGGAACGCCGCCCGATCTTGCGCGTGTCGTGGGTGCCGTGGATGCGGTAATACTGCCACGAGAGATAGAGCGCGTGCGTGCCGAGCGGGTTGTCGGGGCCGGGGCCCACGAAATCGGGCCATTCGGGATTGCGTTCCTTCATCGCCGGCGTCGGCGCCCAGGACGGGCCCTCGACCTTGCGGATCACCTCGGTCCGGCCGCGGCGGGTGAGATCCTCGGTCAGCGGCACGGAAGTGGGGTAGAGCTTGTAGATCGACTGGTCTTCCGACCAGAAGTGCAGCGCGCGCGAGGTGATGTCGACCAGGATCGCGCCGTTGGTCGTGTTGCTGAAATAGGGCTGCCAGTCGAGCGACCGGAAGCTCGAGATGTTGTGCCGCACCGATTGCGAGATGTCGCGCTCGATCTCGGTGGTGCTGGCCTCGGTCTGGGCAAGGGCCGGGCCGGCGATGGCGGTGGCGGCCGAGGCGGCGAGGAACCCGCGGCGGGAGAAGGGGCGATGGCTGGACATGGGTGACTCCGTTTCGGAACCTGTATTATTGCTGCTGATGCGAAGGATAGGCGGGCGGCCCGAGGCCGGCAAATCAAACGCGCGTCAATCCGCGCGGCACACGATTATGGCATTTGAACCTTCCCGTGCAACCCGCTAATGCTGTGGCCGGTTTCTAGCGGGACAGGCCCGATGCTGAGAATTTCCTTTCTTTTCGCGATGATGACTGCCGTTCTCGTGGCGTGCGCGCCGATGCCGCGCGCCGGCGGGATGGGTGCTGACGGCAAGCCGCTGCCGCGCGCCTACAAGATTGCCGCTGCCGACGAGAGCAAGATCAAGTTCGGCATGCTGGATTCGGTGAACGCCCTGCGCCAGACGGCCGGCGCCCCGCCGCTGCAGCTGAACGCGCAACTCACCGCCGCCGCCGCCACCCATGCGCGCGACATGTCGGTGCAGAACCGGCCGTGGCACTTCGGATCCGACGGGTCTTCGCCGATCGACCGGGTGCGCCGCACGGGCTATCCCGGCCAAATGCTGGGCGAGAACATCTCCGAGACCTACGAGAGTGAGCTCGAGACGCTGGCCGCCTGGATGGAGACCCCCGACACGCGCGCCGTGATCCTCGATCCGAAGGCGCGCAACATGGGTTTCGACTGGTACCAGGAAAACAACGGCAAGATCTGGTGGACGCTGGTCACCGGAAGCTGAGGCTCAGGCGGTGAGGATCACCTCGGTCCCGTCGCGGACCATGGCATAGATATCCTCCATCTCGCGATCCTTCACGGCGATGCAGCCGGCTGTCCAGTCACGCTTGCCGCGCGGCTTCTGGCCCGCCTCGCCGTGGATGAAGATGTCGCCGCCGGGGCGTTTGCCGTGGGCGGCGGCAAATTCGCGATCCGCCTGGTTGGGATAGGAGATGCCGATCGACAGGTGGTATTGCGAGTTCGGGTTGCGCCGGTCGATGAAGTAGCGGCCTTCCGGCGTCTTGCCGTCGCCCTCGAACTGCTTGTGGCCGACCGGGTTCCAGCCGAGCCCCATGTCGTAGATCTTGAGCGGCGTGTCGTGATGCATGAGCATCAGCTTGCGCTGGCCCTTCAGCACGTAGACCCGCGTCACCTCAGGCCCGCGATAGGTGCGGAACTTGGAGGCACAGCCGGCCAGGGCGGCCGCCATCATGCCGAGAAGAATGTTGCGCCTGTTCATCATCGCTGCCCTCGCGCCGTTGCGCGCCGTCTTTGGGCCGCTGATAGCGAAGAATCGGTTAATGGCAAAGCGATTTGCGCGTGTGGTCAGGCGCCGGCGGCGTTTGTGCGCGTGAATTGGGCGGCCAGCTCGACATGGGGCGACCAGCGGAACTGGTCGACGACCTGGACCCAATCCAGCCGGTAGCCGGCCGCGGTGAGGATGGCGGCGTCGCGGGCGAAGGTGACGGGGTTGCACGACACGGCGGCGATGCGCGGGATGTTCGACGCGGCAAGTGCGCGGGTCTGTGCCTCGGCGCCGGCGCGCGGCGGGTCGATCACCGCGGCGTCGTAGAGCAGATCCTGCGGCAGGAGCGGGTTGCGGAACAGGTCGCGCGCTTCGGTGGTGACGCGGCGCAGGCCGGGCGCGTGGCGCCAGCCGGCATCGAGCGCGCGGAGCATCGCGGCCTCGCCTTCGACGGCATGCACGGCGGCGCGGGTGGCGAGCGGCAGGGTGAAGGTGCCGCAGCCGGCGAAGAGATCGACGATGCTGGCGGCCTCGCCCACCGCCTCGGCCACGGCGGCGGTAAGCGCGGCCTCGCCCTGCGGCGTGGCCTGGAGGAAGGCGCCGGGGGGCGGCACCACCTGCGCCCCGCCGAAGCGCTGGGCGGGCGGGCGGCGCGCGGCGATGACCTCGCCGTTCCAGCTGAGCCGGGCGGCATCATGCGCCTCGGCCAGCGCGGCGAGGCTGGCACGCAGGGCGATGTCGGCCTCGCGCCCGCCGTCGGAGGCGACATCCAGCCCGGCGGGCGAGGCGGTAAGCGTGACGCGCAGCGCCCCCTTGCGCGAGGCGCCCGCCTTGGCCAGCGCCTCGACCAGCGGCAGGGCGGCGATCAGCGACGGGTCGAGCAGGCGGCAATCGGGGATCGGGATCACCGTGTCGGAGGCGCGGGCATGCAGACCGGCCAGCGCCCCCTTGCGCGTGCGCCGCGCCGCCAGCGTGGCGCGGCGGCGGCTGTTGGGAGGCGAGGTGAGGACGGGGCGATAATCAGTGTCTATTCCGGCGCGTTCGAGGCTTTCGCGGACGATGCCGAGCTTCCACGCGGCCACGAATTCGTCGCTGGCATGCTGCAGGGCGCAGCCTCCGCAAAGCTCGAAATGCGGGCAGGGCGGCGTGGCGCGGTGGGGCGAGGGCTCGAGCAGGTGGGGCGCCTCGACCCGACCCTCGACCAGCTCGCCGGGCAGGGTGCGGGGCACGTAGACGGGCCCCTCGGCCACGCCGTCGCCGCGCAGGCCCAGCCTCTCGATCCGCAGGCTCATGACACGCGCGCCCGCAATTCGGCGCGGGACAGCGTGAAGCCCGAATCGATCCAAGCGCGCTCGGCACGGGCCAGCGCCTCGCCCAGCGCCTTGCCCTCGTGGGGCAGATCGGCGGCGCGCAGGGGGAAGCGGGCGCGCGCACCTTCGGCGATGGCGGGTTCGGGATCGGCGGGCGGCGGGGCGCCGGTGAGCGCGGCGCGCAGGGCGAGGGCGTGGCGTGCGGCGTCGGGGCCGTGACGATAGGCGAGCTCGGCCGGGCCGGCGGTTGAGGCGGCGGCGGAGGTGAGCGTTTCCAGCCGCCGTTGCTCGGCCCGCGAGAGGCGGAGGCTCTCGGCCACATCCTCGCCCCCCAAGGCGGCGAGCCGGGCCATCGGCTCGGCGGTGGGTTCCTGCGCGAGATAGGCGAAAAGCGTGTCTATTGCGGCGCCCGGCAGCACCTGCGCCAGCACGCCGGATTGCGCCATCGCGCCCAAAGCGGTGGCCGGATCGGGGGCGGCGAGCAGCTTGCGCATCTCGGCCCCGATGCGTTCGCGCGAGATCCGCGCCAGCCCCTCGGCGCCGGCGGCACAGGCGGCGAGGCCGTCGGGATCCAGCCCGCCATCGGCGGCGCCATACCAGGCATGGAAGCGGAAGAAGCGCAGGATGCGCAGGTAATCCTCGCGGATGCGTTCGCCGGCCTCGCCCACGAAGCGCACCCGGCGTGCATGCAGGTCGGGCAGGCCGCCGAGCGGATCGTGCACCGCGCCGTGGGCATCGGCATAGAGCGCGTTCATCGTGAAATCGCGCCGCGCGGCATCGTCTTCGATCCGGTCGGAGAAGGTGACGACGGCATGCCGCCCATCAGTCTCCACATCGCGCCGGAAGCTCGTCACCTCGTAGCCGCGACCGTCCGCGACCAGCGTCACCGTGCCGTGGGCGAGCCCCGTGGGCACGACGCGGAAACCGGCCTTTTCGCCAATATCAGACACTAATTCGGGCCGCGCGGAGGTGGCGATATCCACGTCGCTCACTGCCATCCCGAGCAGCGTATTACGCACGCAGCCGCCCACCGCGTAGGCCGCGAAACCGGCATCGCCCAGCGCGCCCAGCACCGCCTGCGTGCCCGGCGCGGAAAGCCAGTCGGCGGCGATCCTCATTCGCCCTCCAGCAGCGCGCACATCTCGCGCAGGATGCGCGCCGTCGCGCCCCAGACGTAGTAGGGCCCCCAGGCCAGCACGAAATAGTGCCGCTTCCGGCCGCGCCAGTGGCGATATTCGATCCGGTAATTCGCCGGGTCGGCGGCCAGCGCGAAGGGAATGCGGAACACCTCTTCCACCTCGCCCGGCTCGGGCACTTCTCGGAAGGCCTCGCGGATGCGGCCCACATAGGGGCGCATGATGAAGCCGGTGACGGTCTCGTGCGGGGGCAGGGCGCCCAGCACCTCGACCCCGCGGGGCGGCAGGCCGATTTCCTCGTGCGCCTCGCGCAGGGCGGCGGCCATCGCATCGGCATCGCCGGGATCGACCTTGCCGCCCGGAAAGGCCACCTGGCCGGGATGGTGCTTGAGCGCGGAGGACCGCTTGGTGAGGATGATCTCGGCACCGCGCGGGCCCTCGGCCACCGGCACCAGCACGCCCGCCTCGCGCAGCTTCGTGCCGGGCGGGTGGGCGTGCGGCCGGTTCAGATCGAAATCAGACGTGCCCGTGTTGCGCGGCGTGGCGAGAACCTCGCGCAGGCGCGCGAAATCCGCCTCACTCACTGCCATCCTCGCGCGCCTCGAAGCCAAGCGTCGCCGGATCGAAGCTGTAATGCGCGCCGCAGAACTGGCAATCGGCCGTCACCGTGCCATCCTCGCGCGTCATCGTGGCGATATCCTTGGCGGAATAGATCGACAGGCTCTGCCGCACGCGATCGGCCGAGCAGGTGCAGCCGAAATCCACATTCTGCGGATCGAAGACGCGGGGCCGTTCCTCGTGGAACAGGCGGATCAGCAGGTCGGTCGGGTCGACACGGGGGCCCACAAGCTCCAGCTCGTCGACCGTGTCGAGCAGCATGTTGGCGCGGTTCCAGTTTTCCTCATCGTCGCCATCGAGCATGTCGGAGGCGGAAAGCAGCCCGTCTTCGCCCGAGCCGCCGCCCTGCATCAGCGGCGAGGCCTTGGGCATGTGTTGCAGCATCACGCCGCCGGCGCGCCAGCTCTCGGCGGCGTTGGCGAGCGTGGACTTGCCGAAGGACAGCTCGAACCTTGTGGGCAGCTGTTCGGACTGGGCGAAATACGTCTCGGCGCAGGCGGCGAGCGAGCCGCCGGCGATGGGGGTGATGCCCTGGTAGGGTGTGTTGCCCTGGCCCTGGTCGATCAGCACGGCGAAGTAGCCCGATCCGATCTGCGGGAAGGGATCGCCCTTCGGCTCGATCGTGTCGGCGTCGAAGCTGGCATAGGCGCGGATGCGCGCCGGTTCGCCGGGGTTCTTCGGCGCGAAGTAATCGGTGGCGATGAGCCGCGCCGCGCCCGAGCCGCGCACCTGGAGCGAGAGCTTCCAGCGCAGCTTGATCGTCTGGCCGATCAGCGCGGTGAGCAGCGTCATCTCGGCGACCAGCGCCTCGATCGCGGGGGGATAGGCGTGCTGGGCGAGCACGCGGTCGAGCACCCCGTCGAGCCGCACGACCCGGCCGCGGATATCCGCACGGTCGAGCTGGAACGGCAATACGGTATCGTCCCACGCGATTTGCGAGCTGAGCATGACCGACTTTCCTTTGATAGGCGCCCTTGGCATACCGCCTCTATATATGCGGCGAGGCCGCGAACGAAAGGGTGGCGGCATGATCCGGCGCTATGGAGACAGGCCCGGCCACGGGCAGCGATTCGTGTATCGGCCGGGGGCTTACGCGATCCTGCCGTTGCGGGGCAAGCTGCTGCTGACCTTCCAGGCCACGCCCGAGGCCGAGTTCCAGCTGCCCGGCGGCGGTGTCGATCCCGGCGAGGGGCCGGTGCGGGCGCTGCACCGCGAAGTGCTGGAGGAAACCGGCTGGACGATCGCCGCCCCGCGCCGGGTGGGCGCCTTCCGCCGGTTCGGCTACATGCCCGATTACGACATCATGGCCGAGAAGCTGTGCCACATCTACATCGCGCGCCCGGCCCGCCGCCTGGGCCCGCCGCGCGAGCCGGGCCATAGCGCCGTCTGGATGGCGCCCGAAGCGGCGCTGGAGGCGCTGAACAACCTCGGAAACGCCGATGCACTGCGCGCGGCGATGCGGCTGATCTAGCCCGAAAACTCCAGGTTCAGAGCCGAAATGTCATCGGGGAAGGGCGCGCCGTCGGCCGCGTCGGAGAGATCCCACATCAGCGCCTCGAGGAAGGCGGTGTCGCGCAGGCCGGCATTGCGGGTGACCAGCGCGCCCAGCCCTTCGGAGCCGAGCATGCCATCGCCCGAGGGGCACTCGGTGACACCGTCGGAACAGGCGAGCAGCCGGTCGCCGGGGCGCAGGGTGAAGCGGGTCTCGCTGAACGTGGCGTCGGGCAGCAGGCCCACGGGCAGGCCGCCCTCGCCCGGCTGCTCGATGGCGCCTGAGGCGCGGTGGATGATCGGGTGCGGGTGGCCGCACTGGGCCATGCGAGCCTCGCCGGTGCGCAGGTCGAGATGGATCAGCAGCATGGTGAGGTAGAGCTCGGTCTCGAGATCGCGCTGCAGCATGGCGTTGAGCTCGGCCGCCACCTCGGCCGGGGGGCGGGCGCGGAAGCCGCCGGGCGCGGCGGCGAGCGCCACGTTGTGTTCGGGCGTCGCGGCCGAGAGATGCGCGGCGAGGCGCGCCGTCATCAGCGCCGAGGCGATGCCGTGGCCCGAGACGTCGATCGCGTAGGCGCCGAGCATCGTGTCGCCGATCGGGTAGGTGCCCACGAGATCGCCGCCCACATGCCCCGCGGGCCGCAGCAGCAGCGACACGCGCGCGGCGCCGAAGTCGCGGCAGCGGTCGCGCACCAGCGATTGCTGGAGCTTGCGCGCCTCGATCAGATCACGGTCGATCGCGTCGTAGAGGGTGGAGATCTCGGCCAGCGTTTCGCTCACCAGCCGGTTCTTCTGCGCCAGTTCGCGCTGCATGGCGATGATCCGCGCGCCGGCCTGGATGCGCGCGCGCAGCTCGTCGGAGGCGACGGGCTTGGAGAGAAAATCGTCGGCCCCCACATCCAGCCCCGCCGCGGCATCGCCCCGGTCGCTGCGCGAGGTGAGCAGGATGAAATAGCCGTAATCCTCGCGCGGCAGGGCGCGGAAGCGGCGGCAGAATTCCAGCCCGTCCATGCCCGGCATCATCCAGTCGGAGATCACCAGGTCGACGGGCCGCGCGGCGCAGATGGCCAAAGCCTCTTCGCCGGTGCCGGCCTCGATCACCTCGTATCCCCAGCGGCTGAGCGAAGCGCCCAGCATCCGGCGCTGCGCGCGGCTGTCATCCAGCACGAGCACCGTTCGCACCGCGCCCAGCGCGGCAGCGGGCCTGCCGCGCGGCGGCCCTTCCTGTGCCAGTGCCGTATACATGGCCTGACCCCCTCTTTCCCACGGCACCCTCTCTAGCGCGGCGCGCTTAATCGCCGCCTAAACGGCGCGTCAACGCGGGCTTAACCGGGGCCGGGCAGAGTGGCGCCATGCAGCATGACCCGATCGACTGGCACCGCGTGGCTGAGTTGCGCGAGGATGTTGGCGCCGAGGATTTCGGCGACGTCGCCACCCTGTTCCTGCAGGAGGTGGAGGAAACTCTGGCCGCGATGCGCGGGCGGCCCGATGCGCTGCTCCTGGCCGAGCGGCTGCATTTCCTGAAGGGCGCGGCGCTGAACCTCGGCTTCTCGGCTCTGGCCGAGATGTGCCAGCAGGGCGAGGCGGAGGCGGGCAACGGCGCCCCGGTGGACCTGGAGGAAATCGCCGCCGCGTTCGAGCGGGCCCGCGCGGCCTTCCTGGCCGGGCTCAGAGGATGAACTGGGCCATCGTCTCGTCGCTGGTGATGTCGCGGTAGATCAGGCCTTCCGCATCCATCCGGGCGAAGAGGCGGGGGAAGTTGGCGGCATCGTCGGTCTCGATCCCGATCAGGACCGAGCCGAAATTCCGCGCCGATTTCTTCAGGTATTCGAACCGGGCGATATCGTCGTTGGGGCCCAGCAGATCGAGGAAATCGCGCAGGGCGCCGGGGCGCTGGGGCAGGCGCAGGATGAAGTATTTCTTGCGGCCCAGATGTCTCTGCGCGCGTTCGCGCACTTCGGGCAGCCGCTCGAAGTCGAAGTTGCCGCCCGAGGTGATGCAGACGACGCGCTTGCCCGCGATCTGGTTGCGCAGCTCGCCCAGTATGTCGACGGAAAGCGCGCCGGCGGGTTCAAGCACGATGCCTTCGAGGTTGAGCATCTCCAGGATCGTGGCGCAGATCCTGTCTTCCGGGCAGGCGAGCACATGGGCGGGCGGAATGCCCGCGAGCGCCGCCCAGGGCAGATCGCCGATCCGCGCCACGGCGGCGCCGTCGACGAAGGAATCGAGCCTGTCGAGCGTCACCGGCGCACCCGCCTCGAGCGCGGCGGCGAGGCTGCGGCCGCCCATCGGCTCCACGTATCGCAGATCGGTGGCGTGGCCCGCCTCGGCCAGATAGCGCGTGATCCCCGCCGCCAGCCCGCCGCCGCCCACCGGCAGCACGATCATGTCGGGCGGCGCGCCGAGCTGTTCGAGCAGCTCCACCGCCACGCCGGCCTGGCCCTCGACGACATCGGCATTGTCGAAGGGCGACAGGAAGATGCCGCCCTCGCGGGCGCAGAATTCCTGCGCGGCGCGGATCGAATCCTCCACGTAATCGCCCACCAGCTCGATCCGAAGGCTTTCGCCGCCGAAGATGCGGGTCTTGGCGATCTTCTGCTCGGGCGTGGTGACCGGCATGAACACCACGCCGCGCACGCCGAAATGGCGGCAGGCGAAGGCGACGCCCTGCGCGTGATTGCCCGCAGAGGCGCAGACGAAGAGATCCTGTGTCAGGTCTGCGGCGCGCGCCTTGCGCATCGCGTTGAGGGCGCCGCGAATCTTGTAGCTGCGCACGGGCGAGAGATCTTCGCGCTTCAGCCAGATATCGGCGCCGTATTTCTGCGACAGGTGATCGTTGCGCATCAGCGGCGTCGGCTCGAAGATCGCGCGCATCTCGCCCAGCGCGGCGCGGGCCTCGGCGGCGAAGCTCATGGCGCGACCAGCGGGCGGCCTTCGCGGTAATGGCCGTAGAGCGTGGTGAGCAGCGACAGCCCGATCAGGAACAGCAGCCACGAGGCCGCGAATTGCGCCGCGATGCCGATGATCGGCAGGCCGGCATGGATCACCGCGACGATGACCTGCAAGCCCAGCCCCAGCCCGAACAGCATCAGCGTGGCGCCCAGGATCGGCGTGCTGCCCGGCTGGGTCAGCCGCCAGCTTTCGGCCAGCCCCATCCGTTCGCCCAAAGCCGCCGCCGGCATGACGAGCGACAGCCGGTTCACCGCCCAGAGCGCCGGCACCAGAACGCCCGCGATCACCGCCGTGGCCAGCACCTCGCCCCCGCCGAACCCGGCGACAAGCAGGCTGCCCAGGAGCGACAGCACCGTCACGATCGCCAGCGCCGCGAGGCCGACGCGCAGCATCGCCCAGAGGTATTCGCCCCAGCGCCGCCCATCCCAGCGCGGCACCGGGCCGCTGCCGAGCTCATCGAGCAGGACATAGCGGTGCCAAGCCACGGCCACCCAGGGGCCGATCACCACGAGCGCGGCGATCATGGCGAAGAAGGCGGGCACGATGCCCGGCGGCAGCGCGGCGGCGAGCGCCTCGGGATCGTCGGCGGGGGCCTGGGGCAGCTCGGCCGGCATCAGTGACGAAAACCACAGCCGCAGCACGAATTGCACGGCCATCAGCAGGGCCGATATCCGCAGCGCCGGGCCGATATTGCCCGTCACCTGGCGGATCGAATGCACGATGATCGCCCAGCCCTGCACGCTGCCCTCCGCGCCTGTCAACGGCCTGCACATTCGCATCGCCGCGGCCTGAGCGCAACGCCGGGCGCAACACGGGCCCCTTCTTGCCCTTGCCAGCGTTTCCCGATAGATGCGCCGCGATGCAGACCAGCCGAGGAGCCCCGCAATGACCGCGCCGCGCAAAGTTGTCCTGGCCTATTCGGGCGGGCTGGATACCTCGATCATCCTGAAATGGCTGCAGACGGAATATGGCTGCGAGGTGGTGACCTTCACCGCCGATCTCGGCCAGGGCGAAGAGCTGGAGCCGGCGCGCCAGAAGGCCGAACTGCTGGGCATCGCGCCCGAGAACATCTTCATCGAGGATCTGCGCGAGGAATTCGTGCGCGATTTCGTCTTCCCGATGTTCCGGGCGAACGCGCTCTATGAAGGGCTCTACCTGCTGGGCACGTCGATCGCGCGGCCGCTGATCTCCAAGCGGCTGGTGGAGATCGCGGCCGAGACGGGCGCCGATGCGGTGGCCCATGGCGCCACCGGCAAGGGCAACGATCAGGTGCGGTTCGAGCTGTCGGCCGCGGCGCTGAACCCCGATATCAAGGTGATCGCGCCGTGGCGGATCTGGGATCTTTCCAGCCGCGAGAAGCTGCTGGAATTCGCCGAGGCGAACCAGATCCCCATCGCCAAGAACAAGCGCGGCGAGGCGCCGTTCAGCGTGGATGCGAACCTGTTGCACACGTCGAGCGAGGGGCGCGTGCTGGAGGATCCGGCGGTGGATGCGCCCGATTACGTCTACCAGCGCACGGTGAACCCCGAGGATGCGCCCGACACGCCGGAATACGTGGAGATCACCTTCGAGCGCGGCGATGCCGTGGCGCTGGACGGCAAGGCGCTCACCCCCGCCGCGATGCTGACCGCGCTGAACGAGCTGGGCGGCAAGCACGGGATCGGGCGGCTGGACCTGGTGGAAGGCCGGTTCGTGGGCATGAAATCGCGCGGCATCTACGAGACGCCGGGCGGCACGATCCTGCTGGAGGCCCATCGCGGGATCGAGCAGATCACGCTGGATCGCGGGCAGGCGCATCTCAAGGATGAGCTGATGCCGAAATATGCCGAGCTGATCTATAACGGCTTCTGGTTCTCGCCCGAACGCGAGATGCTGCAGGCGCTGATCGACAAGAGCCAGGAACATGTCACCGGCACGGTGCGGCTGAAGCTCTACAAGGGTCTGGCGCGGACGGTGGGCCGCTGGTCGGATCACTCGCTTTATTCGGAAAAGCACGTGACCTTCGAAGACGATGCCGGCGCCTATGACCAGAAGGATGCGGCGGGCTTCATCCAGCTCAACGCGCTGCGCCTGCGGCTGCTCGCGGCGCGAGAGAAGCGGCTGAAATAGGCTCTGACGCGGGGGTTTTCAGCCGCCCACGTCACCCCCCCACGAAAGCGCGCACCTCGTCGGCGGTCGGGATCGCATCGGCCGCGCCCTTGCGGGTCACCTTCAGCGCCGCCGCACGGCTGGCCCAGTGCAGCGCCTGTTCGGCCGAGGCGCCCAGATCGCGGGCCGAGGCGAAGAAACCGGCGAAGGTATCGCCCGCGCCGGTCGTGTCGGCGGCGGTGACGGGCAGGGCGGGGGCATGGATCGTCTCGCCCGTCTGCTGATCGCGCCAATCGGCGCCCTCGGCCCCGCGCGTGACGATCAGCTCGGCCACCGGCAGCTCTTCCAGCGCCATGCCCAGCGCCTCGGAGAGCTGCGCCGCCTCGACCGCGTTCATCGCCAGCGCCGTGACATGGGGCAGCACCGCCTCGACGGCCCGGGGATCGAAGGGCGCGGCGGAATACATCACCGCCATGCCCTTGGCGCGCGCCATCTGCGCCACCTCGGCCTGCAGGTCGGTCTCGTTCTGCAGCATCAGCGTATCGCCCCGCACCGCATCGTCGAGCACGGCGCGCACATGGGCGCGATCCTGCGCGCGGTTGGCGCCTGGCGTGATGACGATGGCGTTCTCGCCGCCCGGCTCGAGCAGGATCAGCGCCTGGCCCGTCACCTGGCCGGGCACGGGGCGGAGGCCCGCCACGTCGATCCCGTAGCCGGCGATGCGCTCGGCCACCCATTCATCGCCCTGCCCGATCGCCCCGAGCAGCCGCACCGTCGATCCGGCCCGCGCGGCGGCGACGGCCTGGTTCAGACCCTTGCCGCCCAGCCCCCAGCCATAGCCGGTGGAGGCCAACGTCTCGCCCGGGCGCGGGATATGCGGCACGGAATGGACGTGATCGACGTTGATCGAGCCGAGGCAGTAGATCGTCACGCCTCGCCCCCGCCCATCTGGCCCACCTTGCAGGCCGCCATCACCGCCATGTTGAGAATGTCGTTCACCGTCGACACGGTGGAGCAGATCTGGATCGGCTTGTCGACGCCGGTGAGGATCGGGCCGATCACCGTGGCGCCGGCCATTTCCTGCAACAGCTTGACCGAGATCGAGGCCGAATGCCGCGCCGGCACGACGAGCACGTTGGCCGGGCCGGTGAGGCGGCAGAAGGGGTAATGCTTCATCGCCTCGGGGTTCAGCGCGACATCGACCGTCATCTCGCCATCGTATTCGAAATCCACCCCACGGGAATCCAGCACGCGGGGCGCGCGGTGCATCTTCTCGGCCCGCTCGGAGACCGGGTAGCCGAAGGTGGAGAACGACGCGAAGGCGACCCGCGGCTCGAGCCCCATGGCGCGGGCGACGCGGGCGGCATGTTCGGCGATATCGGCGAGATCCTCTTCATCGGGCCATTCATGCACCAGCGTATCGGCGATCAGCACGATCCGGCCCTTGAGCAGCAGCGCTGTCACGCCCACCGCGCCATCCGAGGCCGAGGCATCGAAGACATTGCCGATCAACCCCAGCACATGCGCCGACTTGCGCGTGGCGCCCGTCACCAGCCCGTCGCCATGGCCATGGGCCAGCATCAGGGCCGAAAAAGCGTGTCTATCGCGGGCCGCGAGGCGGTGCACGTCGTGCCGATCATGGCCCTTGCGCTGGAGCCTCTCGTAGAGGAACGACTTGTAGGTCTCGAGGTGATCGGTGTTCGCGGCGTTCACCACCTCGAGCTCGCCAACCGCGTCGCCCAGGCCCTCGGCCTCGAGCTTTTCCTTCACATCCACCTCGCGCCCGACGACCAGCGCCTTGCCCAGCCCGCTGCGCTGCCAGGCAACGGCGGCGCGCAGCACGCGCGGATCGTCGCCCTCGGCGAAGATCATCCGCGCCTGCGCGCGGCGGGCGCGGGCATAGAGGCCCTGGAGGATCTGCGCGGTCGGGTCCATCCGCGCCTTGAGCGCGTTCTCGTAGCCCTCCATATCCACGATCGGACGGCGCGCGGCGCCCGTCTCCATCCCCGCCTTGGCGACGGCGGGCGGGATCGTGTGGATCAGCCGGGGATCGAAGGGCGTGGGGATGATGTAATCGCGCCCGAAGCTCAGCTTGCGGCCATAGGCCATCGCCACCTCGTCGGGCACGTCCTGCCGGGCGAGCGCGGCCAGCGCGCGGGCGCAGGCGATCTTCATCTCGTCATTGATGGCGCGGGCGTGGATATCGAGCGCGCCGCGGAAGAGATAGGGAAAGCCGAGGACGTTGTTGACCTGATTGGGATAATCCGACCGGCCGGTTGCCACGATCGCATCGGGCCGCACCTCGTGCGCCTCTTCGGGCGTAATCTCGGGATCGGGATTGGCCATGGCGAAGATGACCGGATTGGCGGCCATGCTCTGCACCATCTTCTGCGTGACCGCGCCCTTGACAGACACGCCGAGGAACACGTCGGCCCCTTCCATCGCCTCTTCCAGCGTGCGCTTGTCGGTCGCCGCGGCATGGGCCGATTTCCACTGGTTCATGCCCTCTGTGCGGCCCTGCCAGATCACGCCCTTGGTATCGCACATGATGCAATTGTCGTGCTTGGCGCCCATCGACTTCAGCAGCTCGAGGCAGGCGATGCCGGCCGCGCCCGCGCCGTTGAGCACGATCTTCACCTCGCCGATCTTCTTGCCCGACAGGTGCAGCGCGTTGATCAGCCCCGCCGCGCAGATCACCGCGGTGCCGTGCTGATCGTCGTGGAAGACGGGAATATCCATCTCTTCCTTGAGGCGCTGCTCGATGATGAAGCATTCCGGCGCCTTGATATCCTCGAGGTTGATGCCGCCGAAGGTGGGCCCCATCAGCCGCACCGCCTGCACGATCTGGTCGGGATCTTCGGTGTCGAGCTCGATATCGATCGAATTCACGTCGGCGAAACGCTTGAAGAGCACCGACTTGCCCTCCATCACCGGCTTGGAGGCCAGCGCGCCCAGATTGCCCAGCCCCAGCACCGCCGTCCCGTTGGAGATCACGGCGACGAGGTTGCCCTTGTTGGTGTAGTCATAGGCGGTTTCCGGGTTGGCGGCGATCGCCTCGCAGGGCACGGCGACGCCGGGCGAATAGGCGAGCGACAGGTCGCGCTGGGTGGTCATCGGCACCGATGGCGTGACGTCGAACTTGCCGGGCCGCGGCTCCAGGTGGAAGGCAAGCGCCTCTTCCGGCGTGATGCGTGTGCGGGCCATCCGGGCCTCCTCTCCCCTTGGTCGGATGGCTTGTAGCGGGATGCGCGGGGTGTCTCAAACAAAATGCGCTTTAACGCCCCGGAGGGCATTTGTAAGCTGGCCCGCAACCGCAGCCGGGGGGTTCGCCGCGTGACAATTGCCAACGCCAGCGTCACACCGATGATGGCGCAATACCTGGAACTGAAAGCGCAATATGCCGATGCGCTGCTGTTCTACCGGATGGGCGATTTCTACGAGATGTTCTTCGACGATGCCGAAGCCGCGGCAGCCGCGCTCGACATCGCGCTGACGAAGCGGGGCAAGCATCTGGGCGAGGATATCCCGATGTGCGGCGTGCCGGTGCATTCCGCCGAGGGCTATCTGCTGACGCTGATCCGCAAGGGCTTCCGCGTGGCGGTCTGCGAGCAGATGGAGGATCCGGCCGAGGCGAAGAAGCGCGGATCGAAATCGGTGGTGAAGCGCGATGTGGTGCGGCTGGTCACGCCCGGCACGCTGACCGAAGACACGCTCTTGGAGGCGCGGCGCGCGAATTTCCTCGCCGCCTGGGCCGAGATCAGGGGCGAGGGCGCGCTGGCCTGGTGCGACATCTCGACCGGCGAGCTGCGGGTGACGAGCTGCGCGCGGGTGCGGCTGGGGCCGGAACTGGCGCGGCTGGCCCCGCGCGAGATGCTCGTGGCCGACGCGATCGAGGATGAGGTGGCGCCCATCGCCGCCGAGGCGGGCGCCGCGCTCACCCCGCTGGCGCGCGCCTCGTTCGACAGCACCGGCGCCGAGGGGCGGCTGAAGGCGCTGTTCGGCGTCGCCTCGCTCGAGGCGTTCGGCACGTTCGGGCGGGCCGAGCTGGCGGCTCTGGGCGGCATCGTCGATTACCTCGATCTCACCCAGAAGGGCCGGTTGCCGCTGCTGCGCCCGCCGGTGCGCGAGGCGGCGCGCGCGGTGATGCAGATCGACGCCGCCACCCGCCGCAGCCTCGAGATCACGCGCGCCATGGATGGCGGCCGCGCCACGGCGCTGATCGGCGCGGTGGATCGCACGGTGACGGCGGCGGGCGGGCGGCTGTTGGAGCGGCGGCTCTCGGGGCCGTCCTGCCGGCTCGACGAGATCGCCGCGCGGCACGATTCGGTGGCATATCTGCTGGAACAGGGTCACATAGCGTGCGAATTGCGCGCCGCCTTGCGCAAGGTGCCCGACATGGATCGTGCGCTATCGCGCCTGGCGCTCGACCGGGGCGGCCCGCGCGACCTGGCGGCAATCCGCGACGGGCTGGGGCAGGCGGGCGCGATTGCCGGCTTGTTCGGAGACGACGCGCCACCGTTGCTGGCCGAGGCCGCCGCCGCGCTGCAAGGTCATGACGATCTGGCCGCCCTTCTGGGCGACGCGCTGGTGGACGAGCCGCCCCTTCTGGCGCGCGATGGCGGCTTCATCGCGCCGGGGCACGAGGTCGCACTCGACGAGGCGCGCAAGCTGCGCGACGAGGGGCGCGGCGTGATCGCCGGGATGCAGGCGGAGTATGCGGGAGAGACGGGGATCGGCTCGCTCAAGATCAAGCACAATAACGTGCTGGGCTATTTCATCGAGGTCACCGCCACCCATGCCGAGCGGATGCTGGCGATGACCGAGCGCTTCATCCACCGCCAGACCACCGCCAGCGCCGTCCGCTTCACGACGCGGGAGCTGAGCGAGCTGGAGACGCGGATCCTGAATGCCGGCGGGCAGGCGCTGGAGCTGGAAAAGCGGCTCTATGAAGGGCTCCGGCAGGCTGTTCTCGATGCGGCGCCCGCGATCCACGCGGCGGCGCGCGGGCTGGCGGAGCTGGATCTCGCCGCCGGTTTCGCGGAACTTGCACGCGGCGGCGGCTGGGTGCGGCCCGAGATGGACGATAGCCGCGCCTTCGAGATCGAGAGCGGGCGGCATCCGGTGGTCGAAGCGGCGCTGAAAGCCGAGGGCAACGCATTCGTCGCCAACGGTTGCCAGCTGTCGGACAGCGAGGGCGGAGCGGCGATCTGGCTGCTGACCGGGCCCAACATGGCCGGTAAATCGACCTTCCTGCGCCAGAACGCACTTATCGCCCTGCTGGCGCAGTCGGGCGCCTTCGTGCCGGCGCGCCGCGCGCGGATCGGGCTGGTGAGCCAACTCTTCTCGCGCGTCGGCGCGGCGGATGACCTTGCCCGCGGGCGATCCACCTTCATGGTCGAGATGGTCGAGACCGCGGCGATACTGAACCAGGCCGATGACCGCGCGCTGGTGATCCTCGACGAGATCGGGCGCGGCACGGCCACCTATGACGGGCTGTCGATCGCCTGGGCGGTGCTGGAATACCTGCACGACGTGACCGGCTGCCGCGCGCTTTTCGCAACCCATTACCACGAGCTCACCGCGCTGTCGGACAGGCTGAAAGGCGTGTCTAACGCGACGGTTTCGGTCAAGGAATGGGAAGGGGAGGTGATCTTCCTGCACGAGGTGCGCGAAGGCCGGGCGGATCGGTCATACGGCGTGCAGGTGGCCCAGATCGCCGGCTTGCCCGGCCCGGTTCTGGAACGCGCGCGCGAAGTGCTCGACCGGCTCGAGACGGGCCGCGCGGGCGGCGGCGCGCAGGTGGTGATCGACGATCTGCCGCTCTTCCAGATGGCCCGCGCCCCGCAACGCAAGAGCGGCGAGGGGGAAAACCCGCTCGCCGCCCGTCTGCGTGAGATAGAGCCTGATACGCTGTCGCCGCGCGAGGCGCTCGACCTGGTCTACGACCTCACGCGCCTTGCGAAGTCTCCGCCGGAGTAGACGACACGCCCACC
>Ga0310345_10001370_pt1 | contig 27388 bp, 30 predicted proteins | sample HC15DNA20500_MG_FD_204667 | JGI IMG/M metagenome (GOLD analysis project Ga0310345, IMG submission 204667) | Marine microbial communities from station ALOHA, North Pacific Subtropical Gyre - HC15-DNA-20-500_MG | ecosystem: Environmental > Aquatic > Marine > Oceanic | place: Pacific Ocean: North... | reverse complement strand
TCATGCACCGCAAGGGCGCGCAGGACAAAAAGCGCTCGGCGATGTTTTCCAAGCTCTCCCGCGAAATCACCGTCGCGGCCAAGATGGGCATGCCCGATCCGGACATGAACCCGCGCCTGCGCGCCGCCGTCAACGCCGCCAAGGCGCAGTCGATGCCCAAGGACAATATCGCCCGCGCGATCGACAAGGCCAGCAAGGGCGAAGGCGATAACTACGAGGAAGTGCGCTACGAAGGCTACGGCCCGGGCGGCGTCGCGATCATCGTCGAGGCGCTCACCGACAATCGCAACCGCACCGCCACCAACGTGCGCACCGCCTTTGCCAAGAACGGCGGCAACCTCGGCGCCTCGGGCGCGGTGAGCCACGGGTTCGAGCGGCTTGGTCTGATCGAATATCCCGGCAAGGTCGGCGATGAGGAAAAGGTCCTCGAAGCCGCGATCGAAGCGGGCGCCGAAGACGTCGAGAGCGATCCCGGCGACGGCGACGAGAACCCCGGCAGCCACCAGATCTGGGTCGCCATCGAGCAGCTCCACCCCGTCGCGCGCGAACTCGAAAAGGTGCTGGGCGAAGCCGAAGGCGTCAAGCTCGCGTGGAAGCCCAACATGACGACCACTGTCGATGCCGATACCGCCGCGACGCTGCTCAAGCTGATCGACGTGCTCGAGGACGACGACGACGTCCAGACCGTCTGGGGCAACTACGAGATCCCCGACGACGTGATGGAGAAGCTGGGTTGATCCTTCGTTCCTCCCCGGACCGGGGAGGGGGACCATCCGCAGGATGGTGGAAGGGCACGGACGGACGATGATCATCCTCGGCATCGATCCCGGCCTCACCTGCACCGGCTGGGGCATTGTCTCCAAGTCCGGCAGCCGCCTCAGCCACGTCGCCAACGGCCAGATCCGTACCGATGCCAAGGCCGGCATGGCCGAGCGGCTCGTCGAACTCGACGCTGGCCTCGCCGCCGTGATCGCGCAGCACCACCCCGATGCGGGCGCGGTCGAGGAAGTCTTCGTCAACGTCAACCCGCAGTCGACGCTCAAGCTTGGTCAGGCGCGGGGCGTCGCCCTGCTGGCCGTGGCGCGCGCAGGCCTGCCGGTGGCGGAGTATCCGACCAAGGTCATCAAGAAGGCGCTCGTCGGCACCGGCGGCGCAGAGAAGCTGCAGATCCAGGCCATGCTCAAGGTCCTGCTCCCCGGTGTTGCGCTCACGGGCGCGGACGCCGCCGATGCCCTCGCCGTCGCCATCACCCACGCCAACATGATGGGCAGCCACCGCTAGGGCCCACCCCCGGCCCCTCCCGCAAGCGGGAGGGGAGCAAGTTGCGCATTCTTCCCCCCTCCCGCTTGCGGGAGGGGCCGGGGGTGGGCCTCGGCGGACTTGCGGGCAAACCGCGACGCTGCCATAGAACAAACCATGATCGCAAAGCTCACCGGCCTGCTCGACGATTTTGGCCCCGACTGGGCGATCATCGACGTGAACGGCGTCGGCTACCTCGTCCACTGCTCGGCCAAGACGCTGGGTCGGCTCGGCATCCGGGGCGACAAGGTGGTCATCCATACCGAGCTTCAGGTCTCGGAAAACGACCAGCGCCTGATCGGCTTCACCAGTGCCGCCGAACGCGGCTGGTTCCGCCTGCTCACCGCCGTGCAGGGCGTCGGCAGCAAAGTCGCGCTCGCCATCCTCTCCGCGCTCTCGGCAGAAGAAATCCAGCGCGCCTGCGCCAGCGGCGATGCCGCCATGATCGCCCGCGCGCAGGGCGTCGGCCCCAAGCTGGCCAGCCGCATCGTCAACGAACTCAAGGACAAGGCCGGCGGCATCGCGCCCATCTCCGCCGGCCCCGGCACCCCGCCGATTGAAGGCCTCGCCGCCGCCCCCTCCGGTTCCACCAGCGCCGATGCCATCTCGGCCCTGCAAAACCTCGGCTTCAAGCCCGCCACCGCCAGCATGGCTGTCGCCGCAGCGGTGAAGGAACTGGGCGATGATGCCGGGCTGAACGATCTGGTGCGGGTGGCGTTGAAGCGGGCGGCGGGGTGACTATGATTAGGGGAATTATCTGCGCTTTTGCGGGCACTATGATGCTTCTGATCGTTGGGGCCCCTAGCGCAAGCGCATGTGCAGGCCCTGAAAACGAATCGCATGTCACCCGCCGGACGCCGCTGAAGTTAGTTCCACAAGGCACAATCCAGCTTCAGGTGAATGTCCCACTTGATGAGGAAGTGCAGCGTTCAAAACGGAGCGGAAGGCTCACCGTTTCTGTCTTGAGGACGGTGTCCGGTGATTTTAGCGCACCGCAAATCACATTCGATTTTCAGCTCCATACGTCCTGCGAGTATTTTGGTCCCGCGGGCCAAGGTCTCTATATTGTGCTGTTACCTTATCGCTATGCGGAGGGTGATCCGGTTTTGAATGAGGATGGACAACCAGAAGTGTCGGCACTTCTATTGCCGGCCGAGGGAGAGGCCGACTTCCACCACTACATGTATCCGGACTTCAAAAAGCTGGCTCAACAGCTGTCCTGTATCCGGCGTGCCCGAGCAAGAAATAGCAGCGAAGGATTCGAGCTGTGCTCGAACGCGAAAGACCCCACCACATTGTTCAATACGCCGATCCAGTGAGTGGGTCGGTCCTGTCACTCGTTTTGCCAACCCGCCTCAAAAACGGTAAGATGCCAACATGACCGATCTCAGCTTCTCCCTCCCCGACGAACTCGCCGCGTCGCTGCAATCGCGCCTTGCCGATGGTCGTTATGCCGATGCCGGTGACTATCTGCGCGATCTCGTCCGCCGCGATCTGGCCGAAGCGGCTGATGCGGCGTGGGTCCGCGAAAAGATCGCCGAAGGCGAAGCCTCTGGCTACATTGATCGGGACGCCCGCGACGTTCTGCGCGAAATCGTTGCGGACCGCCGCGCCCGGCGTGGCTAGGATCATCCTGAGCCGGGCGGCACAACGCGACCTGGTAGACATCGGCGACTATGGCGAAGCGCAGTTCGGCCCTGAAGCATCAGACGCATATCAGGACGATATCGAACAGCGGTTTGACCGACTGGCCGACCATCCGCTGATCGGCGAGGCAAAGGAAGCTTGGGGTGAGGGCATCCGCAGCCTTCCCTGCAATCAGCACCGCATCATCTACAAGGTTTATGGCGACACAGTGCAAAAAGTTCGCATCCTGCACCATTCCCGCGACGTTCCGCAGCACCTGAGGCCATGACCGACAACCCCATCCTCACCCCCCGCCGCCAGACGGAAGACCCCGACGCCGCGCTGCGTCCCAAGTCGCTCGCTGAATTCGTCGGCCAGGAAGCCGCGCGCGAGAACCTCCACGTCTTCATCGAAAGCGCCAAGCAGCGCGGCGAGGCGATGGACCATGTGCTGTTCTATGGCCCGCCCGGGCTCGGCAAGACGACGCTCGCCGCGATCATCGCGCGCGAGATGGGGGTCAACTTCCGCGCCACCTCCGGCCCGGTCATCGCCAAGGCGGGCGATCTCGCTGCCCTCCTCACCAATCTGGAGAGCGGCGACGTCCTCTTCATCGACGAGATCCACCGCCTCAATCCGGTGGTCGAGGAAGTGCTCTATCCCGCGATGGAAGACCGCGCGCTCGATCTCATCATCGGCGAAGGCCCCTCCGCGCGCTCGGTGCGGATCGATCTGCCGCCCTTCACCCTGATCGGCGCAACCACCCGCGCCGGCCTCCTCGCCACCCCCTTGCGCGACCGTTTCGGCATTCCGGTGCGCCTGCAGTTCTACACCGTGGCCGAGCTCGAGCGCGTCGTCACGCGCGGCGCGGGCCTCCTCGGCATCGGCGTCGACAGCGGCGGCGCGGGCGAGATCGCGCGCCGTTCGCGCGGCACCCCCCGCGTCGCCGGCCGCCTGCTCCGCCGCGTCCGCGATTTCGCGCAAGTCGCCGGAGCAGCGGTGATCTCCCGCGATGTGGCAGACAGCGCGCTGACCCGGCTCGAGGTCGATTCACTCGGGCTCGATCTGCAGGACCGGCGCTACCTCAGCATGATTGCGGATATCTACAAGGGCGGGCCGGTCGGGGTGGAGACGCTCGCGGCAGGCCTTTCCGAACCGCGCGACACCATCGAGGACGTGATCGAACCCTACCTCATCCAGCTCGGTCTGGTCGCCCGCACCGCACGCGGCCGGTGCCTCAACGATCGCGGCTGGCGCCATCTGGGACTCACCCCGCCGGCTGCCGATCTCCCCGGCCTCTTCGCGCCCGACGAGGGCTGATGGTAAACGCTCTAAGCGTAACTGCCGATGCCAATTCGGTTCCAGATTGGCACAGACTTGCTCACAAGCCCCGTTTTGACCCAATTCGGGTCCCCTGGAGGGGGTGAAACCCGGTTAACGGCATTGCCGCAGCCGGTCTGATCTGCGTTGTTCGATCTGTCAGGAGAGGGTTTGTCCACCATTGCGCGGATAAGGCCCTTTCCCACGGGAACAGAGAGCAACGATCATGTCGGTTCGGATGGCATTGGCAAAACTGGCGGCCTGCGCAGCGGGCGGTGCAGTTCTGGGCGGCGGCGCGGTGCACGTGTCGGAGGCGCCCTCGGCTGCCGAGATCCATCACGTCAAGCCGATCAAGGTCAAGCAGGCGAAGCGTTATTACGCTCCGGTGGTCAAGCGCCGCCCGGTCCACCGCCTGCGCAAGGTGGTGAAGACCACCGTTACCAAGTCCTGCGCCATGCCCCAGCAGCAATATGCCTATGCCCCCGTGCCCTACATGGCGCCGATGCCTCCGCAGGCAGCGGGCGGCGGCAGCGCGGCCCCGGTCGTCATCGGCGGCGGCGGCGGGATCGGCGGCTTCGGCGGCGGGTTCTTCGGCGGCTTCTTCGGCGGCAGCAGCGGCGGCGGCAGCGTGGTGGTCTCCTCGACCAGCACCGGGTCGACCTCGACCTCCGGCGGTTCCACCTCGGGTGGCAGCACCTCGACCTCGGGCGGCTCGACTTCGACGTCGGGCGGTTCGACCTCGAGCGGCAATATCTCCACCTCGACGTCGAGCGGCAACGTCTCCACGAGTTCGGGCGCGGTGACCAGCAGCACCTCGACCTCGTCGGGCAACGTCAGCACGTCTTCGGGCAATGTCTCGACGAGCTCGGGCAATGTCAGCACCTCGTCGGGGAACGTCTCCACCAGCTCGTCGACCTCGACCAGCTCGGGCAACGTGACGAGCAGCTCGTCGACTTCGTCCTCGACATCGTCGTCGACGTCTTCCTCGACGTCGTCGTCCTCCTCGTCGACCGGTGGCTCGTCTTCGTCCTCGTCGTCGAGCAGCAGCTCAAGCTCGTCGTCATCCTCATCGTCCTCGAACGGCAGCACCAGCACGTCCACCTCGACCTCGTCGAACGGCGGCACGCCAGTGCCCGAACCCTCGATGGTCCTCCTGTTCGGCGCCGCCGCAGCCGGTCTCGTCGCCCGCCGCCGTCAGGGCCTGAAGGCCAAGGGCGCGGCTGCAGCCTGAACCAGCTTCCGCGGGCCGTCACGTACGCAGCATACGCGGGCAAAAGGAAAGGGCGGCTCCGGGGGGAGCCGCCCTTTCTGATTCCAGCGCTACCGCTGGCGACCGTCAGGCCGCCAGGTTGCGCAGCACGTAGTGCAGGATGCCGCCGTTGAGGTAGTATTCCAGCTCGTTGGCGGTATCGATGCGGCAGAGCGCGGTGAAGGTGAACGTCGAGCCATCGGCGCGCGTCACTTCAACCTCGACATCCTGACGCGGCTTGAGCCCCGCCACACCGCGGATGGTGAAGCTGTCGTCGCCGGTCAGCCCCAGCGTCTCGCGGCTTTCGCCTTCCTTGAACTGCAGCGGCAGCACGCCCATGCCGACGAGGTTCGAGCGGTGGATGCGCTCAAAGCTTTCGACGATCACCGCGCGCACGCCAAGCAGGTTGGTGCCCTTGGCTGCCCAGTCGCGGCTGGAACCGGTGCCGTATTCCTTGCCAGCGATCACCACCAGCGGCGTGCCGTCGGCCTTGTGCTTCATCGCCACGTCGTAGATCGCGCCGACTTCCGCGCCATAGCGGCTCATGCCGCCTTCGATCCCGGGCACCATCTCGTTCTTGATGCGGATATTGGCGAAGGTGCCGCGCATCATCACTTCGTGGTGGCCGCGGCGCGCGCCGTAGGAGTTGAAGTCCGCCTTGGCGACCTGGTGCTCCATCAGCCACTTGCCCGCCGGGCTGTCGGCCTTGATCGAACCGGCCGGCGAGATGTGGTCGGTGGTGATCGAATCGCCGAGGATCGCCAGCGGCTTCGCCTCGATGATGTCACTCACCGGCGCCGGGGTCATCGACATGCCCTCGAAGTAAGGCGGGTTGGCGACATAGGTCGAACCGGCGCGCCACTGGTAGGTTTCCGAACCCGTCACGTTGATCGCCTGCCAGTGCACGTCGCCCTTGTAGACGTCGGCATAGCGCGCCTGGAACATCGCGCGGTCCATGCAGCCGGCCATCGTCTCGTAGACTTCATGGTTCGAAGGCCAGATGTCCTTGAGGTAGACGTCCACGCCATCCTTGCTCGTGCCGATCGGCGTCGTCACGAAGTCCTCGATCACCGTGCCCTTGAGCGCGTAGGCGACCACGAGCGGCGGGCTGGCGAGGAAGTTCGCGCGAACGTCGGGCGAGACGCGGCCTTCGAAGTTGCGGTTGCCCGAGATCACCGCGGCGGCGACGAGGCCGTTGTCGTTGATCGCCTTGCTGATCGGTTCGGCCAGCGGGCCCGAGTTGCCGATGCAGGTGGTGCAGCCATAACCGACAAGGTTGAAGCCGACCGCATCAAGATGCTCCTGCAGCCCGGCCTTGACGAGGTAGTCCGTCACCACCTGCGAACCCGGCGCCAGCGAGGTCTTGACCCACGGCTTGGGCTTCAGGCCCAGTTCGTTGGCCTTCTTGGCGACGAGGCCCGCCGCGACCAGCACGCCCGGGTTCGAGGTGTTGGTGCAAGAGGTGATCGCCGCGATGGTCACGTCGCCGTCGCCGATGTCGAAGTCCTTGCCCTCGACCGGCACGCGCTGCTGCGCCTTCTTGTAGACGTTCGCCATGTCGGCATTGAACACGTCGTCCACATCGGGGAGCGAAACGCGGTCCTGCGGGCGCTTCGGCCCGGCAAGGCTCGGCACCACGGTCGAAAGGTCCAGCTCCAGCGTCGAGGTGAAGATCGGCTCGATCGAGGGATCGATCCAGAAGCCCTGCGCCTTGGCATAAGCCTCGGTCAGCGCGATCTGGTCTTCGTCGCGGCCGGTCAGGCGCATGTAGTCGAGCGTCTTGTCGTCGATGCCGAAGAAGCCGCAGGTCGCGCCATATTCGGGCGCCATGTTGGCCAAGGTCGCGCGGTCCGCCAGCGTCAGCGAGGCAAGGCCGGGGCCGTAGTATTCAACGAATCGGCCGACCACGCCGTGCTTGCGCAGCATGTTGGTGCAGGTCAGCACGAGGTCGGTCGCGGTCACGCCTTCCTGAAGCTCGCCGGTGAACTTGAAGCCGACCACTTCGGGGATCAGCATCGAGACCGGCTGGCCGAGCATCGCCGCTTCGGCCTCGATCCCGCCGACGCCCCAGCCCAGCACGCCGAGGCCGTTGATCATCGTGGTGTGGCTGTCGGTGCCGACGCAGGTGTCGGGATAGGCCACCGTCGCGCCGTCCGGCCCGGTGCTCGTCCACACCGCCTGCGCGATGTGCTCGAGGTTGACCTGGTGGCAGATGCCGGTGCCCGGAGGCACGGCCTTGAAGTTGGCCAGCGACTTCGAACCCCACTTGAGGAAGTCGTAGCGCTCGCCGTTGCGGTAGTATTCGATCTCGACGTTCTGCTCGAACGCCTTGGGGTGGCCGAACTCGTCGACCATGACCGAGTGGTCGATCACGAGGTGGACGGGCACCTGCGGGTTGATCTTGCTGGTGTCGCCGCCGAGCGTGGCGATGGCATCGCGCATGGCCGCGAGGTCCACCACGCAAGGCACGCCGGTGAAGTCCTGCAGCAGCACGCGCGCCGGGCGGTACTGGATCTCGCGGCTGCTCGAAGGGTTCTTCTGCCAGTCTACCAGTGCCTTGATGTCGTCGGTCGAGACGGTGAAGCCGCCATCCTCGAAGCGCAGCAGGTTCTCGAGCAGGACCTTCATCGAGAAGGGCAGGCGCGAGACGTCACCATATGCTGCTGCGGCCTTGCCGAGCGCGTAGTAGGCATAGTCCTTGCCGCCAACGGTAAGCGTGCTGCGGGCGCCGAGCGTGTCCTGTCCGACCTGGGTCATGGCGATGCGTAATCCCTTCAAGTTGAAACCGTTTGCCGCACCGGAGCCGCCCCCGAGGGCACGCGTGCCCGATGCGCCGAGACTGCCCCCGCGTCAAGGCTTGGGGGCGCTCGAAATGCATGGGCCGCTGCATGCCATACGGTGCGGCGCAGCGAAACGTTACAAGGCCGCTGTCAGGCCCGTTCGGCGGCGCAGTCCGGCGCGGGTTTGCGCTGCAGCGCGATCAGGCAGCCCGCCACGATCAGCACCACGCCGGCCAGCGTGCGCCACGTCAGCGGCTCGGAAAACACCACCCAGCCGACAATCGCGGCCCAGATGAACGCGGTATATTCGAGCGGCACCAGCACTTGCGCCTCGGCCCGCGCATAGGCCCAGCCGAGCAGCATCAGCGACGCGGTCGAGAGCACCGCAGAAGCCGCCAGCACCGCCCAGATCTGCGCGGGCGGCACCGGGGCGAACCACCAGGCGCCGATCCCCAGCAGGCAGAAGATGAAGAAGGTCTGGAAGAACGAGATTTCCTCCGGCCCCGCCAGCTGCGATTGCCGCCGCTGCAGCACGAGGTTCCACGCATAGAGCACGGCGGAAATCAGGATCGCGACCAGCCCGTGCACGCTCTCGGCATTGTAGCTCGCGCCGCCGAACTTGCCCGCCGCGATCAGGCCCACGCCGGACAGCGCCAGCACCGATCCCGCCACCGCGCGCCGCGAAAGCTCCTCGCCCAGCCAGACGGCAGCGAGGTAGAGCGCCAGCAGCGGCGCGATGAACGAAAGCGCCATCGCCTCGGCCACTGGTGTGCGCGCGAGGCCATAGAAGAACAGCGTCGCCATCACCCCCGAAACGCCCGAGCGCAGCAGGTGCAGCCGCATCGCCTCGCGCCCCGGCAGGCCGCGCTTGCCGTCCTTGTTGCCGCGCGCCAGCCACACCGGCAGCATGATCAGCGATCCGACCAGATTGCGCCAGAACAGCGCCGCATAGGCTCCCACCGCCAGCGCGGCGATCTTCATGAAGCCGTCCATCACCCCGAAGCACAGCAGCCCGGTCATCGCGGAGAGGATCGGCAGCAGGGGGACGGCGCGCTTCATCGCCCGCCCATAGCGACCCCGCCCGCCCAGCGCAAAGCCAGTCTCCCGATGCAACCTGGATCAGTCTGCCGATTCAGCAAACAGTCAGCCACCTTGCTTGATTGCTTCGTCCGCTTGGGGCAGGAATCACCAGACAGCCGGGCGCCACACAGGGAAAGACATCGAGCCATGCGCATGATTCATCGGGCCAAAGTCAGCGGCATGCTCTGCACCGCAGCCTTGGGCTGGGCCGCGCTGGGCACGCCCGCCACGGCCGCGCAGCAGGGCCCGGTCGATCTGACCGCCGGTGTCCAGCCCGCCAAGCCCGCGCCGAAGCCCACGCCGACGGCGACCGCCCCGACCGCACAGGCCCCGGCGGCACAGGCCACCCCGGCCCCCACCGGCACGCCGACGCCGCCCCCGCTCGCGCACTGGACGCTGGCGGATGCCAAGGCCCTTCTCGCCGCGATCAAGGGCATCCGCACCGAAGGCCTCACCCCGGCCGACTACGAGCCCGCCAACCTCGCCGCCGCCATCGCCAAAGGCGAAGGCGACGATCTCGACGCGCTCGCCAGCCGCCTCTTCGTATGGCTCGCCGAAGACCTGCGCGATGGCCGCACCCCGATGCCCGCGCGCATCCAGTGGTTCGCGATCGATCCCGATCAGGACTTGCACCCCAATGCGCAGCTCCTCGCGCAGGCGACCGAGACGCACGACATTCCCGGCGTGCTCGCCTCGCTCAATCCCACGCATCCCGATTACGCGCTGCTCAAGGACATGCTGGCCAAGGCCAAGGACCCGCGCCAGATCGCGATGATCAAGGCCAACATGGACCGCTGGCGCTGGCTCGCGCGTGACATGGGGCTGCAATACCTCATCATCAACGTGCCCGAGCAGGAGCTCCGGCTCACGGTGAACAACAAGATCATCCGCACCTACCGCGCCATCGTCGGCAAGCCGGGCAAGACCGCAACGCCGCAGCTCGCCGAGCAGGTCAAGAACGTGGTGTTCAACCCGACGTGGACCGTCCCGCAGTCGATCGTCGTCGGCGAAGGCCTCGGCGCGCGCCTGATCAAGAACCCGCGTCAGGCCGCACGCGAAGGCTATGTCGCCACCAAGGCCGCCGATGGCACGATCACCGTGGTGCAGCAGCCGGGCGACAACAATTCGCTCGGCCGCGTCAAGCTCGACATGCCCAACGAGCACGCGATCTACATCCACGATACGCCCAACCGGAACTTGTTCGCGCTCCCCGCCCGCGCGCTCAGCCACGGCTGCATCCGCGCCGAACGCGCCACCGAACTCGCGATGACGATGGCGATCCTCGGCGCCGACCTCCCACCGGAAACCGCCGTCGAATACAACCTCTCGGGCAAGTACACCAAGGTGCCGATGACCAAGCCCTGGGCGGTCTACATCACCTATTTCACCGTCGCGCGCGACGTGACCGGCCTGATGCGCAGCTTCCCGGACATCTACAACCGCGACGCCCCCGTCATCGCCAGCTTCACCCAGCCGCGCCAACTGCACACGTCGCAGCGCAAGAGCACCGAAGCGATCATCAAGCTGGATAATCCGCTTTGACCGGACAATCGGGCATGCCTGTTCTTGCCCGATTGCCGTATCGCTTCAGTCTCGCAGTTCCCCGGCCTCAGGCGCCGAACCCGCCGTCGATGGTCTGCATCGAGCCAGTGATCATGCCCGCATGCGGCCCGGCGAGGTAGGCGACCAGTTCGGCGATCTCGTCCGCTTTGACATGGCGCTTGATCGCCATGAAGCCGTGCATCATCGGCGCCATCGGGCCGTCTGCCGGGTTCATGTCGCTGTCGGTCGGTCCCGGCTGGATGCTGTTCACCGTGATCCCGCGGTCGCCGAAGTCCCGCGCCAGTCCCCGCACCATGCCCTGCACGGCGGACTTGGTCAGGGCATATGCGGCGCCCCCGGCGAAGGGCATCCGGTCGCCATTCACCGAACCGATGACGATGATCCGGCCGCCATCGTTCATCCGCCGCGCGGCCTCGACCGCTGCGTGATAGGGCGCGCGCACGTTGACATCGATCATGCGGTCGACGGCGTCGGCATCGAGCTGCAGCGGATCACCCATGACGAGCGTGCCGGCATTGATAATCAAGGCATCAAGCGCGCCTTGCCCGGCAACCGTCGCGATCAGCGCAGCGCGATCCGCGCTGTCGGTCTGGATCGCGCTCGCTCCGGTCTCGGCGGCCAGTGCCTCAGCAGCGGCTTGCGAACCGGCGTACGTGAAGCTCACCGCTGCGCCCGCCGCGCTGAAACGGCGCACGATCGCCGCGCCAATGCCCCGGCTGCCGCCCAGCACCAGCACGTTCTTTCCGTTGAGGTCGTCCATGTTCTGTCTCCTTCGGGTCTGTGCCAGCGGGCCGGTGCCACGATGCTGCCGATCTGCCGCGCTGTCTGGACCTGAAGGTGCTCGTCCGGCATCGTTCGCGCCAGACGTAAAATTTCAATTCATAATTGCGGAAAAATCGAACGATGACCCGCTCAATAAATTCCCAACCGGTCGGCATACAAAAGCCGCCCGCCCGAAAGGTGCCACAGCGCCTCGTTGAAATCGGCCTCGGGCATGGCAAAGCACCCGTCGCTGCGCCCCAGCTTGCCCGATCTCTCCAGCATGTCGGGGTTCGCATACCACGCCGGGTGCATCACGATCGCGCGGTCCAGCGTGTTGCTGTTTTCCGGGTCGAGCCCGCCCAGCCGGATCGAGGTGCCGTACTTGCCCTTGTACCACTCGTAGGTGATGAACGCCCCGCGCGAGGTGGCGAGGCTGCCGACATCGTTGGAAAAGAGCTTGAGAAACCCGTCATGCTCCGGGTCAGAACCCTTGCCGTGCGCGACAAGGAACGAGCGCACTTCGCCCTTCTCAAGATCGGCGAAATGAAGCCGCGGCATGGCCGAAGGCAGCGCGAAATCGGCGACCCCCACGATGTCGGTCCGCCACAGCACCGAGCGCACCCGCTCCATCTGCTCCTTCGCCACGGCAAGGATGCGGCGGTTCTGTTCCGGCACGCTGTAGGGCTGGGCGAACACGCGCGCAGGCAGCGCCGCAGCAACAGCCGTTGCCGCCGCGCCCGTGATGAGCCCGCGCCTGTTCACCAGTCCCGTCATGTCGGTGCCTTTACGGCAAATCAGGCCGATTTTCCAGCTTGTGCGCCCAGTTGCACCAGAGCCGCGCCGTCCACCCGCATGACGGTCCACTCATCCATCAGCCGCGCCCCGAGCTTCTTGTAGAAACCGATTGCCGGCTCGTTCCAGTCCAGCACCGACCATTCAAGCCGCGCGCAATCCCGCTCGACCGCAATCGCCGCGAGCCGCGACAGCAGCGCCTTGCCGAGCCCGCTGCCGCGCGCCTCGGGCCGCACGAAGAGGTCTTCCAGGTAGACTCCGGGCCTCCCCTCGAAAGTCGAGAAATTGTGAAAGAACAAGGCGAAACCCTGCGCCGCGCCATCCACTTCGCCGATGATCACTTCGGCATAAGGACGCGGCCCAAACAGCTTGGCGCCCAGCACCGCCTCATCAAAGCGCACCTCATGCGCCAGCTTTTCATACTCGGCGAGGCTGCGGATCAGGTCCGCGATCAGGGGCAGGTCGTCGGCGCAGGCGAAGCGGATGGAGATTTGGGCGGTCAACGGATTATCCTGATATCAAGGCCAAGGTCGAGTTGCTGCCAATCGCGATCGGCGGTCAGGATCGGTAACCCGGTTGTCACCCCCAGTGCAAGGCAGGCCCGGTCGCCCAGGGAAGCCCCCATGAATCGCGTGCGCTCGCGCAGTTCGGCGGCGATCCGCGCGAGCGCACGGTCGAATGGCACCACGGTTATTTCAAGGCGGTCAAGCGTCTGCTCCGCGATGGCGGCCTTGACGCCTTTGGCAAGAACTCGCTGCAGCACTTCGCAGAAATTGACCGCGACCATGCGGCTACCCTTGGCCTGCGCCAGCACTGTCTCCGCGCCGGGCTCTTGCTGAAGCAGCGCCAGCATCGCCGACGCATCGAGAATGACGCTCATCCCTGCCCGGAATCCGCCAGCTTCTCGGCCAATTCCTCAGCCTTCGCTTCGGCGCGTCGCTCCGCGATCAGTTCATCGACCATCGATCCGGCGCCCTCGCCCAGCAAGGCGCGAAACTCGGCCTGGATTTCGCGCACGACCTGCTCGTATGTCTTGATCACGAGGCCATTTTCCCCGCGCTCGAACACCAGCGTATCGCCGTCCTCGAACCCGAATTCCCGGCGCAGATCGGCCGGGATGACGACCTTTCCGCCTTTGATCAGCTTCGCATGATGGGACATGACACGTTCCTTGGGTCCCGCAATTCCTGCAGGACCTGTTCCGTTGGACAGTACCCGTTCACCCCGCAATGATCAACCGGTCGCCCTGCAAGGTCACGCTGCCGAGCCGGCGCAGCACTGATTGGCCAAGCAGGCTGACGGAGAGATCGGGCACGACCACCGCTTCCACTCCGGTCAGGTCGCGCCCGCCGATGGTCAGCCGGTCGATCTCCACCGGCGCGGCGAGGCCCGTTCCGGAGGCGGTCTGGAGCATCGGGCGGTATTCGGATGGATCGGGCCGCAGCCCCAGCCGCTCGGCATCATCCTCGGTCAAGGCCACCACATCCGCGCCGGTATCCACGAGAAACAGCACGGATTCCCCGCCCACATCGACCTCAAGATGAAACTGCCCCTGCGAATCGCGCGCGATCTCGACCATCTCGGCCGTCCCCCCGCGCTTCGCGGGCGCCGCCGCATCCTTGCTCCACGGCGAGGAATGCCCGGCCTTCGCCGCCCGCGCCTTGGTCGGCGGCTCGACAGACAGCCCCGGCGCCAGCAGCACGCTGCCGAACACGACAAGGCCAGCAATGACGATCAAGCGGTTCATGACCGCGCCATTGTGCCCGCAAAGGCGTTAGCAAATGACGAAGGCGGCTCCCCCCCTACTCTTGGAACAGAGCCGCCAGATCCCGTCGCGCATCGACGACACGAACGATCAGGACAGAACGCGATGCGTCGTCCACGGTGTAGAAGACGAGATAGGGTGCTCGTAGAATCGCGCGGATTCCGGGCCGGATATCATCACGCGAAGGACCGATCCGGGGAAAATCCGCAAGCTGCGCTACAGCCTTTTCGAGCCGCCGCAGATGGCGGTCTGCCGTGAGCACATCTTCAAGAGCGAGCGCCAACCAGATGTCGAGCAAATCGTCGGCTGCAACTTTCGTCCGCTCGATCCGGTAAGTCACCCCCCGCGCTCGGCCAGCCGCCGCCGTCCTTCAGCCAGAACCGAGGAAACGCCCTCCCAGGCCTCGACCGGGCTGGCGAGGCCTTCATCGATAAGGCTGCGCAACTTGGCGAGGTCGGCTTCGCGCTGAACCTGCCAGCTCCGCAAGGCACTCGCGACGACCTGCTCGACGGAGACGAACTCGCCGCCCGCAACCGCACGCTCCGCTGCAGCAAGAAAGTCCGCGGGGACTTCAACCGGGATTTTCTCGACCTTGCCCATGGCGCGGAAGGTGCCTTACCCCGCTTCGACAGACAAGCGGCAGTTTACTCCGCCGGCACTTCAACCTTCGCCGCCGCGTCCGCCGCCGCTTCCATCTCGGCCGCCTTGGCTTCGACCAGCGACACGATGTGGTCGAGCATGTCCTCGTCCTGCACGGTGTGGTCGGTCACGCCCGAAAGGTAGACCATGTGCTTGCCGTTGCCGCCGCCGGTCAGGCCGACATCGGTCTCGCGCGCCTCACCCGGCCCATTCACAACGCAGCCGAGCACCGAGAGCGAAATCGGCGTCTTGATGTGGCTCAGGCGGCTTTCCAGCTTCTCCACGGTGCGGATCACGTCGAAGCCCTGCCGCGCGCACGACGGGCACGAGACGACGCGTACGCCGCGGGTGCGCAGGCCAAGCGACTTCAGGATCTCGAAGCCGACGCGCACTTCCTCCTCCGGCTCCGCCGAAAGCGAGACGCGCAGCGTATCGCCGATGCCCGCCCAGAGCAGGCTGCCAAGCCCGATCGAGGACTTCACGGTGCCGCCGATCAGCCCACCCGCCTCGGTGATGCCCAGATGCAGCGGGCAATCGACCGCTTCGGCCAGCCCCATATAGGCCGCGACCGCGAGGAACACGTCGGAGGCCTTCACCGCCACCTTGTATTCGTGGAAATCGTGGTCCTGCAGCAGCTTGATATGATCGAGCGCCGATTCCACCAGCGCCTCGGGGCACGGCTCGCCGTACTTTTCGAGCAGGTCCTTTTCGAGGCTGCCCGCGTTCACACCGATGCGGATCGCGCAGCCGTTGGCCTTGGCCGCCCGCACCACTTCGGCGACGCGCTCGCTCGAGCCGATATTGCCGGGATTGATCCGCAGGCACGCTGCGCCCGCATCCGCCGCTTCCAGCGCGCGCTTGTAGTGGAAATGGATGTCCGCCACGATCGGCACCCGCGCCGCGCGCACGATCTTGCCGAGCGCCGCGGTGCTTTCGACATCCGGGCAGGAAACGCGGATGATGTCCGCCCCCGCATCCTCGCAGCGGCGGATCTGGTTGATCGTCGCGACGGGATCGCTGGTGAGGGTGTTGGTCATGGTCTGCACCGTGATCGGCGCATCGCCGCCGACGGGGACGGACCCGACCATGATCTGGCGGCTCTTGCGGCGCGTGATATCGCGCCAGGGGCGTACGGATGACATGGCTGTGCTTATACCTGCTCGGCTTGCGCCTGACTATGGCCTTCAGAGACAAGGCGCTTGGCATACATGAATTCCGGATCGCAATGCGTGCCCACCCAGAATTCGATATCGGCGATCTTGGCAAAGCCGTAGCGGTGGTAAAACCGCTGCGCCTCGGGGTTTTCGCTGTAGACCGAAAGCTGGATCTCGTCCGCGCCCACTTCTGCGGCCTGCGCCAGCGCCCAGTCCATCAGCTTCGCGCCCAGCCCGCCGCCGATGCGCGCCGGATCGGTATAGAGCTGCTTGAGTTCGAGCGGCCGCCGCGCATCGCTGTGCCCGGTCGGCATCGTGCTTTCGAGCACCAGCTTGCAGAACGCCACCAGCGCGTCGTTCTCCTCGATCACCGCCACGCGCATGCCGGGATCGGCGATTTCCTTCGCCACCTTGGCCTCGCTGTGCGCCTCTCCAAGAAAGGTCGCGAAGTCTTCCGGCTTGTAGAGATGCCCGAACTTGGCGGTGATTGCGCGGCGCCCTAGATCGGCGAGCGCGGCCACGTCGTCAGGCGTGGCGAGGCGGAGGAGCATGGCTGTCATGCCGCGCCCATACCGCCGACAGCCCGCCGGAATCAATGCAGGTCAGTTCGCCATCGCGACCTTGGGCGCGCGCGTATAGGGCACGAACTTGTCGAGCGCGACGAACCCGCGCCAGAACCAGCCGTTGCGATCGCGCAGCTGCACCACGTCGATGTTGCATAGCTGCGAAGAGGTCAGCTGGGTGACGAGGATATCGTTCGAATCGAGCGTCGAGGCGCCCGACTTGGGCCGCTGCACATAGATCGTGTTGCCGCTGCCATAGACGATCGCGGTCTTGTCGATCACGTGCGAGGACTGGACCTGCGGCAAGTAGATGCAGTTCACCGGCTTGCCCTCCACGCGGCCTTCGAGCAGCTTGGCCAGCTGTTCCTCGCCGGTCAGGCGCGGGCGGGCATCGGCGGCAGCACCGGCCAGCAGCATCGCACCGGCGGCAGCGGCGAGCCCGAGCTTGGTGGCAATCCGGATCATGACATGCCCTTTCTCATTCTGGTCGAAGACCAGATTGCGCCGCGCCGGCTTAACCGTCGCTGACTGTAGTTTTCCTGAGGACAGCCTAAAACAAGCCGCAAGCCAAGCGCCAACTACGTAGAAGTCCTGGAGTCACATTACGGGACGGGTAACGCGCAGCCAGAAAGTCAGGCCGTACCACCCACCGTCAACCCCTCGACCAGCAGCGTGGGCTGGCCGACGCCGGCGGGAACGCTCTGCCCGCCCTTGCCGCACACGCCCACGCCTTCATCGAGCGCCATGTCATTGCCGATCCCGGTCACGCGGGTCAGCACGCTCGGCCCGTCGCCGATCAGCGTCGCGCCCTTGATCGGTGCGCCGAGCTTGCCGTTCTCGACGCGGTAGGCCTCGGTGCAGGAAAACACGAACTTGCCGCTGGTGATGTCGACCTGCCCGCCGCCGAACGACTTGGCAAAGATGCCGTTCTTCACCCGCGAAAGCAGCTCCGCCGGGTCATCATTGCCGCCGCGCATGAAGGTGTTCGTCATCCGCGGCATCGGCGCATGGGCATAGCTCTCGCGCCGCCCGTTGCCTGTCGGCGCCAGCCCCATCAGCCGCGCGCTCATCCGGTCGTGGATATAGCCCTTGAGAATGCCGTCCTCGATCAGCACGGTCTCCTCGGTCGGCGTCCCTTCGTCATCGATGGTCAGCGACCCGCGTCGTCCGGGGATCGAGCCATCGTCGACCACCGTCACGCCCGGCGCCGCCACCCGCTCGCCGATCCGGCCCGAGAAGGCGCTGGTGCCCTTCCGGTTGAAATCGCCCTCAAGGCCGTGGCCCACCGCTTCGTGCAGCAGCACCCCGGGCCAGCCCGGCCCGAGCAGCACGGTCATCTCGCCCGCCGGGGCATCGACCGACTCAAGGTTCACCAGCGCCTGCGCCAGCGCGGTATCGATCGCGCGGTTCCAGGTGCCTTCCTCGAACAGGTCGTCATAAAGCCGCCGCCCGCCGATCCCGAACGTCCCCGTCTCGCGCCGCCCGTTATGCTCGGCGACAATGGAGACATTGAGCCGCACCAGCGGCCGCACGTCCTGCGCGACGAACCCGTCCGCCCGCACGATCTCGACCACCGACCAGCTCGCCGCGAGGCTCGCCGAGACTTGCGCGACGCGGGGATCGCGCGCCCGGGCCGCCGCGTCGATCGTCTCGAGCAGCTTCACCTTGGCCGCAAAGGGAATCGCATCGAGCGGCGAGGCATCGGTATAAAGGTGCCGGTTGTTCTGCCGGGGAGCCGCCGCCGGCGCGGTCTTCGCCGGATCGAGCAGCTTCAAGGTCTCGCCCGCACGGGCAATCGCGGCGGCGGAAATCTCGTTGGCATGGGCAAACCCGGTCATCTCGCCCGAGACCCCGCGCAAGCCGAAGCCCGCATCGCGCGAATAGTCGGCCGTCTTCAGCCGCCCGTCGTCGAAACCGAAGCTCTCGCTGGCGATGAACTGCAAGTAGAGTTCGCCATCCTCGCAGGCACCGAGCGCCGTGGCGGTAAGCCGCTTGGCCTCATCGGGCGTCAGCAGACCGGGGCGATAGAGCAGCGAGCGGGGATCGGGCGTATGAGTCATGCAGGGGGATATAGGCAGCCCCGCCGCCCAGCGCCACCTCGATCAGGAATGATCCGCCGGGCCGCCCTTCAGCACGAAGCGCCGGTCGCAATAGCCGCATTCGGCATAGCCGCGCTCGTCGATCTCGATGAACACGCGCGGATGGCCCAGCGCCGCTCCGCCACGGATATTGTCCGCGCCGTCGCAGCGCACGCGCGTGCTGGTGGTGAGAACCGTCTCGGGTGCCTTGATCGTGCTCATGGCCGCGCGGGTAGCAAACCGAGCCCCCTTTACGCAAGGCGCTTCAGGTTGCAGGGAGAGACCCATGGACAACACCCCCGCCATCCGCATCCGTGATCTCGTCAAGCGCTACGCCCCTGCCGGAGCCAGGTCGGGCGAGGGCAAGCTCGCTTTGGGCGGGGTCAGCTTCGATGTTCCGCGGGGCCAGATCTTCGGCCTGCTCGGCCCCAACGGCGCGGGCAAGTCCACCCTGATCAACACCCTCGCCGGGCTCGTCATGAAGTCCTCCGGCACGGTCGAGATCTGGGGCTTCGATATCGACCGCGAGCCGCGCAATGCCAAGGCTTCGATCGGCATCGTCCCGCAGGAGATCGTGTTCGATCCCTTCTTCACCCCGCTCGAAGTGCTCGATATCCAGGCCGGGCTCTACGGTGTCCCGCCCGCCGCACGCCGCTCGCTCGAACTGCTGCAATCGGTCCATCTGGCGGACAAGGCCAATGCCTACGCGCGTTCGCTCTCGGGCGGGATGAAGCGCCGCCTGCTGATCGCCAAGGCCATGGTCCACACGCCCCCGATCCTCGTGCTCGACGAGCCGACGGCCGGCGTCGACGTCGAACTGCGCCGCCTGCTGTGGGAGCTCGTGGTCGATCTTAACAATCAGGGCGTTACCATCGTCCTCACCACGCACTACCTCGAAGAGGCCGAACAGCTGTGCGACCGCATCGCCATCATCAACCACGGCCGCTTGATCACCGACCAGCCGACGCGCGACCTCGTCGGCATGATGCGCGAGAAAATTGTCGTGTTGACTCTTGACCGCCCGATCGATGCCGCGCCGCAGCATCCGGCCTTCGTCAAGAGCGTCATTTCAGGCGAGCGCGAGCTCCGCGTGACCTACAACAAGGACCGCATCAACGCGGGTGACGTGCTCGCGCTCGTCCAGTCGCTCGGCTACGGAATCGTCGATGTCTCGACCGACGAAGCAGACCTCGAGGATGTCTTTGTCAAGCTGACAAGCGGCCCGGACATGGCGCTGGCCTGAGTGTCGCTCTCAGCCGGGCATTCCCGCATAAAGATGCAAATATTTGAAATTCAGTCTATTTTTTTGCCTCTAGCGCTGGAACCAGCTTCCAGTACTGCCTCCGGGAGGACTTGCGCACGAGCATTCCGCAATCGGGGCAAGTCGCAACGTGCCAAGTGCCGTTCCAGACGATTGTCGCCTTGTCCGCACGGTGGCGGTTCATCCGGCAGAATGGCAATCGCCAAAGCATAGTCATGAATCCCTAAGCATCGCCCCTTAGGATATTTCTATCATTTTGCAGGCGCGAAAACAAACCTTCTGACCGGCGTTCATTACCTTTGTTTGCCTCTCAGGACGGGCCGCTTGATACTTCCCAAAGGCGGCAAGGACGGGCAAAGAGCCTGCGTGACCGATCCCATTCCCGATGCGCCGCGGGCCCGCAGATGAGCTCCGCCGACATGTCCAGCCCGGATGTCCTCATCATCGGTTCCGGTGCCGCCGGGCTCACCGCAGCCCTCGTCCTGGCTGAACGCTGCCGCGTGCTCGTCCTCGCCAAGGGTGCGCTCGATGGCGGCTCCACTGCCTGGGCCCAAGGCGGTATCGCCGCCGTGCTCGACGAGGGCGATACGTTCGAAGACCACATCCGCGACACCATGGTCGCCGGGGCAGGGCTCAACCGGCGCGAGACAGTGGAGTTCGTCGTCGAGAACGCACCTGCCGCGATCCACCGCCTCGCCGAACTGGGCGTGCCGTTCAACGCCGAATCCGGCGCACTCCACCTCACCCGCGAAGGCGGCCACTCGCACCGCCGCATCGTCCATGTCGACGATGCCACCGGCTGGGCGGTCCAGCAGGCGCTGATCGCGGCCGCCAAGGCCCACCCCAACATCACCCTCCGGCCCGACATGGTCGCGATCGACCTCGTCACCGACCGCCACCGCGCGGACCGCAGCGAAACCCCCGGCGGCGCCCGGCGCGTCTGGGGCGTCTACGCGCTCGATACCGGCACGGGGCGCGTCGAGTGCTTCTCGGCACGCGCCACGATCCTCGCCACGGGCGGCGCGGGCCGCACCTATCTCTTCAGCACCGCCCCGCGCGGCGCGACCGGAGACGGCATCGCCATGGCCTGGCGCGCGGGCTGCCGCGTCTCCAACATGGAATTCATGCAGTTCCACCCGACCTGCCTTTACAATCTCGAGGTCAAGAACTTCCTCATCACCGAGGCGGTGCGCGGCGAAGGCGGCCATCTCAAGCTGCCCCCAGGCGTCCCCGGCGGCGGCGAACGCTTCATGCCGCGCTTCGATCCGCGTGAAGAACTCGCGCCGCGCGACATCGTCGCCCGCGCGATCGACCACGAGATCAAGCGCCTCGGGCTCGATTACGTCCACCTCGATATCAGCCACAAGGACCCGGACTTCGTCCGCGGCCACTTCCCCAATATCTACGAACGCCTGCTCGGCCTCGGCATCGACATGACGAAGGAGCCGATCCCGGTCGTCCCCGCGCAGCACTACACTTGCGGCGGCGTCCTTATCGACCTTGCCGGCCGCACCGATCTCGATGGGCTCTACGCCGTCGGCGAATGCTCCGAAAGCGGGCTCCACGGCGCCAACCGCCTCGCGTCCAACAGCCTGCTCGAATGCTTCGTGTTCGGCGATGCCGCCGCGAACGACATCCTCGCCCGCTGGGAGCAGTTCCCCGCCCCGCCCGACCTCAGGCCCTGGGATGAAAGCCGCGTCTCCGATTCCGACGAGGAAGTCGTCATCAAGCAGAACTGGACCGAGCTGCGGCGCTTCATGTGGAACTACGTCGGCATCGTGCGCACCAACAAGCGCCTCGAACGCGCCGCGCACCGCATCAAGCTGCTCAAGGGCGAGGTCAACGACTACTACGGCAACTTCCGCGTGACCGCAGACCTCATCGAGCTGCGCAACCTGCTCCAGACCGCCGAGCTCATCGTCAAAAGCGCCCGCGCCCGCCGCGAGAGCCGCGGCCTGCACTTCACCCAAGACTACCCCCAGACCCAACCCGCCGCGCGCGACACGGTGCTGGTGCCGAACTAGGGCAATTGCGGGGGAGCGGGCTGGCGCCGCATTCCGCGTGAGCGGAACTAAAGATGCCGCCCGATAAAGATCAGCACCAGCGCTCCCAGCACCGAGGCCAGGCACCCCGCCCGGTCGATCCCCTCGCTGCCCTTGCGGCCCGAACTCGCCGCCAGCCCCGCCACCAGCGAGCCCGCGATCCCCAGCAGGATCGTCCGCCCCAGCCCCATCGGCACCGGCCCGGGATAGAGGAACCGCGCGGCAAGCCCTATGAGCAAACCGCTGAAAATGATCGAGATGAGCTTGAACATGGGGGCCGCTCCGCATTGACCTGCCCCACAAGGCATATCGTGCGCCCCGCCCCACGCGCCAGTGGATAATCGCGTGGCTAAGTGCCCTCCGGGTCTGGACAGCAATCTTGTCCACAAGATCGGGGTACGCCTTCAAAAAAAGTTGGCGGGGGCCATATTGGGACTTGAAATGCCGGTTTGACCACGCGTCGCTGCGCTGCAGCATGGCTGTCATAACGATGAAACGAATCGTACGTGCGACGAGCCGAATCGATAATGCGGTGTTTACCCTCTTGTGTCTGATTCCGGTTGAGGCACTATGGGTAGTGGTCGGGTCCTGGGGGAACCTCTAAACCTAGTTTCAGTGGCGCGGCGGGCAGTTAGCTCGCGGCAACGGTGGCAGCTTCGCCGCCGACCCTCGACTTGACCTTATTTCGGGCGCCGGTGCGGGCACCCGGGAGAATGAAATATTCTCCTTTTGTTCCGCCCGGTGTATGTTGGATTGTATGATGGATTTCGCGTCGCGATTCGGCTCAGCCGGGCCCCGCGCGCAGCAGATGGAACAGGGGACTGCCAGCGTGGATTTCAGGACTGGAGACAGCGTCGCGGAGCATGATGGCCAGAGCGAGCTTCTGCTCGCCGGTGACAGTGCCCCCGCTGGTGGCAACGAGAAGGCAATTGGCATGAATGCAGATGACAAGGGCAGCGAGGCGCTCGTCGCGGCAATGGCCGCCGGGGCTGCCGGTGCGCTCGCCGCAGCGGCCAAGCCCGTTTCGGATTCCAAGACGATCAACGCCCGCCGCTTCACGATCCAGACCAACTCGGATCGCGACGCGCTGCTGACGGCGTTCGGCAAGGAAACGCTCGACGACCGCTATCTCCTGCCCGGCGAACGCTATCAGGATCTCTTCGCGCGCGTCGCTGACGCCTATGCGGACGATCAGGACCACGCCCAGCGGCTCTACGACTACATCTCCAAGCTGTGGTTCATGCCCGCCACGCCCGTCCTCTCGAACGGCGGCACCGGGCGCGGCCTGCCCATCTCGTGCTACCTCAACTCGGTGTCGGACAGCCTTGAAGGCATTGTCGGCACGTGGAACGAGAACGTCTGGCTCGCCAGCCGCGGCGGCGGCATCGGCACCTATTGGGGCCAGGTCCGCGGTATCGGCGAGTCCGTCGGCCTCAACGGCAAGACCAGCGGCATCATTCCCTTCGTCCGCGTGATGGACAGCCTCACCCTCGCCATCTCGCAGGGTTCGCTGCGCCGTGGTTCGGCCGCGTGCTACCTCGATATCTCGCATCCCGAAATCGAGGAGTTCCTTGAAATCCGCAAGCCCTCGGGCGATTTCAACCGCAAGGCGCTCAACCTGCACCACGGCGTGCTGCTGACGGACGAGTTCATGGAAGCGGTCCGCGATGGCACCGAGTTCCACCTGCGCAGCCCCAAGGACGGCTCGGTGCGCGGCACGGTCGATGCCCGCTCGCTGTTCCAGAAGCTCGTCGAAACCCGCCTCGCCACGGGTGAGCCCTACATCGTGTTCAACGACACGGTGAACCGCACGATGCCCAAGCATCACCGCGATCTCGGCCTCAAGGTCTCGACCTCGAACCTCTGCTCGGAAATCACGCTCCCCACCGGGCGCGACCACCTCGGCAACGATCGCACCGCGGTGTGCTGCCTCTCCTCGCTCAACCTCGAAACCTGGGACGAGTGGCACAAGGACGAGCGCTTCATCGAGGACGTGCTGCGCTTCCTCGACAACGTGCTGCAGGACTACATCGACCGCGCGCCGGACGAGATGGCGCGTGCCAAGTATTCCGCGATGCGCGAACGCAGCGTCGGCATGGGCGTGATGGGCTACCACTCGTTCCTGCAGCAGAAGGGCATCGCCTTCGAAAGCGCGATGGCCAAGGCGTGGAACCTCAAGATGTTCAAGCACATCGCCGCCAAGGCGGACGAGGCTTCGCTCCTCCTCGCGCAGGAACGCGGCGCGTGCCCCGATGCGGCGGACATGGGCGTGATGCAGCGCTTCAGCTGCAAGATGGCGATCGCCCCCACCGCGTCGATCTCGATCATCTGCGGCGGCACCTCGGCCTGCATCGAGCCGATCCCGGCCAACATCTACACCCACAAGACGCTCTCGGGCAGCTTCGTGGTCAAGAACCCCTATCTCGAGAAGCTGCTCCAGTCGAAGTCGAAGGACTCCACCAACGTGTGGAACTCGATCCTCGAACGCGGCGGTTCGGTCCAGCACCTCGATTTCCTCTCGCCGGAGGAAAAGGCCGTCTACAAGACCAGCTTCGAGATCGACCAGCGCTGGCTGCTCGAATTCGCGGCGGACCGCACGCCCTACATCGATCAGGCCCAGTCGCTGAACCTCTACATCCCGGCCGACGTCGACAAGTGGGACCTCATGATGCTCCACTTCCAGGCGTGGGAGAAGGGCATCAAGTCGCTCTACTACCTCCGCTCGAAGTCGGTGCAGCGCGCAGGCTTCGCCGGCGGCGTGGAGGCGGACAACACCGCCGAAGCCCCCAAGATCGAACTCAGCGCCGGTGGCCAGACCGACTACGAGGAATGCCTTGCCTGCCAGTGAGTTGGACAAACTATAGCTGACTTGAGGTTTAAGCCATGCCGGCCCGCCTGATACAATCGGCCACACATTGCGGCTTGTCCGGCATGGTATCCATCCGCGACACGGTTCCCGCTTGCCCCGGACAGTCCGGGCAGGCTACACTTGCGAATAATTCGCAATTGCAAAAGGGGCCTCAAAGTGCGCAAGTTTCATCGCTGGATTTCGGTTTTCTTCGGCGTCTTCCTCCTCTGGATCGCCATCACGGGCACGCTCAGCCAGATCGTGCCCCTCATGGCGGGCGGGGAGAAACCGAAAGCCGAGCAGACCGCCGCAAAGCCCGCGTTCGCCTGCCCGCCGGACTACATGTGCCGACCCAAGCCCAAGCCCGGCGATCCGCGCGCGCTGATCGGCCTGCTGCACCATCTCCACTCGGGCGAGAGCTTCGGACCCCTCGGCGTGGTGATCGGCACGCTCTCCGGTTTCGCGATGATTTTCTTCAGTTTTTCAGGCCTCTGGCTCTACATCCAGATGTGGCGGAACCGCGCGGATCGCGGCCTCAAGCCGCGCTGGTTCTGGAAGTGACCGCTTCCGCCGAACGCCAATCGCCACCCGCATTCCCGTCCGCCCTGAGCTTGTCGAAGGGCCGTATTGTCTTGGCAGCAAACCCTGCCGCATTTCTCTCGCGCTGAACCTCCAACAGGACTCGTCCCCATGTCACTTCTTCAAGCCCGCAGCTCCTACAAGCCCTTCGAATATCCCTGGGCCTACGAGTTCTGGAAGCGCCAGCAGCAGATCCACTGGATGCCCGAGGAAGTCCCGCTCGGCGAGGACTGCCGCGACTGGGCGCAGAAGATTTCGGACCACGAGCGCAACCTGCTCACCCAGATCTTCCGCTTCTTCACCCAGGCCGATGTCGAGGTGCAGGATTGCTACCACGACAAGTACGGCCGTGTGTTCAAGCCGACCGAGGTCAAGATGATGCTCGCCGCCTTCTCCAACATGGAGACGGTGCACATCGCCGCCTACAGCCACTTGCTCGACACCATCGGCATGCCCGAGAGCGAGTACGCGATGTTCCTCGAATACGAGGAAATGCGCGCCAAGCACGATTACCTGCAGCAGTTCGGCGTCGATTCCGATGAAGACATCGCCCGCACCCTCGCGATGTTCGGCGGCTTCACCGAAGGGCTCCAGCTCTTCGCCAGCTTCGCCATGCTGATGAACTTCCCGCGCTTCAACAAGATGAAGGGCATGGGCCAGATCGTCTCGTGGTCCGTCCGCGACGAATCGCTCCACTGCGAAGGCATCACCAAGTTGTTCCACGCCTTCGTGGCGGAGCGCGGCTGCCTCACCAAGGCGGTGAAGGAAGACATCATCGATTGCTGCCAGAAGACCGTCCGCCTCGAGGACGCCTTCATCGACCTCGCCTTCGAGCAGGGCCCGGTCCCGGGCATGAGCCCCAAGGAAATCAAGAAGTACATCCGCTACATCGCCGACTGGCGCCTCGGCCAACTGGGCTTCCAGCCGATCTACATGATCGAGGAACACCCCCTCCCCTGGCTCACCCCGCTGCTCAACGGCGTCGAACACGCCAACTTCTTCGAAACCCGCGCCACCGAATACTCCAAGGCCGCAACCCGCGGCGACTGGAACACCGTCTGGGCCAGCTTCGACTCGCGCCGCAAGGCGAAGGCGGCGGAACCGGCGAACGAGCTGGTGGAAGAAGCCGAGGCGGATATGTTCAAGGCGGCGGGGATCGCGGCGGAGTAATTCAGCCCACCCCCAACCCCTCCCGCAGGCGGGAGGGGAGCTGAAATGCTAGCTTTCAACTCACCTCCCGCCTTCGGGAAGGCGCAACATCTCATTCCCCCTCCCGCCTGCGGGAGGGGTTAGGGGTGGGCCAGCGACCTCACCTCCATAACCACCGTCTGAATCGCCCAAGCTACCCCCTCTACATTCCCCAGCACTTCGGCGTTGGTAAACCGAAGCACCCGGTATCCCGCTGCCTCGATCACCCGCGTCCTTACGGCATCCGCTTCCTGCCGCATTTCATGGCTGAACCCGTCGAGCTCCACGACCAGCATCAGCTCCCGGCACAGGAAATCCGCAAAGTACGGACCGACCGGCGTCTGCCGGCTGAACTTTGCGCCAAGCTGCCCGCGCGCCAGGTAACGCCACAGCTGCCTTTCCGCCGGCGTCGCCTGATTACGCAACTCCCGCGCGCGTTGCGTATCGCGAGGTCTGAACTTCGCCATTGTGCGCAGAGTGCCCACCCCCGACCCCTCCCGCAAGCGGGAGGGGAGCCAGACGCCGCGCAACTTGTTCCACCGTGGTGTGAACTGTGAAATCCGCCTCCCACTCGCGGGAAGGGTCTACCTGTCTCCTCCCTCCCGCTTGCGGGAGGGGTCGGGGGTGGGCCAGCAGCGCCGCAACCAAGCTCAGCGCTTCCACCCTTGACAAAACAAACCATATAGGTTATACGCCCCGCCCAGATCGGGAGCAGGCTAGGCCGGCCTCGCCCTCGCTCCTTTGGCGTCTTGTCCACCGGGCAAACGCCAACGCGACCGGTGCGGGCTGCGGGTTCAAGGCGG
>Ga0310345_10001369_pt1 | contig 27389 bp, 25 predicted proteins | sample HC15DNA20500_MG_FD_204667 | JGI IMG/M metagenome (GOLD analysis project Ga0310345, IMG submission 204667) | Marine microbial communities from station ALOHA, North Pacific Subtropical Gyre - HC15-DNA-20-500_MG | ecosystem: Environmental > Aquatic > Marine > Oceanic | place: Pacific Ocean: North... | reverse complement strand
TTCGTCCATCGGTACGACTCAGAGCCTGGATCTCGGTAAGGCGCAAGACCCGCCTGGCCACCAATATGTCATCCACCCATCCGGTCAACTGTTCCAGATTCTGGCCTCTGGCTTTCAGACGGTAGCTGAAGAAGGTTCCGCCCTGGTCCGCGCCCAAACGCAGATTGGTTGCAAGGTGTACCCCGGCAATCGAGTCGGTTCCGGGGGACCTGAAAAGCTTCTCCACCGAGCCGTCGTGGTGGAGGTGAGCGGAGCCGGGACGAATCCTGCCAGAGCCCACTTCTTGTCCATCTACATAAAGGATCACCTTGCCACGATCATAGCTAGCAGCCAGATGGTGGTACCGGCCCTGGCGGAAGCGGGCAGGACCCGAGGAGATCACCTGGCCATTCACGCCGAAGCGCAGGACCCCATCCGTTGGGTCGAAATCGAAGATCAGTTCACCGGTCGCCAGGCGGCCGATACCTCGTTGGGTGCTGAAAAGCCGCATCCTCTTTCGGCTCGAAGGCCTGACCCGAGCCGACAGGGTGAATCGGTGACCCAGATGCGACGTGTCCTCCACTTCCAGGTAGTTGAGGTCGGCCACTTGCTCGGGGAAGGACAGAGCAAAGGTTCCGCCGGAAGTCTCGGGACCTTGGATGACCTTGACCGAGCCATGCAGGCGGCCGTGCTGAAGACCGTCCCTGGCGACCTGGTCAACGATCCGGTCGCCCTCGACCTCTTCAAAGCTGTAGAAGGCCTCCATCGCGGGACGCTCGTCGGAGAGTCTTACTCTGTTCCCGGCATGGAACGAAAAGAGCGAAGCGTTCCGGAGGTGGAAGCGAAGCCGTTTCGGTCCCGGGGAAGCCGGCAGTCCGTCCCGGGACCTCCAGCTGATCCCGTGGTCGACGCCATCCCCCCTCATCGGCTGGCAGTCATCTCGGCCATATCCAGGCAGGACTCTCCCCTCACGGCCCAGGACTTCGACCCGGATCTCGCCCTTCCGTGCGTCGGCGTTGAGACGGAGCTCTCCCTCCAGGTTCTCGAGAAGTCGGGTGGTGAGCGTGCCTTCTCGGGATCCTGCGTCCAGGGAGACGAAGCCATCCTTCCGGAGGGTCGCCAGGCCGATGGCCCCGTCGCCTTCCCGGAAGCCATGAGTCCGGTCGAAAGCGCCGTAGTAGACCCGCAGCTTGCCTCCTGTCAGAAGCGGATGGTTGAAAGTCTGGACCTGCCCTGCATCCCAGGATCCGCTGGGACCCAGGGGCAGGACGGGCGTCCGTTTACCCTCCTGCCGATCCCACCTCACCCCATCCCGGCTGCTGACCAACTCACAGAAGATGGGGCCATCGCTCCGGCCATCGGTGATTCGAAAGACCCAGAGGAATCCCAGATACATGGTCTGATAGGGGAAGGCGGTGAGGCCGTAGAAATCGGTGTGCTGGCCGTCACGGCTGACCCAGCGGTCATCGAACTCATCCGGGACCAGAATCAGCTCAGCCGGTGGCCAGTGTTCGAACCGATCGGTGGCACTGATACTAACCGATCGCCGACTGAACCCCCGAACCGGCGCGTAGATCTTGGGGTAGCCAAGGTAGCGCCGGTGATGGGGGTCCCAGAGGAAGTGTCCCACATCCCCAGGATCGGGCAGAATCGGATTGCCCGGGGCGTCCGTCCAGCGGATCCCGTCGGCTGAAGACGCTCCCCAGAACCCCTGCGCGCCGGGGTCCCGCGGCTTGCGGCCGAAATCGAAGTTGATCATCTTGTAACGCTTTCCGGGGGCCACGTCCCAGGGGGTATGGATGATCTGAGGCATGTGGTCCAGCCGCGATCTTCGGTAGAAGAGGTTGTTGTCGCGGGAACCCTGATGATCAACCAGCCCCAGACTGGGCCGGACCCAGTGGAGACCATCCTGGCTGGTGGCGTAGAAGTTGTGACAGTCACCATCCCAGATGTCGTACCAGATCCGGTAGCTCCTCCCATCCTCTCCCGGAAGCACGGTGCCGTAGGGCGTGGTGCGCTCCTCTCCCCGGGACCCCTCCATCCCGAGAACCGGATTGCCCCGATGTTTGATCAGGGGATGATACGTGCGAACGACACCCCCCTTGCTTTCGATCAGGTGATCGTCCACGAAGAGCTGCCAGTGTCCTGTCAGCTCCGCCGAGACCGGCTTCTGACCGAAGACGTGGGAGCAGGTCGTCAGAAAGAGTGGAAGAGAGACGAGAATCAGAGCCCTGGCATAAAGGCCGCGGGTGGAAGGAATTCGGCGAATCCTGCTTGACATTAGGCCATCCTCAACTCGTCTTACTGGGTAGCCAGCGTGGGTGATCCGCTCCCTGACCATCCCGACCATCCGTCAGGCATATGGGATCGGATCCGTCGGAGGCCATCCTCCAGATTCCCGGCATTCGACCGGTTAATCAGTTCTCGTCCGTTCGATTATAAGTGACTTGAAATAAAAGGGAAGAGAAGATTTTAGAGCTCCGTTCTTGTCAGGACTCTTGTTAGTCTGAGTTTAGCAACTAACAGAAACAAAAGGACTTATAAAAAAACAGAACTCCAGAAAGGAGAAAGAACTGTGAACCTCAGAGGCCGCTCGCTTCTGTGAGGCCCGACGCGATCACGTCGCGCTACGATCTGCTGAGGAAACTCTTGCAGGGGGAGATGGAACGTTGAGCGAAGGACCTCTAGTTGCCGAAGGCCAATGGACCATTGGCATTGTTTTCTGCCTATCCCTGTTAGTCTACCGGCATTGGCATTCTGTCCAGTACCCGCAAGAAGAAGACCACGTCAGACCACCTCTTGGCGGGGCGGGGTGTGAGTCCGTGGTTGGTGGCGCTCTCAGCTTTTTCCACCAATTGCAGTGGTTTCATGTTTGTGGGCATGATCGGCTTTACGTATCGTAGCGGCCTTTAGTTCAGCTGGATGTTGATTGGCTGGGCTGCCGGCGACTATTTGGCTTGGAAATTTCTCTACCAGCGTTTGCGGGAAAGGTCTCAAACTCAAGGAGAGGTGTCAGTCCTCGCGTTGCTGCGCCCGCGTCACAGTTTGGGCAAGAACGTTTTGGTTCCGGTTGCCGGCCTGCTAACGGTTTTCTACTTGGCGATGTACGCAGCTGCCCAGCTCAAGGCGGGTAGCACCGCTTTACAGTCCACCTTTGGTACCCCGGAGAGTTGGGGTGCCATCATTGGTGCAGCCATTGTCGTTGTTTATTGCTATTCCGGAGGAATTCGGGCTTCCATTTGGACGGATGCAGCACAATCCATCGTCATGCTCGGTTCGATGGCCTGCTTGTGAGCATCGCTGCTGTGGAAGTGGGAGGACCCGGGCAGCTGCTTGTAGCCCTCAGTGATATTGGTAGCCGTTTAGTCACACTGTTTCCTGAAGACGCTCGCTTTGGCTTTCTGCTCTATTTTCTAGGCATGTTCCTGGGCGGTTTCGGGGTAATGGGACAACCCCATATCCTCGTGCGCAGCAGGTGTATCAAGGAAGCCGATCAAATCAAAAGCGCTCGCCTGTATTACTTTCTGTTCTTGATCCCCTTTTACGCAATGGTCATTGGGGTTGGTTTGCATGCGCGCGTTTTTCTGCCTGAGCTTGCGGCTTCAGCACACCTCACCACCGAACATGCCCTCCCCGTCTTGAGTGTTACACTCTTGCCCGAGATCCTCATCGGTCTGATGTTGGCCGGTCTGTTTTCAGCGACCATGTCCACTGCGGACTCTCAGGTTATCGCCTGCAGCAGTGCTATCATTCAGGACAATCGGCCACATTGGAAGAATGCCTACAAAGCCTCCAAGATCTCCACCATCACCGTCACCGCGATCGCACTGGCCATCGCCCTGAGCTCCTCGGACGGGGTTTTTGCCCTGGTTTTGGAAGCCTGGGCTGTGCTCTCCTGCAGCTTGGGGCCCCTGCTGGTGATCAGTCTGCTCAACTGGCCATACTCCCAGCGGATGGCTCTGACGATGATGGCGGTCGGCTTTGTGGCCGCCAATGGCTGGGCAGAGTCGCCTTGGGCATCGGACATTTATGTCAACCTCCCGGGTATGGCGGCGGTATTTCTATCCTACGGGATTATGGTTGGAATGCACCGGCTACGCTTTAGCCGTGAGGCCGCCACTGTCGGGGGCCGGGAGGAATAACCGTGCGGGCCGTACCTTGAATTTTGAAATTCACCGTTGGGGCATCCTGCCCTTTTTCAATTTTCAAGATACGGCCCGCCAGAGTGTAAGATAAGGTGAATCGCTGGATCCGGGAAGAACGGATTCAGACATCGGCTCGGGATGCGAAATACGGGCCTGGTCAAACAGCTCCGTTGAAGAAAAAGAGGATCTATGGCAGGAGCGACTCGGATCTCTTTCTGTGGGCTTTGCATTCTCCAGGTTGTGTTTTCCTTGCACCTGTTCGCCCAGCCAAAGACCGTGACACCCGTTGTAGTCGGCATCTTTCAAGATCTGCTCTACGGCACCGACCTGTCCGCGCTAAACAAAGGTGATCGGGACTTCGAGGTCAGAGCCCAAATCCATCCACCCCCGAGTTTTCCGATTCTGATCGACGGGCAAGACCAGGGGAATTAGCATACTTTCACGCTCCCGCCACAGGGGAGCCGCGTTCTTGCTCTCACCACCCAGGCCCAAAGCTTCTTTTCCGGAGGCGTAACCTTCCTTTTTGAAAGGGGTTGCAGCGCCTTGGTCCACGTCCAGGCGGTCTGTGGGATTCAAAGCGACGGCAAGACCACTGAGCTCCGTTCTATGGATAGCTCGGCAGCTCTGCCGCCGGGTTCTTGTGCGGTGACCCCGGTGGCGAACAATGACGCCCTCAAGGCGGGCGTTGCTTTCCTCAACCTCCCCGGGAATGCAACGGTCGACATCCTGGCCACCACCCGAGACGCAGGGGGAAGTCAGATTCGTCAGATGCAGTTTCCGTCCCCGGAAGGCTATGGGAAACTCCTGCTGGAAGAGATATTTCGGAACGGCGGCGAGGGGGCAACTGGGCCGGCGGGCGTGCATCCTGACTTTGAAGGCACCCTGGAGCTCTGTGTCGTGGATGTGCCGGGAGGCTCCCAGAACGAAGCGGTCGTTGCCAAGGTTCTGGAGATAGACCTGCAATCGGTCAGCTCCAGGATACGAGCGGGACGACCAGGGGAGCGGCCTGCACGGTGGACGCAACCACGCTTTGTCTCACAGGTGAGGTTCAGATTCAGGTGGACTACCGTCCAGGTATTGAGACCGAGCTCCAGCAGGCGCCGGAATTCTTGCAAACAAACAGATCAGGTTACTTCCAACTGCGAGACGATCTTGCCCTGCACGTAGCGCTTCTGGACACTGCCGAGACGCCAATCCGGAGTACGATACTGGTGGTAAGCCCCGGCCCCGAGGACCCTCTCGAAGACGAGTCCATCCTGCTCAGCGTGACAGGCTCCAGCGACCCCTTCTTCGAGTCCATCCTCGAACGCCGCGTACCAGGTCAGATCCAGTTCTCATGGTGACGTCTCATTCAGGCGACGATCGAGAAAAATGAGGAGCGAGGAAGGACGTCTCTCTGGAGGAGGGAGGAGAAACAGTCTTTCCCTTTCTCGCTCTTTTCTCCGGGAGCGACCCAGTCTGAGATCTCCTTCTTGTGTCCCAGTCGGCGCATGCTTTCCGAAGCTTGACTGCCGGTAATGGCGGTATCCCAGAACGCCAGATGTTCCACGCCGAGCTGGTACAGACCCACCGCAGGGCAGATTTCTCAGCCTGTTGCCGACTCTAAAATCTACTCCCACCTGACAAGACGATTGACCCAGAGATAAACTGCATGGCAATTTCACGAGTGGTCAACGCTATTGTGCAGCCTTTGTCCCTGGTCGTGGAACAAATCCCGCACGGTTTGCAAGAGACCAAGCCGCCCGAATCCAACGGCCACAAGGGGCAACGACCTCGCCGGTACGGGAGACTGAAGTGATGCAATTCGGGCAATTAGATTCGGACCTGAGTTCCACCCCCGCACTGGAGAATTGTTCAATTATGGAAACCACATCCAATGCAGCCCCTCCTTCTATAACAAATGCGGCTCGCCCCATGATCAGAGCCACCCCAAGCTGGTCCATAGTATTGACCATCGCGATACTAGTCGGAATATCACAGCTGACCCATGCCCAAGTGTGCCCCCCTGGAACGGCAGGTGCCCCAGGGCCGACAACTTTCACCCGCATGTCATCAGGTGTGCCAGCGACGATGGGACTCCCCATCTGTTCATTAATTCTCGGGGCCGGGAACTGCGCAGCACCCGCTTTCGAATGAATCCTTCTATTGGGAAGGTCAAGAAGGCCAAGACGGAAAGGGACGGGAGACCACTTTTGGAACTCGGAACTACCCTGATTTCATCGTCATAGACCCCTATCTGTTAGCTATCGAGTACAAACAGAGTCCATACGGCTCCACCGTTAAGCAAGGCATTGGGCAATCGATCATGCATACTTTCTCCGGGGACTTCGATTTCGTCTACTACCTCTTTCATGATCAAAGCTAAGACAAACGAATTGAGCAATCAGTCGGGAAGCCAACAGAATCGATGATCATCGCGAGAATGTTGGATGAGTTTAACGTTCTGATCAAGTTCGTCTGATTGCCGAATCGACGTTGCGCTCACGCATGACTTCAGGGCCAGAAGACGTTTTGCTGGAGGCATAGATGACATCTACAGAGGGAGGGCTGCAGATGTCAAGAACAACCTCGACGAGCGAAACGCAGCCAGGGCGGATGATGGCGCCGCCGCTGTAGAGAACTTGGGAACAATCCGGGCTAGAATGGGGAGGACTCTCGCAGCCTAGCCACTTTTTGAAGACTTGAATCGAGGGATATCCATGGCCAAAGTCGATCCGAGGCGTCTGACGGCGAATCTGGAAGGTGATTTTGTTTTTTTCTCATCGGCGCGCGCATTAACAAGTGGTGGAAGGTCAATAAGTGCTGGCTCTTGCTCTTCGCGATGCCTCGCATGTTGCACGAACTCGATGCGCACTCGGAGTGTGGTTGCCTTGGCCACTCGGGTGTGGGCCGGATAATCGTGCAGTACTGGCGTTCGTTCGAGCACCTGGAAGCCTGCTTCAGAAGTCAGGATCACGAGCGTTGGCCGGCGTGGGTGGCGTTCAACAAACGGATGGTGAAGAGTCGAGATGATGTCGGTATTTGGCACGAGACGTATATGGTGCGCGCCGGAGAGTACGAAACGGTGTACTCAGGGATGCTGCCCTTCGGACTAGGGAGAGGCTCCACGCTGGTGCCGGCTAGTGGAGTTCGCGAGTTGGCCCGTGGACGGGTTGGTGCGGTCGCCTCCAAGTGAGAATCGCGTATCGGCCGGCATGGCCGTAGAGGCCTTCCGGGACACAGGACTGTGACTACTTGAACATCAGAGAGTACAGATCTGCGTCCTTCATGACGAAGCGCAGCCGCACCGGTATTCCCTTGATCCGACGCAGCATTTCCTCTGAGGTCTTTCTGGAGTGTGACCGGTCCCAGCTGACGGTGTGTTCGACCTCGTCTCCCCAGATCAGTGGGGATGCATCAAGCGCAAAGCCGGGAAGGGGATTTCCCTGGGTATCCTGGATCTCCAGACGGATGCTGCCTGCGGCCGAAGTGGCGAAGTTCAGGACCAGGCTCTCCCCGCTGAAGATCAGTGGCCGTGTCGAGAACTCCCCTCCCGAATAGTCGGCGTTCACCGAGACAAAGCCATCGAGACGCAGCACCGAGCGCTCTATATGAACGCTGGGGAAATCGCGGTTGCGCACGACATAGATCGAGAGCTCGTCGGGACTCGTAGGAACGACTCCCCAGGAAGCCAGGTTGGTCCGATGCATCCAGTTGCGCGGGTCGCGGCCCGGGCGGATGAAGGCTTCCATGAAACGACGGTCCCAGTGGACGCCGTCGCGGCTGCTCATGAACACGGTGTCGCAGGCCCCTTTAAAGGGCGAATCGTCCAGCTTCGTTTTCCAGGGGAGGTAGCGCCGAGGAAAAGCCACGTAAATGTGGGGAGCTCGGAAGTAGGGCGTGGTGGCATTGGTGTAGAGATGTTCCACCGGGGTGTCACCGAATCTGCCGAACTGGCCTGGAGTCCAGTTCACGAAGTCCTCTGAGGATGCATACTTGATGCTGCGAGCACTATTTTGAGAGTCTCGGTAGATGGCCACATAGTGTCCTCGCACCGTGTCCCAGAAGGCCACGTTGAGGGAATCGAATTTTCCGTCGGTAATGATGGGTTCTTCCCGGATCTTCTTCCAATGAATGGCATCGGGGGACACAAAGCCCATCAGTACCGGCTTATCGTCCCGGGTGGTCGCGGACACAGCCTTGTATCGTGCCTCAGGCGGAGCGGCCGGATTGGCGTCCTTGAAGGGAGCGAAACAGCAGCTTTCCTTGCCCATCCAGACGATGCTGTTGTCCTTGGAGCCGTTGAATTCAAAGATCCCCAAGGAAGGTCGGCTCCAGCTGAGGCCATCGGAGCTCTCCGCATAGGACGTGGTCCTTGTATGCTCGGGGACCTCTTTTTCTCCCGGCTTTAACATCGATGGTATGGTGTAGCCTACGTGGTTGCTGCCCCGAAAGTACATGCGGTAGCGATCCTCGTCCTTGAAGACGGTCACGTACTCACTGGTGACTCCCTCCCAGGGTCGGTCCAGCGTCAGGACTCTTCCCATCGAACGTGGGGAGTGAAGCTTCAATTCCAGCTCCGACATGGAATCGATCAGCCAGTCGTCGACGAAGAGCTCCAGCCGGGAACCGATGTCCACGGGGGCTTCGGCTTCGGCAGACTTCGCTGATAATGCTGTCAGGGTGAGCAAGACACAAAAACTGCCCAGAAACGTCCTCATCCTCTGTCCTCCTTTGGGGGAATATAGCGGAGACAGCCTATCTCAGGGGACGGCAAGGATCAAGTTGCACCCAGTCCGTAGCGGCTACAGCGTCCGAGGTTGGGCTGAACTCCTGATAGGACCCCTGGAGGGGGGATAGGGGGATATCCGGCTCTTGCGATAGCAACAAGCCCTGTGTAGAATTCGGCCAACAGAACCAGAAACCAAGGCTTGAATCGAGCTGCTAGACTTCAATCGCAGGCCGAAAACCAACACAGACTGGGGGCACCTTTGTTTCCATCGAGCTCCAAGATATGCTCTCAAAACTCATGGTGTTCCTCTTCTCCTGCGCTTTCGCCTTGGCTAGCCCTGTTGCGGAGAAGGCGACGCTTCCGCCGGCTCCTAGACTTCTTAAAGTGATGCCGGCAGGGGGGATCGAGAGCTCCAGGATCCTTCTCGACGTTGTGAACCTGGGAGAGAATCCCCAGAAGCTTGTCGTCGAGATCAGAAAGCCTTCTGAAGTTAAGAAAGTCTCAGGGGAGAAATCCGATACCGCGCCTGTCGTATTCGCGGATGCCGAGGCTCCCGCTTTCTTGACTAAATTGTCTGGATCCGAAGCAGAAAAGCTCGAAGGGTAAGCGGTGATGTTCGATATTCCGAGGGGGATCGACCTGGTGGCCGGCCACGTCTTTTCCAACTCCGTCAAGTTAAGGTTGATTGCGGATGGGCGCCCTTTGCATGATCTTGACCTGAACGTCATCGCGGACGACTAAAAGTGGAAGGTTGCGGGACTGGCAATTTTGCTCGTTGTGCTCCTTCTCACTCTCCTGGCGCTTGCCATCAAGAAAGTTAATCTTTTCCCACTTGTTTTTCTCGACAAGAAATCCAACACCTATAGTCTTTCCAAGTTCCAAGCCTTTAGTTGGGCGGTTGTCTTTCTGGGAAGCTACTTCTACGTCGGCATTGGATCGGGGTTGGTCCTGGGCAAGGGGGAAATACCCGATTTCAACCCCTCTTTACTGGGGCTGATGGTCATCAGCTACGGTGGCCTTCTGATCTCGAACAAAGCCAGCCGAAAATGGCCCAAGAAAGACTTCGAGGGTGCTCCCCTCGCTTGGAGCAATCTGATCATGGAAGGTGGGGAGATCAGTATCCCGAGGCTCCAACTCGTCGGCTTCAGCATCACGGCGATCCTTCTCTATCTATACAATACAATCTGACCGGTGCCAACGTCATCGCGGATGGTTTGCCTGATGTTCCGCCTACTCTCCTGGGACTCCTGGGTGCGAGTCAAGGAGGCTACCTGCCTGGTAAAGCGGTTGGGGGCAAGCTGGCGGTCAACTACGTGCTACCGCGAAGAATTCCACTGGGGACCTCTGGTACAGACCTTGCGGTGTCCGGCTCCGGCTTTTCTAGCGGGACTAAAGCGCTGCTTCAGGATCACCTGAACCTGATCGATGTTGATTACAAGAGCTCGAACTTGATTTCAATTTCACTGCCCGCTTTCAACCGAGTCGGATGGAAGCAACTCATCCTCATTCCACTGAGCGATACTAGTTTTCAGATCGACGATGTTCTCGAGGTTGTCGATCCCGGAATCGAGAATGTCCAGACAGTTTCCGGGAATCCGAACGAGCTCAAAGTGCGACTTCTGAGCTTCGACCTCGAGAGCGTAGGGGCCCAGATCGACCAGCAACGAGCGACGGTCGTAGTGGTGGATGAGGCGACCGGGGATGCCACACGCAAGGTCAAAGAGCCGTTCAGCCAGGGTCAAGAGGTCAAAGTTTTGAGTGCGGATGGTCTGCTCGAGGTGATCTCCCAGGTTCCATGAGTAAGGATGAGAGTGCTAAAGCCGGTCTCATGCGTGGCTTCGGTCTCCAGGCCGGAGTTTCTTGTCCCACCTGGCGGCTCGTCGGACGGCGGCCTGGGGACCACCGCAAGGTAAGGCACCACTCAGAAATCCTTTTCGCCGCGGGCGGCCAGCATGTCCTCTCCCGGGACCATTTTCGCCTGGTGGACAGCAACGAGCTTTCCGATCTGCTGGAGCACGGCTGGATTTAGCTGAGCCACATCGTGCAGTTCCCCCGGATCCTTTCCGAGATGGTACAGCAGGGGCGGGTCATGGTATGTCTCATTCTCCGGGCGACCGGTATAGACGGGTTTGGTGATGAAGTGGGCCTTGAACTCGCCTTGGCGGACGGCGTACAGCTTCGACTCTCGGTAGAAGAACATGCTCTTGCGTGGACTGGTACCGGTACCGAGCAGAACGGGTGTCAGATCGTAGCTGTCCATCACACGGTCGGTGGGGAATTCGGCACCAGCGATAGCAGAAAAGGTGGCGAATAGGTCAAGGGTCGACCCCATCTCCATCACCACGCCCGACTTGAGCCTGTCAGGCCACCAGAAGATTGTGGGTTCGCGCATTCCGCCTTCCCAGGTCGCTCCCTTGCCCTCTCGTAGCGGCCCTGCAGAGCCGCCATGCTCCCCGTAGGGAAGCCAGGGCCCGTTGTCCGATGTGAACACCACCAGCGTGTTCTCCGCCATACCGAGCTCTGTGAGGGTTTCCATGATCTTCCCGACGCCCTGGTCGATTTCCTCGACGACGTCTCCGTACAGACCTCGCCTGCTAGTACCGAGAAAATCGTCGGAGGCAAATAGCGGCACGTGCGGCAGGCTGTGGGCAAGGTAGAGGAAGAACGGCTGCTGTTGGTTGCTCTGAATGAACTGAACAGCTTCTTCGGTGTAACGCTTGGTGATGGTCCTCTGGTCGGCCGGTCGCTCCACGATCTGCTCGTCTCGCATCAGGGGGACATTCCAATACTCGACTCGGGCGGGCGATAGAAGTTCCTTCGTCGGTCCCTTATTGATCTGGTTCATGTCGTTGGAGTATGGGATCCCAAAGTAGGACTCGAACCCGTTGTTTGTAGGCAGATACTTGGGCAGATGTCCAAGATGCCATTTCCCGACACTAGCGGTGGCATAACCCTTATCCTTGAGCATCTCCGCCAGGGTGATCTCCGCTTCGGGAATTCCCCCGGGCGAATCGGGAAACAGTACCCGGCGCTCTGGACCCATCATGCCACTGCGCACCGGTAGTCGCCCGGTAAGCAGGGCGGCGCGACTGGGCGTGCAAACGGAGGCCGCTGCGTAGAAGTTGGTCCACTTCTGGCCTTCCTCAGCCATGCGGTCCAGATTCGGAGTCCGGATGGTGGGATGTCCGAAGCTCCCCAGGTCTCCGTAGCCCAGGTCGTCGCAGAAGATGACGACGAAGTTGGGCTGGATCGCTTCCGATGGTGACTGGCAAGCGAAGCCCGGGACCGCGAACGCCAGGATGCAGATTCGGGAAATGCGAGAGAGATTCATGTTTCCTCCTAGGAACTCAATGGCCAGTCCAGATCTCAGTTGGTGATGAGTCCCTTCGAGGCTGGATGGACAGGATTTTCGGCCAGTTCTCTTTCGATGTAATCAATAGAACCTACGGAAAGCAAGCCGAACAACGTTACTCCACTGTGCACACCTTTCATGGGAGGCCGTCTCAAATTGATCCCACGTTGAAATCGTCGTATCTTTGTGGTGTGAGCCGGTGGTTTTCAACAGCATGCTTCGCAGCATTCCTGCTGGGCGAGAGTTTGGCTGCAGCTCCGCAGTTCGAGCCCTCCGACATCCACCTTCAGTCGCCCGGAGCTTCCCAGCGCTTTCTCCTTGTCGGAGCTTTTGATTGTGTGTTTTCAAGTGATGATCAGGACGTCGTCACCGTGGAACCTGACCGTTTGATCGGCAAACGTCAGGGCACGGCAATGGTACGCGCAGCTTGCGAGGGGCAATCCGCTGAAATGCCTGTTTGGGTGGGCGAGGGTGGATCGGAAGTCGAGATCAGCTTCGAGCGCGATTTAGTCTCCATCTTCACCACCAAGGGCTGTAATGGCTCGGTTTGCCACGGCTCACCGGTCGGCCAGAACGGCTTCAAGCTGTCGTTGTACGGCTCCGATGCTGCCGCTGATTACGACATGGTTGTCCACAAGCACGGCGGTCGTCGGCTGTCGCTCAACACACCACGGGACTCGCTGCTGCTGGCAAAGCCGTCATTCAAGGTCGCGCACGGGGGCGGTCATTTGATGACCGAGGAGTCCGACGCGTACCGAACGATCCTCAATTGGGTGCAGCAAGGTGCGGAGTACGGCGCGGCCGGGACCCGCCTGCAGAAGCTTGAGATCTATCCCAGGGAACCCGTACTGGTAGGGCCGGGCGTTTCCCAGCCGGTCGTCGCGATCGGGCGACTTTCCGATGGCACGACCCGCGATATGACGGACGAGGTGCGGTACGCCGTGGACGATATTGGCGTTGTCTCGGACGTCGAGGGCGGGATCGTCGTCTCCAAGGGCCGTGGACTGACGACCGTGATGGCGCGTGCCATGGGCAAGGTGGCCACCTCGCTGTTCGTCGTGATTGACGAAGCGGCCGACGCAACCTACCCTCAACCGGAGCCCCGCAATGTCATAGACGTACATGTTTTCCGCAAGCTGCGTGAAGTCAATATCGAGCCGTTCGGCTTGACGGATGACCGTACCTTCGTCCGCCGAGTTTTCCTGGACGCCATCGGCATGCTTCCCGATGTTGAGGAAACCGAGGCTTTCGTCGCAAGCGCCAACCCTGGAAAACGCCAGGCGCTCATCGATATCCTGCTCCATCGCGAAGAATATTCGACGCATTGGCTGGTTCGGTTCGAGGACTGGTTTCGCAACTCGCAGTACTATTCGCAAGGCCGCACGAACGGCTCCTACAAGCGTTGGCTTCACGATCTGGTTCGCGAGGACCGGCCCTATGATGAAGCTGTGCGCGAGATGCTGACGGCCGTCGGCGACACCACGGTCCGGCCGGCGGGAAATTTCTGGCATCCCGCCATCGACTTCATGCTCAAGAAATTCGAGATAGAAAAGGCGGTTCCAACGGTAACAAGGCTCTTTCTGGGCAAGCGTATCGAATGCGCTCAGTGCCACAACCATCCGTTGGAGAACCTCACCCAGGACGACTTCTACGGCATGGCGGCGTTCCTGGCTCGCACGAAGGTCAAGCACGGTTACGGACAGTATCGCCGTACCTGGTACAACGAGCGGCGCGGCGAGGTGATCCATCCCCTTACCCACGCGACGGTTGCACCTAAGTTCCTGGGAGGCAAGCAGCCCGAGATTCCTGAAGGAGTGGATCGCCGGACAGTCCTCGCCGATTGGATCACGCGCGATCAGAAATTGCAGTTTGCATCGGCCACCGTAAACCGTATCTGGTACGAGTACTTCGGGCGCGGCATGGTCGAGCCGTTCGACGATTTCCGTTCGACCAATCGGGCGACGCATCCTGAATTGCTCGATGATTTGGCACGGTCATTCATCGACTCGGGCTTTCGATTCAAGACGATTCACCGGCTGATTCTTAATTCGAAGACCTACCAGATGAGGGCGCACGCAGAGGATCGAGTAGGAGGGAAAGATCCCCTGGAGGACATGCTGTTCGCGCGCTATGTCCCTCGGAAGCTCCCCGCGGAGGTCCTTTTGGATACTATTTCTCAGGTCACGGGTATCGACGAGGAGTTCGACAACTATCCCAAGGGCACCTCTCCCAAAGAGCTGATCGCGAGCATCGGGACACCCTACTTCCTGACAACCTTCGGCCATCCCCGTCGCGACATCATGGGAGCGCGAGCGAGCCAGCCGTCGTTGAACCAGGCCTTGCATCTGATGAACGGAGACGTGCTGCGGGAGAGGTTGAGTGCGAAGGAGAATGTCTTGTCGGAGTGCCTCGATCGCGGGCTCAACGACAGCGCGATTATCGATCGCCTCTACTTGCGCGCGTATTCTCGGCGGCCCGATCTCGATGAGCGCAGCGCCATAGATCAGTACCTGGCCACCGAAACTCGTGCTGGACGTGAGCGGCATCGCTCGCTCGAAAACCTCCTATGGGCTATCCTCAATGCCAAGGAGTTTCAGCTCAACCACTGACGGGGGTTTCCGATGCTGCTATCCGAGATGAAAACGCGCTACAGTCGCCGGGATATACTGCGCCTGGGCGGCGTTGCTTTCGGAGGCATTTCGCTTGAGCGAATGCTGCGGGCCTCGTCACGCCGCGACGTTTCGTGTCTGATCTTCTTCCAGCAAGGCGGGCTGTGCCAGCACGACTCCTTCGATCCCAAGCCTGAGGCTCCCAGTGAAATCCGGGGGAGTTTCGACAGGATTCCGACCTCGCGGCCGGGCGTGTACTTCAGTGAACTGCTGCCCCGTTTGGCCAAGGGCTTCGACAGGTTTTCCGTGATCCGCTCGATGTACTCAAAGGAGGCAATTCACGAAAAGGCCAAGCAGTACGTGTTTTCTGGCCAGCGGCCCAACAACGCCTTCAAGCATCCTGTCTACGGCTCCGTCGTTGCCAGGGAAATGGGCGCGCAAAACGGCCTGCCTCCGTTCGTCGTGATTCCCAAGAAGGATATTTGTGCCGAGGCAGGTCTTCTGGGCTCGGCCTACGACCCGTTTGTCACCGGCGATCCGGCCAAAGACAATTTTTCCGTTCAGGATCTGACCTTGCCGACCGGGCTGGGGCTGGAAGAAGCGCAGGGCCGTGCCCACCTGCTGTCGGCGCTCGACGCGAAGTTCGAGGCGATGGAAAAGTCCGGCGTCGTTGAGGGCATGGAGCATTTTTATCGGAAGGCGCTCGATTTGGTGAGTTCGCCTCTGGCCAAGAAGGCGTTCGACATCGGAGCCGAACCAGACAAATTGCGCGACGCCTACGGACGCACCACCGCCGGTCAGGGTGCTCTGTTGGCGCGCCGCCTGATCGAATCCGGCGTTCGTCTCGTGACCATTTTTCACGGTGGCTACGACACGCACAGCGACAACGAGAAGACGAACAAGAAGCTTTATCCGGAGTTCGACCAGGCCTTCGCGACCCTGCTCGACGACATGGGGCAGCGAGGCCTGCTCGAAGACACGCTGGTGCTGGCGATCGGCGAGTTCGGTAGAACGCCGAAGATCAATCACTCCGCCGGACGCGATCATTGGCCAGGAGTATTTTCGATCGCCGCCGCCGGAGCCGCCGTTCCCGGAGGTCAAATAATCGGTGCTTCCGACGTGAAGGGCGCCGAACCCGTGGATCGTCCCATATCGATCGAAGACCTGGGCGCCACCGTCTACAAGAAGCTCGGCATCGACTACACTCACGAGTACCACACCCACGGACGCCCGGTGAAGATCAACGACGGCGGAGAACCGATCGGTGAGTTGTTCTCGTAGTATTCTCTGCCTGGGCCTGTTTCTCGCGCTGGGTTTCTCCGCCGAGAATCCCGCTGGACCCTGGGTGGACCGCTTCGAGCCCTTCGGCGGTCAAGTTGGCGAGACCGTCCGTGTCAGCCTGATCGGTAAGAACCTCGAGGCACCGCGAACGGTTGTATTTGGCTCTCCCCACCTTCGTTGGGAGCCCCTCGAGGCCACCTCGGCGGGCGAGATCTCGGGCAGCATCTTCATCGGCGAGGAAGCCCAGCTGGGACCGCACATCGCAACCTTGATCACGGCACGAGGTCGCGCTAATTCACGTCTCTTCTATGTCGATGGCTTCGAGTCGACATCGGAGGTCGAGCCCAATGACTTGATCTCTCAGGCTCAGGAACTGGTTCTCAAGCCGCAGACCGTGCAGGGCATGATGCCCGAGGTTACCGACATCGACTACTTCGCACTCAGAGCTCGGGCTGGCGAGCGCTGGGCCTTCGAGGTGCGGTCGATAGAATATGGCGGCTTCCTCGAGAACAATCTGACGCTGCTGGACTCCGTTGGAGAACAAATCGCCTTCAACGATGATCGCGACGACTACTTGGAGACCCCGTTTCTGGAATACACGTTCGCAAAGAGCGGACGCTTTTACCTCAAGCTCGATCAGTACCGCGGCCCCCAGCGTGTCGAATGCGATCGCAACTGTGGGTATATGCTGCGGATCTCGCGTCTACCGGTGGTAGAAGCCGCTTTGCCGCTGGGTGGGCGCATCGGATCGACGGTCGAAGTCTCGCTGCGGGGCCGGTCGTTGAGCACCATCGAGCGCGTCTACCTGACGCCGGTCCGAGGTGCCGAGTACTATCGGATGACGTTTCCCTACACCTATCCCGTTCGGGTTGACGATGACTTTGATTCGCGTATCGATACGGAGATTACCCGCCAGACCGAAACCGAATTGGAGGTTCGGTTCGAGATTCCTTCGGACACTCGGCAAGGCCTTTGGCGTATTTGGACAGGTGGCCCGCACGGTGTCGATGACCGCATCAGTTTTGAGATCACCGACCGGCCCGATGCCGCTTCAACCGACGTGACGTTCGACGGGGAAGCAGTCAGCCTGAATGGCTCTCTCGACTTAGCAGGAGAGGAAGATTCGTTCATGTTAGCCGTCCCTGCCGGGCTCCCGATCGTTGTCACTTCCCTGGCGGCTCAAATGGGGCTGCCCTATCTGGACACGGTACTCGAACTATTCGATGCCGACGGAAACCTGGTCGCCGAACACGACGATCTGATGAGCGGTCAAGGCACCGTGATCGGCAACCTGGATTCGCTGTTGCACTACATCCCTGAGCACGCCGGCCGCTACAGGCTTGTGGTCCGCGACCGTATTGGCCGCGGTGGGCCCTCTTTCGTCTATCGCCTACGGGTGGAGGAACGATTGCCGGGCTTCTCGCTGCTGAGTGACCCGGAGAACCTCAACTTGCGATCGGGAGTGGTCGGTCGAGTCGGCGTCTTGCTGATCCGCGAGCCGGGCTTTGACGAGGCAGTAGAGGTCTGGGTCGAGGGCCTGCCGGTCGGAATCACTGTCGGGCGAGGCAAGTTCCGGTCCGATCAGTTCTTTGGACCTTCCGGAGATGGCGACAACGTCATCATCCCGGAAGTATTCTTGAATGTTACTGTCGGCGAGGAGGTGGCCGCAGGAGACTATCCGATTCGCGTCCTGGGATGCGCCTCGGGCCGCCAAGAGACGGTCGAGGCGATCTCAACGCTGTGGATCGGGGCGCCAGCAAAGCGCAACGACGTCCGGCGTCCGCTGCCTGGCATCCTGCTTACGGTTTTGCCATCGCCCGGCAGCAGTGAGGAGTGAGCAGTGAGCCGGACAACAGCAGAATTTCCTGTCTCGACCAAAGTTTCTTTCTCGAATGGGATGCTGAGCTGAAACTTCAAGAATTCGTCGCACGTCTAAACGTTGCACGTCTCTAGTCCCCGGACAGCGCGTCGAACGGGACCTGTTTTCCGACATCATCAACCTACTTCACCAAGACTAGACTCCCCAGACTCTTGTCACGACCTGAGGGTGAACTAGCAGTATTACAAATCCAAGTCCGTCAGAGCTGCGAACGACTTGAGCGGTTAGCAATATGAGGCCAAGTTTCGAGGAGAGAGCTGGACAACTCTTCCCCACGCAGTGACGGACGATATCGCCCATCCTCGACCGAAGTTTTCTTCTCGAATGGGGCCAGGGCCTCTGGGGAGGAAACCAAGCTAAAACTTCATTCGGCAAGAAAAATGCAGACGAACCAACATCTGACAGAGTAGTGACACGTAGGATGGGCACTTCTGCCCGTCGAGAATACAGACGGGAAAGAGTGCCCATCCTACTACTCCCAACCCTGGACTAAAGACGGTGGGAAGCAAATCGATGGATCGGAAAAAGGAGCAGGTAATCGGTAGCGTGCAATACCACGTTGCGAATGATGTGTGCTTTGAAAAGCGGACGCTGCGGCGCTACGCCGGTGTTTGGTCGCTATGGGCTCTGGGCGTCGGTGCGGTGATTTCAGGTGATTTCTTCGGTTGGAACTTCGGGCTTGGTGTCGGCGGCTTCGGTGGTCTGGAAATCGCAACCGTGGCTATCGCTGTCATGTACATCGGCATGTGCTATTCGATCGTCGAGATGTCTCCGGCATTGCCACACACGGGTGGCGCCTACTCCTTCGGCCGTTCAGCTATGGGGACGTGGGCGGCTTCATCACCGGCCTGGCCGAGACCATGGAATACGTGCTGACCCCGGCGGTGATCGCGGTCGGGATCGGCGGCTATATGGGCGCCATCTTCAACGATCTTTTCGGAATTGATATCGCTGCTCCTGTCTGGTGGCTGATTTCCTATACGATCTTTGTCGGCCTCAACATCTGGGGCGTCGAGATCACCTTCAAGTTCTCGGTCTTCATCACGCTTGTTGCGCTCTTGATCCTCACCGTTTTCTGGATTGGTGCCATCCCCGATTTTTCCTGGGAACAGGCGCTCAACATCCAATCCGAGAAAGGAGGGAGTGTGTGGCTGCCTTTCGGCTGGAAGGGAGTGGCGGCAGCTCTCCCTTTCGCCATCTGGTTCTATCTTGCCATCGAGCAGCTCCCGTTGGCTGCCGAAGAGTCGCACGACCTCAAGCATGACATGCCGAAGGGACTACTTTGGGGGATCCTGACACTGATCATCGCGTCGGTGTTGACGCTGTTCCTGAACTCTGGAATTCCACCCGGATCGGCAGTCGTTGGCCGCTCTGACGAACCTCTATTCCTCACCTTCAAGACCATCTTCGGTGACGGAGTTGGTTCCTCGTTGCTGGCACTGATGGCAGTTGCGGGATTGATCGCCAGCTTCCACACGATAATTTGCGCCTATGGTCGCAATATCTATTCACTATTGCGAGCGGGCTATTTCCCCCACTGGATGTCCCTGACTCACGCCAAGCGCCATACTCCTCACATCGCCCTGATTGTGGGCGCAGGGTTGGGCTTTATCGTGGCCCTCACTATCGAGTTTGGCGCGTCTATCTTCGGGGATGTTCCGGTGGGTGCGGTGCTGCTGAACATGGCTGTCTTTGGAGCGGTTATCGCTTACGTGATGCAGATGATCGCCTTCGTGCTCTTGCGCCGGAAGCTGCCGAAAATCGAGCGCCCTACCTCAGCCCGCTGGGCACTACCGGAGCTATCGTGGCGGGTTCGATTGCCTTCATCACCTTGATCTTCCTCTTCCTGAACGCGGATTATCGTATAGGAGTCTACGGGTGCGCCATTTGGTTCGCCTGCGGGATCATCTACTTCGGAGTCTACGGGCGAAAGACCCTGGTCTATTCGCCTGAGGAAGCATTCGCTGTCAGACACACCGCTGACTCTGTCTCGGAGTGAGTGGCCATTGCGCATCGAACTGCTTTCCACCGTAGCCTTGGCCTCCAGGGCGAAGTCCTCTTTGTCGAGCCGTCGGCTCGTCGCACGGCGGCCTGGAGACCACCGCCACTGAAACGGACCTCTGGCAAGAAACAGTCGAGTGTACTTGGTGACCTGAGTCGCTTAGACTCTCGTGCCATGCCCTCCTCTCGGTCTCCCATCGCTCGCGCACCTTGGCGAGAGAAGTGTTACGAGATCATCTTTGATGCCGGCACGAATGCCGGAAGGGCCTTCGACATCATTCTTCTGGCCGCGATTTTACTGAGTGTTGTGGTCGTGAGTCTCGAGACCGTTGAAGAATTCGATAAATACGATTATGTGTTCAAGACGATCGAATGGGTCTTGACCGCCCTCTTCACCATCGAATACGTGTTGAGGCTGTTGTGCGTGTACCGAGTCGCTCGCTACACCACGAGCTTCTTCGGAGTTGTCGATCTGTTCTCGATCTTGCCGACTTACCTGACTCTGTTCGATCTGGGAACCCGGTCTCTGGTCGTGATCCGCGCGTTCCGGCTTCTGCGCGCGTTTCGTATTTTCAAGCTTGCACGGATGCTTTCAGAGGCTAGCATGATGCGCCAGGCGATCTGGGACGCTCGCGGGAAGATAGTGGTGTTCTTGGCGACCGTCCTCATCGTGGTCACGGTCTCGGGTGTGGCGATGTATGTGATCGAGAATACGTTTCCCAGTTCCGAGGAAGCGAGTAAGTTTACGTCCGTTCCTCAGGCGATGTATTGGGCGATCGTCACGATGACGACGGTGGGCTATGGTGACGTCGTTCCCCAGACGGCCTTGGGGAAGCTGCTTGCCGCTCTCCTGATCATGGTTGGCTATAGCCTCATCATCGTTCCGACCGGGTTCGTTTCAGCCGAGATGGGCAACGCCAGGCTGAGGAGGACCGTTTCGACCCAGGTCTGCCCCCATTGCATGGCCAAGGGGCACGAGAATGACGCCGTTCACTGCAGGTTTTGTGGTGGGAAGCTTTGAATTCCTGGGGCGGCCGGACGCTTCCTATCCCTTACCAGTTGGTGATCGAACCATCGGGCCGTCGATTGAGTGGGGCGCCCTCGACCTTTTCCGCGACTTCGGCAACGAGCTTCAGGTTGGCCGTATCCACTTCCACACCCAGACCCGGTCGTTCGCTGGGCCAGAGTTTGCCTTCGCGAAAGTCATAGCTCACCGGTAGGTGAGGCAGTTTTTGGTTGTGGCCGCCCAGCATCTCCATCAGAACGGGTCCAGGAAAGGCATTGCAAGCATGGACCAGGGCTGCGGTGGCGATCGGTCCGGTAAAATGCGGTACCAGCCCAACGTAATGAGTCTCGCAGAGGGCTGCGATCTTCATGAACTCCGTGATGCCGCCAGCGTTGGGTAGGGAGACTCGCGAGTAGTCGATCAGACGCTCCTCGATCATCTCGTTGATGTCCCAACGGTCACCGAACTGCTCGCCCACGGCGATTGGCACCTTCACTCTTGGACGCAGTTGTCGGTAGACTCCTGGGTTTTCGCTGCGCACGAGGTCTTCGACGAAGTAGGGATCGAGGTCCTCGATGAGTGAGGAGAGCCTGACGGCGTCGGGCATGTCCAGCCTGGTGTGATAGTCGATCGCCCAGTCGCCGTCGACGCCCACACCTTTGCGCACTTCCCTGCAGAGTTTGTAGGTGTCGCGGACGGATTGACGCGGGTTGAACGAGGGGCCCGAACCCAGGGTGCTGATTCGATAGGCGCGAAATCCGGCGTCCATGCAGGCGCGCGCCGCCTCGCCACGGCTCTTGTAGCCGGGGAATCCCGTGGAGTAGCACTCGACGTGTTTTCGCACCGGGCCTCCAAGGAGCTGGTAGACCGGGACTCCAAGCGCCTTTCCCTTGATGTCCCAGAGCGCCAGGTCGAGTGCGCCCAGGGCGTGGATCTTCTCGCGTCCGGGAGGGTAGAAGTGGCCTCGATACATCAGTTGCCAGAGATGTTCGATTCGGGCAGGGTTCTCTCCGATGAGCAAGCCCGCGCACTGGCGAATCGTGTCCTCCGAGCCGCCCTCGCCCACACCGGTAATGCCTTGGTTCGTCTCCACGATAGACACATGGGCACTCTGGTTGAACATCACCCGGGAGGGTGCCTCAAAGAAGCGGATCCGAGTGATCTGCATGGATGACAAGGCCTCGCGAGCCTTCGCCTGTGCAGTGGCGGAGGCGCCCAGCCCGGTGGTCGCGGCCGCCGACAGCGAGCCGAAAAAGTGTCTTCGGTTCATGGGGTCGTCCCTTTTTCTTGAGCCATGTGAAAAACCGAGTCTCCAGGAAACTGCTCTCCTGCGCAAGGGGGTGTTGTTGTTCCCTGACCTAAAACTTCAAGAATTCGTCGCACGTCTCTAGTCCTCCGAAGGTGCCGCCAACGGGTGAACTACCAGCGTTACGAAGCCAAGTCCGACAGAGCCGGACAACTCTTCCCCACGCAGTGACGCACGACATCGCCTATGCTCGACCGAAGTTTCGTTCTCGAATGGGACCAGCGCTTCCTGGGGGGGCACTGACCTAAAACCGCCGCATGATCGATCCCGCGTGGTAGACTTGGCCGTCCACTTTCCGCGTAAGTATTCGGATGCCGTTGAAACGTTTTCGGTCTACGAGAAATACTTGTCTTAGGCCTTCGCCTGAGAAGTTCCTCTTCGTCCTGACAATTCTGACTTTGAGCTCTCTCTGTCTATGGTCTCAGATGGGGACGGGAACCCTTCTCGGAACCATCTGGCAGGAAAATGGCGATCCCGTGCCCGAGGTTGAGATAGCCATCCACCGGATCGAGACTAACGAGACCTTCCGAATGCTAGCCAATGTCAAAGGTGATTACCGGAGGGACGGTCTTCCCCCGGGCAGCTATGAAATCACCGCATCTTTGCCCGGCTATGGGACCCAGGTCAGGACCCACATCAAACTAATGGTAGGGCAGATCCTGCAGGAGGATCTTCGTCTCTATCGTGGCGATCTTGGGGAAAGTCAGGCGACTCGGAGCCAGTCTGTCTTCTCTGGGTCTGGCCGGGAGGATCGGGGGCAGGTGATCGACCAGGAAAAGCTGGAGAACCTGCCAGTCAACGCCCGGGACATTGGCCAGCTGGCCAGTTTAGCGGTAGGAGCTGCTCCCAGCAGTGAAAGCAGAAGCCGCACCGTCAAGGTGCTAGGCATGAGGCGTACCGACAACCTCACCTACATCGACGGGACTCTGTTCACCCACGGCGACGGAACCGCCGCCTTCCAGGCCAGCCCCGACGCGCTGAGGGAGTTCGAGGTCAAGACGGGACTCTACTCCTCCGAATACGGCATCCGGCCTGGCGGACAGATCGTCGCGGTGACCAAGACTGGCGCCAACGATCTCCATGGTAGCGTCTTCTGGTTCCATCGGAATGACAACCTGGATGCTCGCAACTTCTTCGAGCAGAGGAAGGCCGAGTTCAAACGTAATCAACTGGGGGCGACGCTGGGAGGTCCCCTCTTTCTCCCGGGTGTTTGGGATGGTCGGGACCAGGCCTGGTTTTTCTTCTCCTATCAGTTCCGCTCGGTTCGCGAGACCAAGCCTCTGACGGGCGTGGTTCCCACGCGGGAAGAAAAACAGGGGCAGTTCGCGACTTCTATCCGGGATCCCCTCACTGGAGACCTCTTTCCTGGAAACAACATCCCCTCGGCCCGCTTGGATCCGGTGGCTTTGAAGCTTCTCCCCTACTGGCCCGATCCTAACACCGCCGGTGCCCTGAACTTCACCAGCCCCGACTCCACCAGCCCGGTGGATAACCCTCAGGTTATCGCTCGCATCGATCTGAAGACCTCCGACGTGAGCCGCTGGGCGGGCCGCTTTGTCTGGGATGGCAGTCACTGGACCTCGACCCAGCCGATTAGTACCTTCTCTTCCAGGAACCCCTTGAGCACCTGGGGACAAATGCTCTCCTACAGCAGGAGTCTGAGCTCGAAGGCCCAGAATGTAACCAGTCTCCACTTTTTTCGCCGGCCCTACGAGGCCAGGGCGTCCCAGCGGGAGGTGGCTGAGGAACTGGGGATCCCGCAACTTCTGCTCAGCGAGGTAGATAGGACCGGCGTTCCTATTACCGAGATACAGGGTTATACGAGAATCGGAGACCACTCTTTCCTGGGCCCCTCGAGTGTGGGCAACTGGCAGGCCAAGAATGCACTTTCTCTGCTGGAAGGGGACCATGCCCTGAAGGCCGGTCTTCACTTCCGTAGGCATTACAATTTGTTCGTCAGCGAGCGGCGAAGCCGGTTCACCTTCTTTGATCGTTACACCGGCAATGGGTTCGCGGACTATCTTCTGGGATACCTGACACAAAGCCAATTGGGGGGGGAGGCCTCGCGAGGGAGATTCCATCAGGACAGCTACTATCTGTATCTGCAGGACAGCTGGAAGGCGAGCCCCAGCCTGACCCTGAATCTGGGGCTGCGTTACGAGTTGAGGCTCCCTTGGCGAGACAAGCGAGGCTTTATGTCGAACCTGGACCCGGTGACCGGTCAGCTGGTTCCGCCACTACTGGATTTGCAACTGGGCCCCGGGGAAACAGGCCGCTTTGAGCCCAACCATCCGTTGATCCGCTGGAACAAGATGGGGGGATTTCTGCCTCGCTTGGGTTTGTCCCTTCGGCTGAGGGAGAAGACGGTTCTACGCACCGGATACGGCATCTACTCCAACGAGCCGGATCTGAACAACGTACTGCGGCTGAGTCGCAATCCCCGCCCCGGAGTCCAGAGGCTCGTTTTCAACAGCGCCTTGGAGACACCGTCCTTGAGTCTCTCTGATCCCTTTCCCCAGGAGGGTACGGATGAGGCAGTCCCTGACCACTTCGGAATGGAAACTCCACTGCCCCTTTCCAGAACCCAGTCCTGGGGCCTGAGCCTACAACACGAAATCTCTTCGCAATGGTTTCTCGACAGTGGCTACCACGGTTCCCGCTCGAGCCATCGAATAGAAACGGTCGCCTTCAACGATGCGATCCCAGGGACGGGGGATCGGCAGCTCCGGCGACCCTGGTCTCATCTCCAAGCGGTCTACTTCCCCTTGGCTGACGCCGACTCCTGGTACCATGGAATGCACCTTCAGCTGGAAAGGGCTACCGGTCCGGACGGCTTCTACTTACTGTCTTCATTCAGCTGGTCGCGTCTCATTCAAACCGGAGGAGGAACGACTGGGTTCCGCTCTCGCAACGTCTTCCGGTCCCGCAACCTTCCCCTGGCTGCGACCCGAGGAGTGGCCGACTTCCACATTCCGCGGCGCTTGATGCTCTCCGGTGGCCTCGATTTGCCCTTTGGCCCGGGCAAGGCCCTACTTCGCGAGGGCCTGGCTTCACAGGTCCTGCGGGGGTGGTCCATCCGGGCTATCTCCAGTTTTCAGGACGGGGGCGCGCGCACCGTCACTCTGCCCGGCGATCCCGTGGATGCCGGGTCGGAGTCTTCCCAGTGGCCGGATCGGATTCGGGACGCCAACCTACCTTCTTCCCAGAGGACTCCCGCACGCTGGTTCGACGCTGCTGCTTTTGCACCTCCTCCTGATTTTCAGTACGGTAATTCAGGCCGAGGTGTCGTAGAGGCTCCGGGCCTGTTCAATCTGGACATCTCCCTTCGGCGGACCTTTCTCCTCGGCGAAACGCGAAGATTTGAAGCCAGGCTGGAAGCCTTCAACGCAACCAACCACTCCAACTTCGTTGTCAGGGGGCAGCATCAGACCCTCCAGTACGGAACCAGTGGCTTTGGTGTGCTGGCAGAGGCCCTGCCGGCACGACAAGTCCAGCTGGCCCTGAAGATCTATTTCTGAAACGGACCTCGGCACTTGACTTCAACCGCCTTCGGCCTCCGCTGGTGAGGGTTCGGGATTCCTTGCCCCTTGCAGATAGGGTAGGATCGCTTCATGTCCTCATCTCTTGCGATTCTAGGCGGGGCCAAGGCCGTCACGACCGAACCCGGATCGATCTTCGACTGGCCCCTGATTGGACCCGAGGACGAGGAGGCCGTCCTGGAGGTTCTGCGCCGCGGGGCCATGTCGGGTATCGACGTGACCCAGCAGTTCGAAAGGGAGTTGGCGACCTGGTTCGGACGTCGTTTTGCCCTCTGTCACAATACCGGGACCGCGGCGATTCATACGGCTCTCTTTGCCTCGGGTGTCGGAGTCGGCGATGAGGTTATTTGCCAGAGTCTGACTCTGTGGGCTTCGGTCATTCAGGTCTTCTCACTTGGGGCGACCGTCGTCTTTTCCGAAATCGATCCCCAGACGCTGACGCTGGACCCGGCCGACATCGAACATCGGATCAGCGACCGGACCAAGGCCATAGTGGTGGTTCACTACTGTGGCCATCCTGCGGACATGGATCCGATCCTTGAAATAGCGGCAAGGCACCGCCTGAAAGTCATAGAGGACGTCTCGCACGCCCAGGGGGGACTCTACAAAGGACGTCGTCTGGGCACTCTGGGTGATGTGGGTGCGATGTCGATCATGTCGGAGAAGAGCCTGGCCTGCGGTGAGGGCGGATTCCTCATTACCGACGACGAGGAACTCTACGAACGGGCCGTGGCTTTCGGTCATTACGAGCGTACCCACCAGCTGAAACACCCTCAACTCAGGCCCTTTGCCGGCATGCCTCTGGGTGGCTACAAGTACCGGATGCACCAGCTCTCATCGGCGCTGGGACGAGTCCAACTGCGGCACTATCAAGAGCGAATCGAGACGATTCAGGGAGCCATGAACTACTTCTGGGACCGCCTAGAGGGAGTACCTGGTCTCAGAGCCCACCGGCCCTCTCCGGACTCAGGAAGCACGATGGGAGGGTGGTATTCGCCACATGGCCTGTACAAAGCTGAGGAATTGGGGGGACTATCGATCACCCGATTTTGCGAGGCAGTTACTGCCGAGGGTGTTCCCATCTTCCCGGGCGCCAATCCTCCTATGCACGTGCATCCGTTGCTCAATGAAGCGGATGTCTACGATCACGGTCGTCCCACACGAATCGCCCATTCGACCCGGGACCTACGACAGCCACCGGGAAGTCTTCCCGTGACTGAAAGTCTTCCCCTGGCCTGCTATTCCGTCCCCTGGTTCAAGCGCCACGATGCCCGGATCATCGACGAACACGCCGAAGCCTTTCGTAAGGTAGCAGAGTCCGCCGATACCCTGTCATAGCGGATAGCAGGTAATACCCCTCTTCACCTACGGAAGATCGAATACAGGTCCGCGTCTTGGATGGAGAAGCGCCGTCGGCCTGCTGTCATTGAAGATCAAACTGATCTATAGTTCAGCCAGACAAACCGTGAAAAGGAGGACTTTATGACTCGGACGATCCGCAAGGACCTTTGCTGCTTCCAGCTCTTGTTGGCTATCCTGCTGGGTCTGACCCAGCCAGTCTGGGCCGGCTCCCAGATAGGC
>Ga0310345_10001368_pt1 | contig 27396 bp, 26 predicted proteins | sample HC15DNA20500_MG_FD_204667 | JGI IMG/M metagenome (GOLD analysis project Ga0310345, IMG submission 204667) | Marine microbial communities from station ALOHA, North Pacific Subtropical Gyre - HC15-DNA-20-500_MG | ecosystem: Environmental > Aquatic > Marine > Oceanic | place: Pacific Ocean: North... | reverse complement strand
ACCTCGGAAGCGATCGACTGGCTCACCCGCGTCCGGCCCGTCTGGGAGGCCATCGCGAAGCAGGACAAGAACCTCGCTCGGCAGCTGCGCGACAGCGCGTCGAGCGTGGTCGGCAACCTCGGCGAGGGCGAGAACCGGCGCGGCGGTCACCAGCGCGAGCGGTTCGAGACCGCCTACGGCTCGGCGGGCGAGGCGCGGGTGTGGCTGCTCGCGGCGGTCGGTCTCGGCTACGTCAGCCGGGAGACCGTCGCGCCGCTCGCGGACTGGGCGGACAAGGCTCGGGCGGTGACCTGGAAGATGATGCACTGACGAACCGGCGGCTCCGGCTCCGGTCGGAGCCGCCGTTCGCTTTCCGGAGACCGGGGACGCTCGTCGTCATATCGTCATTCGGCCGAGCACGGGCCAGCCCCGCCGAGACCCGTGAGATCGGGGACGCTCGTCGTCATATCGTCATTCCGCCGAGACCCGTGAGATCGGGGACGCTCGTCGTCATATCGTCATTCGGCCGAACGCGCGGTCCGGGAGACCGGGGACGATCCTATTCGTTTCATCGATCTCCGCTGACCTCGGACCCGAGTCCGACGCCGAGGCCGAGTCCGAGTCCGAGTCCGAGTCCGAGTCCGAGTCCGAGTCCGAGTCCGAGTCCGAGTCCGAGTCCGAGTCCGCGACCCACGCCTCGGTGTCGACGCATATCGGGGGAGGAGGGAGGTGGGAGGCGAGGAGGAATGGCTTGGGGGGCATGGCGCCGCGCTCGTTGCCGCTCCGGCTCCGCTGCCGCTGCCGGCCTCGCCCCCGCTGCCGGCTCCGCCGCCGCTGCCGCTGCCGGCTCCGCCGCCGCTGCCGCTGCCGGCCCCGCTACCGCTGCCGGCCTCGCCCCCGCTGCCGGCTCCGCTGCCGCTGCCGGCTCCGCTGCCGCTGCCGGCCCCGCTGCCGCTGCCGGCCTCGCCCCCGCTGCCGGCTCCGCCGCCGCCGCTGCCGCCGCGCCGCCGTCTCGGCCGCGCGCGAGTCTCAGGCGCCCAGGACGTGCTGCTCGAGAACGAACGCGGTGAGGGTGCCGGTCAGGACCTCTCGGCCCTCCACCTCGGCGCGGACCTCGAGGACGCGCTTCTTGCCCTTCGTCTCGGTCACCCGGGCGTGCGCCGTCACCGTCTCGCCGACTCGCACCGGGGCGACGAAGCGGACGTCGGCGGAGCCGAGGACGACGAAGGGGTCGTTGACGGCGAGCATGGCGGCGTGGTCGGCGAGGCCGAAGACGAAGCCGCCGTGCACCAGGCCGCGGTCGTCGGTGCCCATCTCCTCCGTGGCCACGAAGCGCGCCGACGCCTCGCCCTCCGACAGCGAGAGGGGCTCGCCGCAGAGGCGGGTCGAGATCTTCGGGTGGGTGTTCGGCTCCATCAGGCGAGCACCGCGTAGAGCACGCCGAGGCCGACGCAGCTGCCGAGCACGAAGACGATGCCGAGGCTGATGAGGAAGAGCGCCATCGGGCTCAGGCCGCCGCCGGACGACTGCGCGGGCTGGGCGACCGGCTGGGCGGGCGCCTGGGGCTGCCACGGCGTCCCCCCCGGGCCCCAGCCCTGAGGCGCCGCGCCCGGCGCGCTGCCCGGAGTCTGGGCGGCGGACATCATCATCGTCGGAGGCGTGCCCCCAGCGCGTCCGGGCGGCGCCGGCGAGGGCTGAGGCGCGGACGGCGCGGCCTGCGGGGGCGGCGCCGCGAAGGGCGAATTCGGTCCCGAGAACGGCGAGGCGGGCGCGGGCGGGCCGCCGGGCGCCTGGGGCGGGGCGGGGGCGGGCGGCTTGGGCGGCCCGGGCTGGGCGCCGCCGATCGGACCGCCGGCGGAGGGCGGGGGCGCGAACGGATCGGGCTTCACCGGCTCCTGGGCCTTCAGGCGCTCGTCGAACGAGGGCCCCATCGCGGTCTTCGCGTAGGCCGGGTCCATCGGCGTCGGACGATCCGGCTCCTCGCCGCCCTCGGCCGCGCGCGCCTCCAGCATGGCCTCGAACGAAGGCGAGGAGATCATCGTCGGCTGCTCGTCGAGCTCGTCGTCGTCGTCTGTCACGGGTTTGCGATCCTCACGTCCGCGGAACGTACCTCAATTCTCGTCGCTGTCGGATCGCCGGACGACCGCCAGCCCGAGCGCCGCCGCCGCGAGGGCCGCGCCCCCGCTCGACGCTCCTGCGCCCGGCGCGCTGCACCCGCAGCCTCCCGCCTCGTCCTCCGGCCCACCGCCGGCGTCGGTCGTCGCCCCGCCCGCGTCCAGCGTCACGCCGCCGTCTCGCCCGCCCGCGTCCAGCGTCACCCCGCCGTCTTCGTCCACTCCGGCGTCCGGGTCCGGGCCGGGCGTCTCGGGGAAGGGGCCGGTCACCACGAGGGTCAACCCGTTGGTCTGGATGTTCACGAAGAGCGCGTCGCCCAGCGGCGAGAAGGTCACCCCCGCGAACTCGCTGTCGCTCAGCGCGTTGCGCGCGAAGTCGTAGATCTCGCCGGTCGGCGTCAGCCCGCGCACGTAGGGGGTGCCGCCCGGATCCTCGGCCATGATCACGTCGCCCCACGGCGCGACGACGATGTTGTCCGGAGAGTCGAGCACGCTGCCCGCGGGCGAGGCGCCGACGACCGTGATCGTGCTCGCGGTGGGGTCGAGCGCGAAGATCTGACCCCGCCCGGAGGGCCCGCCACGCGTCGTGCAGATGAACACATGTCCGCCCGCGAAGTCGATGCCCTCGCCGCGCTGGAAGATCGCCGCGCCGAGCGCCTGCGCCTCGTCACGCAGGGTGTCGGTCGCCGGGGTCGGATCGGTCAGCCCGACCCACTCCACGTCGAGCGTCGTCCCGAGGCTCTCGTCTCCCAGGTCGAGCCGGTCGCGGCCCACGATCTTCAGCGCCTGCAGCTCACCGGCGCCGTAGGGATCCGAGGCGTCGTCGGGCACGAACCGGTAGAAGCAGGAGTCGCCTCGATCCTCGGTGAGGTAGGCGATCGACGTGGCCGGGTCGAACGCCGCCGCCTCGTGGTTGAAGCGGCCGTAGCCGTCGATGCGCTCGGGCGGCAGGATCGACGTCGCGTCGATCGGGCAGCGGAAGACGTAGCCGTGCCCATCGTCCATGTTCTCCTCGCAGCTCATCCACGCGCCGGGGAACACGCCGCCGGCGCAGTTCCGGGCGGTGCCGAGGAGCACGAGGTTGCTCGAGACGCGGCTGTAGTCGGCGGGGTCGACGACGAGGCGGGAGACGCCTCCTTCGTAGCCGTCGGCCTCGCGGTAGGTCTCCGGAGGGCGCGCGCCCGGCCCGCCGCCGCGCGAGTTCTCGTGGTTGCGCATCAGGACCACGAGGCCGTCGGATCCCATGAAGGCGCCCATCCCGTCGGGCCGGCCGGGGACCCGGAGGCCGTCGTCCATCGTGTCGCCCGCGCGCTCCAGCACGGCGTAGGTGAAGCCCTCCGGCAGGTCGAGCACGCCCTCGGGGTCGGGCACCAGCGGGCCGAAGGGCGAGGCCTGCGCGCGCGCGGTGCGCGTGAAGAGGGCCTGGAGCGGGAGGGAGGCGGCGCCCGCGGCGAGCGCGGAGCGGCGGAGGAAGGCGCGGCGACGCATGCCTCGCTTCTACGCGCTCCGGCCCACGCCTGTCGAGGTGGGTAACCGGGGGGTAACCACCCGGGGACCCTTGCGCTCTTAGGGTGGCTCGCATGACGAACCTCCCCGAGCTCCTCGCCCACCGCCCCGATCTCGCGATCTGCGCCTCGCTCCTCGCGATCGACGGCGCGGGCCACACCGCCGCGATCCACACCGAGGACCGGGCGAGGGTGGCGCGCTTCGCCGGGGCGATGCCGGTGGCGCGGGTGTTCGTGAACGGCCCCTGCGCGTTCGGCACGGTGGGCGTGACCTCCCGGCTCGAGCCGTCGTTCACCGTCGGCAGCGGGACCTGGGGCGGCTGCAGCACCACCGACAACGTCGGCTGGCGTCACATGATCAACGTGCAGCGGGTCGTCGCGCCGCGGCCCCGCGAGGCCTGCCCCGCCGGGAGCGCGCTCCCCGCCTGAGGAGCGCGAGGAGACCCAGCAGGAGCAGCCCCGCCGGCGCCCCGCCCCGTTCGCCCGCCGCGCGACAGCCGCAGCCGCCTTCGACCGCCGTCGGGCCGCCGTCCCCGAGCCCGCCGTCGCCGGCGCAGGTCTGGCAGGCCGAGGCGTCGAGGGGCGCGCCGCCGCCGGGATCGCAGGACTCGCCGGTGTCCACCACGCCGTCGCCGCAGAACGCCGGGACGCAGGTGGTCCGGCAGGCGTCGGGCGCCTCGTCGCTCACCGCGTCGCCGGTGTCACAGGTCTCGCCGGTGTCGAGCACTCCGTCGCCGCAGTGCGCCGCGCGGCAGGTGGTCCGGCACGCGTCGGGCTCGGTGTCGGAGTTGGCCTCGGCGTCGTCGCAGTCCTCCCAGTCGCGGTCGATCCAGCCGTCGCCGCAGGTCTGTCGGCACTCGCTCCGCAGGCCGTCGGGCTCGACGCAGGCGAAGCCCTCCTCGACGTCGCAGCGCGCGTCGCAGCCGTCGCCCTCGTCGGTGTTGCCGTCGTCGCACTCCTCGCCCGCGGTGCGCTGGCCGTTGCCGCAGCCGGGCACGCAGTCGCCGGCGTCGTCGCGGTCGAAGCCGGGCGCGCAGAGGCAGTCGTTCGGCATGCCCTCGCGGTTGACGCAGATCTCGCCGGCGCCGCAGCCGCTGGTCCCGCGCGCGCACTCGTCGATGTCCGCGCAGATCGTGCCGGAGCCCTCCCAGCCCTCGAGGCAGCTGCAGCTGAAGGAGCCGGTCGAGTTGGTGCAGAGCGCGTGCGGATCACAGGTGTCGATGCCGCGGGCGCACTCGTCGACGTCCACGCAGCTGAAGCCGTCCCCTTCGAAGCCCTCCACGCACTCGCAGCGGAAGCTCCCGACCTCGTTGGTGCAGGTCGCGTCGCTCGCGCAGTTCGAGACCATCGGGTCGGCGCACTCGTCGATGTCCACGCAGGTCGTGCCGTCGAAGCGGTAGCCGGCCGCGCACGCGCAGCCGTAGCCGGGCGGCGGGAAGCTCTGGACGCAGGTCCCGCGCCCGCAGGGGTCGGCGGCGCACTCGTCGATGTCCTGGCAGGTGGTGCCGTCGAACATGTAGCCGGGGTCGCACGCGCACGTGTAGCCGCCCGCGCGGTTGCTGCACCGGCCGGCGCCGCAGAGGCCGGGCGTCTCGGCGCACTCGTCGATGTCGGTGCAGGTGCCGCCGGTGGCCGGGGCGCGGTAGCCGCGCGGGCAGGTGCAGGCGTAGCTGCCGCCGAGGTTGGTGCAGATCCCGAGCCCGCAGGTCCCGCGCGTCGCGCACTCGTCGATGTCCTCGCAGCGGTCGCCCGTCCCTCGGAACGGCGTGCCGGTGCCGCGGTAGCCGGAGAAGCACGCGCAGTTCCAGCTCGAGCCGCCCACCGGCGTGCAGGTCGCGTTGCGATCGCAGTCGTCGGTGCCCGCGGTACACGGGTTGGTCACGACGCAGGTCGTGCCGTCGAAGTCGTAGCCGCCCGGGCAGCTGCAGGTGTAGCTCCCGATCGAGTTCGAGCAGCTCCCGGGGCCGCAGATCCCCGGCGTGGTCACGCACTCGTTCACGTCGCTGCAGGTCCCGCCGCTCGACGGCGCCGCGTACCCGCTCGGGCAGCTGCAGTGATAGGTGCCCGGGTCGTTCACGCAGCTGCCGACGCCGCAGGGGTTGCTGCCCGCGCATTCGTTGATGTCGTAGCAGCGCGTGCCGTAGGTGAAGGAGTAGATCGAGTAGCGCTGGGTCCCCGCCCCGCCCGTCCAGGTGTGCGAGGACGTCCGACGGTGACCGGCGCCGGTGTAGCCGGACTGACAACCGCACGCGAAGCGCCCACTGCCGCTGTAGACGTCGGAGCAGGTGCCGCCCGAGCTCGACGCGGTGCAGTCGTTGTAGACGCTGCTGAAGCAGAGGTTGAAGTTGCTCGGCTCGCTCGAGCCCTGGCCGGGGTTGGAGCGGTAGGAGCTCATCGGGGAGCCGCCGGACGACCAGTAGGCGAAGGGGTCTCCGAGCTCCTGGCCGTTGGTCCAGCCGTCGCCGTCCGAGTCGCGGCCGGCCAGCCAGCGCGACCACACGTGGTCGTCCGAGGTGCCGGCGACGCCGTTGGGCCCGCGCTCGAAGTCCTGGCCGAAGAGGGTGCGCGCGCCGCCGCCCGCCGGATCGATGTGGCAGACCCCGCAGCCGCCGGTCGCCCCGTTCGGGATCGCGTCCGGATAGAACGCCTGCGCGGGGGCGGCAGCGCAGAACGCCAGTCCCCCGAGAACCCAAGCCCACGTGGCGCGCATCACCCCTCCCGCCGCGGAATGTAGCCGATGCATCGCCAGCCGACACTCCAGACTCGCCTTGAGGTATTCTTCGCGCGTGAGCGGTCCCCTGTCCTCGGACGCCCCCATCAGCCCGGACGCCCTCGACGACTTCGCGATGCTCGAGGGCGTGGGCCTCACCGCGCGGCGCGAGCTGCTGGCCACCGCGGTCCGCCGCGTGCTCCAGCCCGGAGACGTCCTCATCGAGCAGGGCAAGCGCCACGCGCGCATGTTCTTGCTGCTCAAGGGCGAGCTGAGCGTGCACCTCGACACGCCGACCGCCGACCCGGTGGCGACCATCGAGGCGGGCGAGACGGTGGGCGAGCTGAGCCTGCTCGACGGCAGCGAGGCGAGCGCGTTCGTGGTGGCCAAGGAGAAGGCGCGCCTGCTCGAGGTCGGGGAGGACGCCTTCTGGCAGCTCACCAACGTGAGCCACGCGTTCGCGGTCAACCTCCTGGTGAAGACGGCGGCGCGGCTCCGGGCCAACAACGCCACCGTCAGCCAAAACGTGCAGAAGCGCCGCCAGTACGAGCGGGCCGCGATGTTCGACGGGCTCACCGGCATCCACAACCGCCGCTGGCTCGACGAGACCCTGCACCGCATGGTGCGCCGCCATCAGGGCGAGCGGGGCAAGCTCTCGCTCTCGCTGATCGACATCGATCACTTCAAGAGCTTCAACGACACCTACGGGCACGCCGCGGGCGACCACGTGCTCACCGTCGTCGCCTCGACCCTCAGCGCGAACCTCCGGCCGACCGATCTCGTCGCGCGCTTCGGCGGCGAGGAGTTCGTGATCATCTTCCCCGACACCGACGTCGAGCTGGCCCAGGTCGCCGCCGATCGGGTGCGCGAGGCGATCGCGAAGGAGACGCTCGTGATGCCCGACGGCACCGAGCTGCCGAGCGTGACCATCTCGATGGGCGTCTCGCAGCTCACCGAAGGCCAGACCGTGCCCGAGCTGCTCAAGATCGCGGATCTCGCGATGTACCGGGCCAAGCAGGCGGGCCGGAACCGGGTGATGGTCGGCGTCGCCGAGGATCTCGAGCCCGAGTGAGCCGCGCCTTCTGGCTCCGCACCGAGGCGGGCACCTCGCGGCGCATCACGCCGGCGGGGCTCCTCCTGGGGCGCGCGCCCGGCTGCGACGTGGTGCTCGCGTCGCCGTCGGCGAGCCGCCGCCAGGCCCTCGTCCACCTCGACGAGGAGGGCGTCGCGATCGCGGTGATGGGCAAGGGCGAGGTCACCGTCGACGGCGCCGCGCTGTCGGACGGCGCGGCGCTCCCGCCCGGGGCCACGCTCGAGGTCGGCGGGGCGCGCTTCACGGTGGTCGAGGAGGCGGCCGACAGCTCCGAGCTCGCCGGACCGACCCCGCTCTGGGTGCTCAAGGGGCCGAGCGGCAGCATGTTCTCGATCGAGGCGGCGGCGTTCTCGATCGGCGGCGACCAGCGAGACGACCTTCGGGTCGAGGGCCTGCCGCCGCGCGCGGTGGTGCTCCTCTCCGGGCGCTCGGGGCTCGAGGTGGCGGCCAGCGCTCCGATCACCCTCGACGGCGCGCCCCTCGAGGCGGAGGACGCCGGGCTCGCCCGGGCGGGCAGCGCGCTCGAGATCGACGGGCGCCGCTTCGAGGTCGTCGCCGGCGGCGACCTCGGCGACGAGTCGACGGTGGCCAACGCGGCGACCGGCTTCGCGGCGGTGCGGCTCGAGTTCATGCCGCGCGGCGGTCGGCTCCACGTCGACGACGTCGCGGTCTATCTCTCCGAGCGGCGCTGCGACTTCGTCGCCGTCCTGCTCGCGCCGCCCGCGCCGCTGCAGCCGGGAGACGCCGTGCCCGACGAGCTGATGTGGTCGCGCGTCTGGGGCGAGCAGCCGGCGGGGCGCAAGACCCTGAACGTGCTGATGCACCGGCTGCGCCGTGACCTCGACCGCGCGGGGCTCGACGGCGCCGGGCTCATCGAGCGGGTCGAGGGCGGCGGCGCGACCCGCTTCGTCTTGCCCGACGGCGCGAGCGCGACCGTCGAGTAGACTCGGTGTCGATGGCCGACCCGCTCGACCTCGTCCCGCTCGGGCCCTGGGCCTCCACGCTGGTGGAGGGTGATCCCGGCGAGAGCGGGCCGCTGGAGTTCGGCACCCGCTACGAGATCGTCGGGGTGGTCTCGAGCGGCCCGATGGGCGAGGTGCGCCGCTGCCGCGATCGGCCGCTCGCGCGCGACGTGGCCATGAAGGTCCTGCCGCACGGCAACGCTCGGATCGCCCGCTGGCGCTTCCTCCGCGAGGCGCGGGTCCAGGCGCAGCTGCGCCACGCCGGCGTGGTCCCCGTACACGACATCGGGCTCGACGGCGAGGAGCGCCCGTTCTTCACCATGAGCTGGATCGAGGGGCGGTCGTTCCGCGAGGCGCTGGCGGCGGGGCTCGCGCGGGGCGCGGCGCTCGACGTGCTCACCCAGGTCTGCCGCGCGGTCGCCTACGCCCACGCGCGCGGCGTGGTGCACCGGGACCTCAAGCCCTCCAACGTGCGCGTCGACGAGGACGGCGCCGCCTACCTGATGGACTGGGGCCTCGCGAAGCTCACCTCCGAGGAGGAGGAGGCCGAGCCGATCACCGACGCGAGCGGCGCGATCGAGACCCGCGCGGGCTCGGTGCTCGGCACCATCGGCTACATGTCCCCCGAGCAGCTGCGCGGCGAGGTCGAGCGGGTCGACACCAGCGCCGACGTCTACGGGCTCGGCGCGATGCTCTTCGAGGTGCTGACCGGCGCGCCGCTGCACCCGGGCAAGCGTGCGCAGCGGGCGCTCTCGATCCTCCGGACCGACGGCGCCTCCCCGGCCGGGCGCGCGCCCGCGCTCACGATCCCGCCCGCGCTCGACGAGGCCTGCGTGGCCGCCACCCGGCTCGATCCCGCCGCCCGCGAGATCTCGGCGGCCGAGCTGGCCGCGCTCCTCAGCGCGCGCTGAGCGGCGGGAGCGGGCGCCCGAAGAGCGCCTCCCAGAGGGCGGCGGCGGCGGCGCTGAGCTCGGCCGCGGAGCGGTCGCGGATCTCGAGGTACGCGAAGGCCACCGCCTGGCGGTCGACGCGGCGGTGCTCGACGAAGGGCCGCCGCGCGATCCCCAGCTGCTCGGCGAGGCCGTCCAGGATGACGAGCCCGGCGTAGTGCTCGGGGCTGCCCTGGTTGTGCCGCGCGAGCACGTGCCGAGCGAGCAGCGCGAGGTTCATCTTGACGACGTCCGGGCCGCGCGCGAGCTCGCTCGTGTAGGCGCTCAGCTCGGCGGTCGCGCGCGCGGCGACCGGGTGCTCCGGGCCGAGGAGCTCCACGAGCGCCGCCGGCGTCGTCTCGAGGGTGCCCGACGCGTAGTCGAGGCGATGCTGCACCTCGTGCCGCTCCACGCTCTCGATCAGCCGCTCCTCGAGCTCGCGGTAGGCGCCGCGCGGCACGTCGCTCCGGAGGTCGCTGGCCACCGCGCCGAGCTCCCGCCACTCCGCGACCGGCACCCGATCCTCGAGGCTCCGGTAGCCGTCCAGGTCGAAGTCCACCGTGGTCGGGCGGGTCACGGTCAGGCCCATGCCCTGGAAGCGATCGCGCCAGCCGTCGAGGATCTCGCGCCGCCGGGCGAAGAGCCGGCCGAGCTCGAGCGCGCCCTCGCCGGCGCGCGCCACCGCCTCCGCCTGCGCGTCGCGCGCCGCGATCTCCTCGACCCGGTCGACCCAGAGGGCGCGGGCGTCGGCGCGGGTGTCGGCGTCGACGATCGGCATGCGCGCCTCCGGGCCGAGCCCGGGCAAGATGGCGTCGACCAGGTGGCGCTCGATGCGGCCGAGCAGCACCAGCCCGTCCCGCACCTGCGGCCGGGTGAAGCCGAGCACCGCGCGGGCGAAGTTGAGCCGGTCGAGCCGCTTCAGCCGCAGCGCGCGCAGGCGGTGCGGGCCGGCGTCGAAGAAGCGGACGCGCTCCACCGTGAAGGTCGACAGGTAGACGCGGCGCCGCCCCTGGGGATCGATCCGGACCTCGGTGTCGACGTAGTACTCGAGCCCGGCGTCGGCGATGGCCGCGTTCAGCGCGTCGACCGCGCGCACGAAGCTGTCCTCCGCGTCGGCGCCCTCGACCACCGCCAGCGACTGGTCGAAGAGGGCGCGCAGGAACGACGTGACGTCCGCGCCGAGCGCGTCTTCGCTCATCGCCGCGCCCGCCTCGGCCGCCCGGACCACGTCCGCGCGCTCCCGCGCCTCGTCCGCCGTGCCGCGCGCCCGCCGGTAGGCGTCGATGGCCACCGCGAAGTCGGGCACCGCGTCCTCGAAGACCGCCCGCTGCTCGAGCGTGCCCGCCAGCGGTCGCCCTCCTTCGGTCCACGCGGTCTCGGTGCGCGCCGCCTCGTGGTGCAGCGACGCGGGCGGCCGCGTGAGCCACCAGGCGGCCCCGCCGCCGAGCACCAGCGCGGCGCCGAGCGCGCCGGCCGCCGCCAGGGTGGGTCCGCGCCTCGAGGGCGCCGTCTTCGGGCGCTTCGCCTCGAACGCGCTCGCCACCGCCTCGACGTCGTCGGGGGCGCCGGCCGCCTCGCCCATCACCCGCAGCGCCGCGAGCCGGTGCACGTGCCGCTCGTCGTCCGTCCGGGTGGTCTCGAACATCGCCGCCGCCACCGCCCGCTCGGCGCGCCCGCGGATCATCCCGCGAAAGAGCGGGTCGAGGGCGGCGTACGTCTCCCGGCGCGCCGCCGGCAGGTCCCCGTCCTCCCGGCTGGCGAGCTGGGAGAGGGCCCAGGCGACGCGGCGGCTCAGCATCCGGGCATGCTGGATCGACGGCCGCACCTCGTCTAGCGTCCTCTCGTGACCGACGAGCTCTCCGACGCGGACCTGAAGGCGGCCGAGCCTTCGATGATCGTGAAGATGGCCTGCGTCGCGCAGGGCCTCACCGGGCTGGTCGTCGCGCTGAGCGGCGTGCAGCTCCTCGGCCTGCGCTCGGTGCACTCGGTGGTCGAGATGGTGCCGTGGTTCCTGATCGCGTCCGGGGTGGCGCAGATCGCGGTCGCGGCTCAGGTCTTCCGCGCCCGGCCGTGGGCCGCCTACGTCGGCGCGGGTCACGGCGGGGTCGTCGCGCTCGCGATGGTGGGCTGGCTCTTCTACGCCTTCCCCAACATCCTCTCCTGCATGCAGATGATCGGGACGCCGCTGAGCGTCCTCAGCGCGATCCTCGCGGTCGTCGCCGTGCCCGGCGTGCTCCACACCGCCGCCGCCCGCCAGCGCCTCGCCGATCAGGGCACGCCGCTCGGCTTCTGACGCGCGGAGGGGGCGGCGCTCCGATTTTCCGGTGCTAGCATCCGCCTCCCCATGAGCGACCTCCCCGACATGTTCAAGAAGGGCGACCGCGTGTTCGCCCGTCAGCTCGGCAAGCCCGACGTGCGCGGCAAGATCACCTGGGTCGGCCAGAGCAAGTACGGCGCCGGCATGCGCTACGGCGTGAAGGGTGACGACGGCATCACCTACTGGTTCGACGAGGAGCACGTCGAGCCGGAGGCGCCCGCGGCCGGCGAGCGCAAGCCCGGAGAGATGGGCAAGGGCAGCCGCGTGAAGGTGGTGAAGGGACCGCACGAGGGCGTCGAGGGCGACATCTACCTCTGGGTCCCCACCGGCCGCATCGGCGTCCGCGACGACGACGAGAACACCTACTGGGTGGAGCGGAATCAGATCGTTCTGGCGTGATCGCGGCGCCACCGGGCGGGGGTCGTGCCGTACCAGCGGCGGAAGGCCCGCTCGAAGCCGCCCCGGCTCGAGTAGCCCAGCCGCTCGGCGACCTCCTCCACGCTCGTCTCGTCGTCCTCGAGCATCAGCGCGGCGACCTCCTTGGCCGCCGCGTCGCGCACCCGGCGGAAGGTGGTGCCCTCGCCGGAGAGCCGGCGCTGGAGCGAGCGCTCGCTCGTCCCGAGGCGCTTGGCGGTCTCGGCGAGCGTTGGGCTCCCGGCCTCCGTCGCCTCGCGGCAGGCCCGGACGGCGCGCTCCTCGAAGCCGTGCGCGGCGAGCAGGGACGGCGCCCGATCGGCGACCAGCCGGGCGAGCTCCGGCTCGCTCCCGAGCATCGGCAGCGCGAGCTCGCTCGAGGGGAACACCAGCCGGTCGCGGTCGGCGTCGAAGCGCACGCGCGCTCCGTAGAATCGGTCGAACGCGCCGCGGTCGGGTGGCGGCGGCGCGTCGAGCTCCACCGCGGCCACCGCGAAGTGGGCTCCGGTAGCCTCGCGCGCGATCGCCACCACGGTCGCGAAGATCATCTCCACCCCATGTCGGGAGCGCCGCCGCGCGTCGGGGCGGGCGTAGTCGACCTCGAGCCCCGCGTCGCTCTCGCGCCAGGTCACCGTGCCGCGCGGCAGCGCCATCGCAAGCGTCTGGCATAGGGCCCCGAGGCCGGCTCGCAGATCGGTCGCGTGGGCGAGGATCGGGCCGAACAGGCTGACCTGGTGCAGCTTCATGCGCGCCCCGAGCGAGTGCCCGATGACCGGGTCGTCGGTGAGCGTGGCCACCGCCTCCCAGAGCCGCAGGCCGTCGGCGTAGGACACCTCGGAACCCTGCACCGCGTCGAGCGGGACGCGGGCCTCTCGGCAGGCGTCCTCCAGCGTGAGACCTGCCGCGCGCACGATGAAACGCGGGAGGACGCTCGAGGCAGGAGGCGGGCGCGCCACGGGGCGAGCATAGCAGCGGCCGGAGCGGATACCCTGCCGCCATGACCTCGACGCTCCGTGGGCTCCTCGCGCGCCAGCGCGCGCTGCCGCTCGGCGTGGTCTTCGGGGCGACGGCGGTCGTCGAGTGGGCCCTGGTGCGGAGCGTCGCGGCGCCCCTGATCGCGCTGCTCTTCTGCGCGGTCTTCACGCTCGTCGTCCCCGCCGCGTGGCGTCGCCTCCATGGCCACGGCGCGATCGGCCTCGCCCTCTACGTGGGCGTGTGCGCCGCCGTCGTCTACGTGTTCGCGCTGCGGCTGCCGTCTCTTCTCGAGGTGCGGAGCTACATGCTCGACCCGTCGGCCGCGCCGATCCTCGGCGTGCTGATCGCGGTGGGCGGCTGGGGGCTCGGCCGCGACCTCGAGCTCGAGGCGCAGGCGACCCGGTCGGCGATCGAGGCCGAGCACGCGCAGCTCTTCGCGCTCCGCGCGCAGCTCGACCCGCACTTCCTCTTCAACACCCTCAACGCCATCGCGGAGTGGTGTCGCGAGGATCCCGAGGTCGCCGAGCGAGCCCTGCTCGAGCTGGCCGCGATCCTGCGCCGGGTGCTCGAGGGGGTGCGCGCGCCGACCTGGCCGCTCACCGAAGAGCTCGCGCTTCTCGAGGCGCTCTTCGGGCTGTACGTGATCCGCGACGACGAGCGCTTCCATCTCCGGCTGGAGAAGGAGGGCGCGCTGGAGGAGGTCACGGTGCCGCCCATGCTGCTCCTGCCGGCGTTCGAGAACGCGATCACCCACGGCCCGGCGGCCGGCCACGAGGGAGAGGTCGCGCTGCGGGTCTCGGTCGGCGCGCGCGTCCGGGTGGAGATCGACAACCCGGGCGCCTTCGCCGGCCGCCGCGAGGGCGGGCACGGGATCGCGCTCGTGGAGCGACGGCTCGCCCTCGCGTACGGTGAGGCGGCCGAGATGACGATCCGCGCCGAGCGCGGGCGCACGCGCGCCCTGATGACCTTCCCCCGGGAGCCGAGCTGATGCGCGTGCTCATCGCCGACGACGAGCAGATGGCGCGCAAGCGGCTGCGTCGCTTGCTCGAGGCGATCGGCGGCGTCGAGATCGTGGCCGAGGCGAAGAGCGGTGAGGAGGCCCTCGACGCGCTCGACGGAGTCGACCTCGCGATCCTCGACATCGACATGCCCGGCCTGAGCGGCATGGACGTCGCCCAGCTCGCGACCCGGCGAGGTGTGGCCGTCGTCTTCGCCACCGCGCACCCCGAGCACGCCGCCGACGCCTTCGACCAGGGCGCGGTCGACTACGTGCGCAAGCCGATCGACGCGGCGCGCCTCGAGCTCGCCCTCGGTCGCGCGCGCGCCCGGGTCGCGCCTCCGAGCGACGACCCCATCCCGCTGACCGTGCGCGGCGAAGTCCGCCTCGTGCGCCCCGCGCAGATCACCCACGCCGAGCTCGACGGCGCCCTGGTCACCGTCTGGGTCGACGGCGAGGCGCTGGTCACCGAGCTGTCGCTGGCCGACCTCGAGCGCCGCCTCCCCGCCGCTCCCTTCGAGCGCGTCCACCGCCGCGCGCTGCTCCGTCTCGACCGCGTCGATCGCCTCCGCCCCGAAGACAGCGGCGGCTACACCGCCATCACCGACACCGGCCAGGAGGTCCCCGTCTCCCGCCAGGCCGCCCGCGCCCTCCGCAGGCGGCTCGGAATCTGAGATGCCCCCCTCGAGCGACTCGCGCCGCTCGTCGGACGCGGCGACCGCTCGAGCGCCGCACGCGACCGCTCGTGGCCTCCGTCGCGGCGAGCGATCCGGGCGCGCCTCACGGTGGGGGCATGAAGACGATCGCGAAGTGGGGCGAATGCGCGGTGTGGATCGGGCTCTCCGGGCTGGTCGCGTGGTTTTTTCTCCTGCCCGGGGTGCAGGTCGTGCGCGACCTCGACGACCCGGCGCTCTCCGGGCCCGGGGTGCCGGAGCGCGCCGGGGACATGCACCGCGAGCTGACGCCGCGGTTCGAGCGCTGGGCGCGAGAGCGCGTCGAGCGGGCGCGCGGGGAGGAGGCGGCGCTGCTCGACGTCATCGCCACCGAGTGGCCGCTCTTCACCGCGGTCTTCTACCTGATGTCGACCGAGCAGCTGCAGGACGACTGGGAGGCGCGCGGACGCGAGGGGGAGGCGCCGCTCGCGGAGTCACGGGGGGCGGTCGACGCGGCGCGCGATCTCTTGCTCGACCCGTCCCACCACAGCTGGGTCGCGCGGCACTGGGGAGAGGGCTACCTGCACGAGGAGAACGTGTTCTTCCGCTCGCTGCTGATCGCGGGCCTCACCAGCCACGCGCGGCTCACGGGGGAGGTCCACCCGCTGCTGCGCGACCAGGTCGAGACGCTCGCCGCCGACCTCGACGCCGCGCCGCTCGGCCTGCTCCACGACTACCCGGGCGAGTGCTACCCGATCGACGTGCTCGCCGCCGTGGGGATCCTGCGGCGGGCCGACGCGGTGCTCGGCACCGACCACTCCGCGTTCGCCGCCCGATCGCTGCGCGCCTTCGCCGGGGAGCGCGCCGACGCGCTCGGGCTCGTGCCCTACCGGGTGAGCCTGCCCGATGGAGAGATCGTGCAGCCCGCGCGGGGCGTCGGCACCTCCTGGACCCTGGTGTTCGCGCCTCACCTCGACGCCGAGGAAGCCGAGCGCTGGTACGGGCTCCACGAGCGACACTTCTGGCAGGAGCGGGTCTGGGCGAGCGGCTTCCGCGAGTTCGCCGACGGCGGAGAGCTCGCCCGCGGCTACGGCGAGTGGACCTGGGAGGTCGACGCCGGCCCGATCGTGGGCGGCTTCGGCACCGCGGCCAGCGCCTTCGGCCTCGGCGCGGCGCGCGCGAACGGCCGCTTCGACCACGCCTACGCGCTCTCCACCGAGATGGTCGCCACCTCCTGGCCGCTGCCCGACGGAACGCACCTCTTCCCCCGCGGCATCTCGAGCGCCGCCGACGCCCCGCTCCTCGGCGAGGTCGCGATCACCTACTTCCTCGGCGTCCCGCCCGCGCCCGGCGTCCCCCACGTGCCCGCCGGCTCGCTCCCCGGCCTCGTGTGGCTGAGCCTGGCCATCTACTTCGGCCTCAGCGGCCTCGTCTTCGGCCTCGCCTTCTGGCGGCTGCGCCGCGCCACGAGCCTGGGACGGAGTTTCCTTGTTGCCGAACACCCTTCGGAGGCCGGCGGGGGGCCGGCGGAGGGCTCGAACGAGGTCGCTGGAGCCCGAGAACCCGCCCGATCGCGCTGACGGGCGGGGCCGAGAGCGCGGATCGGGGGAGCGAAGGCCCGTTGGGCAACAAGGAAACTCCGTCCCCGTGTCTCCATTCGGCGGGCCCGCTGCGGCGGATGGGACGCCACGGGCGAGGCGCGATCGCACGGCGATTTCGGCCCCGGCCCGCGCGAAGCGCGGTGGAACGGTTCTCGCCCCTCGTCGGGGCATGGATACGACCGTCAAGAAGATCGACCGAGACGCCTCGCCTCACGGCGCGATGGGGCAGACCTACCTCGCGTCCGGCAAGAAGCTCTCGATGCGCCTCTGGGAGGACGAGGCGCCCACCGCTGGCAAGACGCCCCGCGCGCGACCGTACGAGACCATCGGGATCGAGGCCACCGCGCCGCCCGCCCGCGTCGGCGAGCGTGACGCGCCGGCCGACTGAACCCAGGTTGGCCCCCATGTGGAAATCCATCGTTCGCGGGACGGAGTGGAAGCAGGTCGTCGACCTCGCGTCGCCTTCGTTCTTCGAGGTCCTCCCCGGCAAGGCGCTCCGCCGCGCGACCGGGGCGTTGACCAAGAACTGGTTCGACGGCTCCGGCTTCGCCGACGCCTGCGGCCACCGCGCCGAGACCCTCGCCTCGAGCGACGTCCAGGTCCGCCTGGGCGGCGCCGACGCGGGGGGCGAGCTCGGGCGGGAGGCGCGCGGGCAGCGCGTGCTCGAGCTCTACTTCCACCAGCTCTTCGCCGGCGGCCCGGTGCTGCTGGATCTGCGGCCCGAGCGGTTCGAGGCCTGCGGCGACGCGCTCTGCTGGAGCCCCAAGTCGCTCTGGTACGCGTTCGACGACGCGTTCCTCGCCGCGATGCGCGAGGTCTACGCCGGCTTCTACGCCGACGACGACGCGCGCTTCCAGGCGGGGCTCGACCAGGTCGGTCTGCGCTGCGCCGAGGACACGTTCCTCGAGCACTTCGGGGCCGGCGACCAGCGCGCGGTCTCGTTCGACGTGCACGCGTTCACCGAGACCTTTCATCGCACCTTCCTGAGCTGCCGGGACCAGGGGGCGACCCTGCACCGCGACTTCGTGCCGCTCGGCCTCTACCTGGCGACGCTCTACGTGCACCTCGAGGAGCTGGGCGGCGCGTTCGACGTGCGCGCGGCCTACGACCGGGTGGCCCAGGGCTGACCGGCGCGTACCTCACGGACAATCAACAGGGGGTCGTCATGAAGGAAGCGGACAGCAACATCGAGGCCGTCAGCCGCGCCTTCACCGCCATCGCCAACGGCGACATCGACGCGGCGGTGAAGCAGCTCGACGCGAACGCGAAGTGGGACGTGGCCCACGCCCTGCCCGAGGGGGGGCACTACCAGGGCGTGGACGCCATCCGGGAGATGCTGCGGCGGCAGCGTCAGCGCTTCGGGAGCTACAAGCTCCTCCACACCACGGTGCACGGGGACGCGAACACCGTGTTCTTCGAGTACACGCGCTCGCCCAACATGGACGAGCACGCCAAGGGCTCGGAGCACTGCATCGCCGCCTGCGAGATGGCGATGGGCAAGGTCCGGGAGATCCGCGAGTTCGTGCACCGCGCGTGAGCCGCGCGTGAGCATTGTCCCGAGGCCGCCTGCCTCGTAACCTCCGGGTCCACGGAGGGGCATGGGCCAGGCAGCGCTACCGAAGGCCGGCGATCTGATCGGCGTCCGTTACCGCATCGAGTCCCTCCTGGGACAGGGCGGGATGGGCGCCGTGTTCGCCGCCGTGAACCAGGCCACCGGTCGCGCGGTGGCCATCAAGTGGATGCTCCCCGGCGCGGCGCGCTCGCAGGAGGCGGTGGCCCGCTTCCTCGCCGAGGCGCGCGCGACGGCGAAGATCGAGCACCCCAACGTCATCCAGATCCTCGACGTGGGTCAGGACGGCGAGGCGCCGTTCCTGGTGATGGAGCGTCTCCGCGGCGAGTCCCTCGCCGACCGCCTCGAGCGCGCCGGACGCCTCACGCCGGACGAGGCGCTGCGGGTGATGATCCCGGCCTGCAAGGGCGTCGCCGAGGCCCACGCGGAGGGCATCATCCACCGCGACCTCAAGCCCGACAACATCTTCCTCTGCCAGGGCAAGGACGGCTCGCCGCGGCCGCCCCGGGTGCTCGACTTCGGCATCTCCAAGCTCTTCGACGAGGACCAGCCCGGGCAGGGCGCGCCGATGACCCGCACCGGGATCGCGATGGGCACGCCCTGGTACATGTCGCCCGAGCAGATCAACGCGTCCGGCACGCCCGACGCGCGCTACGACGTCTACGCGATGGGCGTGGTGCTCTACGAGTGCCTCGCCGGCCGCCCGCCCTACAACGCCGACGGCCTCTTCGAGCTGGTGCAACAGATCGCCTCCGGGCACGCGGCGCCGCTCCGATCGCTCGCGCCCGACGTGCCCCCGGATCTGGAGGCGGCGACGATGCGCGCGATGCACGTCGACCGGAACCAGCGCCCGGCGACGATGAAGGAGCTGGTCGCGGAGCTCGAGCGCATCCAGGCCCGCATGCAGACCGGGCAGCCGGCGCCGGCCATCCCGCACACGGCGGGCGCGATGATGCACGGCGGGCAGGCCTACACGCCGACGCCCCACGGCGCGCCCCCCACCGGCCCCGCCGGCTGGTCACCGCAGCCGAGCGGCGGATACGGCGCGCCGCCGAGCGGTCCGATCGCCGCGCCGGTGAGCTCCTCGGGCGACGGAGGCGGAGGCCTCAAGCTCATCGTGTTCGCGCTCGGCGGGCTCGTCGCGCTCGGCATCCTGGCGGTCATCGGCATCGGCGTCGGCATCTTCGCGTTCGCGGGCAGCGGCGACGACTCGGGCGGCGGCGTGACCTCCGGAGGAGGCGGCGGCGGGGGCGGCGGCATCCTCGGAGGCGGAGGCTCGCCGCTCCAGCCGAGCAACCCGCGCGACCCGCAGATCGATCTGACCTTCTCCGGCACCTGCGACCCGGTCTTCCAGGGCCGCCGCATGGTCACCGGCAACGCCGGCACCGTCAGCGTGCTCGCCATGAACGGGAGCACCATGACGGGCTCGCTCCAGCTCGCCCTCCCGGCGAGCGTTCGCGGCACCCAGCAGCTCTCGACCCAGCACCGCATGGACACCCAGGCGGTGGTCAACATGATGGTCGGTCAGTCCATCTGGACGAACATGACGATGGACCTCATGGCGGTGCGCAACGGGCGCATCCCCGACCCGGTGAGCGGCACGATGATCGTGCATCAGTTCGACGACGAGCTCGCCACGGTGGACATCGAGTTCCGGAACGCGAGCCTGCAGAACATGCGCGACGGCTCCAGCTGCACCATCAACGGTCGGCTCCGCACGAACGGCACGACCTACGGGATGTGAGCGATGAGCTGGCCGCACCCCGCCTACGTGGTCCGCACGTCGCGCCTCGTCATCCGCTGCTACGAGCGCGCCGACGTCGGCGCGGTGCACGCCGGCATCGTCGCGAACAAGCAGGCGCTGCTCCCGTGGATGAGCTGGTTCAGTCGCGAGCCGCTCACGCTCGAGGAGCGCGCCGACCAGCTGAGGCGCTTCCGCGGCGCCTTCGATCGCGGCAAGGACTTCTTCTACGGCGTGTTCGATGGAGAGAGCGGCGCCTTTCTCGGGGGCACGGGTCTGCACCCCCGCAGCGGGATCGGCGTGCTGGAGATCGGCTACTGGATCGTGCCGGAGCGCTGGGGCGAAGGGCTCGCCTACGAGCTCGCCAGCGCCCTCACCCGCGTCGGCTTCGAGGTCATGGAGGCCCGGCGGATCGAGATCCGGGTCGCGCCGACCAACACCCGCAGCCTGCGCCTCCCCCGCAAGCTCGGCTACCGCGAGGAGGGGCTGCTGCGGGGCGTGGGCGAGAACGCCGACGGCACCTTCGGCGACCTCGTGGTCTTCGGCATGCTGAAGGACGAGCTGTCGGTGAGCCCCGCGTCGACCGCCATCGTCGAGATCGAGCGCTTTTCCGCCTGAAACTCGCCGTTCGGCGCGAGTCCGCTATGGTGCGCGACCATGATGGACGCGATCGGAGCCATGTCGAGCTGGGTAGGCGCGCTCTCCCGCGGCGGCGTGCTGATGGGGCACGAAGAGGAGGAGGGCGCCATCCTCGCGCACGAGGTCCTCGGCACCGCGCGCCTCGAGGAGCTCCGCGAGTGGTTCTCCTCGCAGACCCGCGACGTGGTCGAGCGCGAGCGCCGCGGCGCCGTGCACGCCTGCATCTGGATGGCCCAGGCCGATCGCGAGCTGGCCACCGACGAGATCGAGCTGCTCGAGCGCATCATCGAGGGCAGCGAGCTCCCGCCCAAGGTCCAGGAGGAGCTGGCCGGCGCGATCGACGAGCCGCTGGAGCTCGAGGACATCGCCGAGGAGCTCACCCAGCGCGGCCTCCGCGAGCTCGTGCTCGGCCTCAGCTGGCAGCTCGCCCTCGCCGACGGCGCCCTCGACGACGAGGAGCGGAGCGCCCACGAAGAGCTCGCCGAGGTCTTCGGCGTCGACGAGGACCGCGCCGACGAGATCCGAGAGTCGGTGCTCGCGTAGGCGGTCGCGCCCGCAGGCCCGTGGTAGAAGCACACGGGTCGTGTGGCGACGGTCGTCCATCGTGATTGCGCTGCTCTCCTTCGGAGCGAGCCTCGCGCGAGCGCAGCCGGAGCCGGTCTCCGTGGGCGCTCCGATTCCGAGCTGGGTGGAGCCCGCGGCGGTCGTGGCGCCGTCGCACCCGGCGGGCGACGGCGATGGAGTCGAGCGCTGGCTGACCGACGAGCAGGTCACCCTGCACGCGCGCGGCTGGTCGAGCTACCGCCACGTCGTGATCCGGATCGCGGACGCCCAGGGGCTCGCCGGCGCGACGACGCTGGAGGTCGACGTCGGGGTCTCGGAGATGCTGCGGTGGCACTTCGTCCGCATCCGCCGGGACGGACGCACGCTGCCGGTGCTCGAAGACGTGTCCCAGCTCCGCGTGATCCAGCCGGAGGAGGGGCTGCAGCAGGGCCTCATCGACGAGTCTCGCCGGGCTGTGCTGGTGGTCGACGATCTGCGGGTGGGCGACGTGCTGGAGTGGGCCTTCACGCTGCACCGTGACGAGCCCGCTCTCGACGGTCGGGTCAGCGCGACGCTGCACCCTGCCCTGCATGCTCGGCCAGGCTCCCTCGGCCGCTACCGCCTCGATGTGCGGTGGCCCCCCGAGCGCCGCCTCTCCGTGCGCCGAGTGCACGTGCCCGAATCCTGGGTGACGCGCGAGGAGCTCGGTCATCTGCGGATCGACGTGGACTCTCCGAGCGTGCCCCCGCCCGCCCCCGTCGACGCGCCGCCGGAGCACGACCCCACGCCGCGGCTCGAGATCTCGGAGCTTCCGTCGTGGGCCGCCGTCGTCGAGTGGGCGCTGCCGCTCTACGAGGCGTACGACGACTCCCCTTTCCCCGCCGCCGTGCCGCTGCGCGACATCGAGGCGGGCGCCACGCTCGAGGAGCGCGTCGGCCGCGCGCTCCGGTTCGTTCAGGACGACGTGCGATATCTCGGGATCGAGTCGGGCGCGGGGGCGCTCGTTCCCCGTGACCCGGCGCTCGTGGCCCGGCGGCGCTACGGGGACTGCAAGGACAAGTCCCTGCTGCTCGTCGTGATCCTGCGGCGACTCGGTGTCACGGCGCGAGCGGCTCTCGTGCACGCGTCGCAGGGCGCCGCGCTCCCCGACCGCCTCCCGGGGCCGCACGTCTTCGACCACGTGATCGTGCGCGCCGAGCTCGACGGTCGGACCCTGTGGCTCGAGCCCACCCGGACCGGCGACCGTGGCCCGGTGAGCGCGCTCCCGCCGCCACCGTACGTCTGGGCGTTGCCCATCGGGCCCGGCGTCGAGGCGCTCGAGCCGATCGCCCCGCCCGCTCTCGACACGCCGACCGCCGAGGTGACAGAGCGCTTCGACGTCCGGCGGCCCGTCGCGTCTCTGGTGGTCGAGACCCTCTACCGCGGGGACGACGCGAGGACGATCCGCAACACGATCGAGCGCCTCGGCGTGAACGCAGCGCAGGAGGGGGCCCTGTCGTACTACCGGTCGGTCGGGCTGGCGGCCGAGGTGACCGCGCCGTTGGAGGTCGTGGACGACGGGGACGTCGTGCGTCTCACGGAGCGCTACCGCGTCCCCGACTTCTGGGGCGGCGGCACGCGAGACGTGAGCCCGTGGCTCGTGCTCCAGGCGCTGCCCATCGTCGACGACGAGCGCGCCGCGGTCCCGCTCGAGGTTCGTCACCCGCTCCACGTCCTGCACCGCGTCATCGTGCGCAGCTCACTCTCCTGGGTGCAGCCGACCCGCCGTCGCACGTTCGGCGCGGGCCCCCTCCGGATCACGCACGAGCAGGTCGTGGACGGCAACGAGCTGACGGTCACCACGCGGCTCCGGAGTGAAGGCGGCCGCGTGGCCGCCGCGGACGTCGACGACTTCCGCGCCGCGCTGCGCTCGGCGCGCTCCGAGATCGGCTACGCGGTCGTCGAGTTCGCGGATCCCGAGGTGCGCACCGAGGACGGCGACTGGACCGGCGGCTACGTCTGCTGCGGGGTGATCGGGTTCGGCGTCCTGCTCGTGGTCCTGGTACGTACCCGGAGGCGGCTCCGCGCGACCTGGCGTCGCCGCGCCTTCCGCCGGGCCCAGCGCGCTGGAGCGGGGGAGTCTCCGGCGACCGCCGTCGAAGTGCAGAGCGCCGAGGCGGCGCGCGACCGCGTACGAGTCGGTGAGTGCTGCGGCCAGACGCGGACGCTCTCCTGGTCCTCGGCGCGGCTCGGCGCCGACGCCCTCGAGGTGGCGCGCCTCGACTGCGAGTCGTGCGGTGACGTCGTGCGCCGCTACTTCAAGATCGACGGCGATTGACGCTCGCCGCGGCCAGGTGTGGATGGCAACATCCCCTCGATGAGCGATCCGCGGGAGGCGTTCGAGCGGGCGCTGCGCGGAGATCACGCGGCGGCGCGGGAGCTGCTGGCCCGGGAGCTCGACGAGGGCTGGGCGCTGGCGCTGCGGGCGACGCTCCCGGAGGGCGCGGGTCGCGGAGACGCGGCGTTCGAGGCGCCCGCCGTCGACGAGGTCGAGGCCTCCGCCGGGGACGCGGGCGCGCTGGCGCTGGCGTGCACGCACGGGGCGCGGCTGGCGTTCGCACGGTGCGCGCCCGAGGCGCTGCGGCGGTGGCGCGACGCGCTGGCCGCGCGGGCTCCGGCCGAGCTCCCGGCGCTCCGGCTCGCGGACGCGCAGCTGACGCTGCTGTCCGGCGGCGACGTCGACGGCGCGGCGCTGGAGTCGGTCGAGGGGGCGGCGCTCCGGGAGGGCGCGGCGGCCACGGTGGTCGAGGCGGCGGCGACGCGCGCCCTCGTCGAGCTGGAGCGCGGGGAGCTCGACGCGGCCCGCGGGCACGCCCGGCGCGCGGTGCGCATGAGCCGCACCGAGGAGCTGGTGCACCCCCAGTACCTCGCCGGCGTCACCCTGGCGCGGGTGAGGCGGTGTGCTGGTCAGCCGCACGTCGCGTTGCGTATCCTGGTGGCCCTCGAGCGGGTGGCTCCCCGGGAGTGGCGGGCGTGGCTGAGCCACGAGCGGGCGCTGGCTGGCGATCGGGCCGCGCAACCCGAGGCGCTCGACGCGCTGGCCGAGGCCGCGCCGTGCCCGTGGCTGCGCTCCGAGGCGGCGCTCGCGGCCGCGCTCTTCGATCCGGAGCGTGAGGCGCCCGGGATCGAGGCCTGGCGCGCGGGCCGGGTGACGGCGGTGCCGCGGGGGCTCGTGGCGCTCGCGGCGGGCACCCTCGAGCACCCCTGCCTCGTGCGCGTGCATCCGGCCCGGCCCGCGGTGCGCGTGCTCGTGGCCGGCGACGCGCCCGCCCTCGCCACCAGCCGACCGGGGCGGATCGAGACGACGCTGTCGGTGCTCGCGCTGGCCCCGGCGCCGCTCCCGGTCGAGGCGCTGTTCGCGCAGGTCTACGGGTTCGAGTTCGAGCCGCGCATCCACCGCGGATCGCTCGAGGTCCTGATCCACCGGGTGCGCGACCTGCTCGGCGACCGCGCGTCGGTCGAGCGGACGCTGGGGGAGGTGAGCCTCGTGCCTCGCGAGGCGTTCGCGGTGCCCGACCCGCGGGTGAAACGGACCCTCGACGACGCCGTGCTCCGCGCGATCGCGGCGCAGCCCGGGGCCACCGCGCGGGAGAGCGCCGAGCGAGCCGGGGCGCCGCTCCGGAGCGTGCAGCACGCGCTCAAGCGGCTGGTGGAGGACGGCTCCTGCGAGGCGATCAAGCGCGGTCGAGCGGTGTGTTACCGTGTCGAGGACACGACGTTCACGGAGCCGACCCGCGTGCTGGAATGGAGACAGGATCGCTCGTGACGTGCCTGCGCAGCGTGCTGATCGCGCTGATGACGAGCGCCGCCGTCGGGTGCCAGGACCCCTCGATCGAGCTGGTGATCGACCCGCCCGACCCGGCGTCGGTCTCGCGGATCGGGCTCCGGGTGTGGGACGCCGAGCTCCAGCTGGTCGGCGACTTCTGGGTGACCGTCGGCGAAGGGGAGGGCGAGGTCACGCTCCCCTGGCGCGTGCCGCTGACGCCGCGCGACGGATCCGAGAGCCGCTGGTTCCTCGCCGAGGTCGAGCTCTTCGACGACGGCGGGTGCCCCGTCCGCCGCGCCGTCGCGAGCGGTCCGTCGAGCGACCGTGGGGCGCGCGCGCTGACCTTCGCGCCCACCGGCCTCGAGGGCTGCGCGGCGGCGTTCGTCGACCCCGCGGGGGCGGGCGCCAGCTGCACCGAGGGCGCGCCGTGTCCCGGCCTCGAGGACGCGCTCGACGAGGTGGCCCGGGCCGGCCGCCCCGAGGTCTTCTACCTGCGCGGCGACGTCGAACACCCGGTGGAGGGGCCGCGCGGGCTGGCCCTCGACGGCGCGCGGACCGGGGAGCCGGGGGCGCCGCTGGTCATCCGCGCCTGGCCGGGCACCGGGACCCCGCGGCTCCGGCTCGCGCGACCCGGGCCCGACGCGGTGGTGGACATCTGCTGCAGCGCCGAGGCGGCTCGCGACGTGGTGCTCGACGGGCTCGACCTCGCGGGCGGCGTGCGCTTCGGCGTCTCGATCAACGGCGAGAACGCGACCGGCAACGTCGTCCGCCACGCCTTCGTGCACGACAACGGCCTCGATCGCACCGACGCCCGCGGGACGCCGCAGGAGCCGGGCCGCACCGACGCCGCCATCACCGCGCTCAACGGCGCCTCCGGCACGCTCGTCGAGCACAGCGTGCTGCGCGACACCGGGGTGCGCGGCCCGAGCAGCCCCGCGAGCTTGCCCGGGGTCGGCCTGCGAGCCACCGGAGACACGGTGGCGCGCGGCAACCTCGTCGTCGGCAACGCCGAGGAGGGGCTCAGCATGCGCGCCGGCAGCGTGCGCGTCGAAGGCAACGTCGTCTGCGCGAACGGCGCCGTCGGCGTGCGCGTCGGGGGGCCGGCCGCGGTGGCGGGCAACACCGTCGTCGGCAACGGCGCCGGCATCGTCTCGACCGGCGGCGGCGTGACGAGCGCGGGCAACGTCGTCGTGGACAACGCCGGGGACGGGCTCTCCGGCGACGTGTCGAGCGACGGCGACTGGCTGCACGGCAACGGCGACGGCCGCGACGACGGGGACCCGCGGCTGCTCGATCCGGCCGCCTGCCTCGTGACCCTGCTGCCGGACTCGCCGCTGCGGGGCGCCGGCCCCGGCGGCAGCAACCTCGGAGCGCGCTGACCCCGATCGGGTATGATGCGGCTGGTTTGCCGGCGTACGAGCCAGTCTGTGACCTCGCCGACGGAGGGATGGCGACCGTGTCCCTCGTCGTGCGCAGGGAGGGGAGCTTCCTCCGCCCCTACGCGATGAAGCGCTTCCATCACCGGAGCGCCGGCGATCCCGAGATCAAGCAGATGTTCCTCGACGAGGCGCGCATCGCCGGGCTGCTCCGGCACCCGAACGTGGTCAGCGTGCTCGACGTGGGCGAGGACGCGACCGGGCCCTTCCTCATCATGGACTACGTCGAGGGCGTGTCCCTCGCGCAGCTGATCCGCGGGCGGCAGATCAGCGCCGGCGAGCCGGTGCCGGCCCAGATCGGCCTGCGGATCCTGGTGCAGGCGGCGCGCGGGCTCGCGGCGGCGCACGAGCTGACGAGCCCCTCGGGCGCGCACCTCGAGCTCGTGCACCGCGACGTCTCGCCCCAGAACATCCTCCTCGACCTCGGCGGCACGGTGCGCATCGCCGACTTCGGCATCGCCCGCGCGGCCGGGCGCAGCACCGAGACCGAGCGCGGCGTGCTCAAGGGCAAGCTCGGCTATCTCGCGCCGGAGACCCTGCAGTTCGCGGACAGCGATCATCGGGTCGACCTCTTCGCCCTGGGCATCGTCGCCTTCGAGCTCTTCACCGGTCGGCGGCTCTACAAGGGCGCGGACGTGAAGGAGACCGCGAACCGGATCCTGCACGAGCCGCCGCCGGACCTCGGCATGCACCGCCCGGACCTGCCCGACGGGCTGGTGGAGCTGGTGTTCCGCCTCCTGGCGAAGGAGCCCGAGCTGCGGCCGGCCACCGCGCGCGAGGTCGCCGCGACCCTCGACCACCTCCTGGTCGACGTGGTGTCGGCCGAGGGCCCGACGCCGCTCGACGAGTTCGTGGTGCAGCAGGTGGCGCTCGACGACATCGAGGCTCGCCGCGCGCAGCTGGCGGCCGCGATGAGCGCGCCGCCCGCCGCCGCGCCGTCCGAGGCCCGGCCGGCGCGCCCCCGCTGGCCGCTCGCGCTCGGCGCGGTCGTGACGCTCGCGGTGATCGGAGGCGCCGCCCTCGCGCTGAGCGCGGGGTGGTCCTCCGCGCCCGAGCCCGACGCGGCCCGGGCGCCGATCGCGCCGGCCGTCGAGGTCGAGCGCCCGCCGCCGAGCCCCGCGACGGTGGCGGCGCCGAGCGAGCCCGCCCCGAGCGCGCCGGCGCCGGTCGAGGAGCCCGAGGCCGAGGCGCGCGAAGAGGCGCCCGCAGTGGAGCGGCCGCGACCGGCCCGGACCCGACGCGCCCGTCGCCGTCGCCCGGCCCGAGGCGCGAGCGTGCCGGTGGTGCATGAGTACTGAGGTTTTTGGAGGGTTTGGTGCAAACCCTCCCCCCATTGGGCAAAGCGCCAATGGGGCCCCCCTCCCGACTCCGCCGGCGCGTCGCGCTTCGCGCTCGCGCCGCGACCCCAGCGAC
>Ga0310345_10001365_pt1 | contig 27434 bp, 16 predicted proteins | sample HC15DNA20500_MG_FD_204667 | JGI IMG/M metagenome (GOLD analysis project Ga0310345, IMG submission 204667) | Marine microbial communities from station ALOHA, North Pacific Subtropical Gyre - HC15-DNA-20-500_MG | ecosystem: Environmental > Aquatic > Marine > Oceanic | place: Pacific Ocean: North... | reverse complement strand
AGGAAGATGTCACCTACCTGGTCCTGGTGCACGGCTGGAGTACCAGCCGCGGTAACTACAGCCTGGAGCTCTTCAGCGGAGATGCCCCCCCGGTTGAGGAGGACGATGACAACGACGGTGTGCCGAATGAACAGGACAATTGTATCGACATCTTCAACCCGGACCAGGTGGACATCGACGGCGATGGTATAGGCGACCTGTGCGATGACGAGATTATCAACCCCGGCGTTCCGGAAAACGACTTCTGCTTCGATGCCATCGAGCTTGACTTCGAAAAGCGCCTCGATGCCAACGGAGTCGTTTCCCTGGGCGCCGTGGTCGAGGGATCGACCGCAGCTGCGACTCCTGATGCGGATGGTCTCTTCCCCAACGCCCCGGGTGTCTGGTACTCGTTCGTCGGCAATGGCGACCTGGTTACCGCCAATACCTGTGGTGCCGGCAACGACTATGACACAGCCTTGAGCGTCTTTTCAGGCGGGTGTGGAGCCATCGAGATGGTCGTTCAAAGCGACGACGCCTGCACTCGTCCTGGACAGTGCTGTCTGTCGGTAGTCGAATGGAACGCTGAGGAAGGCGTTACCTATCTCGTCCTCGTGCATGGCTGGAGTACCAGCCGCGGCAACTACATCCTGGAGTTCGTTAGCGGTGATGCCCCCCCGATTGGGGATGATGTTGACAGGGACGGGGTACCGGATGGGGAAGATAATTGCATCGATATCTTCAACCCGGACCAGGGGGACATCGATGGCGATGGTTTCGGTGATGCCTGTGATGATGTGATCATCAACCCCGATGCCCCGGAGAACGACCTGTGCGAGGGAGCCATCGAGATAGTTCTCGAAAAGCAGATTGATGCGAATGGCGTCGTCGGCCTTGGCGCCGTGATTGAAGGTGGCACCTTCGCCGCGGCCCCGGATGCCGAGAGCGTCTTCTGCGGAGCGAGCAACGCGCCCGGGATCTGGTACAGCCTCATCGGTAACGCCTCGACCATGCGGATTGATACCTGCGGTGACTTCAGCGACTACGATACCCAGCTCAGCGTTTTTTCCGGCGACTGCGCCAACCTGAACTGTATCGTCTCGAACGATGATGCCTGTACGAACGCCAACGGCTGTTGTAAATCGGTGGTCGAATGGAACGCTGAGGAGGGCGTTACCTACCTGGTCCTGGTGCATGGCTGGAGCGCCAGCTCGGGCAGCTACGTCCTCTCGGTCACCAGCGGGGATGCCATCCCCGGCGGTGATGAGGACAATGACAACGACGGAGTCATCAACCGCGATGACAATTGCGTCAATGTCGCTAACCCGGACCAGCTTGACGGCGATGGCGACGGTCTCGGCGATGCCTGCGACGGGGGCGTGATCAACCCCGCGGCGCCGGAGAACGATTTCTGTGACGAGGCCATCGAGCTGGTCTTCGAAGAGGAGATTGATGCCGCTGGCAGGGTCGGGCTGAGCGCCACCGTCGATGGCAATACATCGGAGGCCACCCCGGACCCCGAGAGCTCGTTCTGCGGCGCGAGCAACGCGCCGGGAGTGTGGTACAGCCTGGTCGGTACCGGTGAGCTGATGAGGGCCGAGACCTGCGGCAGCACCTACGATACTCGGCTCAGCGTCTACGAAGGGGGGTGCGCCGAGCTTCTCTGCGTGACCAGCAACGACGATGCCTGCGGCCTGCAGACGATTGTCGACTGGGAGGCCGTGGAGGGGGTCACCTACCTTGTCCTGGCACATGGTTGGAATACCAGCGAGGGCGATTACACCCTGCTGGTCAGGAACCAGGGAGCCCTGCCTGAGGATGATGATGGGGATGGGGTTCCGAACGAGGTGGACAATTGCGTCGACAGGGCCAACCCGAACCAGGCGGATATCGATGGCGACGGTGTCGGGGATGCCTGCGACGCCGACAGCAATCCCTGCATCGAATGCGAGCGCGATCAGCTCATCTGCAACGAGCCCCTCGATGGAGACTTCCCCCGGACGGGCTGCTCCAGAACATCCGGCCAGTCCCTCGATTTTTTCTCTCTCGATGTCGATGGCGGCCAGGTCACCATCGACCTGACCGGAACCTACGACACCTTCATCCAGCTCTTCGACGATACCTGCCAGCTCATCGCCCAGGATGACGATGGTGGAGTTGGGCTGAATTCACGCCTTGTACAGGAGCTTCCCGGCGGCACCTACTTCGTGGGGGTCAGCAGCTTCGGCGTCGGGCAGGCCGGGGCGTTTACCCTTTCAGCCCAATGCGAGGGCGGACTCGGCACCTTCTGTGATCGTTGCGATTCCGGGGTGCTCAGGGTGGGGGAGGCGACCGGGGGCGAGCTCGGCGCCGGCGGTTGCAGGTTGCCCCCGTTTGACCAGCCGATCGAGGTTTTCTCGCTCGAGATCGACGAGATCTTCGCGGGAACGATCTCGGTGACCTCGGAGGCTTTTGAACCGAACGTTTCTTTCTGGAACGATTTCTGCGACGAGGTGGCCTTCAATGACAATTGCCCGAGAGGTGACGCCGATGCCTGCCTCGATATCGAGCTCGGGCCTGGAACCTACACGATTGTCGTCAGCAGCGAGGTCGCCGCCGCCGCCGGCGCCTTCTCCATCTCGGTCGAGGTGAGGGAGGTGGTGAAGAATCCACCGGACATCTTCTCACGTGGAGATGTCGACTCCAGCGGGTTGGTGAATCTGACCGACGCCGTCCAGGTCCTGAACTACCTCTTCCAGGCCGGCGTCCAGCCAGGCTGCATGGAGACCGCCGATACCAACAACGACACCCAGGTGAACCTCACCGACGCCGTCTTCCTGCTCAACTACCTTTTCCTCAGCGGTGAGCCGCCGCCGGCTCCGGGTCCACCCAACTTCGGTAGCGGCTGCGGAACCGATCCGGACGCCCTCGGCAGTCCCGGTGATCTCGGCTGCGAGAGCTTCACCGGCTGCGAATAAGACACATCTCCACGGTCGGTGGGTGCAGGGGATTCAGGAATCGTCCTCGCCATCCGGTGAAGGGATCTTTGTTTTGAGGAAGACGGCGAGGCCCTCGGGATCATCGGTTCCCAGGCGGAGCTTTTTTCCACCGGTGGAGTCGATGTCGACGCAATCGAAGCCCCAGAGGTTCCAGACCCAGCCGCCGCGGGTGCACAGGTGGATTCCCCAGCCATCGAGGATCCTGCTCCGGCTCTGCTCGACCTTTTCCAGCCGGTCATACAGGAGCTTCCTTTTGAAAATGGGGAGCGGGCCGAAGCTGATCCGCAGGTGATCGCCCTCGTCCCGGGAGGTCAGCTGCCTGAAGGAGAGGCCGAGGAGGAACCAGACGGCTCCGATGCTGAAGAGGGTGATGGAGAGCTTCTGTCCATCGACCTGGTTTCCCCAGACGAAGAAGCCGATGCCGAAGGCCGCCAGGAAGAGAAAGAGCGGCGAGGTCTGCGTGTGGTCGTAGTCCATGAAGCCCTATTTTTTAGTCCCGGCCGGGGCGCCTGTCTCCACGGGCAGCTTCAGCTGGGGGTGGCCGGCGTAGTTGGCGTAGAAGACTCCTTTTTCGATGATCAGGCAGCCGGCGGGGCCTCCGTAGGCTTTCGACATGCCGACATCGATGAGGATGACCTTGCCGCCGGCCTTGGGGATGATGCGTCCGGAGACCGTGTGGCCGAGAACGACATGTCTCACAGCGTGGGTCTTGAAGATCGGCTTGACCTGCTCGCTGACACTCGCGTCATCGCCCCTGGCGAGGGCGCGGTGCCAGAGCGGACCATTGGAGTCACGGGCCATGCCGGTGCCGGTGTTGAGTCCCTTTCGGATGCCCTCGTTGAGGGCATCGAGGGACATGGTGGCGTAGGCTCCGCCGAGTCCGCCGTGCAGGAAGAGCACGTTGTTGATCTTGATGACGCCGTTGTGTTCCCGGATCCACTTGCCGTAGACACCCCCGGGACCGATCGCCGCGCTGTATTTCGCCTTGTCGCCGAAGGCCTGCACCTCGCCGGGATGTACGTAGCGCCAGTCTCCCCTCAGGATCATCTCCTCGTGGTTGCCGGCGAGGCAGTGCACGTGGCCGCCGGTCTTCTTCGCTTCGACCTCGAGCTTCATGAGAAGATCCATCGCCTTGCGCGAATCAGGTCCGCGGTCGAAGAGGTCGCCGGTCTGGACGAGGTGCGTCTTGCCGCCGACCCAGCGGGCATCCTTGTCGATGACCTTCGCCGCGAAGAGGGTCTTGAGGAACTGGGCGTGGTCGCCGTGGACATCGCCGACCGCCACGATACGCTCGATGCCGCTCCAGGTGTGCCGCTTGCTCTTCTGCTGGGTGAAAGCCGCGCCGGGGGTGAGCGTGAGGACGAGAACTGCGGCGGCTATGGGAGAGTACTTGGGCATCGAGGGCCTCGTTTTCAGGTGTTCTTGACGGTCTCCATCTTCAGCTCCGCTTCCCCTGATGTCAACACGTCCAGCCCCCGGGTTTTATCGATGGCGGGGCTATTTCCCGGCTGTCCTGATGGCGAAGAGGTTCTTGTGGCTGCGGATGTAGATTGTTCCAGCGCTGATGGCGGGCGAGGCAGTGCAGCGCTCGCCGAGTTCGTTCTTCGCGACGACATCGAATTTCGAGCCCGGGCGCACGATGGTCGTCACGCCCTTGTCGGAGACGAAGTAGACGAGTCCTCCGGCCGATACCGTCGAGGCGCTATGCCCTCCTCCAAGGCGTTCCATCCAGAGACGCTTGCCATCCTTCGCCTCGAAACAGCTGGCGATCCCGTTGTCTGAAACGATGAGGAAGTAGGAGCCCTCGACGATTGGCGAGGGAACGTAGGCCGCGCCCCTGTTGGTGCGCCAGGCGATGTGCGTGCTGGTGACGTTGCCCCGGCCATCGGGGCGGATGGCGAGGATGTGACGCGCGGGATAGCCTCCCGTGATGAAGAGGAGCTTTCCATCGTAGACCATCGACGCGACGAATTGTTCCGTCGGGCCATCGATGAACCAATGCTCCTTGCCCGTGGCAGGGTCGTAGCTCGCGACCGACTTGCTGCCGGAGAGCACCATCTGGGTGCGGCCGGCGATCTCGCGGATGATGGGAGTGACGTAGCTGCGGGTCTTGTTTTTGCGGTCGATTTTCCAGCGGACCTTGCCCGTGTTCTGTTCGAGGGCGGCGATGTAGCCATCACCGTCATGGTCGCCGTTGATGATGACGAGATCTCTGTAGAGGACAGGGCAGGCATTCAAGCCATGGGCGCTGATGAAGCCGCCGATTTCGGCCGACCATTTTTTTTCTCCCTCCAGGTCGTAGGCGACGACGAGGATGGTACCGGGAGTGATGAGGCGAGGAGCGCTGACGTTGGGGGCGGGGATGGTGCGGCCGTCGACCTTCAGGAAGGTAACGAAGATCAGCTTGCCGTCGGTGGCCGGCGTGCTCGAGGCACGGCTGTTGAGGCGATGGATCGTCTCCAGCGGTCCCTTGAAGACCGTGCGCTGCCAGCGGGTGCTCCCGTCCTTGCGGTTCAGACAAAGCAGGACGCGTTCGCCTGTATCCTCGATCGTGCTGATGGTGAAGATCCGGTCCTCCCAGGTGATCGGCGAGGCGTGGCCTACTCCAGGGATAGCTGTCTTCCAGGCGATGTTTTCGCCTGTCTTGCCGTTCCACTTACTCGGCAGGTCTTTTTCGCTGCTGGTTCCATCTCCACGCGGCCCGCGCCATGCCTGCCAGTTCTCGGCGACGGCACGCTGGCCGCATAGGGATACGACCAGGAAGGTCAGCGGCAGGGTTATCGTTACAATGAGGTTCTTCATTTTCCTGACTCTGCCCGGGGATTGTTCTCCTCGTTTCTTACCCTAAGCGATGTTTCGCCCGGGGCGCAACGGCCGCTGTGGGGAAAAGAGTTGAGAAGACTCGTGCAAGGCGGCAGATAGTGGATTGATCTTGAAGCTCCATGTATGGATCATAGGGAGCTTAGCAATTATTCCAGACAACCCATTTTGCCAGCTTCGAATGAAGGAGGAATTCCACCCGTGCCACGCAAGGTAACGCTTTTTACAGGACAGTGGGCTGACCTGCCCTTTGAGACAATGTGCGAGAAAGCCAAGCAGTTTGGCTACGATGGTATCGAGCTTGCCTGCTGGGGTGACCACTTCGAGGTGGGCAAGGCCCTCAGCGAAGATGGCTATTGCGCGGGACGCTGGGAGATACTCCAGAAGCACGGACTTACCGCCTACTCGATCTCCAACCACCTTGTCGGGCAGGCCGTCTGCGATAATATCGATGAGCGTCACGCGTTAATACTTTCTCCGGAAATCTATGGAGACGGTGAGGCCGAGGGCGTCCGCCAGCGCGCGGCGCAGGAGATGATCGCTACGGCGCAGGCCTGCCGGAAGTTCATCGACGCCCGGCCCGGGGGAGAAGAGTTCCCGGCCGTCGTCAACGGCTTCACCGGTTCGAGTATCTGGCATGCCGTTTACGCCTTCCCTCCCACCGATCAGGCCTACTTGCAGAAGGGCTTCGATGATTTCGCTGACCGCTGGACTCCGATCCTCGATGAATACGAGAAGGTGAACGTCAACTTCGGGCTCGAGGTCCATCCCACCGAGATCGCCTTCGACATCGCCAGCGCCGAGCGTGCTGTCGAGGCGGTGAAGGGACACAAGCGCTTCGGTTTCAACTACGATCCTTCCCACCTCGAATACCAGGGCGTCGACTACGTGAAGTTCCTCTACACCTTCGCTGAGCGCATCTACCATGTGCATATGAAGGATGCCTGGTCGGATTCGGGCGACGGGACGGTCGGCGTGTTCGGCGGTCATACCGACTTTGCCGATCCGCGGCGTTTCTGGGATTTCCGTTCCCTCGGTCATGGCCACATCGACTTCGAGAAGATCATCGTCGCCCTGAACGATATCAAGTACCGCGGTCCGCTCTCGGTCGAGTGGGAGGACAGCCGCATGGACCGGGAGTTCGGAGCCGCTGAAGCCTGTGAATTCGTTCGCGCGGTGGACTTCCCCGGTTCGGATATCGCCTTCGACGCCCAGTTCGACCAATAAGCCGATTCGTTATAGGTTGTACCCGCCGGCTGGCCTGATCGAAGCGCTGGGAGCCGGTTTCTCCTCAGGTAACCCAATGGCTGACGCAGCCGGAGTCCGCCTGCGAGACGGTGGCGGCGAAATCAGCCAGGTAGCCGCGGCTGTGTTTCAGCTCGGGGGGAGTCCAGGCCTCCTGGCGGGCGGCGAGCTCCTCATCGCTGATATGCAGGGTGATCTTTCCTTCCAGCAACTCGAAGGAGATCTCATCGCCGTCCTCGACCAGGGCGATGGGGCCGCCGACGATCGCCTCGGGGGCGCAGTGGACGCCGATCGCCCCGTGGGATACGCCGGAAATCCGGGTGTCGGATACGAGCGCCACCTTTCCATCGAGCTCGGGTACCGAGAGGGCGGCCGAGGCGACGAGGACCTCGGGCATGCCGGAGGCCCTTGGTCCCAGGTAGCGCAGGACGATGACGCTTCCGGGCCCGATGCGGCCGTCCTCGACCGCCTTTGCCACCATCCTGGAGTCGTCGAAGCAGACCGCCCGGCCCCGGAAGCTGGTCTCCTCCATGCTGGAGACCTTGAAGACGATCCCGTCCGGGGCGAGGTTGCCGAAGCAGATCTGGATATCCGCGAAGGCCTTGAAGGGGGCGTCTGCCGGAGCGATCAACTCCTGGTCCTCCGGTGGCGGAGGAGCATCGGCGAGGTTTTCCGCAAGCGTCGAGCCGGTGACGGTCAGGCCATCGCCATCGAGTACGCCGGCGTCCAGGAGGTGCTTCAGGAGCACTGAGGCTCCCCCGATGCGGTGCAGGTCCACCATGGTGCCCGGGCCGCGGGGGGCGAAGGCGCAGAGCACAGGGGTGTCTCGCATGATGGGCTGGATGTCGCGCAGGCTGAACTCGACCCGTGCCTCGCGCGCCAGGGCCAGCAGGTGGAGCATGCCGTTTGTCGAGCCGCCGATGGCGGCGATCGCGGCGGCGGCGTTTCTGAAGGCGGTCTTCGTGAGAATATCACGCGGCCGGATCTCCTCCTCGAGGAGGTTCCTGACCAGGGCCCCGGTTCGTCCGCATTCTTCGCTCTTCTGGGGATCGATGGCGGGGATGGAGCTGCTCTGGGGAGGGGAGAGCCCCATAGCCTCCAGGGCAATTCCCCAGGTGTTGAAGGAGGCGGCGATACCGCAGCCGCCGGGCCCGGGGCAGGCGACCCGGAGGATCTCGTCGGCCTCCTCCTGCTCGATGGCGCCGACCGACGCGGCGGCCTGGGAATCGTAGACGTCAAGGATCGTTACGTCCCTGTTCTTGTACTGTCCGGGATGGATGCTGCCGCCGCTGAGGACGAGGCCCGGATAGTTGAGCCGCGCGAGCGCCATGGCGAATCCCGGACCGTTCTTATCGCAATTGTGGAGGCCGACGAGGGCATCGTAGGAATGGGCGCTGACCACGCACTCGGCGGCGTTGGCGATCATATTGCGCGAGGGGAGGCTGGCGTTGCCTCCCTCCATCCCCTGGGTGATGTTGTCGCTGACCCCCGGCACGCCGAAGGGGAAACCTACCATGCCCGCGCTCCGGCAGCTTTCCCGGATCTCGCCGGCGAGCTCGTAGGCGTGGACGTTGCAGAGGTTGCCTTCTAGGAGGGGGACGCCGATGCCGATCTGAGGCTTGTCGAAGTCCTCTTCGGTCATGCCGAGACCGTAGAAGAAGGCCGTCACTCCCCGCTGCCAGCCCCGGGTCAGGTTTCGGCTGTTCCAGTTCAGGTGTTTCACTCCGCGCTCTCCATCCGATCGCTGTAGTTCCGGCAGTATAGTGAACCGGCCGGCGTCCGGCCAGTTTCACCTTGCGAATGGAACTTCCTCCTGTCCGGTAAACGCCTGATCCGGTATTGAATATTCAGGGGTGGGGATGGATGATGGTGAAGCATCTCTGAAATTGAGCAACCCCGTTGAAGCTGGTGTCCATATGAGCGTTCGGCTATCTAGCATCTCGGCTGTTTTCGCCCTGGGCGTAGTCCTGGCGACCTCCAGCTTCGCGGAGGAGAGCGGGGAGGACTGGGCGGGCATCCGCCGGGAGTACGAGCGGGAGATCCTTCCGCTGGTCGGGAAGTATTGTATCAAGTGTCATTCCACCCGGAAGCACAAGGGTGAGCTCGACCTGGAGCGCTTCAAGGGACTGGCGGAGGTCAGGGTGGATCTCAAACCCTGGCAGAAGATGGTCGACCAACTCGTCAACGACGAGATGCCCCCGAAGAAGAGTCCCCAGCCCTCCGCGGCCGAGCAGAAGAGGCTGCTTGGCTGGATCGACTCCCTGCTGGTCGGTGAGGCCCGTGAGCGCGCGGGTGATCCGGGTAGGGTGATCCTGAGGCGGCTGAACAATACGGAGTACAACAATACGATTCGAGACCTGACCGGACTCAAGCTCGATCCCACCCGGCATTTTCCAGTCGATGGCGCCGCCGGCGAGGGTTTCACGAATACCGGGGCCTCCCTGGTCCTGTCTCCAGCGCTGCTGAACAAGTACCTCGATGCCGCCCGGGAGGTCACCTCCCATCTCGTGCTCACCCCCGAGGGGCTGGAGTTCTTCAAGGGGACGAACCGGCTGGAGTGGTCGCATACCCTGGAGGACAAGCTCAGGGCCTTCTACCGGCTCTATGTCCCCGATGATGGGAAGGTGCCTCTTGATGATTACCTGGAGGCGACCCTGACGCTTCGGAGCGGTGCCGGATCGCAGGCGGCAGTTGAGGACCTGGCCCGGGAAAAGAAGCTTAACTCCAGGTACCTCGTGGCTCTCTGGAAGGTTTTTACCTCGAAAACGGACTCTCCCGTTATCGACAGGCTGCAGCTGGTATGGCGCGATTCGAAGCCGGGAGACCTCGCCGCGCTGAAGTCGACCATCGAGGGTCTGCAGAAGATCCTGTGGAGAATAAACAATGTCGGGCATTACAAGAAATGGCAGGAAGAGGTGGATGCCGTCATCGAGACGGTCGCTCTCGAAGCCCCGGCTGATCCCGCGGGCGGAGAGGAAGAGTCCGTTATCTACCTTGCGGCAGGAGGTGGGGGTGACGGAGCTGGTGAGGACTGGGTCCTGTGGGACCTGCCCCGACTTGAAGGTGGAAGGGGGAAGCCCATCTATCTCAGGGACCTTCGGAGGGTTCATCGCCGCCTGGAGAGGGAGAGCGCGGCCATTCTCGATGCTCTACCGGAATATCTCGAGGGCGCGGCTGAGGTCCATCGCAAGCAGGGTTCGCGGTCTGAGATTGTCGCGAAGCATGAACTCGACGCGGAAAGATTCGCTCGTTTCCTGGGTTTTTCCGGTATTGGGGGCTCAGCGAGTCCAATCAAGACCTACCTGGTGGAGAGGTGGCAGCACGAGCAGCATCCTTTCGTCAAGGCCTGGGGCCCCAAGGCGACTCCGAACATCGTCAGCAACCCCACCGATGGAACCGTTCGGATTCCCGGCTGGCTGCGGCCTCACAAGGTCGCTGTGCATCCCTTCCCGGGGGTGTTCGTGGCGGTGGGTTGGAAGAGCCCGGTCTCGGGGTCCTTCAGGGCCGAGCTCTTCGTCAAGGATGAGCATCCGGAATGCGGCGATGGCGTCGGCTGGAAGCTGGAGCTCTGGAGAGATGGAGCAACCCGGGCGCTGGCCAGCGGCCGGATCGACAAGGGAGCCGAGACGAAGACAGGCATCATCGAGGGCCTCGAGATCACGCGCGGAGATTACGTATCGCTGGTCATCGATCCGGGGGGTGGTTCGCATTCCTGCGACCTGACCGGGATCGACCTGGTCCTGAGCGAAACCACGGGGAAGAAGCGTCGCTGGGGCCTGGCCGCCGATGTGGCCGGGAATCTCCAGGAGGCCAATCCTCATGATGACAGCCTTGGCAATAATGGCGTCTGGCATTTCTACAGAGGCAAGATCGGGGAGAAGACACCTCCGAGAGATTTGATTCCGAAGGGCAGCATCCTCGCACATTGGAGAGAGGCGCTCGATGCGGGGGAACCGGCCGGGAAGCTCGAGGCCCTGGCGATCGAAGCACGTCGCCGTTTGACCAGCGGACAGGGGAAGGCAGGCCCCGACCTGGAGCTTCTCAATAGGTTGAAGGCGGTCACCGGGCCCTTCTTCAGCGGTGTGGACCTGGGAGCCGGACCAGCCCCCGGGGAACCGCTGGAGAACGAGGAGAGCTTTGGTCTCGCGCCAGATGCTTTTGGCGGCAGGCCCGGAGGGGCGAAGCTCGATGGCCGCAGCATTGCCATGAAGGTCCCGTCAGTTCTCGAGGTTCGAATTCCGGGCGGTCTCGCCGTTGGAAGGGTTTTCAAGGTGACGGCTCGGCCTGAGCCGAAACTCGGCAGGGACGGCAGCCTCCAGGCCGCGGTCCTGCGGAAGAAACCCGCTGACGCGAACCTCGCTGTGGCGGGCTCGCCGTTGCTGGCCCTCTCCGGTGGAAAGGGAAGCGAGAGGCTGAAGCTGGCGAATGAGGAGTTCCGCAGGCATTTTCCCCCGGCGATGTGCTATACGCGCGTGGTTCCGCTCGATGAGGTGGTTACCCTGAAGCTCCATTACCGCGAGGATGATTATCTTCGTCAGATGATGTTGAGCGAGGGGGAGGTCGCCGAGTTGGAGCGGCACTGGGACCGTTTGACCTACATCAGCCGGGAGCCGCTGAAGCTGGTCGACAGCTTCGAGCAGATCTCCGAGTTCTCCACCCAGGATCGTCCCGACATGGTCATTATCTTCAAGCGCTACGACAAGCCAATCCGCGCGCGCGCGGCGCTCTTTCAAAAGAGGCTCGTCGATTCCGAGCCGGTTCATCTCGATGCCCTCCTGGAGTTCGCGGCGCGGGCCTGGAGGAGACCCCTTTCAGGGAGTGAGAAGGATGAGCTCCTCGGCGCCTATCGCTCTCTTCGCAAGGCGGGAAAGCTCCACACCGAGGCTCTTCGCGGGATCTTCACCGCTGTGCTGGTTTCACCGAACTTCCTCTTCAAGGTAGAGCGTCCGGATCCCGGTGAGGCGGCGAGCCCCGTCTCCAGCTTCGAGCTTGCCACCCGTCTGAGCTATTTTCTCTGGGCATCGGCCCCCGATGAGGAGCTGCTCTCGGTGGCCGGGTCAGGACGGCTTCTCGAGCCGGCTGTGCTTCGGGCACAGACCCTTCGCCTCCTCGGCGATGAACGGGTTCGAGGTCTTGCGAGCGAGTTTGCCGCCCAATGGCTCCTGGTGAGGAACTTTCACAAGCTCGATGAGAAAAATGAGAAGCTGTTTCCGTCTTTTGACCCGGGCCTTCGCTCGGCGATGAACGAAGAGACGGTTCTCTTCTTCAAGCATCTCTTCCAGGAGGGGGGGTCTGTCCTGGAGATTCTCGACGCCGACCACACCTTCCTCAATGAGCGCCTGGCCCACCACTACGGTATTCCCGGGGTCAAGGGCGACGGCTGGCGGCGGGTCGATGGGGTGCGGAAATACGGTCGCGGGGGAATCCTCGCCCTCGCCTCCATCCTCGCCCGGCAGTCGGGCGCCTCGAGAACGAGTCCCGTCCTGAGAGGCAACTTCATCGTCGAGTTCCTGCTGGGCGAGCATCTTCCCGATCCTCCGGCTACGGTACCTGATATTCCCGATGCGGTCTCCACCGATGGTCTGAGCGTTCGCCAATTGGTTGAGAAGCATCGCAGCGTGCCGGAATGCGCCGGCTGCCACGAGCGGATCGATCCCTACGGTTTCGCCCTCGAGGCCTACGATGCCATTGGCCGGCGGAGGGATAAGGACGGTGCCGGTCGGCCGGTGGACGTGAAATCGACATTGCGGGATGGGACGACCTTCGAGGGAATTGACGGCCTGCGAAAGTACCTGCTCGAAGAGCGCGGCGAGGAGTTTCTGCGTCAGCTCTGCCGGAAGATGGTGGGCTACGGGCTCGGAAGGTCCGTGGGACTTTCGGATGAACTCTTGATCTCCGAGATGCTCGATGTCCTGGCGAAGAACGGCCACCGCTTCAGCGAGGCGGTGTTGATCTTGGTAAAGAGCCGCCAGTTCCTATATCATCGGGGAAGAGACCATGTGGAGGAAAACCGGTGAGCGGAAAACTTTCCAGGCCTTCTTCGGCTAAAGCGATCTCCAGGCGGACCGTTCTCAGGGGGCTGGGCGTTACCATGGCCCTGCCCTGGCTCGAGTCCGTCGCCGCCTTCGCGAAGGGAGGGGCCGCGGCCGAGGCCCCGGTACGTCTCGCCTGCCTCTTCGCGGGTAACGGCTTTCACGGCCGGGAGTGGAGCGCGACGGGGAAGGGGCGGAATCTCGAGCTCGGACGCGTCCTCGAGCCCCTTGCCGGTCTCAAGGAGAAGTTTCTCTTCATCCGGGGACTCTACAACGCCGAGGCTCTCAAGGGAAATATCCACAGCTCGCAGACGGGTAATCTGCTCTCGGGAGCGCCCCTGTCGTCGGCCGGGGAGATTCGCTCAGGTACCAGTATGGATCAGGTCGTCGCGCAGCGGATTGGCCGCCAGACAAAGATCCCGAGCCTCGTGCTGGGTTGTGAGGCTTCGAACTCCTCGGTTCACCGGGAGTATTCGATGCTCTACAGTTCCCATATATCGTGGAGCTCTCCGACGACACCGACGCCGCTGGAATTATACCCGGCCCTGGCCTTTGACCGCTTGTTCAAGGATTCGTTGAACACGGGAGACAAGAGCGTTCTCGACCTGGTTCTCTCTCAGGCGAAGAGCCTGGTGCGGCGGGTGAGCCGCTCGGACGAGCGTAAGATCGACGAGTACATGGACTCGGTCCGAGAGGTCGAGAATCGAATCGGAAGTGCCGGCAAGGATGAGCGCCTCGAGGGCTGGCGCCCCACGCTTGAAAAGCCGAACCTGCCGCGGCCGGCGGATGAGATGCCGCAGAACGTCAAGGAGCACATGAAGCTCATGTGCGACATCCTTGTGCTCGGCTTCCAGACCGATACGACGCGGGTCTCTACCCTGAAGCTCAACAATGATCACTCCGCCATGCGCTTTCCGCATCTCGGCGTGGATTATATGATCCACCATCTTCTCTCTCACAGCGACACCGAGGACTGGCTCAAGGTGAATCGGTTCTTCGTCGAAAACCTGGCCTATATCGCCGAGCGGCTCGATAAGATCCAGGAGGGGGAGCGCACCCTGCTGGACAACTCGATGCTGCTGTTCTGCTCCAGCATGCTCACAGGCAACCACAACGCCAGCGAGCTGCCCGTGGTGATCATGGGTCGCGCCGGCGGCAAGCTCGAGAGCGGCAGGGTACTCGATTGCAGGGGTAAGCCGAACCGTAAGATGTGCAGCATGTACCTGTCGATGATGGACAAGCTGGGGGTTCGCCTCGAGAGCTTCGGCGATTCCAGCGAACGCCTTGCCGGGCTCTGATCCTCCCCCCTGTCCGCGTCGACAGTTCCGCTGTCGGTTGTTACCATGTCTGCGTGATGAGTGAGCAAACTTCAGCCAACGAGGATCCCGGGCTCTACGCAGCTGAGGGCTATTGCGTCCAGCGGGGCCTGTTTTCTCCCGCCGAGCTCGTGGCTCTTCGTCGATCACTCGAGAGAATGATCGAGGAGCTTCCCGCGGATCGCCGGCTCGAATCCCTGGTCGAGCCGCACATCCGAGCGGCTGACTGGCGAACCTGGCTCGAACTGGCGCGGGACGAACGGCTGCTGGATGCGGCGGCTGGGGCGCTGGGCTCCAGCGAACTCCTTCTCCTGAGCACCCACCTGCTCGTCAAGCAGCCGCGTGACGGTCTCGCTCTCTGCTGGCACCAGGACAATACCTACTGGCCGGGGGTGACGGGGGTGGATGTCTGTACCATCTGGCTCGCCATCGATGACTCCGATCTCGGCAATGGTTGTATGCAGGTCATTCCTCGCACCCACAGCGGCTACCCGGAGCTGGAGATGGTCGCGACCGAAGGAGGTGATCTTCTCGGCGTCCGGGTGGAGGTGAGCCCGGGGATGGAGGCGGACGCGGTGGCGTTGGAGCTGGAGGCGGGGGACCTGTCGATTCACGATTCCTTCGTCATTCACGGAAGCGAGGAGAACGAGAGCTCCAGGCGCAGGGCGGGATTGACGCTTCGCTACGCCAATGCCGCCTCCGTTAAGGTCGATCTCGACAAACACAGGAAGCCGGTCTACTACGTCCGGGGCGCGGGCGAATCGCTGGAGACGGGCCAGCGGGACATCAGCGCGGCTAAGCCGCTACCCGAAGATCCGGGGGTCCACCGCTCGCGGCGCTTCGATAGCCTCTGATCCCGGGAGGACTCTCGCCTCAGGCAGGGTTGAGCAGGGGCTTCCCCGCGCTGAGGATGCCTCCCCTGACCTGGCCCTCGATCCTGCGGGCGGCCTCGGATCCTTCCGTCGTGATGAAGCGGTAGGAGAGTTTTTCCCGGATGAATTTGCGGGTTAAACCATCCAGCAGGAGCTCACCACCGGCCAGCTTCCGCTGGGTCTCGGTGTCCAGCCCGGGAATAATGAACCGGTCACAGATATAAAGACAGAACTGGTCATCGTTTCGCAGTCCGCTTCGATGACTCTTGAGGCGGGTCACCAGGCCCTTGGGTTTCTTCGCCGCCTTGATCTCATGTGGGCGGAGGTTCCTGCCCGAGTAGCCGACGTAAACCAGCTGCTCACCGAGCCAGACGGTATACACACCCACCGAGACCCGCGGGATGTCTTCATTAGGCCAATTGGCGAAGGAGTAGAGTTGGCCTGTTTCAAGGGCCGGGATCGCTGCGTCAGTGCTCATGATTTTACGGCGGACTGCCGGTGCTGATTCCTCAGGCGATAATGTCGTGGATCACCTTGCCGTGAACATCGGTCAGGCGGTAGTCGCGTCCGCTGTAGCGGTAGGTCAGCCGTTCGTGATCGAGTCCCATGAGGTGGAGAATCGTCGCGTGCAGGTCGTGAACATGGACCCTGTTCTCCACGGCGGTGAGGCCGAAGTTATCGGTTGAGCCGTAGCTGACGCCGGGCTTGACGCCACCGCCGGCCATGAACATGGTGAAGCCGTAGTGGTCGTGGTCGCGGCCCTTCTTGCCCTCGGAGGTGGGGGCCCTGCCGAACTCTCCGCCCCAGACCACCAGGGTTTCATCCAGCAGCCCACGCCACTTGAGATCGCGGATGAGAGCGGCGATACCCTGGTCGCAGGCCTTGGCGAGCCTGGCGTGACCGCCCTTGATGTCTCCGTGGCCGGTGTCCCAGGCGATGTCGTAGCCGTCGATCGAATGGGAAAGCTGTACGCAGCGAACCCCCCGCTCGACGAGGCGCCTGGCGATCAGGCAGCCCTTGGCGTATTCGCTGTTGCCGTAGAGATCGCGGGTTTGCTTCGACTCTTTCGAGATATCGAAGACGTCGGGCACGGCGAACTGCATGCGGAAGGCGAGCTCCATGGCCTCGATACCGGCCTCGAGATGGCTGTCTTTCTCCAGCCGATCGAGGTGCATCCTGTTGAGCCGGGAGAGGAGGTCCGCCTGGTTGCGCTGCTCGATGCGCGGCAGGTGCGGATTGCTCAGATTGCGCATGACCGTTTCGGGTTTCATGCTGGCGATGTTCACGTAGGTGCCTGCGTGCGCCCCGGGCAGGAAGGAGCTTCCCCAATTGGCAAGCTTGCCGCGGGGCTGGGCCCGTGGGCTCATGGCGACGAAGCCCGGCAGATCCTGGTTGTCGCTTCCCAGGCCGTAGGTCAGCCAGGAGCCCATGCTTGGGCGATTGGCCTGCAGGGCTCCGAGGGTCATCATCAGGATCGCGCCGGCGTGCTCGGGTATGTCCGTATGACAGGAGTGAATAAAGCAGAGGTCATCGACGAGCTCTCCGACATGCGGGAAGATATCGCTGACCATTTTTCCGCACTCTCCGTAGCGCTTGAAGCCGAAGGGGGAAACCATCAGGCCGTTCTTGGTATTTCGCAGGGATTTGCGGTTCACCAGGGAAGGTCGCTTGCCGGCGTGCTTGGCGATATCCGGCTTGTGATCGAAGGTGTCGACCTGGGAGGGGCCACCGGGCATGAAGAGCTGGATCACGTGTTTCGCGCGGGGGGCGAAGTGGGGCGCCTTTGGCGACAGGGGTGAAACGCCCTGTTTTTCAACTTCCTTGCCGGAGGCCAGCAGCCTCGGGTCGGCGAGCACTCCGGCGAGTCCCAGGGAGCCGAAGCCAGCTCCGATTCTTCGCAGCGATTCGCGGCGGGTGAGCGGAGCCCGGGGATTTCCGCCGAGGTGGTGATGCGCTCTCGATTCCATGGAGTCCAGTATGCCTTTGGATGGGCTCGAGTTCCAGCCTTTCAGTCCCCATCCGCCCGTCTCTCTATTCTCAGCGGACCTGTATGAATTCATGGGCGCTCAGGAGAACCTGTGCGTATTGCTGGAAACGCGGGATTTTCCCTTCTTTTCCGGAGAGGAAGCCCAGGCCAATCTGTATTTCATCTTTCGTGGGAGGACGCCCGTAGAGAAGGGCGTAGGCCAGTTCGATACGGGCCTTGTCGTCTTTTTCTTCTTTCTGCAGCCGCTCAGAGAGCGCCTTGGCGCGGGCGATCATGAAGGGGCTGTTCAGCATGAAGAGGTATTGTTGCGGTACGGTACTCGTGACCCGCTTCGGCGCGGTGCTCGATGGAGAGGGGAAATCAAAAAGACGCAGGAACTCATCCGAGGCGAAGCGATCGCCGTTGCGGCTGATGGTCGTGTAGAGGGTTCGGCGCTTCACGTCGAAGATCTTGTCGGTCGGCTTGCCTCCGATCGTCCTGTCAAGCTCGCCGGTGACGGCGAGCAGGCTGTCGCGCCAGGCCTCGATCTCCATCCTCCTCGGACTCATCCTCCACAGGAGCCGGTTGTCTCCATCCGAGTCAAAATTGTCCTGGTTGAAACCGCTGCTTCGCTGGTAGGTCGCCGAAGAAATAATCAGCCGGTGCAGGTGCTTGATGGACCAGCCGGATTCTTCGAAGACCGACGCGAGCCAGTCGAGCAGCTCGGGGTGCGAGGGTCTTTCTCCGAGCTTGCCGAAGTTGCTCGGCGTACGAACGAGTCCATGGCCGAAGTGGTATTGCCAGATCCGGTTGACCATCACCCGGCTCGCCAGCGGCTTGCCTGCCTCGAACATCGCCTCGGCGAGCTCCTTGCGCCCGCTACCTTGCTTGAAGGTCGGCCCCTTCTCTCCCGCCATGATGGTCAGGAACCGCCGCGGCGCCAGCTCTCCCTTCTTGCGCAGGTCTCCACGGATGGCTACGTGCATGTCCTTGTTACCGTTCTCGGCCAGGACATGGACCTCTCCACCGGGTTTTTTTGGAATGGTTTTTTTCAATTGCTGGAGCTCCTGCTGTAGCTTCGTGAGCTCTGACTTGTCGAGCTTACCGTCGGGGTCCGGCTTGTTCTGGTTGTTCCAGTTCTTGATCTTTTCCTCGAGCTCTTTGATCGCCTTCTGGTGTTCGTTGAACCGTTTCGTTATCTCCGCGGATGCCGCGGGACGCTTGTGGCTCTTGGAATTTTTGAAGATGCCGGCGATGGAGTAGTAGTCCTTCTGCGGAATGGGGTCGAATTTGTGATCGTGGCAGCGGGCGCATTGCACGGTCAGGCCGAGAAAGGCCCTGGAGAAGGTGTCGATGCGGTCGGCCAGCGTCTCGGCTTCGGCCTGCGCCTTCGCCTCCGGATCGCCACCATCGGATTTATAGTTAGGTCCGATAGCGAAGAAGCCCGTTCCATAAAACGCGAGCGGTTCGTCGATCAGGTCGCCGGCGATCTGGTGTTTGACGAACTGGTCATAGGGGAGATCTCGGTTGAAACAGTCTACCACCCAGTCACGGTAGTGCCAGGCGCCCGGCAGCGGGCCATTGTCGCCGAAACCTCCCAGTCCGTCGCTGTAGCGCGCAGTGTCGAGCCAGTGCCTGGCCCAGCGTTCACCGTAATGCGGAGAGTCCAGCAGGGAATCAACCACGTGGTTGAGGGCGTCGGGCCGCTTGTCTCCCAGGAACGCCTCCACCTCGGCGGGTGTGGGAGGGAGGCCTGTGAGATCAATGTAGATGCGACGTAGAAGAACCCGCCCATCGGCCTTGCCGAGCGGCTTGAGACCTCCCGCCTCGATTTTTTCCAGGACGAAGCTGTCGATCGGGTTGTTTACGAGGTCCGGATTTTTCGTCTGCGGGGGAGCGGGCTTTGTGATGGGACGGAAGGCCCAGCTTGCCAGGCGCAGCTTGTCCCAGTCCCGGCTGCCGGTTTCCGTTTTATCCCCGGTGGAGGGCTTCTCTTCGGGCCAGGGGGATCCCATGCGAATCCATTCCTGCAGGTCGGCGATGGCCCTGTCCGGAAGCTTCGTGCTCGGAGGCATCTCCAACTCGCTGTCGAGGTAGACAACGGCTCGAATGAGGAGACTCGCTTCCGGCTTGCCGGGCACCACGACCGGGCCGGTTTCTCCTCCCTTGAGAAGTCCTGCCCTGCTGTCGAGCCGCAATTCGGCCTTCAGCTTCTTCGCCCTGGCGCTGTGGCATTTGTAGCAGTTCTCCGCGAGTACGGGCCGGATCTTCTGCTCGAAGAAGGTGAGCTGCTCCGCGGTGGGATCCTCGGCGTTCAGCCATGCCGACACGGCGGAGGCGACGAGGAGAAAGCAGCCACTGAAGATGAGTCTGGGCAGGGTTTTCATGGTTCTCCGTTCGCGTTCAATAAGGCAAGCCAGGTCGTTTCGTTCCGAACGGCTGAGGCATCTTGCCTCATTGACGATGTGCATTCTACAGGGTCTTTACCGTAGAATCTCGCATCTTGACCGCGGAGTTGCCCTGGCGTTTTTTTTTAGGGGAAGCGGGAGAGTTTTCTGTCGAGGCGGCTGGGAGTACAATGATTCCGTGTCCGCGGGGCGCCGGAACCGTATTTCACGGGGTTCGCCTGTTCATACAGGGAGAGAGCATGTCTTCGTTATTTTTTTCCTCCAGCCGTCGCCTGGTGGGTAGGTCTGTACCGGTTCTTGCCTGGGCGCTGCTCGCGTTCGCGTACGGCGCCGTGGGGGCGGCGCCCTCCCGTCCCAACATCGTCCTCATCATGGCAGATGACATGGGCTATGAATGCGTCTCCTCCAACGGCGGCTCGACCTACCGCACTCCCCGGATCGATTCTCTCGCCAAGAGCGGCATTCGTTTTCTGAACGGCCATTCGCAACCGATCTGTACTCCCTCGCGGGTTCAGATCATGACCGGGTTCTACAATAACAGGAACTACATCCGGTTCGGTTTCCTGGACCCCGAGGTGACGACCTTCGGGCATATTCTGAAGGCCGCCGGCTACAAGACCTGCATCGCCGGCAAGTGGCAGCTCCAGGGAGGGCTGGAGGGCCCCCGGCATTTCGGCTTTGACGAATACTGCCTCTGGCAGCTTACTCGCCGCCCGAGCCGCTACGCCAATCCCGGGCTCGAGGTCAACGGCAAGCTCATGGACTATAAAAACGGTGAGTACGGCCCGGACCTGGTGAGCGACTACCTCTGTGGTTTCATCGAGAGGAACAAGGACGTCCCCTTCTTCGCCTACTACCCGATGATCCTGCCGCACTGGCCTTTCGAGCCGACTCCCGACAGTCCCGATTACGACAAGACCTTTCCCGGGGCCAAGGGGATCGGCAAGATGAAGTACTTCAAGGACATGGTCTCCTATACCGACAAGCTCGTGGGCAAGGTCGTCGACAAGCTCGAGGCGCTCGGCCTGCGCGAGAAAACCCTGGTGATCTTTACCGGCGACAACGGCACCTACGTGAAGATCGTTTCCAATCTGAACGGGGAAAAGTACCCTGGTGGCAAGGGCTCGACTCGTGACAACGGGACCCATGTGCCGCTCGTGGCAAGCTGGCCCGGCACCGCGGCGGCGGGCCAGGTGTCCGATGCGCTGGTTGATTTCAGCGACATACTTCCGACGCTCGCCGAGGTGGGAGGTGCTAAGCTGCCTTCGAAGCTCACCTACGAGGGACTCAGCCTCGCTCCGCTGCTGGAGGGGAAGCCCTTCAAGGGACGCGATTCGATCTACTGCTGGTACCATCGAAACGGTATTCGTGGCAAGGAGAGCCAGCATACGCGCGACCGGGAGTTCAAGCTCTACGCTACCGGCCGCTATTTCAACGTGGCGGAGGATCTCCTGGAGAAAAAACCTCTGGAGACGGCGGCTCTTACCGGTACCGGCCGTTCGGCCTACAATTCCCTGAAAACGGCTCTGGCCCGGGAGTTGGAGGCGACCCGGGAGGCTACCGCCGCCCTGAAAAAACGAGGTTTTGGTGGCGCCGAGAAGAAGCAGGGCAAGAATAAGACCAACAAGGCGAAGAACGCCGAGAAGAAGCAGGCGCAGAAGAAGGAAAAGAAAGAGAAGAAAGAAAAGAGCCGGGACTGAAACAGTTGCCTGGCTTGAAGGAAGTGATTTCAGGGCTCGACGTGAGCGGAGAATTGGTGAAGTGAACAAGAGGAGGGAACCGATGAAGGGATGTTCCATTACTGTCGCTGCCGCGATGGCGGCGATTATTTGTGCTGGCTCCGGCTGCGCTACCATCGCGCGCTCGACGGGAATCGGGGACGAGGCGGGTATGGACCTGGTCGCCATCAACTCCACTCCTGCCGGCGCGACCGTTCATATCGATGGCGCACAGGTTGGCGTTACCCCGTTGACGATGAAGGTCAGCCCCCGTGCGAAGAGCATGACCTTCTCCAAGGATGGTCACTACGCGGTTACCATACCGATCCCCAAGGATTGGAACGTGTGGACGATCGCCAACGTCATCTGGATTCCCGGGGTCGTCGTCGATGCGGTAACCGGCAATGTCCGGAAGGTGCGCGGGACCATCTCCGTGAACCTGCCAAAGACCGGACAGTGAAGCTCCCGGCACCCCGGTTGAGTGGGGCTGCCGGGGCTGCTGTTCTCAGATGGAGCGGATGCGCATTTTGCGCAGCGCCAGGGGAAGGCCGTGGTCCTGGAAACCGATGCCGCCCTTGCCGGGGCGATTCTTGAGCCTGGGATGGTCGAGGCTGATCTCGTTGACGACCTGGCCGTTGAGCTTGATGGTCACCTTGCGGCCCTTGCAGGTGATGTGGAAGTGATTCCATTCTCCCGGCGCCTTCGCGGTGTTCTTCGTGGGGGGGATTCCCGGGATGACGCCTCCTGAGTCATGGTCGCTCAGCTTCGCGCCTTTCTTCTTGCCGAAGGAGTCGTAGATCTGGACCTCGATCCCCTTGGCCACCGGGCTCTTCTTGTCGCCGACGTGGAAGTAGAAGCCGCTGTTGCCGCGCTTCTGGACCTTGTAATCAAACTCGATCTCGAAATCCTGGTACTCTTCCTTGAGCCACAGGTAGGCATCGTAGCGCTGCCAGCCCCGCTCGCCCGGCCTCGGTGTCAGCGCCACCACGCCGTCCTTGCCGAGCACCCAATTGCCCTTGGTATGGCAATACTTCGCGAGGTCTCCTGATTTCAGCACATCTGTCCAGCCGGCCTTCTCCTCGGCATCGAGAGCCGGGGCTGCGGCGAAGGAGGCGGCGATGAGACAGCCCATCGCGGCGAGGCGGACAATCCGGTTCGTCCTGGTATTTCGGTAGTTGGTGAACATTTCGGGGGATTCCTTTCCTCTGTCGCTCATTTTGAGTGTCGTTGACGCGTGAAGCTCATTTCAAAAACCGGTGTACGATCTTATCATAGTCGCTGGGGGATGTTCTGAATCAACTGATGGATCCAAGCCGCGAAAGGCCGCCATGAATACGAAACCGACTGCTCTTTTAATTTTGTTCCTGTTGGCTGGAGCGCTGAGCGCGCAGGACAACCTCGAGAACAAGGCAAAGAAGGCGAAGAAGAAGAGGGTGCCCGCAGCCATGAAGCCGGTGAAGGATACGCCGGGGCTGCCGCGGGTGCTGCTGATCGGCGACTCGATCTCGATCGGCTATACGGTGGGGGTGCGGGAGCTGCTCCTGGGCAAGGCCAATGTGCATCGCCCCCTGACCAATTGCGGTCCCACCACCAAGGGTGTCAAGGAGCTCGACAAGTGGCTCGGCGACAAGCCGTGGGACGTGATCCACTTCAACTTCGGCCTGCACGATCTCAAGTATCTCGGTCCCAAGGGGCAGAACCTTGCCGACCCGAAGGGAGAGGGGAGCCATCAGCAGGTGCCGCTAGCCGACTACGAGAAGCATCTCAAGACCATGGTCGCGCGCCTGGAGAAGACAGGAGCCCGGCTTATCTGGAGGTCAACGACGCCGGTTCCCCCCGGCGCCAGGGGCAGGGTTGTGGGCGATTCGGCGAAGTACAATAAGGTAGCCGCGAAGATTATGAAGGAGCGCAAGATAGCCATCGATGACATGTACTCCTTCTGTATGCCCCGCCTGAAGGAGATCATTCGGCCGGCCAATGTCCACTTTACACCGGCCGGGTCGAAGGCGCTGGCGCAGCAGGCCGTCACGGCCATCACGGCGGCATTGAAGAGGCGCGCGAAGTCTTCCGGCAGGTAATCGGCTACCGGGGATGCCCGGGCCCTATTGCTTCTGGAATTGAGGCAGAGAGAGGAGGAAGGCGGCGGTCGCCGAGATGCGCCGGTTTCTCTCTCGCTGGCTGTTGAAGGCACCCTCGGAGAGCGCCCGGTGGTTCTCGATGATGTCGCCGTTGAAGAAGAGGAGGGTGAAGAACTTGACGGTTCGCTCCGGAGTGAAGAGCTGCCACCGGAGGCGGAAATCATTCGGATCCCAGGTCCCCGCGGAATCTCCTGCTAGCGGGTTGGCGAGGTCGTTGATGAATTTCAGGCGATTCAGCAGGCCGACAGTGTGCATCCAGTCGAAGCCCATCTCCGACTCGCCGGTCGGATCGGGGAAATCGACCATCACCATGCCGGCGTTTTCAATGGTCTCGGTCGCGTCGAGAAGCTGTGGAAGGGTCAGGCTGGCGCCGAGCGCCCGCACCGTGCTCGCCACGAGCTCGATAGGAGTTTTCACTTTCGCCCGGTAGAACCTCAGGCTGAGGAATTCATCTGAGAAGAGGATTACGCGCAGGACCTCGCCGATATCACCCTCTGATTCCCGCCATGCATCGATCGCGGCCAGCAGCAGGTCGGGTTCACGGAACTCCAGCCTGCTGACCGTGCCGTTGCCGGCTGAGTCGAGATCTTCAAAAATCTGTGGGGGCCTGCCGTTGGGGAGATCCGGTGTGGGCTCGGCCCATTCACTCTCGGAGAGCCTGCCATCGGAGTTGCGATCGACGGCGTTGAAGAGCGCCGCGAGGTCATCCGGCATACCGCCGGTTTTGGGCAGGTCGGAGATGTCGTCGGTTACCAGCAGCTGGATGAGCTTGGTGCAGATGTACTTGGCGCAGTCTCGCAGGCCGATGGTCTTGTCGAGAACCTGGTTGAATTCGTTAAGGCCGGCGCCGTATGTACGGTTGTCAGGGTTGTTGGCGATCTGCAAGGTGGAGAACGGTGACACCGGGTTTCCGAGTGAGTCGACACCACCATAGCGCGGCAGGAAGATGTCCTTGCGTCCCCAGGTATGGTTTGGTCTGCCGAAGTGAAAAGCCCAGGTATAGGTTTCGTCGTCCCAGTTTTCGGTGGTGGCGAAGCGGTAGTTCGTGCCGGTTTCGCGGTCGTTGATCGTATAGAGCCTCCTGCCTGGGTGACGGATGAAGAGAATATCGTTGGCGGGAAAGTTGTCGCGAAGAACCCAGCCGGCCGTCCAGCCGGTGAAGACCTTGGCCAGCTCCTCGATGTCACGCTGGGTGTAGACGTGGTCGGCGCCGAGAGCGAAGAGCTCGAAGTACTCCCTGGCGTAGTTCTCATTCGGCTCGGCGGCGGTATTCTCGAAGTTGTTGAGGTAGATCACCTGGGCGACGCTCTTGGCCGAGCCTTCTAGGAGATCACGGAAGTCTCCGAAGGCGTTTCGCCTGAAGAAATTGTACTCGCGCAATTCCATGTCGATCGCCACGGCTCGCTGTTCACGCTGGCCGTAGTATTTCCAGTAGCCGATTTGGTTCTTCGTGATGAATTCCGCATAGGTGAGGAAGCCATCAGTGCGCAGCCTGTTGGGGAAACGTTCCCAGGGGATCGCTCCCGGATGCCTGTTGGGCCTGCGGAAGGAGTTCCATTCCGCCTCGGTCACGGTGTTCGAGTCGTCCAAGTCGGCCGCGTTGAACATCTGCCGGGTGGGGGGCACCCCGGCGCTGCCGCCACGCTGATCCTTGGAGAAGAAGCTGTCGCGCAGGGCCGAGACCTGGGTGTGGAAGTGGTTGTTCCAGAACAGGGAGAGGACCTGCAACAGCTGCCAGCGGCTGTTGATCGCGTCGCTCAGGAGCAGCGCGTTCATGCGCTGGATCTGGTTGTTGGGCACGAGATAGTCGGCGTTGAAGCCCAGCTCGAGACTCTCGGCGATGGCGGCGAGCCCGGGCTCGTCCTCGGCCTGGTCAAAGTTTCCGGGCGGGTCGAGCTGCTCCTCGATGTAGGCGAGCAGGTCTTCGCGGGTCTGGATCCTTGCCAGGAGCTCTTCGGTCGGTCCGAAGGTGATGCGGTTGAGCACGTGGGTGATGAGCGGCAGATCGTTCGAGCAGCCCGGGTAGGATTCGCAGGAGAGCTTGCCGGGTTCAGGGGCCAGTCCGCACTCGAAAGGACCCGGCGCCGCCGGTTCGGCGCCGGCGCGGAACAGGTAGGCCAGGGTAAAGACCCCGTCGCTCAGGTCGACGGCTGAATCGCCGTTGGTGTCTCCGGCGATCGTACAGGAGCTCTCGTCTCCGCCGGCAAAGAGCCAGACGAAGGTGGCGATGGCGTCGGAGATATCGACCGACCTGTCGGTATTGAAATCGCCGCGACGGAATTGCACCTCGCGGAAGTAGCGGTCAAGCCCCTGGGGAGCCGGGATATCGAACTCGGGAATCCCCTGGGCCTGCGTCCGGGTGCAGGGCGCCAGGCAGAGGAAAGCAAACAGCGCGACAGCGGCAGGACCGCAAAGGCCGGCCAGCTTCGGCAGCCGGTAGGTGTTCAGGGGATCGGCTTCCCTCATCGAAGGCTCCAGGATTAATGAAATGGCTCAACGTCCACCGGTGAAACAGTCACACGGCCAACTCCGTACGAACGCTCACATACGGGTCTCAACGCTCTCTACATCATGCAGACGGGGCAAGGGTAAATCAACCAATAGGTTTGAAACGGCGGATTGCCGGGGAACTCCGGCTCGAGACCACTTCATCGTACGGGGATGGTCATTCGCCGCAGCTCTGCGGGCAGCCTTCGATCCGGATACACTCGGTACCCGCGGCAGGTTGGGGACCGCCCTGGAAGAGATAGATGAGGAGGTGAATCCCATCTGCGAGATCTACGCCGCTGTCGCCGTTGAGGTCGAGCAGGGTCCTGTTGGCCGGGTCGGAGACCTCCCCGTCCTGGCACGGAAGACGGTCCGGGGTGCCGAGGAAGAGATGCCCGAGCAGGCTGACCGCATCGGAGAGATCTACCCGCCCGTCCTGGTTGGTGTCTCCGGGTTTTTGCAGGCCGCCATCGGGAGCGGGGGTCTCGCCGAAACCGGGAGTTCCATCCCGCACGCCGCTCTCACGCCAGCTCTCGGGAGAGCCGAGCGCCTCGGGGGAGACCTCCAGGTCGCCGAGCTCGAGCGAGAAGCCTTGTCCATCTGTTCCCGGTTCCCACCGATCGCTATAGCTGAAGGAAGCGATAGTTGCCCCGAGAGCGTCCTGGATCTCGAGCGCCTCTCCGGCGTTCGCCAGGTTGCCGCGGTACTCTCCGGCGATGAGGATGCGGGCGACGTCGTAGCGTTCCGCGAAGGCATCGAGATCCTTGACGATAACCACGAACGCCTCCGGCCCCAGGTCGAGTACGCCCGAGGATGTGAAGTCGAACTCGATCCCGGCGGTAAAGCGCACCCCGGTCAGGTCCAGTGAATCTTCGGAGGTATTGACCAGCTCGATGAACTCGAGATCCTGCTGGCTCAGGGGGCTGTCTTCATCCGGGGGCCGCGGATTGTACATGATCTCGCTGATTCGCAGGGCCGACACATCGGTGGCGAAGGATCTTTCGATGAGGTTACTCCATTCGCCTCTTCGCAGTGTCCGTGCCCGGAGCTCGGAGCTCCTCGGGAGGTTGAACGGTTCGGTGAACCTGGTGGCAGATGCGGCCACGCGATCTCCCTCGAGTCTTGGGTCGCTTCCGTCAAGGGTGTAGTAGATGCTGCCGACCGTGGCTGCCATGTTGATCTCGAGCCCGCCTCCGCCGGGAGGAATCCTGCCGTCTTCCGGCGTAATAACAGGGGGGTCGATCGCGCTGCGGGCGAGTCCCCGCTGGGCAAGCTGGGCGTAGACGAGGGATGTTCGCCTTGGAAAGTAGGTGCGGCGGAACCAGTTCAGCTCCGTGGCCCACTCCTGGCGGGTATTGTAGGGATCGTTCGCTCTCTTATCATCACCCCAGCGAGCGGTCTCGGCGGCGAGAGCCAGCTCTATGTGCTCCGCGAAGGCGTCCCATCTCGCCCGCGCCGCCTGCGCGGTGAGGACC
>Ga0310345_10001364_pt1 | contig 27447 bp, 17 predicted proteins | sample HC15DNA20500_MG_FD_204667 | JGI IMG/M metagenome (GOLD analysis project Ga0310345, IMG submission 204667) | Marine microbial communities from station ALOHA, North Pacific Subtropical Gyre - HC15-DNA-20-500_MG | ecosystem: Environmental > Aquatic > Marine > Oceanic | place: Pacific Ocean: North... | reverse complement strand
TCATATGAGTGCTCGTATGACTGGTCGTAGAACCGATAACTTCCCGCACCGCCCGCGCCCTCGTCAAAGGCGACAAGCATCCCCGCTACCGGCGCTACCGCAAGGCGGCCTGCTGACCACGCTTACGCACAACGGCGGGGTTCCGCTCGCCAAAAACAAGCCAACGATGCTAGTTCGGTTCGTGCTCCGGACAAATTCCACTTGAGCTTCCAGCTGCGTCGGCAGGACCTGCCGGACAAACCTGACCGAAGACTTTCTTGGCATCGCGCAGCGATTAAACGCCGAGCCCAGACTTCCCAGTCAAGCGGTTGCCTCCAGCCATTCTCTGTAGCTCGGCCGGCCGTCTACGTCGTAATGTGCCGAACGCAGAAGATCAGCCGCCTCTAAAGTGACGGATTCGGCCAGCTGCGAATCGAGCTCGAGCTTCGCGTCGAGATCGAACAGGCTAGCTGTCGCCTCCAAAAGCCGTATCCCGTGATCGATCTCGGCCTCTGCCGCTGCGGCGGCATCATCACCACCGACCATCCTGTATCGGTCAACGGCGGGTGGCTGGACGGTGTCGCAGCGGAAGCCGAGCGAGAGCATATCGTGCCTTCCGGGCCGAACAGAGAAGAAGCAGCTGGGCAGCATTTGCACGGAGCACCCACCACCGAGGAACCTGAGCAGCCACTTGCCGAACCCCAGCGCGAAGAGGTTCATGAAGCGCGGGGGATCCAGCTTGGCCGGGTCTCCCAAGGCTTCCTGTAGTCGCTCAGCTTCGGTCTCTAGAAGTGTGGCGGTGCCCTCGCAAAACTCGGCACTGCTTTCGACGTTGTCACGCACCGCCTTGATGAGCGCGCTGAGGTTGCGGGCATCGATCCGGTCGGGCGAAACTCTGGTAGTGATGAAAAGCAGCCACGGATGTCTTGCATGACGAAGCTGCAGTCGAATGACCTCGGCAAGGGCATCGAGGATAGTCGGCTGACGCTCGCCGGCGGCGCGAAGCGCAATGTGATCGCATAGGTCGATGTTGACTGCGTGGAACGGCCCGCTCCTGCGCACGGCGTCATGAGCAAGGGAACCGTTGTTTGCGATGGACTCGAAGCGCTCGCGCAGGATCGTCGAACTGCTGTGGATTCGCGGAAGCCCGCGGACCTCGCTCTCGGCGATGTTCAGCTGGATGTCGTCGGCAGAGTTGCGCCGGACCGAATTCAGGCCCGTAAACCTGAGCTCAGCCCCAACCTGCTCGCACGCCTCGCGTAGTACGCGGACGTCCAGCAGGTCCTCGCCGGGCAGACTAAGGTACCGGACGATGCGGCTGTCGTCCGGGAAGTGCGTGTCCCGTACCATATCGAGGAGACCATCGTGCCACTGGTAGCGCCTGACCCATTGCTTCCTCGGCCGGTGCCATGGTTTGAAGACCCTGCGCGGTGGATCCACAAGGGCGGGTCTGCGCGCTACACGCTCAACGAGCAGTTCGTCGTCGAACTCGTCCATCACCGGGCCCCGAAGATGGCTAAGATGTCGGCGATGAGCGACTGCTGCTCATCCCAGGACAGGTCGTCTAGCAGTCCCCACGCAGACAGGACTTTCGCGAGGGCCTCAACCTGCGAACCGTCTACCGCCACGTCCCAGTCCGACGCCTTCGCGGCCAATTGCTCGGAATCGAAGACGAGGACTCCGCGCTCGCGGTCATCGAGAAGAGCCTGTCCGCGGGGAGCGAGCCGCACCATCGGCGGCGGCTCCGCATCGACGCCTTTCCTCGCCTCCCAGACCTTCCCTACGAGGGTGTCTAGGCGGGTGGCTCTGGAGTCAGCCTCCCTCGCGCGCTTCGCGTCCAGGAGCTCTTTGTTGAGCCCCTTCAGTTTATTGGTAGTCTGACGCACTGCGAAATGCACCCATTTCTGCAGGTACTGGTAGTGCGGGTGACTGTAGTTGAAGGATTCGCGGTCAATGTTGAGGGCTGCGTCGAGACCTTCCGTAATGAAAACCTCAGACATCAGTTGGCGCAGACGGGTGAGCTCCGATACCTGGTAGCCGAGGAAAGACGGGTCGAAGAGCACACCGCTCGCGTTATTTACGCGCACAAGCACACCGTTGTTCTCTTTGGGCGTGATGCGCTGGTTCCAATAGAAATATGCCTCGAATGAAAGCGCCCCGCCGCCGATGTCGGGCGGCACCGCGCCCAGCCCGGATGTCACCTGTCCAAAGAACATGAGTGGCTTGCCGATGTCACTGCTTCCCCGCAGCTGGCTGTCAAAGGATATTGGACGCATGAGCTCGACGTCGTCGACCAGGACCCGGAAACCGCCAAGGGGATCGGTCGAACTAGTCAACCCCAGCTTCTCACCGATCGTCTCTGAGCCCGTGAGCTCCACTGCATCTGCCGACCGGCTGGTCAGTCTAAAAAAACCAATCCCGTCGGCAGCCTTCAGATCGAACGGATGCTTCTCGAGGTAACGAACCGGTACCGCGAGGCTGAGGAGCCAAATCATGCTCAGATAGTCGTCGAGCGATTCCTCGATCACCGGGGTCGCCTTGCGGTCGCGCACCTCCTCGCGCACCGCAGCATAAAGCCTGCGGAAGCGCTCGTCCGGGGTGTCCGTGGCCGCCCATGGCAGCTTGGGCTCCTCGACAAACACGTCCGTATCGGTGGGATCGACCCGGCCGATGTGATAGGTTGGAGGCTTCGGTGGGGCGCCTTCCAAGTCTCCTGCTGCCGCCCGGTCGAGCAGCTTCCACCTTTCGAGACCCTGCAGTAGGTCCCGGGCCTGCGGGGTCAGCTCCATGAGGATGATCTCAGTGCCTTGCGTGTCGACGTCAGCCGCCCGCTCACTCGTTATCGTCACCGTGCCCGTCTCGAAGACGTCATCCTCCGAAGCAGAAGCCAGCATCTCTTCTGTGTGCGTTTTCATAACAATTACAGCTGAGGTGCGGTAGTCGTCGCCGCGGCGCTTCGTGATGACCTGGAAGTGCTGGGTCAGTTGTGACACCGAAAACATGCCGATTCCGATTTTGCCGATCAGACGTCGGCCACCCACAGACAGTGTAGGATCGGACTCGCTTACGGTGCCAAGTCGCTTGCCCTTGGCCGTACGTTTCGAGCTGCCGCCAATGTGCGTCACAAGGTCAGCCAGCGCTTCCGGCGACATCCCCCGCCCGTTGTCGCGCACCACGATGCGCTGGAAGCGGGGTGCATCAGTCTGTAGGATCACCTCAGTGGCGTCCGCGTCATAGGCGTTGGAGATCAGCTCGCGGAAGGCTGAAGATGGCCGACGGTAGATTCCATCCGTCACGCGTGCCAGCACCCGGTCGTCAACGCGAAGCGTGGTGCGGACTGGCTCGCCGTTCTCGCGGCCCCGCCGAATGTCGAGCGCTAGCTCCTCTGCGCGGTCAATCATCAGCCGTACCTCCAGGTGCAAAAATGCGCAGACCGTGCCCCCGAGACCACCGTCTGCCACAGATGGCAGCTGCGGAACACTTCACACAGGCCTCCGGATCGCCATGAACGTCGACCTGAGCTCGATTGTCTGACCCGTCAGTGCGGCCGACGCCTGTGCTGCGGCAATCATAGGATGCAGCGAACCAGGGCGAACGTCCCACAGGGGATGGACGATCAAGATCACGCGGCTGCCAATGATTACCGCCTCCAGGCCGGCAATGACCGCCCGATGAGACCCTGGCAGCGCGGAATGAACCCGATCAGCCGCATGCTGTGCTACCCCCACCCAATGCGTCGGCGAGAAGTCTATTGGCGCGGCAGCATCGAGGCAAAGTCGGGCCATGTCGATCGCGAGGCGCCAGTCCAATATGCTGTGATACGCGAGATTTCCGTAATCCCGCATACAGTCGTGGCACGACGTCTGGCATGCGATGCCATGATCGCGAGGCCCGGCTGTCACCTGAAATCTACCAAGCTGTCCCGCTCCGAGGATGTCCTGCAGAAGTGCCTCGAATTCGGTGGGTACACCCAGGTAGGTGCTGTATCCTGCCCCGTTCTCCAGCGTGTCCGACAGGAAGACCTGGCCGATTATCGTCTGGGCCGCGTCGACGGTGGTCCGAAACCCGACCTTTAGCTCGCTGTCACTCACGTCAAGGCGCACTGCGGCAGCGCGCCGGAGGAGGAAGCCAAAGGAATACCACGCAGCGCGGCCTTCGACACGGAGAGGATCCGCGAATAGACCACCTGGCCAGATCTGCATTCCCGCGACCAGCACATCAGTTTGGCTGATGGCTGCAAGTGCGCGACGATCCGTCGCTCCGACGGCTGCGGGAGCCCTGCGGTCGACCTTGTCAAGCGCCTGCCGCGTCGCCCAAGTCTCCCGCCACATGTGTTCAAACTCGAAGAGATCGCCATTGTTGTCGTTGATAACGTGCACGGTCTGCGTGCCACTGTGTATCTCGAAGTTGCGATATGGGCTCAGCGCAGGACCTGAAAAGCCTAACTTTGGCCGTGTCGCGCGCGGCATCCATTCGAATGTCCCGTCATAGTCCCGCTCCGTGTTGTAGTAAGTGCGGAAGCCGCGCGGCTCAGAGAGATTTACGACCTGATACTGATCACCGGCCAATGGCCCACAAAGAGGACACATCGCAGACGGGATCTGGGAATCATCAATCGACTGGCAGCGCCGACAAATCCCCGTCCGGATCGGAGGGCCAAGAGGATCTGGCATCTCAATCGCCCTTCCACCACGGAACTGGTAATCCACGACGCCGATCGCAGTGTGGATCATGCCCTCCTTCACAGTCTCGGATCCTGGGGCGAACTGGCTGATAGCCAGATCCAAAGGTCGGTCGACGACATCAGATGGAGGCCACTGCGGACCATGCGGATCATCGTGATACAAGTATCGGGTCCTCGTCGGGAAGCCGAACATCGGTAGGACGCCGGAGTTCGCGAGACGCTCGCTGAGCTGCACTTGCGCGAGGCGCGGATTACGCACTGCTGCTGTGATCTCCGGAACAAGTCCAGAGGCGACCCATGCTTCCAGTGCAACTTGCCGCGCCTGCAGCTCAGGCGCGGCCGCATGTAGAAGCGTCGCGCATATGTCGCTAACGCGAGCGGCGTTCGCGCTGATCCATGCCGCGACTTGGTCGCGCACAGGCAGGCTCATGGCACCGGCTGCTGAGACCACGGGCTGCTCCCAAGCAGCGGATTCCCCGAACTCCCCATGCACGCTGTCGCCCGTAGAACCTTGGAACAACTGGAGTGCGGCAAACGCCTCGCGCAGCACCTCCTTTGCCAATATGCGGCGCACGATAGGTTCCACGGAAAGGTCGACATAGGGCTGTGGCGGGGGGTCGGCGGTGATCCGCTCGGGTCGCTGAAAATAGTAGTCGTCGTGGCTTCGACCGCGACACAACGTGAGCGCGAGAGATAGTGCAGTGCCCCGGCGGCCTGCGCGTCCGACGCGCTGCTGATAATTGAACCGGAGCGGCGGCATGTTCGCCATCATGACGGCAAGCAGCGACCCGATGTCGACGCCCGCCTCCATAGTCGTCGTGACGCTCAAGAGGTCAATTTCGTCAACCAGCGGTATCTCCTCGGGTGCTGGTAGGCAGATGTTCTGAAAAAGGCGTTGGCGCATCCGGGATTCCGCCTTGCCCGTCTGCCCCGTCATTTCCTCGCAGTTAAGCCGGAAGAGGGGGCCCGCTTCGCGAGCAAGGTAGAGGTAGTAGTCGTTGGCGGTAGCGGCGGCGGCCAGCGGTTGCGGGCCGGTCAACGTGCCTTGGCAGTCGGTGCAACGCAGGCCTGCCGCGTGGAGGTGAATTCGGCGACAGGCCGTGCATTCCCAAGAGGCGCTGCCGGCCCGGCTGATCATCAGCCGGTTCGGCTGGATCAGCCAGTCGGTCACCAGCCCGCTGTGGCGAAGCCGGTTCTCCACGTCGGCCACTAGTGCTGCGCCGGTCCGGCCCGCCGCAATGGCCACAGCATCGAGATAGTCGCGTATATAACCCGGCGCAGTTTGTTGGCCGACCGCAGTATAGGGCTCGCCTTCGATACGGCGCCGCTCGCCGAGTAGGCGCAAGGCTCCATCGGCAGCCTGGACGACGAGGGGATCGGTGTCGTGCGGAGCTCCAGGACCGACTGACGCGTAGCCGATCTGTAAGGCTTCCAGCCCTCGGCGTCCGGACGCGAAGATGACGTTGAGGACAGCGGCGTGCGCCGCGCGGCGCAGGCGGCGGAGATGCTCATTCTGTTCTACCGACAAGCCGCTCTGCACTGGAGACGGCGGCGAGGTGACCCAGTCGAAAAGGGCTCTCCAGCTGCCATTCTTTCCGTCCGGGTCGGTCCAAAGGGAGTCCTTGCCGTAGCCACCCGGGTTGATCCCAGCCGCAAGCATGCGCAGCTCGGCTTCGCGGAAGAGGTCGCTAACGACGAAGGGCCCAGCCGTCGAAGCGAGAATTTGGGCAGCCGCTTGCGCAAAAGTCAGCCCTGGGGCGGATGGGCACGGCATCCCAGCCATTGGACCAGCCGCCGCCATGATAATGCCCGCATCCTGCGGTGCTCCCAAGAAATAGGAGTTTGCCGCAGCCGTTTGCTCCGGCGTCATCGGAGCGCTCGTTACCTGTAGATGGAACGCAGCGGCGCCTTGGCCTGCGCACTCCAACGCAGCAACCAGTGCTTGGCGAACGGCATCGAGATGGTGCGATTGCCGCATGCCAGCCGAGAGCTTTGCGGCGTCCTGGCGGCTGTCCGAGAACACCACGAGCTTACGGTTCCGCTCACGGCCAGGAGGCGCAATATCACGCAGCAGGCTATCGGCGAGCACCTGCGCCACCTTCTGGAAACCTGTTCGCTGTCCGCGCACCGGCGAGCCCACGTTGCGTCCAGCCCAGTCGGCGTCACAGCGCGGGCAGCGCGCTGGGTACGCGGAGGGTGGGGTCGCCCTCGTAGTGCCAGGCCGGAGGGGCGAATGCTGTGAGGGGACCCAATAAACGTGCCCGTTGCCAGGCTGCCCGCCCGTAAGCACGCCCGAGCCGCAGTCCAGGTTCGCCTGTCGCCACTCGCGCTGCAGGTTGCTCTGCGACCATCGCCGCGACCGCGGCGTCCGTCCGGCCGATGGCCAAAAGATCGCGTAGTTGCCATAGTCGCGCTCGGCACCCGCACGGTCAGGCACCTGTTCGAGATCAGGAAAGTCAGGACTAAGCCGCCACTGCCCAGGGTTGCCCGTCGAGTTGCGGTATCCGCCTAGGAACACCTCTCCGCAAGGCTCACAGTAGAGAAGCTCCAGAACCCGGGAGCCGCAACCGCAGCCCGAGGCCGGCACATGGTGGAGCGCGCCGATTTGAGGCAAGTCCGGATCTGTCCGTATCGGCGCTTGGCTGCAAGATGGATTCGCGCAGGCCCACAGACCTTGGACATTGCGGAACATGATGTGTGCGCGGACTGGCAGCAACGGAACGTTCGCAGACGTCTCTGCCGATGCAATCGCTGTCACCAGCCCTTCCGCCGCAGCCGCTGCGGCCTGCGGTGAAAGCTGAGGAAAGAGCCTGACGCCGATGTCCGCGATTTGCCGTGGCTGAGGTCGCGAGCCGTCGTCGCTCATGCATATCTCACGCAGAGCGTCCGCGGCCTCAGTATGCGCAAGCGCGCGGCCGAGCCGCTCCGATACGGTCCGGGGCGGACCGCCCGTGCCAACGGCGCTCTCGAGACAATCAACCGCGGCATCGATTCCGGAAGTCTCGACTTGCAACGGAAACGCAGCCAGCGCTGCCGAATGCTGCGCGACTGTCGAGCGCGCCGTAGGGGACAGCGGCCGCAGGCTGCCGCCGATTACACTGAAGCGCGAGCGGTCGCGGCCGAAGAACCCGTGAAGGTAGTCCCTCCCAGCCGCGTCGTCTTGGAGCGAAGCTGACGACGCGATGATGCGGAGCTGGTCGTGATCGGGGTGGAGGCCAAGCCGGTCGAGTAGTACACGCAGAAGGTAGGCGACCTCCGTACCCGGCGTCCCGCGGTAGGTATGCAACTCGTCGACCACCAGATGGAACACGTTCCTGGGATCTCGCTCGAGCCATGTGCGCGTTGAGTCGAAGATGGGCGCCTCGACGCCACGCATTAGCATGATATTTAGCATGCTGTAGTTGGTGATCAGGATGTCGGGCGGCGTCTCTTGCATATCCCAACGTGACCACATCTCGGCGCCGCTGAGGCTTTGGAAGAACCGCTCCGCGTCCGTCCCAGCGACTGCGGCTGCATCACGTTCCATCGCGATAAGCTCGCGACGTAGCTCGGCTAGTTTGCTGGTCGACGATTGCACTCCGGACACTGGGGTCCGCCCAGTATAGCGCCCGAAGTAGAAGCGATTGCCGAGCCGGTTAGTGTCGAGCCAGCTACGAACCGCAGGGCTGTCGAATCCGAGCCGGAGGCGCACCAGCTGATCTTCGGCAAGGGCGTTAAGCGGGTACATTACAAGCGCACGCATCGCTGAAGGCCGCAGACCGGGATCCTCGTGTCCCCGCTGCGGGACGCGAGGGTGGTAACGCTGCCCAGGTGGCCCATCGTGGTTCCACCAGTCGTGCGCGGCGGGAAGCGCCGCCGGGGCACCCCAGTTTGCGGACTCGGTAACGAGAGCAGCAGCCAGCGGTAGCAGAAAGCACTCGGTTTTGCCCGAGCCGGTCCCGCTGGTGACGATGACATCTTTGTGCTGGCGCATTGAAGCATCGAGCGCATCGAACTGATGTTGGTATAGGTTGTTGCGGGGATCGAACAGGCCTTGGGAGATGAAATCGGCGACATCGGATACCATGCTGGGCGGAAGTGCTCCCCCAAGGATCCGCGTCACCGCCGCTGCAACATCGTTCCCGCTCGATGCGTATGGCGGAGCCGACTCAATAAGAGGGCTCCTGTAGAGTCGTCCATCCTCGTCGAGTAGGTTTCGCCGTTCCGCGACAAGGCTGTCGTAGCGCAGGTCGAAAGGGCTATCGAGGTAGCGCAAGTAGGTGTTCCGCATGCCCTCGAAGATCGAAACCGGATTGGTCAACTGTCTGCTCCCATCGCGATTGCACGAAGCGCAGCGGCAGTGGCCGCGGCGACCGGGGCAGTGATCCCCGAATAAGTAAGGCGCCCGTCCGAGGCAAAAGGGAGTGTGCCCGAGGCAACTACCAGCGCACGGTCGATCAATCCTGGCGGCCGGGCGGCGAGCGGAAAACTCATCTGGCCGCGCGACAAATCGAGCTGCATCACCCGCTGACGCCGACCGAGCAACCAGTACTTGGCCAGTCCTGGGGGGACGTCGCGCGTCACGGCTTCCTGTTTGTAGATATGTCGTAGGTCGTATTCAGACCTGAAGCGGAAAAGGCCGCGACGGGCACGGCATGCCTCGTCGACGCTGGACGCGAGCCAGGAGACCTTGGATCGCGAGAAACGCTGCACCACCCAGCCGCCGCGCGGAACCGTAGTCTCCGCGAAACTCGCAAACGGCGGTGGCGCAAAGGCGGAGAGGATCGCCAGCGGTGCGTTCCACTGGATCGGGATCCCAGCTTCCCGCGATATTCGGACAAGATCCCTAGTCGCCGCCGCGGAGAGAATTACCGCGTCGGGCGCCTCCTGCTGTGCCGCCACAGTCATGACGTCGCCGGCCGCAGCGGCTAGGCGTGCAAGGAGCGGAGCGCTCCGCGCCCCGCAGAGAACCGCCGATGCCGCGACTGTGGGATCGCCAGCGGCAATCACGGGTGGAGCGACGCGCCAGCCCCCGTCAGCCGCTTCACCAAACTCGCAGTGGGCGAGGCTGCTAAGACTCCAGATCGAGCGGTTGTAGGCAGATGGTCCCACCCTGCGAGTTGGCAGCAGCTCCGCCGCTCGCCGCTGGAAGGCCGCCAAACTGCCTGAGCCGAGCGCCGACACCCAGAGGAGAAGTTCATTCATCTGCGGCGCTTCCGGTACGAGCGGGCAACGGCAACGTAATCGTTCCAGGCCGTACGCTCTTCACTCCGTTCCGCGCCAGCTCGGTTGCTAGAGCTTACGAGACGGACCCACCGCTCGACCGCCTCGCGCGAGCCCACAGGCATGCCGGGACGAATGTTGGAGCCGACCAAGGAAGCGCGATTGCGCCTCGATCCGGATCCCACAGTCAGTAGCCAGACAGGCTCGAAGTCCGGCCGAGCCACGCCTATCCCGAACGCAACAGGCACAAATTTGCTGATCTGGCCAGGCCGCGCGCCCAGCAGCGCAACGGCCCCCGTGTGATGGAAATACTCGCAGCCGTCGGCATAAGAGAGGGCACCCGCCAGCCGGGTCGCTCCTTCCCAGCCAGCCCACCAGTCCCAATTGCAGACGCCCGGCTGGATCGTATAACTGGCTGACTTGCCGCCATGGTGGATAGTATGCGATCCAGGCGCATCCCACCCCTCGGCGGTCCAGCCACCTTCACCGTCTGCCAATGCTGGACTGCTGTCGATAAGGACGGGATCCGTTTCTGACAGCAGGCCGAGAAGTCGGATCGAAGGCGGATGACCTTCGAGCCATGCCCCTCGCGAGAGCCGTATGCCACCACATAGCTCGATGCTGACTGCTGGTAGCGGGTCGAGCGCGTCTAGGATCGCAGGCCCGTTAGCGGGCACAGAGGGACGTACAGGCCGAACGCCACGCCAGCATACCCATCCCGAGGGCACGTTCGGCCCCTCGATTGGGATCGGCTCAGCGGACCCTGTCGCGAGGATCTGCGCGCGTGCCGCGTCCGCGAGGCCTTCCCGGCAGATTACCACACTTTCCTGGCCGATCACCACTCTGGCCTGGCTAGCGAACCCAGCGACGTGGGCGTGGGAGCCGAGCACGTGAAGATCACGCGATGTGCGGCTCCAGCTAACCGGCAGGTCCACAGCCGACACGAAAAGCGGTTCGCCGAACGCAGCCCGTGCGTCGGTTAACGCAAGCGGCTCGAGAAACTGGTCGTCAAGCTGGCCTAGCCATGAAACCACACCGTCTTGATCGACGGCGACCTCGTCTGCGGCCCCCTCGGGAGTACGCAACAGAGCCGAAAGCTGTACGCCCCAGTCGGCAGCACCAATCAGCAGCAGAAGATCAGCACTCAGGTGCTGGGTGTCCCCGCCAACCGCGGCACTGGAGCTCGGCGCTCGGCGCGTGCGGGTGCGTTTGAGCCTCGGTTTGTACTCACCGGGCCTGCGCATGAATGCGGCGGCAACTCCATCTGTAAACGACGTTCCATCGGCACCCACTTGGGCGGCAGGGTCGCTTAACAAGGACTGGTCGACCTCGACATGGTCCTTCTCTGCATAGTCCACTTTCATCGGAGAGAGCGCGGCAGCGCCAGATGCGTGATAGATGGCGACGTCACCATCAATTCTGGGTTCAGAATTAGTCAGCGCTTCGCCAACCTCGCCGGCCGCTTCTGCGTCCAATAGGCGGGCTGATTCAGGATTATGCGCCTTGGCTTCAGCAGCGTCGCCAGGTTCTTGGTCGGCTTCGTCAGTCGACAGGTCCGCCGCAGTTTGTTCTCCTGCCACCTCTCGCCGCTTTTCTGGCTCCGTCGTCTCACCAGGCTCGTCGACGGATCCCGTCCCAAACGCTCCGCCGTCGCACGCTCCAACGGTCTCACGCTCGACCGGGCATTCCGCGGCTATAGCCGCATCGGTACAGGCTACGACCTCCTCGACGATGGGATCAGCGCAAGCATCCGCGTGGCTCAATTGGTCGGTTGGCGTATACGAATGGTGGGCCACCGGCGTCCATGCATTGACTGCCCCCTCGACACCCGTCCCTTCAGTCGAAGCGTCAGAAGTGACGAACAGTTCAGGGTCTTCAAGGATCGCATGATCCCCTGATCCCTCCAGGGAAGGAAATATGGGCCAGTCCGACACTCTCGGCTCTGAGCTGTCATCGGATGGCGCATGCGCACTGGGCTCGTGCTGGTCCCCGGAAGCGGAAGTTCCGCCGTTTTCCGCGACGAGTGCCGGGTAAGCATCGCTCTCAGTCACCAACCCGACCTTTTCGATTCCGACGGCATTGACCACCACCAATCGATCATCATCCGACCCAAGCAAGTTAGCCGAGATCGGGGCAGGCTCGTCCTGCGCGGGCTCAACGGTGTCAACGAATTCAGTGGAAAAGAATGGAGCCGGGACGGCGGGCACCATGCCGCCGTGATGATCGCCATGTTCGTGAGACCAATTCTCTCGCTTGGGGGGGCTTTGGGCACTCGCCCAACCGAGTTCCTGCGCAGATTGCAAGAGATGCGTCGGCGTCGTAGCGCCTTCGGCTTCTGGCTCGAGCGGGACATGCACAGCCGTCGGATCATCGCAGCCCGTGGACCGCTGCTGTAAACGGAAGAACGCCAATACCCACCGAAGAAAATCTAGCACCTGCGCACCGCACATTCAGGTATTCTGTCTGCCCTCGGAGAACGCGGCCAGCACGCGAATTTAGTCTCGAACCTTTGCCTATCCGCCAATTCTGCCCCCGTTCGCTACCAAGCTAACGGCTGTCGCCCGAGGGGCAACAGGAGTCGTCGATTTGAACGAGGACTCCGGAAGTTGATATGCCAAAGCCTGCGCATATTCAATGTGAGCCCCTAGGCTCCTACGGTCAGATATCTCATGCTCTGGTTGATGATGGGCACAGGCCCCGAGACCATGCTGCTTGAAGGGGGTAAAGGAAGCACACCTTACCCCTCACCGGGAAGGCTATTGCATTGAGATTCAGTCCTTATTTGATAACTCACCGCGTGCGCCAAAACTGACCGCTGGTCATCCTGATCACCGCTGCTGACCATGATTTCAAAGCATTGGCAGCAAACAGGTTTTTTGCTTGCCCGACTTATGCGTTCTTTATATGTTCCATTGCGGAGGGTGACACAATCGGGGTGCGGAGTATGCCCGGATGTCTCGCCGATATCATCTAGCCTGCTATGTAACCCCTGAGATTTTTACGGCTTTCGGCCAGCTGGCCAATGGCCGGCATATGACCGTGACGGGGCTTTTGCGCCGCCTGATCGTCGCAGAAATCGAAGCCTCATCGATCCTCAATCCCGGTGATCTGGAACGCAACATCGTGTTCCTTGTGCGGGCCGTGAATGCGCTGCTGGCAGCACACGACCGCGAGCTGCGCGACCGCGTTGTTGTCGAATGGCACCGCGAGGTCTTCGAGGAGAGCCGCGATGTGGAATAGCCATGACTACGACCGCCGCGCGGGGCTTGAACTGGACTTCTATCTGCCTCGCTTTCTTGGCGGAAAACTCGCCGTCTTCGTCACCCTTTTGCTGCTCTATCTGTGCATCTGTTACCAGCTGGCGAAGCATATGAACCCGATCGCCGTGGATCTCGGTGTTGCCCATGCCCAAGCTGCGGCCATGCTCGCTGTCTTCGGCGGGGCGGACACGATCGTCACCATCACCGTTGGCCATAAAGACTATGATCTGACCCGCCATATGGTCGCTCATAGCCATATGTTCATGGCATGCTGGCGAGCTGTGCTCTGGCAGATCGAGTGCGGGACGATCCTGGCTTGTGGGCTTACGTTTGCGCCGCCGGTTTTGTGGCAGGGCATCGTTGTTTTGTCTGATCTCTGGAGCCCGCCACTGCCGAAGCCACGTCCGGCGGAGCGGCAGCAGCAGGCTCTTGCTGACTACTACGTCGCTGCTCCTGCACCGCCGCAAGTTGGACGTTCTTCGCGGTCGGACGAGACATTGGAGGAGACTCATCGGACTGTCGATCGGGATGCAGCGGATGCTCTCGCTTCGCCCGGCCCGGAGGTCCGTAAGCGGCCTCGCAAGGCGAAGAAGATCAGCCCGCCAGAGGAAGAAACCACGCCGCCACCCACGCCGCCTTCGCCCCCGATCATGGAGCCGGGGCAGGTGCGCAAGCGCCGCAAGCCGGAAGGCTGAGTCATGCTCTCCGTGGCAACCGTCCGCTCGGCTGGCGGGGCTGCCAGCTACTTCGCTGCCGACAACTACTACACCCGCGAACAGGGTCAGGGTGAGTGGTTCGGCAAGGGTGCTGAAGCGCTCGGCCTGATCGGCAAAGTTGATCCCAAAACCTTCGAGGCGCTGCTTCAGGGCAGGCTTCCGGACGGTTCGCGCGTGGGGCGCGAAGGCATCCACCGCGCCGGGATCGACCTCACCTTCTCGATGCCCAAAAGTTGGTCGCTGATCGCGCTGGTCGGCGGCGACCGGCGCATCATCGAGGCCTATGGCGAGGCGGTGAAAGCCACGCTGGCCTGGGCGGAGAAGAACGCGGCGCAGGCGCGCGTGGATACCGGCAAGGGGCAGCGGTTGGTCCAGACAGGCAATCTTGTTATCGGCTTGTTCGAGCATGACACGAGCCGCGCGCAGGAGCCGCAAAGCCACTTCCATGCCGTTGTCGCCAACGTAACCCAGCTTCCCAATGGCGAATGGCGGGCGCTGCGCAATGACAAGCTGTGGTCCCTCAATACGCTGCTGAACACCATGACCATGGCGCACTTCCGGATGGGCGTCGAAGCCCTCGGCTACCGCATTGGCGACCGGTCCAGGCATGGCAACTTTGAAGCCGCCGGAATCGCGCGGAACGCGGTCATGGCGTTCAGCACCCGGCGGCAGCAGATCCTCGACAAGGTCGCGGGCATGGCATCGCGCACTCCCGAAGCCTTCCATGCCGCGACTTTGATGACGCGCGAGACCAAGGCACCGGTTGAGGACCGCGCGGCGCTCTATGCCGGGTGGAAAGAGACGGCAGCTACGGTCGGTCTGGACCTTGATGCGGTGCGGGCAGAGGCGAACGCGCGCCTTGGAGTTCGAGACAGGATCGGCACGCGGATGGCTGAAGTTGTCGCGCCTATCGCGGCCAAGGCGCGCGATCTGGCGAACGGCTTTGCCAGTGCACTGGGGCTGCGCACCGATGATCCCTATCTGCCGAAGAGCTTCCCCAACAAGACGCCAGCAGAGGTTGCAGCTGCGCATGCTGTCGCCTCGGCGATCCGCCATCTCGAACAGCGAGAGGCGGGCTTCTCAGTTACCGACGTCTACAAGGCGGCGCTCGATTTTGGCCTGCCCACAACGATCAGGGAAGTTGAGCGGTCGGTCGAGCGCCAGATCGCTCAGGGCAATCTTCAGCGCGGCGTCGATGAGCGCGCGGGCATGGTTACGACGGCGCAGGCGCTCGATACCGAGCGGCGCATTCTTGCGGGCGTCGATGCCGGGCGCGGGGCAGTCCTTCCCGTCCTATCCGCCACCATTGCCGCCGAGAGCCTTCAGGCCTTTGCCAATGCCCGCAGCGGCTATGCCCTGAACGCGGGTCAGGAAGCTGCTGGCCGGATGATGTTCGCGTCAACGGGCAGGATCGTCGCGATCCAGGGCGTCGCCGGTGCCGGCAAGTCCAGCGTGCTTGCCCCTGCCGCGCGGTTGTTCGAGGCGCAGGGGCACAAGGTCATGGGGCTCGCGGTACAGAATACGCTGGTGCGCATGCTGGAGCGGGATACGGGCATTCCGTCGATGACGGTTGCCCGCTTTATCAAAGCCTATGGAGCCGACACCAAAGCCCCCATTCCCGAGAGCCTCAAAGGCTCGGTCCTGATTGTCGATGAGGCCTCGATGCTCGCGAATGGCGATCAACTCAAACTCATCGAGATTGCCAACCGGCACGATGTGGCCCGGCTCGTGTTCGTGGGCGATGCTCGCCAGCTCGGCGCGGTTGATGCCGGCAAGCCCTTTGCGCTGGTCCAGGATGCCGGGATCCAGACAGCGCGCATGGACAGCAATGTGCGGGCGCGTGATGACATGGTTCGCAGCGTCGCTGCGGCGGCCCAGGCCGGGGACGTTGGCAAAGCCTTGCAACTGCTGGGCGGCAAGGTGATCGAAGCCGAGGGCACCGTGGTCGAGCAGGCGACGAAGCAGTGGCTGTCGCTCCCAAAATCCGAACGCGACCAGACCATGATCTTTGCCTCAGGCCGACGCCTGCGCGATGCAGTGAACACCAGCGTGCAGGAAGGGCTGCTACAGCGCGGCGAGCTTGGGCAACAAGGCCTGCAGCTCCGGGTGCTCGACCGGGTGAACCTGACCAATGAGGAACTGCGCTACAGCCACCACTACCTGCCCGGCCGCGTGCTTGAGTTTGGCAGTCCGATCCGCGAGCAGCGACTGGGCGCTGGCCGATATACGGTAACCGAGGTCGATCAGAACGGGTGGGTCCAGCTTCGTGACGAGCAAGGCAAGGCTCATCGGTTCGCGCCCGATCGTGTGCGGCCGAATGCTAAAGGCGCAATCGACAACAGGTTGGCGCTCTATGACCAGAAACAGCGCACGATCTACGCAGGCGACCAGATCCGCTGGACGGCCAACGATCACGAGCGCGGGCTGCTCAATGCCGACCGGGCGAAAGTCACCGCGATCGACAAGCGCCAGGTCCAGGTCGAAACCTCGGCGGGAATGAAGCTTGCGCTATCGGTCCACGATCCCATGCTGGCCCGCATCGACCTCGCCTATGCCTACAATGCCCACATGGCGCAGGGCATGACTGCCGATCGCGCCATCGTCGTCATGGAATCGCGCGACACCAAACTGCTCACCCGGCAGAACTTCCTCGTCTCGGTCACCCGCGTGCGTGATGACCTCACCATCTTTGTCGACAAGGCCGACAAGGCGAAGGCCAAACTGGAGCTTCGGTCGGGGGAGAAGACGTCGGCGCTGCAGACGCTGGGCGAGGTCGCCAAGCAGCCCCCCGAGCTGGAGAAGGCGCCCGTCAAGCCATTCGAATTCGGGATCGGGTGACGATGTCAGGATCGAGGCTGGTTGGACTCTTCCCTAGCGCAGAAATTGATAGTGGCGACACTGGAGGGGTCGCGAAAGTGGGGGGGTGCGGGCGCCGCGCGTTATCTGCTACTCATCGCCTCAGAGGGTCCGTAGTGCAGTTACAGCTTCCGAGATTGTCCGCTTGGCAAGTGACCTCAGACTTGTTAAAAGAAATGGCTTTGCACTCGCCGACAAGCTATTTCGGTCAAGAGTTCGGTTATCCACAGATCATTTTTTAGATCGGGCCAAACTTGGGGGCCTGCTTAAAATTTAAGTACATCAAAACTATAGCATTTCAGTCGCTTGTTTCACGAATTCGAGTCTCCTAAGCGGCACCATTTTTCAAATAGCTTGGCTCGTTCTAGGTCCTGAGAATCCCGACGACGGAGCCTATCAGACATGAGTTCGGCATCAGGCGGAACAGCCTCGTGTTTCCGGCTGGAAAGCACATTCCAATGGCATGTTGACACATGCTGCCTGGTGCAGCTCGAATGTTCAGCACCCCACCTCCGGACTGCGGCGGCAAGCAGCGAGCTATGGTCGCGGCTGTGCTGATGGCGGAACGGCTGGTGGTGGACAGGGCTAGATTCGAACTAGCGTACGCTTGCGCGGGCAGATTTACAGTCTGCTGCCTTTAACCACTCGGCCACCTGTCCACACCAGATTTGCCGGTCCGGGAGCGGGCTCCCGATTGTGCGCTGCGCTTCGTTGAAAAAGCGCGGCTCCGGCCGAGTGAGGCGCCCCTTTGGCGAAGCGCTGCTTGCCTGTCAATGGGGCGGCTGGCATGGGGCGCGCGTTATTTTTTGCGAAGCATGGAAAGCAGGGCGATGGCCAAGCGAGATGAAAACGGTGGACGGGCCAAGCCGATGCGCGGGCGCGCGGGGCGCATGCAGGGTGGGCGCGGCTCCGGGCGGGCCTCGACGGGGGCCGTGCGGCTCTGGGGACGCCATGCGGTCGAGGCGGCGCTGACGAACCCGCTGCGGACGGCGAAGAAGCTGTGGGGCACGCGCGAGGCGATCCAGGCGATGCTTGACGATCATAATGCCGAACTGCCCTCCTCGCTCCCGGTCGAATACGCACAGGCGGCAGACCTAGCGCGCCTTGTTGCACGCGATGCGCCGCATCAGGGCCTCGTGCTCGATTGCCTTGCGCTCGATGACGTTGCCTTGGCCGATATCCTTGATGAGGCAGACGGGCGCACGCTGGTGATCCTTGATTCGGTCACCGACCCGCACAATGTCGGCGCCATCCTGCGCAGCTGTGCCGCGTTCGATGTTGCCGCACTGATCACGCAGGATCGCCACGCCCCGCCCGAATCCGGCACGCTGGCAAAGTCCGCCTCCGGCGCGCTGGAGGTCGTGCCGTGGGTGCGTGTCGTCAATCTCGCCCGCGCGCTGGAGCAGATTGCCGAGGCCGGCTACTGGCGCATCGGGCTCGATGGCGAAGGCAGCGCAGTATTTCCGTCCGCTGTGCCCGCTGGCCCGGTTGCACTGGTGCTGGGTGCAGAAGGTGAAGGGCTGCGGCACAATGTCGCGCAGCATTGCGATTCCATCGCGCGCCTCCCGATTGCTTCTGCGGTGGAAAGCCTGAACGTTTCCAATGCGGCAGCAATTGCGCTCTATGCTGTCGCGACTCGGGGCGCAGCGGGCTGACAAGGCAGGCCCGCCCCCGCGGGCAAAGGGGGATGGGCCATGAGAACCAGCCGCAAGTTCGCCGCCGCTCTGGGTGCGGCTGCCATGCTTCTCGTGCTCGCCGGCTGCATGGTGATGCCCGGCAAGTTCACGAGTGATCTCGCGCTGCGACGCGACGGGACCTTCACGTTCCACTACAAGGGTGAGATCATTCTCGCCGCGCTGGCTCAGGGCAACAAAAGCGCCAAAGCGGACGCAATCCCGCCCGAACCCTTCGAGCAGCAGCCCTGCACCGATCCGCAGACCGACGAGGCGCACGATTGCTCTCCGGCGGAAATCGCCCAGCAGCGCGCCAAGTGGAATGACGAGCAGAAGGCGAAGAAGGCCGCCAAGGCCAATGAGGACGTGCAGAACCGCAAGATGATGCAGGCATTCATGGGCGGCATCGATCCGGACGATCCCAAAGCGGCCGCCGCCTTCGCCCAGCGCCTCGCACGGCAGGAGGGGTATACCTCCGTCGTCAGCAAGGGCGGCGGGAAATTCGAGGTGGACTATACCGCCAGTGGCAGGCTCGACCACGATTTCACGTTCCCGACGATCGAGCGCTTGCCGATGGTCATGCCGTTCGTCTCGCTGATCCGCCGCGCTGACGGCTCGGTGCGAGTCGATGCGCCCGCGTTCAGCACGGCGGCGGCCAATCCGGTCATGCCCGGGCTCGGCGCCATGGCCGGGGCGATAAGCGGCATGAAGGAAAGCGCCAAGCCGGGTGCGAAACCCGCGACGGATGGTCCGCCAATTGCCGAGGGCACCTTCACCCTGCGGACCGATGGCCAGATCCTTGCCAACAACACCGATGAGGGACCGCAAGCGGAAGGCACCGGGCTTTCACGGCTGGACTGGAAGGTCGATGCGCGGACTGCAACAGCCCCTACCGCACTGATCAAGCTGGCAAAGTAGCAACCAACCAAAAACGCCGCCCCGGCATCCCGGCGCGGCGTTTTTGGTGCGGATCGCGCGTGGTCGGTCCGGCCCCCGCGCCGATGCCGTTTCCTGCTTTAGTTGACAGCGTCCTTCAGGCCCTTGCCAGCCTTGAACTTGGGCTGGGCGGAAGCCTTGATCGACATCGGCTCGCCGGTGCGCGGATTGCGACCGGTCGAGGCCTTGCGCTTGGCAACCGAGAACGTACCAAACCCGACGAGACGCACTTCATCACCCTTGGCCAGCGCCGAGGTCACGCTATCGAAAACGGCTTCGACCGCCTTCGTCGCATCACCCTTCGAGAGACCGCTCGCGTCGGCCACTGCGCTGATCAGATCGTTCTTGTTCATTGCGGAACCCCCATTGGCTTTTATGCAAACAACCGGTTGCCTGAATCGAAATTCGGGTTGCCGGAAGAGAGCCGAGAAAGAATCCGCTGTCAAAGCGAAAAACGCCCGGAATCGCCGAAAAAACGCCGGAATCTGGCCAGTCCGCGAAGAATTCAGGACGCCCCTACCGCCCTACGGTAAGCGGCCACTCCACGAAGGTTAATGCTGCACCGCGAGGGTGCAGCATAACATTTCATGCTGCACCGCAACAAACTCGCGATCAGTGCGCAGTAGGCGCTGTCGTCCCGCCGGTCAAAGCAGGCGCCGGTCCGGCTGCCAGTTCATCCGCCTCGGTCCATTCAATCGCCTCGGTCGGCGCCGCCAGCGCACGCGCCAGCACTTCGTCGACATGGCTCACCGGCACGATCTCCAGGCCCTCGCGGATGTTGGCCGGGATCTCGGCCAGATCCTTGCGGTTCTCCTCAGGGATCAGCACGGTCTTGATACCGCCTCGCAGCGCCGCCAGCAGCTTTTCCTTGAGCCCGCCGATCGCCAGCACGCGCCCGCGCAGCGTGACCTCGCCGGTCATCGCAACATCGGCACGCACCGGGATACCGGTAAGCGTCGAGACCATCGCCGTCACCATGCCCACGCCCGCGCTCGGCCCGTCCTTGGGCACCGCGCCCTCGGGCAAGTGGATGTGCAGGTCCTTGCGGTTGAAGATCAAAGGCTTGATCCCGTATTGCGGTCCTCGCGCCTTGACGAAGCTGAACGCCATCTGGACGCTCTCGCTCATGACTTCGCCGAGCTTGCCGGTGGTCTTGACCGCACCCTTGCCGGGCACCGTCACGCTTTCGATTGTCAGCAGCTCGCCGCCCACTTCGGTCCACGCAAGGCCCGTGACCGCGCCGACCTGATTCTCCTCGTCCGAAACGCCGTGGCGGAACTTGCGCACGCCAGCGAAGTCCGCAAGGTTTTCGGGCGTGATGACGACCACCGTATCCTTCTTTTCGAGGATCCGCCGCAGGGCCTTCCGCGCCAGCCGCGCGATCTCACGCTCCAGCGTGCGCACGCCCGCCTCGCGGGTGTAATACCGGATCAGGTCGCGCAGCGCGGCCTGCTCCAGCGTAAACTCGCCCGACTTGAGCCCGTGCGCCTCGATCTGCTTGGCGATCAGGTGCCGCTCGGCGATCTCGACCTTCTCGTCCTCGGTATAGCCCTCGAGCCGGATGATCTCCATGCGGTCAAGCAGGGCCTGCGGCAGGTTGAGGCTGTTTGCAGTGCACACGAACATCACGTCCGAGAGGTCGATGTCGAGCTCGAGGTAATGATCCTGGAACTTCGCGTTCTGCTCCGGATCGAGCACCTCCAGCAGCGCCGAAGCGGGATCGCCGCGGAAGTCCTGACCAAGCTTGTCGATCTCGTCGAGCAAAAACAGCGGGTTCGACGTGCCGGTCTTCTTCAGATTGGTCACGATCTTGCCCGGCAGCGAGCCGATGTAGGTGCGCCGGTGCCCACGGATTTCCGCTTCGTCGCGCACGCCGCCCAGCGACTGGCGCACGAACTGGCGCCCGGTCGCCTTGGCGATCGACTTGCCCAGCGAGGTCTTGCCCACGCCCGGCGGGCCGACGAGGCACAGGATCGGCCCCTTCAGCTTGTTGGTGCGCGCCTGCACCGCGAGGTACTCGATGATGCGGTCCTTGACCTTGTCGAGCGCATAGTGATCCGCATCGAGAATGGCTTGCGCCGCTGCGATGTCCTTCTTGAGCTTCGACTTCTTGCCCCACGGCAGGCCGAGCAGCACATCGAGGTAGTTGCGGATGACGGTCGCCTCGGCGCTCATCGGCTGCATCGTGCGCAGCTTCTTGAGCTCGGCGGTCGCCTTCGCGCGGGCCTCCTTCGAGAGCTTCAGCGTGTCGATCTTTTCCTGCAGCTCGGCAATCTCGTTGCCTTCGCCGTCATCGCCACCGCCCAGCTCCGACTGGATCGCCTTGAGCTGCTCGTTGAGGTAGTACTCGCGCTGCGTCTTCTCCATCTGGCGCTTCACGCGGCCACGGATCTTGCGCTCCACCTGCAGCACGCCGAGCTCGCCCTCCATGAACGAGAGCACCATCTCGAGCCGCTTGAGCGGATCGGCTTCAGCGAGCACGGCCTGCTTTTCCGCAACGCGCGCGGCGAGGTTTGCGGCGACCGCATCGGCGAGCTTGCCGGCATCGTCGATATCACCGAGCTGCGAGCCCGCGTCCTGCGGGAGCTTCTTGGACAGCTTGGCATACTCGGCGAACTGGTCGACCACCGAGCGCATCATGCCCGCAATCTCGGGACCGGAGACCTCGCCCGGTTCCACCACTTCGACCTCGGCGAGCACCAGTTCGCCCTCGTTCACCGTCTCGGTCGTCAGCGCCTTGAGTTCCGCGCGCTGCTGGCCTTCGACGAGCACGCGCACCGTACCATCGGGCAGCTTGAGGAGTTGGAGGACCGTCGCGACCACACCGGTGTCATAAAGATCATCCCGGTCGGGATCGTCGCAACCGGGATCGAGCTGGGCAAGCAGGAAGATTTCCTTCGAACCCGCCATCGCGACTTCGAGCGCCGAGACCGACTTCTCTCGGCCGACAAACAGCGGCACAACCATGCCGGGGAACACGACGATGTCGCGCAGCGGAAGCAAGGGATATTGAGCCATATTCTTCTATTCCATTCCCGCCGCGCCGAAAGCCGGCCCGCGGCGTCTTGTTCTTGAATATGGGTGCCCGCTTGCCCGCCCGCAATGGCCCCTTGTGCCGGGATTGTGGAGTACGCCGGCCCAATCCCAAGAACGCGCGGACGAGGGTCCTATATAGCCCTACTCAGGGGATCGGCTGCACCACCGGCTGCGAAATGAACACCGGCGGTGGTGGAGGCGGTGGGGGCGCAGCAGGTGCAGGCGGTTCTGGCGCTGCGACCGGTGCGGCGGGTTCAGCCGGAGCGGCCGCAGCATCGGCGGCCTTGTCATCCAGCTCGATCACCCGCTTTTCCGCTGCCGAAACCGGATCCGCCGCAGCCCCGATTGGCCGCGCGAACGGACCATAGCGGGTCTGGCCTTTCGCCAGCGGCCCGCGCCCGTGGAGCGCCTCGATCTGGTCGATGCGCGATTGCAGATAGACGCGGCGATAGGTCGAATAGGGATCGGCCGCGTTGCGCAGGCGGCGGAAATCCTCGTCGGCTTCGTTGCGATAGTCGAGCGCGTCGATCACGCCAATCGGCAACGCGTACCACGGCTTGTCGAACGGCGTGCCCACGGCCAGCGGCACCGCCAGCCTGTCCGCAACGAGGCCGAACAAGTCACGCACCGTCGTCGGGCCGACCAGCGGCAGGAACAGGTACGGCCCCGGCCCCACGCCGTAATAGCCCAGCACGTTGGCAAGACCGTTCTGACGATAGGGCAGCCTGAAAGGCTTGCTGCGCGCGACATCGATCGTGCCGCCGAGACCGATGGTCGAATTGATCCCGAACCGGCCGACCGTCTCGAACATCTTGCCGGGTTTGAGCTCCAGCAGGAAAGCTGCCGCCACAACCGGTTCGCGCACGTTGCGGATGAAATTGCGCAAGGCCATGCGCAGCGGGCGCGGTACGACCTTCTGATAGCCGCTTGCCACGGGCCCGACGACCAGATCGTCAGCCTTCTGCAGAACTTCGTAGCTCGTCTCGTTCGCCTTCGCGAGCGGGTCCTCAGGCGGTGCCTTGACCGACCCCGACACGACGATCTCGCCCGGGAGCGGCGGAAGCGGTTCCTTCGTTGAAGTCTTGCCAGATGCCGGCGCGGCCGGTTCGGCAGCCTGCGCGGCAGGCGTGGTCGGGACCGAACCATCGGCAGGCGGGGCACTGGCCAAAGCGGCCGCAGCAAGCAGGGAGAGTGCGCTCAGGGGGAAACGACCTTCATGCGGCGAACGGGCACGCGCCAGTCACCCGTCCAGATAATGTTACAAAATTGTATAGCGGGTGTGACACCTCTGCGCCAGCCCGTGCTTGCAACGGGTAGCGCTGAAGTGCCCGCTCAGAACGGCAGCTTGAAACCCGGCGGAATGCCCGCCGCCATCTGCACTTTCTGCATTTCCTCGGCCGCCGCAGCATCGGCGCGTTGGCGGCAATCGTTGAAGGCAGCTGCGATCAGGTCTTCGAGAATGCCCTTCTCCGCCTTGTCCATCAGGCTGTCGTCGATCAAGACACCGATCACGCGGCCCTTGGCGGACGCGCGAATCTTCACGAGCCCGCCGCCAGCAACGCCCTCCACCTCGATCTGGTCGAGCTTGCCCTGCGCTTCCTCCATCTGCTTCTGGATGGTCTGGGCAGCGGCCTGCGCGGCCTGGATCATCTCTTCCATCGACTTCATGCGCGTTTACTCCAGGATTTACGTTCGGGCGCCGATATAGCGCTCTCGTCGATCATTTCAGCCCCCGGAAACGCGGCATAGGCCGCGCGCACCAAGGGGTCCTCACGCAGCGCCGCGTCCGCCCGCGCTGCCGCTTCGGCGCGGGCTTCCTCAAGGCTTGGCGAGGCAGTGGCGAGATCCATGCTGCGCTCGACTTGCCAGTGCCCGCCCGTCGCGCCTTCAAGGCCGCGTCGCATGTCCTGTGTCGGATCGCCCGGAATGCCCGGCGCCAGTGCATAGACAAGATGTCCAGGCCTCAACGAAACCACCCGCACCGAAAGCCGCATCGAAGAGCCGATCAACGGCGAGATCTGCTCGACCTGCTCGACAAGCTGTTCCCACTGGGCGAGCACCATCTCCGTGCTGGGCGGTGCCGCAGCCACAGGCGCCGCAGCCCCTGCCGGCGCAGCCATCTGCACCGCCGGTGGATTGGCGGCAAAGGCCTCCAGCTGTTTGATCAGCCCGCCCGGATCGGGAAGGTCAGCCGCGTGCATGACCCTGAGCAGCGCCATCTGCGCCGCCACCAGCGGATCGGGCGCACCGCGCGCTTCCTCATAGCCCTTGAGCAGCAGCTGCCACAGCCGGTGCAGCGCGCCTGCACCCAGCTTCTTCGCCCAACCCTCCAGCGCCTCGCGTTCCTCGGCCGAACGCGCATCTGCTGCGCCGGAAATCTGCGCCACCGTCACCTTGTGGACGAGATCGAGCTGCGCGCGCATCATCGCGGTGGGTTCGATCCCGAGCGCGAACTGGCTCGCCACTTCCTCAAGCACAGCATCGCCCTTGCCGCCGATCACCGCAGCGAACAGGCGGCGCTGCATGGTCTTGTCGGCAAGGCCCAGCATCTCGCGGACCTGCTCGGCGGTGACCGTTCCCCCGCCCGCCATGTCCGCATGGCTGATCGCCTGATCGAGGATCGACAGCCCGTCGCGCACCGAACCTTCCGCTGCCGCCGCGATCATTGCTAAAGCGTCGTCTTCGGCCTTGACCCCCTCCAGCTCGCAAACATGACCGAAATGTGCAGCGAGAACCTGAGTTTGAATCCGTCGCAGGTCAAACCGCTGACAGCGCGAGAGAACTGTAACTGGCAGCGCGTCAACCTCGGTCGTCGCAAAGAGGAACTTCACATGCGCAGGTGGCTCTTCCAGCGTCTTAAGCAGCGCGTTGAAAGCGCTCTTACTGAGCATGTGGACTTCGTCGATGATGTAGATCTTGTAGCGCGCTGACACCGCTGCATAGCGCACGGCCTCGATGATCTCGCGCACGTTGTCGACGCCGGTATTGCTCGCCGCGTCCATCTCGATCACGTCGATGTGCCGCCCCTCGGCAATCGCGACACAGGGCTCGCACTGGCCGCAGGGATCGATTGTCGGGCCGCCCTGCCCGTCCGGCCCGATGCAATTCAAGGCCTTGGCAATCAGGCGCGCGGTCGAGGTCTTGCCCACCCCGCGCACGCCGGTCATCAGGAAGGCATGCGCCAGCCGCCCGCGCCGGATCGCATTGCCCAGCGTCTGGACCATCGCATCCTGCCCGATCAGTTCGGCAAAGGTCTGCGGCCGATACTTGCGCGCCAGCACGCGGTAGGGTTGTCCGGAAGGTGCAGGCGCAGCCACCGGCGGTGGAGCACGCTCCTCACGCACGGCGGGTGCAGGATCGCCGAACATCGAACCCTGCCCGGCCGCCTCCAGTTCCGCGGCCGAGGGCGCGTCGTCTTCGGGCTCGTCCGCAATCGGATCGCCAAACATGTCGGTGGAATCGACCATGTCCTCTGATTAGGCCACCTCTCGCCAATTGTCGAAGCCCCCTGCCCCAACTGGCCGGGGATTGACTCGCACCCGGCAAAGGAGAACCCTGCCCTCATGAGCACCATCACTCCTGGCCGCATGACCGCCGCTCATGAAGGCTCCATTGTCGTCTTCGTGATCGGCATGCGAATCAACCACTTCCACAAGGTCGGCAAGTGGTGGCCGGTCTTCCAGGCGATGGGTCCGATGCTGGGGGAACTGCACCGCAATCCGCAAAGCGGCTTTATCAGCTACGAATTCCTGCTCCGCAGCCTGCGCACCGTCGTCCTCCTCCAGTATTGGCGCGATTTCGACAGCCTCGAAACCTATGCGCGCGACCGCGAGCAGCAGCATTGGCCGGCATGGACCGCGTTCAACAAGGCCGTTGGGAATGACGGCACCGTGGGCATCTTCCACGAAACCTACGTGGTCCCCGCCGGGGGACACGAAACGATCTACGGCAACATGGTCCCCTTCGGCCTCGGCAAAGTCAGCGGCACAGTGCCCGCGACCGGATCACGCAACGAAGCGCGCTCGCGCATGAAGGGTATAGCGGAGGGGGATTGAAGGAGCCGGGCGACCCGCCGCACATCGTTGTGGCTGCTTCCTTCCGGACCTGACCAGGTTGGCGACAGCTAACGTCCGCCCGACTCCCGCAGCGCATATGGCGACGGTCGATGAAAAAAGCAATGCTCTCCGAGCCCTCTCCATTTTTCCCTGAGCGTGTCGAAGGGACAAATGGGGAGGTGGCAGCCCGCAGGGCTGACGGAGGGGTAATTCCCCTTACCGGAAATTGTCAGCGTAGCTCTGCAGCTTGAGGCGTTTGGGCGGCACCGGGCTCACGTGCGCGGCAATGCCGTACTTGTCGGCATAGGCCTTGGCTTCCTCCGCCGAAGCGAAAGTAAGCACCACCTGCACTTGCGTATCGCCCGAACCGGCCCAGCCCATCAGCGGATCGGGCCGCCGTGCCTCTGCCGGAGCGAACTCAAGCACCCACTGATCGGTGCGCGACTTGCCCGATTGCATGGCATTCTTCGGGCGCTGGTAGATGCGTGCAGACATGAGCGCCCCATGCCCACGAATCGGCTGTGAAATCAAGTGCGCGATGGCCCGGAAGGTGCGGGTTTGACGCTCTCACCGCTTCCCTGCGGCAAAGGCGTTCTTGGTCCGCAAACTCGCCTCTTCTTCCCACGGTGCTTCTGGCCAGCGATGCTTGGGATAGCGGCCCTTCATGTCCTTCACCACATCGCGCCACGATCCGCGCCAGAAGCCCGGCAGGTCCGCCGTCGTCTGGATCGGCTTCTGCCCCGGCGAGGTCAGCGACAGCAGCAGCGGGCGTGGCGGATCGCCCACCATCGGATGCCGGTCGAGCCCGAACAGCGCCTGTACCCTGAGTTCCACCGCAGGCCCGCCCTCGTGCCCGTAATCGATCGCATGGCTAGTTCCAGCCGGCGAGGTGAACTCCGCCGGCGCCAACCGGTCCAGCGCCGCCCGCGCATTCCAGTCAAGCCGCCCAAGCAGTGCATCATGCAGCTTGCCCGCCCCGAGCTGGAAATCGCGCCGACCTGCCAGCAGTGGCCCCAGCCATTCCTCCGCCTCGGCCAGCAAGACCTCCTC
>Ga0310345_10001363_pt1 | contig 27455 bp, 25 predicted proteins | sample HC15DNA20500_MG_FD_204667 | JGI IMG/M metagenome (GOLD analysis project Ga0310345, IMG submission 204667) | Marine microbial communities from station ALOHA, North Pacific Subtropical Gyre - HC15-DNA-20-500_MG | ecosystem: Environmental > Aquatic > Marine > Oceanic | place: Pacific Ocean: North... | reverse complement strand
TTTCACCGCGCGACAGAGCTGTCTGGGTGCGGAACTTGGTAAGGCTGTAGCCTTGGGCGGCGACATACCAGTCAGCCAGGTGTTCGCGGAAAGCCTGATCCGACAGGGAGCCAGTATCACGGGCATAATCCATGATTTCCTTCCAGTCCGGGCCGGGTGAGCCACCGACAGCGAGCCGTTCATTCATCAGGGTGACGATGGCGACCTTCCAGCCCTCGCCAACCTCGCCGAGACGGTCGGAGTCAGGGATACGCACATCTGTGAAATAGACTTCATTGAATTCGCGGCCGCCGGAGGCCTGGTGGATCGGTTTGGCTTCGACACCCTTCTGCTTCATGTCCACAATGAACATGGTCATGCCCTTGTGTTTGGGCACTTTCGGGTCAGTCCGGGTGAGGACGATGCCATAGTCCGAGAAGTGCGCGCCCGTCGTCCAGACCTTCTGGCCATTGATGACCCATTCGTCGCCATCTTTCACGGCCCGCGTCTTCACGCCTGCAACGTCTGAACCGCCAGCCGGCTCCGAGAAGAGCTGGCACCAGATCTCCTCACCCATCAGCGCAGGCTTCACATAGCGTTTCTTGTGCTCATCAGAACCGAAGGCGATCACCGTGGGAACACACATGCCGAGGCCGATTGCAAAAGGGCCTGTTGGCGCTTCGAACTTGCTCTCTTCCTGGTTCCAGATGACTTGCTGCATGGCTGTACCGCCGCGCCCGCCCCATTCCTTTGGCCAGGTGATCTGCGCAAAGCCACCTTCAGCCTTGGTTTTCTGCCAGGCCTTGGCGCGCTTCAGGAAGTCTTCGCCGGACGGGCGGCGCGGGCTGTTGGCATCCTTCAGCTTGAGGTGCTTTTCGAGGAAGGACCGCGCTTCCTTGCGGAATTCTGCTTCTTCGGGGGTATCGTTGAAATCCATGATTTCTTCTCCTTCAAATTTTCCTAGGCGGCAGCCGCAATTCCGCCGAACTCATGCGAGCATTCTTTACCTGCGGGCCGAGCGCACCGCGTCCGTCCGGATGACCGGCGGGCTTCCTCAAAAGGACTACGAAAATGACGGCCAGGTTCGTCACTCACCGCATATCCGCTATAGCCGCCGCCATTGCCATTCTCGGCATTCCGGCGTTTGCCCAGCCAGTGATCGGTTTCAACACCGGCACCGGCGCAAAATCCGCTTCTGTCACGGGGGTGAATTTCAGCATCAATCGAATGTATGATTTTGACCCCGCAACCGGCGCCCAGCTGACTGCAGTTCCGCCTCGTGTCGAGCTTGGCTCTGTCTTCATTACACGCACGGCCGACGCGGTCTCCGCAAGCTTCATCGACGCCGTCGCGAACAGCGCATCTCTCGGTGACGTTACTGTGACTTTCGACAATGGCGATACGTGGGTCCTGAAGAACGCCACGATCATGAACTACAGCTCCTTCAGCGAGGAGACCGGACATCAGACCGAAAACTTCGACCTGAACTTTGATTCCGCCGAAATGAGGATTGCCGGACAGACGATCCGCCTGAACAAGGTTGCCGGATAACGAAGCGACAGCCCAGGGGCAGGCCGCGACTTGCCCCTGATCTGACGCCAATGTGGAATGATCAGGCTGCATTTTTCCGCTCCAGGGCGGAGACGAGCTTTTCCTTCCAGACCTTGGGGGCACCTGCCTGAACGGCGAGCAGCTTGGCGCGGCGGTAGAAAAGGTGGCAGTCCACCTCCCAGGTAAAGCCCATACCGCCATGAGTCTGGATGTTTTCCTTTGACGCGAACCAGTAAGCCTCTGATGCGGCAAGGCGCGAGGCAGCCGCCGCCTCCGGCAGTTCGGCCGCGTCAGTGGAAAGGGCCCAGGCGCCGTAATAGCAATTGGACCGGGCGACCTGATTCTTCACATACATCTCAGCGAGCTTGTGCTTGATCGCCTGATTGCCGCCAATGGGGCGTCCGAAGGCATAGCGTTCCTTGGCATAGGCGGTTGCCATTTCGAGGCAGCGGTCAGCGCCGCCCAACTGCTCAAATGCGATGAGCACCGCAACCCGGTTCATCAAGGCATCATTATGGGCTTCGCCGTCGCCAGCTGCACCAATGCGTTCGCCGGGCGCACCATTGAACACGATTTCGGCATGGCTGCGGGTTGGCTCAAGCGTGCTGACAGGCTTGCGAGTGACGCCCGGACCATTGAGATCGACCAGGACGAGGCTTGCCCCGGAGCCTTCCTTGGCAAGGACGATTGCGTGGGTAGCGACGTCGCCGTCGGTCACAGGGATTTTCGTGCCGGACACCTTGGAGCCGTCAAAGACTGTCTTGAGCTTCGATACGTCAGGATTGCCAGGCCCTTCGCTGGCCGCATAGCAGCCGACAATATCGCCGCTCACCACCTGGGGCAGCAATTGCTTCTTCTGCTCCTCGGAACCAGCTGTTTTCAGTGCTTCAGAGAAGAAATAGACAGTTGAAGCGAAGGGGACCGGCGCAAGGGCACGCCCCATCTCCTCAGCGATCACGCAGAGTTCAAGCATGCCGAGGCCGAGACCACCATATTCTTCGGGAATGGCGGTTCCGAGCCACCCCATTTCAACAACCTGTTTCCAGACGCCGTCATGATGACTCTTCGACTCATCATTCAGCACTTCGCGTACATGCGCTGTTGTGCACTGCGCCCCGAGAAACTTCCGCGCCTCATTGGCAAGAAATTTCTGATCTTCCGAAAAGTCGAAATTCATTAGAGGTGTGCTCCCTTGGATATATTGTCTGAACCGACAATAGCGCGCGGGCGCACAGGGAAAAGCCGTCCCGCAAGGTAAGGGAGCAAGATTGCCCGATTGGTGAAATTTGACAGTCCCGTTTCACCAGAATTCAAGTTCGCTTTGCCAGAAAGACATCAACTCTGGAGATAACGAAATGGCAAAAGCACTTTTTCACAAGTCGCAGCGCGTCTTTGTAAAGCCGGTCGGCACCTGGGCTCTGGTCGAGAAAGTCATCCCGCATTGGGTGAAGGATGTCGAAGAGCCACTTCGGGTCACCTATTGCGTAGGCCTTGGACGCGACTTCACCGGCGCTGAGCTAGTCTCGGAAGACGTGATGCATGGACGCGACAAGATGAAGACCGATCATGAAAATGCTGCGGACGACTGGCGAATCCAGCGCGTGAAGAATCGTTGGCAAGAAGGCGACGATACATCTGGCCATCCTTATCCCGGCACCTTTCCGGTTGTGATGACAGATGAAAATGACTGGGGCGGCTGGCGCGTCCCCGGGTCCGAGTATGACCGGGACCCGCACAAGATCGAGCATCAGGCCCGTTTGATCGTCAATTCGCCGAAAATGCTCAAGGTCTGCCGAGCCATCGCTGAACTGGCTGCCCAGTCGCCCGATTCAGTGCCGCAGGAGCTGAAGCCCGCCGTGTCCCATTGCAAGCTCATCCTGCGTCACGTCTACGACATTGCGGACGCGCCGAGACAAGCTGCAGAATAACTGGACTCTCCCCAAAACGGTGATTGTGGCGTTGCGCCTCGCATCCTATCTATCGTGCAAATACGATTGAAGGACACGGCAGGATGCGCACGGACACACCGGTTTCGTTAAAGCTCGAAAACTATACTCCCTACCCCTTCGCAATCGACAACGTGTCGCTCGACTTCTCGCTTGAGCCCGAAGCCACGCGCGTGCGCACGAGGATGCAGGTCCGGCGTCTGGGGCCGGGCGAATTCGTGCTTGACGGTGTCGGGCTGCTTCTCAATTCAATCAAGTTGAATGGTGACGAACTTTCGCTCGAGGATTATGAGCGCGACGACGAGACCCTGCGTCTGAGATCTGTTCCGGACGCCTTCACCTTTGAAACCGAAGTGGTGATCAATCCGGCTGCAAATACGGCGCTGTCGGGTCTCTACATTTCTGGTGGCCGTTTCTGTAGCCAGTGCGAAGCGACCGGTTTCCGTCACATCACCTTCTGGCCTGACCGTCCCGATGTGATGAGCCGCTTTCATGTCCGGATGGATGCCGACAAGGCAAGGTATCCCATCCTGCTGTCAAACGGCACACCCGGCGATAGCGGCGACCTTCCGGATGGCCGTCATTACGCCGAATGGGACGACCCGCATCCAAAGCCATCCTATCTCTTCGCCCTTTGCGCTGGCGATTATGATGTCTGGCGCGACAGCTTCACAACAATGAACGGAGACCATGTCGATCTCGGCGTGTATGTCGACAAGGGTCAGGCAGACCGCGCTCAATGGGCCATGGAGAGCCTCAAGGCTTCGATGAAATGGGATGAGGAGCGTTTCGGGCGCGCCTACGATCTTGGTGTGTTCAACATCGTTGCCGTACGCGACTTCAATTTCGGCGCGATGGAGAACAAGGGCCTCAATATCTTCAACTCGGCCTATGTGCTCGCCAATCCTGAAAGCGCCACCGATGCCGACTTTGAAGCCATTGAGAGCATTGTCGGCCACGAATATTTTCATAACTGGACCGGCAATCGCATCACCTGCCGTGACTGGTTCCAACTTTGTCTGAAGGAAGGCCTCACCGTCTTCCGCGACCAGGAATTTTCGTCCGACTTGCGTTCGCGCCCTGTGCAGCGGATCAAGGACGTCATGCGCCTTCGCGGCCGTCAGTTTGCCGAAGATGCAGGGCCGCTTGCCCACCCCGTGCGTCCGCAAAGCTATGGCTCGATCGACAATCTCTACACCGCGACAGTCTACGAAAAAGGCGCCGAACTCATTCGCGCCCTTACCGTTCTGATCGGGGATGAGGCCTTTAACAGAGGAATGCAGATCTATTTCGATGAATTCGATGGTACTGCTTCTACCATTGAGGATTTCTATTCGTGCTTCGAGAAAGCGTCTGGACGCGATCTCAGCCAGTTCCGGATCTGGTACGCTCAGGCCGGCACACCTGAAGTCACGGTCGACGAGTCCTGGGACGAGAAAAAATCGACTCTGACCATAAAGCTCACCCAGAAAACTCCTGCGACGCCGAAACAATCGGAAAAGAAGCCCGTTCCGATCCCCCTTCGCGCCGCTCTGCTTGACGGCAGAGGCGGGCATTGCACCGCCGACGGCTGGGAGAATGGAGAAACCGTCATCATTCTGGACGAGGCGAAAAAGAAGGTGGAGGTGAAACTGCCGGAAGGGGCGGCTCGCCCACTTCTGTCCATAAATCGCGAATTCAGCGCGCCGGTTCGTATCAAACGGGACCTTGGCACTGCGCAATTGCTGGAGCTTGCTTCAGCCGAAACCGATCCGTTCAACATCTGGGACAATTTCCAGACGCTCTCGAAGACTGAAATTTTCCGGCTTCTGGACGACCCTCAGTCACCGCCAGACGCGGAATTGGTGAGAGCAATTGCGGACGCTGTCCGGCACAATGAGTCGGACCCGGCTTTCGCCGCGCTGCTGACAGCACTTCCGGAAATTGGGGAACTCTTCCAGGAACGCGAGCCGGTTGACCCAACCGGTCTGAATGAGGCCCGCAAACGCCTGCGTCATGCGCTGGCTGAAACGCTAATGGTCGATGCGTCCCGCATCCTCAGCGAGCCGACCCCGACTCCATTTGCACCAAACGCCGAACAGGCGGGTATTCGCGCCCTACGGACAGCCATGATCGGCCTCACCGGCGCGCTCGGCACACAGGACGCCGCACGCCAGCTGAAATCGTTGTTCGATCAGGCAGCCAACATGACCGAGAAGCTCGCCTGCCTGCGCAGCCTCATCCCCATCGAAAGCATGGAACGCGATGAGGCTATTGAGGCCTTCTACGCTGACTGGAAAGACAATCCGCTCGTCATTGACAAATGGTTTGCCGTGCAGGCCGGACAGGGCAAGGCGGCTGACGCCGAACGTCTATCCCAACATCCGGATTTCGACCTTTCGAACCCGAACCGTGTGCGTTCGGTCGCAGCGGCATTCGCCATGACCAATCTGGCCGAGTTCCACGCACCGGACGGGTCGGGTCACAAGGTGATCGGAGACATCATCGAAGAAGCAGACAAGCGTAACCCGGCGCTCGCTGCCCGTCTGCTGACAAGTTTTGAGCAGTGGAAGAAACTGGAGCCGGTCGCGAAGGCGAGTGCAAAAGCAACGCTTGAGCGCTTGCGCGACGGTGGATTGTCGAAGAATGCCATGGATATCGTCGCCCGCGCTTTGGACTAGGCCCGACTCAGCGTCATTAACCTAAGTTCAAGCATTGCAGCCCCTTAATACTGGACTGCTTACTCACCATGCCGGAGGCGGAGGCGTTGGCGCGCAAAGTCGATATATCTGCCAATCCTGGAAAGCCGCAGACGCAGACCGAGCAGAACGGCACCTTGAAATTCGTTCTCGCCGGCACGCTGGTCACTGTTGCTGTCGCGCTCGGCCTCATGGGCTGGAACACACACATCAAGGAAGACCAGCAACTCCTGCAGCTTGTTCAGCGGGATGCCCTGCTGGCAGGCGAGCGGCTTAACCGCAACGTCGAACGGGTCATTGACCGGCTGGACCGCGAGCTTCGGGACGGAACGCGTCTCGCCAGAATTGATCGGGCCTATGTCGGCGTCGATGCACTGATGGACCTCTCGCAAGCAAAGGCCTCCAATGATGCCGGAGTGGCAGCGCTTGCAGACACGGCATCGACACTGATCGCGCAGGATCGACGGCTGAGACTACTCAATGATGGTCGCATGATGCTGGTCCACGTGCCCGCAAATGGGAACGCGATCATTGCGACGGTCGCTGCGGAGCGCTGGATTCCGGCACCTGCCAGCGGTGACCGCCTCGGCATTTACGGATCATCGACGGCCAGCCTTGGCGACCGCAGCGTCCTGGCGCCATCGTCCGAAAATCTGCGGACCGGTTCCGGCTTTCGGTATGACGGGATCACAAAGCGGTCTGCGACGGCTTGTGTGGGAATTGGCAAAGCTGAATTCTCGCTCTGCGTGTCACGCGCAAGCCCTCTGCTGACGACCGAGACCGGGATCGATCTCCTTTTATACTTCCTCCTTCTCGCCGCACCGACCCTTGCCATTACTGGCCTCTACTCGACGATCGGACGCAACCAAACAGAGCTTCCAAAGCGCGCAAGCGCATCGGAGACAGGGGCTGACAAAAAGTCCGTCGGTGCCGCGACCGTCCATGCCGGCATCGGTACATGGAGCCTGCAACCGGACACGGGGCAGGTCGTTGTCGACAGTCAGGGTGCGCGCGTACTCGGCATGAATTCACATGGCGAGATGATGTCGTCCGACATGATGAGCCATGTCTATGCGGCTCATCGCGACGCATTCGAGGCAGCCCTGGCCTCGGCGCGATCAGGCGTGCCTTTCTCAAGCGTGTTTGCAACGTCCATGTCAGGTGGCGAGAACTGGGTCGAAGCCCGTGGCAGCCTCGTCTATGGCCAGGACACCGCCATGCCTGCCATCATGGGCGTGTTCTTCGACGTCACCGACACCATTCGCGCACAGGAGCGGCAGAAGACGGCAGAAGCGCGTCTCAGAAACGCCATTGAAGGTTTCCCCTGTCCCTTCGCGCTATGGGATCGTAACCGCCGCCTCGCCTACTGGAACAAGTCCTTTGAGGCGACGTTTGGGCTTGGCGAAATCCTGCGCCCAGGCACGAGCCATGAGACGGTCATGGTGGCGCGCAGCGGAAATATCATAAGTGAGAAAGCCAACGCCGACGATTCTGGCATTTCGCTTCTCGGCATGCGCAATGGTGACTGGATCAAGCTGATCGAACGCCCGATCCCTTCTGGCGGCATGATCAGTTTCGGCCTTGACGTCACCAGTGACGTCAAGGCCGAGGAGGAACTGAACCGGCAGCGGAAGAAGCTCAAGACGCTGGTGCAGGAGCTCGAAGTCTCCGAGGGCCGCAATGCTGAACTGGCACGCAAGTACAATGAGGAAAAGGCGAAAGCCGAGCGCTCCGCCGATTCCAAGAGCGCCTTCCTTGCCAATATGAGCCATGAGTTGCGCACGCCGCTCAATGCCATCAATGGTTTCTCGGAAATCCTCGTGAACGAAATGTATGGACCGCTGGGCCACAAGCGGTATCGCGAATATGTCCGCGATATCCTGACATCGGGCCAGCACCTGCTCGACATGATCAATGACATCCTCGACATCGCAAAGATCGAGGCCGGCAAGATGACGATCGACCCCAAGCCGATCGACCTCGTCGACCCGGTCGATGCGGCCGTACGCATGATCCGCCGGAAAGCCGAGGACAAAGGCGTCACGATGAGCCTGCAGGCGGAGAATGGACTGCCGGAAGTCGATGCCGACCACCGCGCCGTTCGTCAGATGGTCCTCAATCTCCTGTCGAATGCAATCAAGTTCACCGACGATGGCGGCCGGATCATGGTGGCGGTCCAGCGCCGCGATGATTTCGTGCGTGTTGCCGTTCGCGATACAGGTGTTGGCATTCCCAAGGAGCACCTGCCGCGGCTTGCCCAGCCTTTCGAACAGGTGAGTGAGACGCGTGATCGCAATTATGAAGGCACTGGTCTTGGCCTGGCGCTCACCAAATCCTTTGCCGAAATGCATGGCGGGCGGTTCGCGATTGCCAGTGAAGTCGGCAAGGGGACGATGGTCAGCTTCTTCCTGCCGATCAGCAAAGATGCGGCCCGCTCGGACCGCAACGTCGCCTGATCAGTCGGTTCGTGTAAGGCCTTCAGATTCGGCCGCCACAAAAGCAGCCGCCTTGTCCACGCAGGCCTGCCCAGCATCCGCCAGCGCTTTCGCCCGGGCCTGCACCTTGTCGCTGGTAGAGGCAGCCCGTGCATTCACCTTGGTCTGCGCAAGCGGCTGACGCGTTCGCCCATCAAGCAGGGTGAGCTGCAGCTCGCAGACACCTTCATTGCCTTCGAGCGTGAAATCCGCAACGCGCCAGTACAGCTCGGCTGCGCCGCTTACACCCGTGGCATCGTCGACAGCGAACCCTGCCCCATCGGAAGAGAAGGCATCGACCATTGCAACCTGTAACAGACGGGTCATGCGGTCGGCCCAGGCAATGCCTTCCACGACGCGCAACCCGTCCTGTGGGCCTTTGGCGGCAATATTCCGGCTCGCAAACAGGCGCGGCGCATCCGGCTCCCGGATCACGATATGCGAACTCAGCGCAATCTTGGTTGCTGGACCGGCAATCTGGTAGAGCGCTTTCGGTTTCGGTTGCTCCGGCAAGACCGACACGCATGCTGACAGTCCGAGGACCATGGCGAGGAAACCGATTCTATGGGGCGTCGAACGCATGACTAGCGGTCTCCTTCATAAGGAACGGGATCGCTTCTCAGCAGGCCCTGTGGATTCTGTTCAAGTTCGCGGGTCAACCGGTCGAGGCGGCGGATCAGGACCCGCAAGTCCTGTGCGATAAGCCGGAAGTCCACAACAGCATCGGTTGCAGGCCCTTCAATCACGGTTGCCGCCGCATCAACAGCGCGCTTGCCGCTCTCAATCCCTTCGCGGGCGGTCGCCGTGATGTCCTCGAGCTCGCCGAGAAGTGCGGATACCTCCGCACCGATACGAGCCACCTCCGCGTCGGCAGTGCTGCCAAACTGGCCGAGCGACCTGGACGCCTGATCGAAGCTTTCGGCGGCATCATTGATGTTGGCAAGGACGTCAGCAAAATCGGCAGTGAATGTGCCCTCACCGCTCAATGCTGCCGAGATGGTTTCAATGTTTGCGATAGTGCGAGAAACAGATTCGATGTTCTCTTCGCTAAGCAACTTGTCGAAGCGTTCCAGCGCCAGCGTCGCGCGGCCCATGACTTCGGTTCCGCTTGAAAAGAGTTCAGATACCGGGCTCTGGATCGCCTTGATCACAGGAACGTCCTGACCGGCCTCTCGGCGCAGAGAGCCAGCATTGGGCGAGCCCGCATTGATCTGAACGAATGTTACGCCTGTGATGCCGGCGAACTCGATGCTTGCGGTTGAATCGGTTTTCACCGGCGTCTCTGCATCGACGCGAATGCGCGCGCGGACCTTGGAATCATCTTCCCGATCGATCCCGATGCGCGTCACTTCACCGACCTTGATGCCGATATAGCGAACGGATGCGCCGTCTTCGAGGCTGACAGGCCCCTCGAAGACGATGTCGTAATTCTCGTATTCGTGATTGAATTGCGACTGACCAAGCCACAGCACGAAGCCCAGCCCCATCAAGGCTGCAAGCAGCACAAACGCGCCGATCATTGCGTAATTGGCTCTGGTTTCCATCACTCAACCCCGGCCGCTGCAGCGCGGCCTCTTGGCCCACCAAAATAGTCCCTGATCCAAGGATGCTCTTCCTTGCGTAATTCGTCCATGGTCCCGACAGCCAGCACCTTCCTGTCCCCAAGCACGGCAATGCGGTCACAAGTGGCTGCAAGTGTGTCGACATCGTGCGTCACAAGAAACACCGTCAAATGCAGGGAACGCTGCAAGTCCCGCACCAGCTTGTCAAAGCCGGCGGCCGTAATCGGGTCGAGGCCGGCCGTTGGCTCATCAAGGAACAGGATCGGCGGATCGAGCGCCATCGCACGGGCCAGCGCGGCGCGCTTGCGCATCCCGCCTGACAGGTCTGACGGGTACTTGTCACCTGCAGATGTTTCGAGGCCGGACATGCGGATCTTCATATCGGCAAGCTGGCGCATGAAAGGCCGCGACAGGTTCGCGTGCTCTTTCAGGGGCGCTATCACATTCTCACGGACGGTAAGGTTTGAGAAAAGCGCGCCGTCCTGAAACATGATGCCCCAGAACTGCTGGACACGGCTGAGTTCGTCGCCCTCGACACCCGTCACATCCTCACCAAAGACCTCAACCTCTCCTGCCGCAGGCGTCTTCAGGCCGACAATCGCTCTCAGGAGCACGGACTTGCCGCAGCCCGATGGGCCGATAATGCCCATGATCTCACCTTCGCACACATCGAGGTCGAGGTTTTCATGCACGACATGGCTGCCATAGGCAGTCTTGAGGCCGCGCACGCGGATCGCAACGCGCTCGCTCATATGCCCAGCTCCATGTAGAAGACGGCAAACAGCGCATCGACAACGATGATCGAGAACAGCGCCTGGACGACCGAACGTGTGGTGGACTGGCCGAGCGATTGTACGCTCCCCCCCACCAGCAGGCCCTGACGACATCCGATCAGCGCAACAATCATGCCGAAGACGGGCGCCTTGGACATGCCGACCCAGAAATTCTCGATAGGCACGAAATCGCGAAGCCGCCCGAAGAAGACGGTCGGGTTGATCTCCAGCGCCAGCCAGCTCACGAATGCACCGCCGCCAATGCCGAAGAGCACGGCGACGAGCGTCAGAACGGGCGTCATGATCAGCATGGCATAGGCGCGCGGCACGACCAGGACATCCATCGGGTCGAGGCCGAGCGTCGTCATCGCATCGACTTCCTGACGCATCCGCATTGCGCCGATCTGCGCGGTGAACGCCGAATTGGTCCGGCCGGCAAGGATTACGGCCGTCAGGACGACGCCAAACTCCCTGAGGACAGCAATGCCGACAAGTTCGACGGTAAAGATGGTCGCCCCGAAGGCTTCCAGAGTCGTGGCACCAATAAAAGCGATAACCATGCCGACAAAGAAGGACAGAAACGCAACGATGGGCACGGCGTCGAGGCCGGATTCCTCCATAACAGAGACGAAGGCCGTCCAGCGCATCTTCGTCGGGCGGACAAACATCTTCAGCATGGAAACAATCGTCTCACCGAGGAAGGCAAGCGTGTCGATGGTCTCATTCGCAAGGTTCATCACCGTGCGGCCGGTCCGCTCCAGCAGGTCAACAAAACCATGAGGTTCAGAGCGCGATCCATGTTGTTCGGGAGGTGGGCGCAGGGAGCGCGCCTGCTCGAGCAACGACGTCGCCTGCTGGCTCGCGCCTTTTGTTTGCGAACTTTCAAGACCTGACTGACTTGCAGTCCGGTCAATCAGGAAAGCTCCTGCCGTGTCCAGCTGTCCAATATTTGTGAGATCCGTTTCGAGAAACGACACGCCGCCGAGGTCGAGCGAAGTCAGCGCCTGCTCGACGCGGCCGAGCGTGTGCACGATCCAGTCGCCTTTCAGCGTCAGGACACCGCGTTCACCTTCAATCTCGTATGTGTACTCTGGGTCGTCTGACATTATTCGCTTGAGGTCTGCTGGATGTTTACCTTAACAGGCGAGTTTTAATTATGCCGCATGGCATCGTGTGAAATTCAATAGAAATCAGGTACCTTTAAGGCGATGACGACGCTTTCTCTCCAGAAAATCTCCTCGCCTCTGGGTCGCAGCTTCTCGATTTCGCGCGGATCCAAACTGTCCGCCGAAACGATTGTGGTGACGCTCGAACAAGACGGAAAGCGAGGACGCGGCGAATGCGTTCCATACGGACGATATGGAGAATCAGTCGCCTCCGTCGCTGCCGAGATCGAGGCGCTTCAGGTTAAGATCAAATCCGGTCTCGACCGCGTTGCACTTCAGGAAGAAATGAGACCCGGCGCGGCCCGATGCGCGGTTGATTGTGCGTTCTGGGACCTCGAAGCCAAGCTTAGCGGACAACCCGTCTGGCAGCTTGCCGGCCTTCCAGAGCCACAGCCGCTGCAGACGGCCGTCACCATTGTGCTCGACAGCGCCGACGAAATGGCGCGCGCAGCGAAAATGACCGATGGTCGGCTTCTGAAGCTGAAACTCGGCGGGCGCGAGGATATGAGCCGCGTCGAAGCGGTTCATGCCGCACGTCCTGATGCGAGGCTCATCCTTGATGCGAATGAGGCGCTCGACGGCGGCGTGTTTCCGGACATCGTGAAGCGTTCGGCAAAGCTCGGTGTCGTCCTGATCGAGCAGCCTTTTCCAGCCGATGATGACGCGCTTCTCATGCGCCGTTCGCCCGAAGTGGCGATCTGCGCCGACGAGAGCGCGCATACGAGCCGGGATGTGCAGGACCTCGCGCGCCGCTATGACGTCGTCAACGTCAAGCTCGACAAGACGGGCGGATTGACCGAAGGCCTCGCCATGGTGCGTGAGGCGAAAGCGGCTGGCATGGGCGTCATGGTTGGCTGCATGGTTGCGGGTTCAATCAGCATGGCGCCGGCCGTGTTGCTGGGCGGCCTGGCCGATGCGGTAGATCTCGATGGTCCGCTCTGGCTTGCCAAGGACGTGCCGCACGGCCTCAAATATCTCGATGGACATGTCTATCCGCCCAAACCCGAGCTCTGGGGCTAGACAGCCGCCTTCAGGGCGAAGACCTGCCGCGCGCGTGCCGCTAGACGCGCATGCTGATAGAGGATGCGCTCTGTCTCGGCAGGATCGGGTTCCAGCGACCATACGTCCCGTCGGCGCGTTCCGCCGAGTACGATGCTCGTCTCCCGTGGAAACATGTAAAGCTGCCCGTCTTCGGCGTGCGCGGTGTAGGAATAATCGATTTCCGGCTGCGGATGCAGGCGCACAAGCTGTCCCCAGACAGGGTGCACGGCTGTGTCACCAAACAATGCCCCTGCCCCAAGTCCAGTGCAGTTCACAATCACCGGCTGAGCAAGCGTCAGGATATGCTGCGGTGACTGAAACCGTTCTGTGTAGAATACGCCCCCCATATCCCGCGCCTCCTGCATGAGATATGGCAGATAAAGGCTCATATCGATCATGGTTGGGCGGCTCATCGCATTGAAGGGACAGCCGAAAAGCGTTTTCTCGCCCGGCTCAGCCGCATCCTGTCGGCGACGCTGGAGAAAGTGGTGGCGAACGCGCGTGACGCCCGTGCCGGGCTTGTCCTCATAGGCATCGAAACCTGTCCGGGCGAGCGCATTGACGCGCGAGACGATTCCCGGATCGACGTCGCCATAGGCATCCGCTGTCAGGATGAGCGCACCGGCGACATTCGACGTCACATAGGGATGAAACTTCTCCGCATAGACGGTTACGCGCTTTCCCTGCCGCGCAAGGATAAGCGCCGTCGTCAGCCCCTGAGCACCGGCACCGATCACGGCAACATCGCTCGCTTCGATCTCTGCCACGAGGCCGGCCGCAAGTGTGGCACATCCCCAGGACAGCGTGACGCCGTCGCCTTCGTGACCGTAATTGTGCACGATGATCTTGTCACCGAAGGGTTCAGCCGCCAGCCGGAAGCCGCCATCACGTCCCGGCCGCAGGCCGACAACTATCTCCTTGATGCGTTCGGCACGTACACCCACAGGGTAGAATGGCGCGGACCTGGCTTCATATTCAGAAAGACGCAGGCGTTCAGTCGTGGCGCAGGCGGCAATCAGGCCGCTCGTCATCCCCAGCAGAACGCCGCGCCGGTCAAGCATCCAGCACGTCTTTCCAGCCGGACGGTGCATGCGGCCCGATATAGAGCTGCTCCAGCGCACCGATGCCTTCCGATGAGAGGCCGTCCGGTCCTTCGTGGCGAACCTTGCTGATGGCTTGGATGTGAAGATTGTCCGGCTGGTTCCAGGGCATGATGTCCGGTTTGAAATCCTCGCGTTCGATGACGTATTCGCCTTTGTACACACCGTGACCCCAGCCTGGGTGGCCGTAACCGAGGCCTTTCATCTGGAAGACAGCCATCGGCTCATAATGGACCTTGTGCTCGCGGCCCTGTCCATCGGTCACGGTAAGGACGCCCTTTCGAACGCGGCGCGTGCCTGCATCGTATTCAGCTGCAAACGTCGGCGCTTCAAGATGTAGCAATTCATCTGTGCCGGCGCCGTCCATTGCAAGGACCGACCGGGTGTTCCAGCTGTTGCCTTTCTCATCCTCATTGACGTGAAAATAGAGTGACAGATTGGGAAAGTTGAGCGGCGTCCAGACCCAGTAGAACTGGAAGGGCTTTTCCGGGATGACTGGTTGAGGGTCCTGCGCACCGATCGGGCGTATGCCCCAGCTACGGTCCCGTGTGCCGAAATAACTGTCGACTTCGATGCGCTCGCCATCGATCTCAATCCACCCTGTCCATCGACCATTCTGGGTCATGCGCGTGACATCCATGACGGTCCGCGAACCATTCCTGCGCTGGAAGCGCGGTTCCTCAATCGGAAAATGCCGCCCTTCAAATGTGAGTTCTGCGGAGATGCCTTCGGCATTATCCAGCGTAATCTTCACCGAATGAAGCGGCTGCACGACGTCAATCTTCATCGGGCCGACACGCACATCCATACGCTCATGGTTCATGATGCGCGACAGATGGACCGACTTTTGTACTCCATCCTTCAGCACTGAAAATGCGCCATCCATGATGTTGAGATGCGGGTAGACGCCGAAGGCTGCTCCGAAGAAGACCGAGCCATCCCCGGAATACCCATTGAAGAAGTAGCGGTCATAGAAATTACGGTCAGAACCGGCGACCCAGACAGGCTCCGGTGTCTGGTGAATCGGGTATTCATCGCCCCAGGTGAGCATGCGCGTTTCCTCTCTTTGCGTGACCTCTTGGCGGGTCAAGCTTCGCGTCTAAAGTGTCTGCTGAAGGAAACCGGATCAATCTCTGACGCCGGGGAAAAGGATAAAACCGATGACATCAAAGGTCAGCGTGGAAGATGCCAACAGGTTTCTGGACCAGGCATTTCCGGGAAATGGCAATCGCAACCGTATCATTGCCATGGAGGATGGACGGGTCGTCTGCCGCATGAGCGCCGATGAACAGAACCTGCGGCCTGGTGGCTATATTTCCGGACCGACGCAGATGAGCATGGCCGACAGCGCCGCCTATTTCGTCGTGTTCACGAAACTCGGCATTGTGCCCATGGCAGTGACGAGTAACCTCACCATCAACTTCCTGAGACCTTGCATCGGCGAAGCGATCATCGCAGATGGCCGCCTGATGAAACTGGGTCGCACACTCGCGGTCATTGAGGTGGATCTGAAAGCAGAAGGCTCCGACAAGGTATCAAGCCACGCCGTTGTCACTTATTCTATTCCGCAGGAGGCTTGAGCCATGCTGACAATTTCAGGTGCCGTACTTGGCTTTATTGGTGTCGCGCTTGGCGCATTCGGGGCACATGGCCTGTCGGGGCGTCTGACGACGGAAGCGAAAGGCTGGTGGGAGACGGCGACGCTTTATCTCCTCGTTCACGCCGTCACGATTTTCGCGGTGGGCCTGTCTGGCAAGACAGGGCTGTTCTCTTCGGGTGGATGGGCCATGACCATCGGCGCTGTGATCTTCTCTGGATCGCTCTACGCCATGGCGCTCGGCGCGCCGCGCTGGTTCGGCGCCATCACGCCGATTGGCGGCCTCGGTCTGCTTGCGGGCTGGGCGCTGTTTGCTGTCGCTGCGCTGAAATCAGCCTGATGAGCCGTTCCGCCATCATCGTCGAAACTCTGGAGACAGTGGCCGAGCGTATCGGCGACCCGAAAGACCAGATCTATGCCCGCCTGTTTGCGGCCCACCCTCATTTCGAGGACCTGTTCGTGATGGACACCGATGGCGGGGTTCGCGCGAACATGCTGGCGACGGTTTTTGACTGCATTCTGGGCGTCGCGGATGGCAGTGAGTCGCCTCGACTGCACCTTGAGGCCGCTCGCGTGCAACATGACGGCTATGGGCTGAGCGCTGCGGATGTTCACACCATTTTTGAGACTGTCCGTGACGTCTGCCGGGACGTGCTCAATGAAGACTGGTCGGCAGAGATGGATGCGGCGTGGGACGCGATGCTGAATGAGCTTCGCACGATTGGAACCGATTTCGGCGCGTAGGGGGATTGGCAAGACGCACGCATTGAATATGGTGCGCGCCGATCTTACACATGTGAAATAAAACGGAGGAAATCATGGCCAGTCTCTTTGATCTGAGCGGCAAGGTCGCTGTCATCACCGGCTCATCGCGCGGCATCGGCAAATCGATCGCCGAGGAAATGGCCGAACAGGGCGCGAAGGTCGTCATATCATCGCGCAAGCCCGGCCCCTGCCAGGAAGTCGCAGCCGAAATCAACGCGAAACATGGCGATGGAACGGCGATCTCCGTTCCGGCGAATATCTCTTCCAAGGACGAGCTGCAGACCCTGGTGGACGAGACCCACAAGGCCTTTGGCAAGATCGACATCCTTGTCTGCAACGCCGCCTCAAACCCGTATTATGGGCCGATGGAGGAGATCAGTGACGATGCATTCGAGAAGATCCTGTCCAACAACATCATCTCCAATCACTGGCTAATCCAGATGGTCGCGCCGGAAATGAAGCAGCGCAAGGACGGCGCAATCGTGATCATTTCGTCGATTGGTGGCCTGAAAGGCTCGCCCGTTATTGGCGCCTACAACATCTCGAAGGCGGCAGACTTCCAGCTTGCCCGCAACTACGCCATCGAGCTTGGCCCGCACAATATCCGCGTCAATTGCGTCGCGCCCGGCCTGATCAAAACTGACTTTGCCCGCGCCCTCTGGGAGAACCCGGACAATGTGAAGCGCATCGAAGGCGGCACGCCCATGCGCCGCATTGGAGACCCCGTCGACATTGCCGGCGCCGCCATCTTCCTTGCCTCGGATGCAGGACGCTACATGGCCGGGCAAATGATCGTCGTCGATGGCGGCTCAGTCATCGTCTGATCCATGCACAAGGTAGACCTGCCCGGCCAGCCGCCCGAAGCTGAAACCGATTTCGAGACATTTCGGAAGATCGACATCCGTGTCGGAACCGTGGTTGAGGCTGCGCCACTAGAGGGTGCGCGCAAGCCTTCAATCCGGCTCCTCATCGATTTTGGGCCCGGTGTCGGCCGAAAGAAATCCTCGGCGCAGATTACCGAACATTATTCGCCGGAAGCGCTGATGGGGCGGCAGGTCATGGCCGTCGTCAATTTCCCACCCCGGCAGATCGGCAAGTTCATGTCCGAAGTGCTAACGCTCGGCTTTCCCGATGATACGGGCGCGATCGTACTCGGAGCGCCAGATTCGCCAGTCCCCGATGGAGCCCGTCTCGTATGACGCTACAGTACAAACCAGAAGATTTTTCACCAATGTTTCAGGGATTCCTTGAAGGCATCAGTACTGGTGACTGGCCAACAAAGCCGAAGGGTATCGCCAAGCTCGGCATCATGCCGGAAGAGTGGCTGAAGGAAATCACACCCGGTCACGTTCATTATGTCTGGCCGAATGACGGCTCACACGACGTCCAGCCGGGCCGGACATTCGGCGGCTGGGTCGGCGCACTGTCGGACCATGTCGTTTCGATCTGCATGTTCTCTGCTCTGACGGACGGCGAGGCCTTCACCACGCAGGACCTTCAGATAAAGCTCTTCCGGCCTGTTTCGCCCGGCGATGTTACAATAACTGCCAATGTCGTGAACCGGTCCCGCTCGACCGGCTATGTCGAGGCTGAATGGCGAAATGCCGACGGCAAGTTGGCGGTCAAGGTGCTGGCCTGGAAAGCGATCCGTTCCATCGAAGCGATCCACGGTCCTCGCTAGGCCAGCGTCAGACGGGCTTCGCGTAGCGCCTTGCGCCTCGACTTTCCAGCATCGTCGCGCAATGGCTCCGTCACCACTTCAATCGATTTCGGTATTTTGTAGCGCACGAGGCGCTCAGCGAGATGGGCCTTGAGTGCATCTTCGTCGAGAGAGCCTTTCGGCACGTCGATGATCGCATGCAGGTGCGCCCCCATGTCTTCGTCCGGAAGACCGATGACCGCCGAGCTACGCACACCCGGAAACGCGTCCAGCGCAGCCTCGACTTCGGCCGGGTAGATGTTGGCACCTCCGACGACGATCATGTCCGACAAGCGGTCGGAGAGATAGAGGAAACCGTCCTCATCCATCCAGCCCATATCACCCAGGCTTTCCCAGCCCCCTTCGATCGCCTTGGCTTCGGCACCGAGATAATAATAGGTGGTGCCCTGCCCTGTCAGCGGTCGCAGGAACACCTCGCCAACTTCGCCGGGCGGCAATGTCTCGCCATCTTCGCCAACGATCTTGATTTCGCAGCCTTCGACCGGCTGGCCGACCGATCCCTTGTGATTGAGCCAGTCCGTGCCCTGGATGATTGTTGTGCCCTGCCCTTCCGTTCCGCCGTAGAGCTCCCAGATGACCTCGGGTCCGAGCCAGTCGATATAGGCCTGCTTGAGCCAGGCCGGGCACGGCGCGGCAAGGTGCCAGAGCGTTTTCAGGCTGGAGACATCATAGCGGGTGCGGACATCCTCCGGCAGCGCCCAGATACGCCGCATCATGGTCGGCACCATGTACACAATATCGATGTTCAGCGCTTCGATCAGCGACAGCGTGCGTTCGGCATCAAAGCGTGTTGTCACCGCCACTGTGCAACCCCTGAAGAGCGCCACCATGGCCCACGAAAACGGACCATTGTGATAGAGGGGGCCTGGCACGAGCATCGCACCCTGTAGCGGAATCTGGAGATATTCCAGCTCAGTATCCCACTGGGCGGGCGTGCGCGACACGATCAGCTTTGGCCGCCCCGTTGATCCGCCTGACGTCATGGCCTTGAAGGAGAGCGCAGTCTTTTCCGGCAGTGCATGATCGGAAAGCCGCGCTTGCGGCTGATACCCCTCGACCAGCGATGGTGTCGGCGCGTATTCGTCCGGGCCCACGCCAATCACGAGCGACGGCTTGCCAAGCTCGATGATCTGATCCCGCTCGAACTTTGGTAGCCGCGACGACACGGGTTGCGGGGTTGCGCCCAGCTTCCATGTCGCGATGCAGGCCTCAAAGAACTCGATCCCATTCGGCAGTGCGATCGTGACGAAATCGTTCTCCTTGACGCCGAGTTCTGCATAGGCGCGGGCAAGCCGATTGGTTCGCGATTCCAGCTCATGCCAGCTCACCTGGTCGCCCTCATGATCAAGCGCAACTCGGTCCGGTTGCCGATCAGCCCAATAGGCAATGATGCGGGATAGCGACACAATGGGCATGCGCGGGCTCCTCCAGAAGCTTTGTTTTGGTGCAACCCTTAGGTGGGGCACATGCACAATGCCACCCCTTCCCCGCCGGAAGCTTTTCAGGCTGTGGTTTCGCCGCCTAGTGCGGTTTGCCGATCGTCAATTCGTCATCGACCCAGCGAACCTGCGCGGGTTGAAGCAAGTCCGAATGGGCAATGCTGATGGAATGAATAACGGCCTCTATCTCGCGGCGCCAGTGATCGAGAAATTGCGCCAGACGCGGAAAGCGTGGTGCCAGGTCAATGGTCTGCCAGACAAAGCTTTGCAGAAGTTTCGGAAAGTCCGGACGATAATAGATTATCTCGGCCGTCAGCAGTCCACCGCCAGCCAGTCTGTCTCTAAAATCGCTGTCACTCATATCATTTGCCTCCATTGCCATGATTCTATAGGAGGCAGTCTGACACGGAGATGAACGGCGTCAATTCCCACATAAAAAACAATGTTTTAGCAGCACTTCTGATAATGTGCTAGCAGCCCTCGCGGCGACCTTTTCAAGACCCGCTGCAGCGACAGAAAAATTTCCGCTGAAAACCTGTTGACGACCCGCCCCTGCTTTCCTAACTCACCGAGCGTTAGCACTCTCCTGATCCGAGTGCTAACGCATGCGAACATATTGCCCATCCGGGCAAACGAAAAGGTAAGAGAGAAAATGAAATTCCGTCCTCTGCATGACCGCGTTCTTGTGAAACGCGTTGAAGAAGAAGCAAAAACCTCCGGCGGTATCATCATCCCCGACACCGCCAAGGAAAAGCCGCAGGAAGGCGAAGTTGTCGCTGTCGGCTCAGGCGCTCGCGGTGACGACAACGAAATCGTTCCAATGGACGTCAAGGCAGGCGATCGGATCCTGTTCGGCAAATGGTCGGGCACGGAAGTGAAGGTCGACGGCCAGGACCTTCTGATCATGAAGGAGAGCGACATTCTCGGCGTGATCGAGAAGTAAGTCTTTCAATCCTCAAAACCCTGAAACCGAATTTTAGAAGGAAGACAGCAACATGGCTGCAAAACACGTAAAATTCAGCGCTGACGCTCGTGAGCGCATGCTCAAAGGCGTCGATACGCTCGCAAACGCTGTAAAAGTGACGCTCGGCCCGAAAGGCCGCAACGTCGTCATCGAGAAATCCTTCGGCGCCCCGCGCACCACGAAAGATGGTGTCACCGTCGCAAAAGAGATCGAGCTTGAGGACAAGTTCGAGAATATGGGCGCCCAGATGCTGCGCGAAGTCGCCTCCAAGGCGAACGACGTTGCCGGCGACGGCACCACGACGGCTACGGTTCTCGCCCAGTCCATCGTTCGCGAAGGCATGAAGCGCGTTGCCGCCGGCATGAACCCGATGGACCTGAAGCGCGGTATCGACAAGGCCGTCCTCGAAGTGACCTCTGACCTCGCGCATCATTCGCGCAAGGTGAAAGAGAACTCCGAGATTTCGCAAGTCGGTTCGATCTCCGCCAATGGCGACAAGGAAATCGGCGACATGATTGCCAAGGCCATGGAAAAGGTCGGCAATGAAGGCGTCATCACGGTTGAGGAAGCAAAATCCCTCGAGACCGAACTCGATGTCGTCGAAGGCATGCAGTTCGACCGCGGCTATCTCAGCCCGTACTTCGTCACCAATCCTGACAAGATGGCTGTCGAGCTGGAAGACCCGTTCATCCTGCTGCACGAGAAGAAGCTTTCTTCGCTTCAGCCAATGCTGCCGATCCTCGAAGCCGTTGTTCAGTCCCAGCGTCCGCTGCTGATCATTGCTGAAGACGTCGATGGCGAAGCCCTCGCCACGCTCGTCGTGAACAAGCTGCGCGGCGGCCTGAAGGTTGCTGCTGTGAAAGCGCCTGGCTTCGGCGATCGCCGCAAGGCCATGCTGCAGGACATCGCAGTTCTGACCGGCGGCCAGGTTATCTCCGAAGACCTCGGCATCAAGCTTGAGAATGTTGCCCTCGACATGCTTGGAACGGCCAAGAAAGTCGAGATCGACAAGGACAACACCACGATTGTCGACGGTGCTGGCACCAAGGACGAGATCGAAGCCCGTGTTGGCCAGATCAAGAAGCAGATCGAAGACACCTCGTCCGACTATGACCGCGAGAAGCTCCAGGAGCGTCTTGCCAAGCTCGCTGGCGGCGTTGCCGTGATCAAGGTTGGCGGCGCGACGGAAGTCGAAGTGAAAGAGCGCAAGGACCGCGTCGATGATGCGCTGAACGCAACGCGTGCAGCTGTCGAAGAAGGCGTGATCCCGGGCGGCGGCGTTGCCCTGCTCCGTGCAGCTCAGCACATCGACGTCAAAGGTGAGAATGCTGACGAGCAAGCCGGTGTGGACATTGTCCGCCGCGCTCTCGAAGCACCGATCCGCCAGATCGTGAACAATGCCGGCCTCGAAGGCTCGGTTGTTGTTGCGAACATCCTGGCACAGAAGGATCGCGGCTACGGCTTCAACGCCCAGACCGAAGAGTATGGCGACATGTACAAGATGGGCATCATCGACCCGGCCAAGGTCGTTCGCTCTGCCCTTCAGAACGCAGCCTCTGTCGCAGGCCTTCTCATCACGACGGAAGCTGGCATTGCCGAAGCTCCGAAGAAAGAAGGCGACAGCCCTGCAATGCCTGACATGGGCGGCATGGGCGGCATGGGCGGAATGGGCTTCTAGGCTAGAGAAGCCTGGAGGGCCGCGTCAGCGGCAATCCCACCCATCACAGTACGAGAAAGGGCGGCACATGGCGTGCCGCCCTTTTTATTGACCCCAAACAGGCATCACTTGTTCTTGAGCACAGGCTTTGCACTGTCGGTCTTCTTGCCGGTCCATTCTCCGCGCCAGGTTTTCTCACCCTTCCACTTCCACTTTCCGGTGAATTCAGATCCGTTGAGCTCAAACCTGAACTCTCCGGTTCGATTCCCATTCGCAAACTCGCCCGCAAGAATGTTGGTACCTGGCTGGATGGTGCCCGTCATGCGTCCACGATCAGCATAGTCACCGACAACAGAATCGCCGGTCTGCTGAAAGCGCAATGGCCCGAAATTCGAGGACCAGCTGCCCTGCCATAAGGCGATGGAGAGATTGCCCACCTGTCCCAACCGGCCATTGCTGATCGTGCCCAGGTTTTCCTTGTCAATCACCGTGTTCGAACCAATGGTGCCTTTTGGAAGGCCTGGTGTCTTCTTGATGGCATCCGGATCGAGAACGGGCGGCTGCGCCCCCGGATTGACGGGCAGTTGCAGCTCGCCAGGGTTCTTGGCAATCCTGTCCCGGATATTCCCATCGACCAGAAGCGGGTTGGTGTTCACGAACCAGGTCGTCACATCCTTCATCGAGGTGTTGCTCGGCAGGACTTCATAGGTCGCGCCTGTTGGAAGCGTGAAGGACTTGCGTTCCTTGCCCTCAATCCACCCGATATTTGTGAATGTCTTCGACGGAGCCATCTGTGGCACGGCAGCACGCTTGAAGGGCGTGACCTCCATCTCGACCACCTTCCAGTCTTCGGCGACCGCGCGGCCGACTGAGTCCAGGAAGCGGCCATTGCCACGGCGCGTCTCCTCGTCCACCCCGGTTTTAAAGGTGGTGTAAAGCTGATTGCGATCGCCGCTGTTCTCGTTATCGCTTTCAAACAATTGCATGGCCAGCGCCATTCCGCCGTGCGGCGGCACCTTGACGGCCATCACCCGGTCAGCGCCGGTGAGGTTTCGACGTTCGCCATCATCGACATCACTGAACGGACCTGCGCGATAGGTTTTCACCTGCTCGCCAGGAACGCCGTTGAGCGGCGCAACAGAGAAGAAGAAGAAAGGTTCATCGGAATTGGACCCCCGGTCCCAAGTGGACTCTTCCAAGCAGCGAAGTTCCGCCAGCGTGAATTTGAAGACTTTCCAGCCATCAGCCCGTTCATCAGAGGTCAGTCCCGCCGTCGACATCTCGTACAGAACCTTTACGCGGTAGCGACCCTCATCACCGCCGTCGACTTCCATGGAGAAGCCTTGGCGACCTCCCTCGATGATCGCCTTCAATTCTGCGTGGGAGTAATATTGCTCTGCGTCACCCACCAGGTCCGCATTGCCGCCAATGATTGAGATGAGCAACCTTCGTGTGTCGGTCAGCTTGTTCCTGATGCCCCGCTTGAAATCATCCCAGAGCGCGCCAGCGACCTCGCCGGCATTGGCAGACTCATTGATCAGCGTGACCCGCGTCGGACGGGCTGGAAACGGCCCGATTGTGTAGACGTCATTATCGCCCTGCTCGAAGTCATTGTAGACGAGGAACCGATTGTCGACATGGCCTTCAGCGTCGCTGGTCGGCAGATAGTCGAGCAGTTCGGCACGCCTGTATCCCGGACCTTCCACTTCGAGCTTGATGTCCGCATCAGTACCTGACAGTCGGTCATCCGACGTCTTGATCCGGACCCTGAGGAACCAGCCGTCAGAGCTCGCAACATAGGGGGCATGAGACGTCGCCGCATTGCGGACCGGATAGCTGCCCGCTGACATGAACTGGAAAGGTAGCTGGGCAAAGTTCTCAAACTGGCGGGTGCGCTGCGACATGCTCGACGGCCGCGTCTTCAGCTGGTGCCAATAGGTTTCATATTTGTCGGAGCAATTCGCCCTGCGCAATTCGTCGTCGGTGCAACTCCTGCGCGGATCCATAAATCGCATCGAGCGCTCGACCAGTTTCATGTATTGGGTGGTCGAACGGGTCGCGAGCATCTTGGCGTCCGCAAAGAGGAAGTCGACGTCGCGCTCGCATGTGCGGGTGTTTGCAGGCTTCGTGCAGGTTTCGCCGCGCGCATCATGATCGCAAGTGACCCCAAAATTGACCACGGCATTACACTGCGCGAGCGTCATGTTCGGCTCGCCCTTTCCCTGCAGGAAAGCGCCCGCACTGTTGACCAGACCGCGCTCTCCTGCCCCGACAATGGCGATACGCGTCGTATCGACCGCAATCCCGGTCGGTTGAAGGTAGACGACACCATCCAGATTTATGTCGGATCCTGACATGCTGACTTCGGTTGCGCCGCGGCAATCGCGATAGGTCGTACAGAGCGAAGTATTCTGCATGGGCGAATATCCACCGCACAAGGTCTCCAGCGAGTCCTTCAGGTTCACGTGCTCGATCACTGAGCAGGAAAGCGAATAGGCCCCGTGATGATGGGGTGCCTGCGATTGCGGGTGTTCGTACGCACCCGAATAGAGGCTGTAACCCGTCCGCGTTGAAGGCGCTTTCTCCAGCCAGGTAGACTGGCGTCGCTGCGGGTCGTCGATCCAGTTCGTGTGCGAATAGAAATCCTGCACGGCATGAGACGCGATGCCGAGCAGATTGTGCCCGGCCGCCACGTCATTCCTGTCGGCAGCCCATCGCAGGCCGATGAGCAAGCCGGCTGTGTAGCGCTTCCAATTGTCCGCAAGTCCTTCGTTCGTGAAGGTGTCGTCATGGTGCATCGCTGCCAAGTGATCAAACTGCGAGATCGAGGCCTTGAACCGGCGCGAGCCCGGCGCGCCCTGCAGCCACCAGATCGGATTATAGAGATAGGAGTCGATATAGTCGGCGTGCCAGGCAATGCTCATTGCAGCCTGCCGATCGAAGCCAGCCCCATCAAACACATCCTCCGGCACGCCCGCCTCTGCTTCCTCATCACCGGCCAACGCCCTGAGCGTCATATCAAGATGGTGCCATGGCCGACCATAACGGATATCCTCGCCGCCAAAGGCGAGCGCACCTGGCGCCAAAGTCGTCGCCATGGCGGCCACGGCAAGACCGACGAGGCCTGAACGAATTGAAACGATCTGCATGATGGTGTCCCTCCACTCTGCTGACCCGGGACATGATCCGCAGCTCGCCCATCCTGTGTCAACAGGGCCGCGCGAATGTTTCGGTCGGCTTTCTCCTGACAGACGAATTGTGACGAAGCGCTAAACCATATGCTTGTCGGGCTCCCTGGCCGCGTCTGTGCGCGACAATGCGTCGGATGCTGTCCGTCTCGCAAGCTGAGTGAAAGTGTTCAGCAACAGTGTCGTGAAGTGTCACTTGCACCGGTCCGCTACGATGCATTATCAGGCCTCATGAGCAAGATTTACAAAGATGCAGCCGCCGCACTCGACGGCGTCCTGTTCGATGGCATGAAGATCGCCGCTGGCGGCTTTGGCCTGTGCGGTATTCCAGAATTGTCCATTGCCGCGATCCGGGCGGCGGGCACGAAGGATCTGACCATTTATTCCAACAATGCCGGCGTCGATGGTTTCGGTCTGGGCGTACTTCTGGAAAGCAAGCAAGTGAAGAAGATGGGCTCGTCCTATGTCGGCGAGAACAAGGAGTTCATGCGCCAGTATCTCGGCGGCGAGTTGGAGCTCGAATTCAACCCGCAGGGCACGCTGGCCGAGCGCATGCGTGCAGGTGGCGCAGGGATTGCCGGCTTCTACACAAAGACCGGCTACGGCACTGTGATCGCCGAAGGCAAGGACGTTAAGGAGTTCAACGGCGAGAAGTACATCCTCGAAGAAGGCATCTTCGCCGACCTTGCCATCGTGAAAGCCTGGAAAGCCGATACCACCGGCAATGCGATCTTCAGAAAGACGGCGCGCAACTTCAATGAGCCGGCAGCAATGTGCGGCAAGATCTGCGTTATGGAAGTCGAGGAAATTGTCGAACCGGGCGAGCTTGACCCGAACCATATCCACCTGCCCGGCGTCTTCGTGCACCGGCTGGTACAGGGCCAGCACGAAAAACGTATTGAACAGCGCACGGTCCGCAAGAAGGAGACTGCCTGATGCCATGGACACGTGACCAGATGGCCGAACGCGCCGCGCAGGAACTGGAAGACGGGATGTATGTCAATCTCGGCATCGGCATTCCGACGCTGGTTGCGAACTATATCCCCGACGGCGTCGAGGTTACGCTGCAGTCTGAGAACGGCATGCTCGGCATGGGCCCCTTCCCTTATGAGGGCGAAGAAGACGCTGACCTGATCAATGCCGGCAAGCAGACGATCACCGAACTGCCCCACACGGCCTTCTTCGACAGCTCGATGAGCTTCGCGATGATCCGCGGCGGCAAGATCAACATGGCGATCCTTGGCGCGATGGAAGTTGCCGAGAATGGCGATATCGCCAACTGGATGATCCCCGGCAAACTTGTCAAGGGCATGGGCGGCGCGATGGATCTCGTCGCGGGCGTAAAGCGGATTGTTGTCATTACCGACCACACGTCCAAGGCGGGCGAACCGAAGCTGATCAAGGAATGCACCCTGCCGCTCACAGGCAAAGGCGTCGTGAACCGGATCATCACCGATCTCGGCGTGTTCGACGTCGTCGAAGGCGGTCTCGAGATCAAGGAAATTGCGCCGGATGTGACGCGTGACGAGATCTACGAGAAAACCGCTGCGAACATCATCAATTGAGCGCGCTACCACCATGCCCGCAGTGCGCGTCGGCTTTCGTCTATGAAGACGGCGCGCTACTCGTCTGCCCTGAATGCGCCCACGAATGGTCGCCGTCGGCAGATGCAGAAAATGCAAAAGTCTGGCGCGATGCGAATGGCAATGCGCTTCAGGATGGCGACACGGTGACCGTTATCAAGGATTTGAAAATCAAAGGTAGCTCATCGGTCGTAAAAGTGGGCACGCGCGTAAAGAATATCCGTCTCGTCGAAGGCGACCACGACATTGACTGCAAGATAGACGGCATCGGT